>DSLFC04101__coassemble_261_pt1 | contig 63676 bp, 63 predicted proteins | sample DSLFC04101__metabat2_low_PE_021 | metagenome-assembled genome bin DSLFC04101 | reverse complement strand
AATTTCATTTGCCGCCCCAGGCGGCAAACTCTGCGAGACTTTTTTGACAAGCTGAACGGGCGTCTGAAAGCCAAACACCCGTTGTCATTTTCAGCAGCTCCTTATATGGAAGCCTTTATTGGATGTGCAGTTCCACAAGCCCTGCATCCACCATTTTTTGCAGGCTCAGCAGAATTCCAAGCTTTGCATGGTTCCAGGTCAGGCCGCCTTGGAAGTACACGGCATAGGGCGGGCGGATGGGTCCGTCAGCAGAAAGTTCAATGGAGCTGCCCTGGACAAAGGCCCCTGCGGCCATAATGACCTTGTCTTCGTAGCCCGGCATATCGGAAGGATAGGGGGTTGCGAAGGAGTCCACAGGCGCCGCCGCCTGGATGCCCTTGCAGAAAGCCACCATGCCCGCTTCGCTGCCCAATTCCACGGCCTGGATGATGTCGTGGCGCACTTCGTCGGCACCAGGCACGCAGCGGAAGCCCAGAGGCTCATAGAGGTTTGCGGCGAATACAGCACCCTTTTCGGCGCCCGCCACCACGGTGGGCGCCAGGAAGAAGCCCTGATACAGCGCCGGCATCAGTCCCAGGTTGGCACCCACCTCCTGGCCGAGGCCAGGCGCAGAGAGCCGATAGGCGCAGCGGTCCACGCATTCCTTTGTGCCCACAATGTAGCCGCCAATGGGAGCCAGGCCGCCGCCGGGGTTCTTGATGAGAGAGCCCACCGTCATGTCAGCACCCACGTCGGAGGGTTCGATTTCCTCCACAAACTCGCCGTAGCAGTTGTCCACCATCACCTTTACGTCGGGCTTGATACGTTTGCAGAAAGCAATGAGCTCTCCGATCTGACGCACCGAAAAAGTGGGCCGTGTTGCGTAGCCCTTGGAGCGCTGGATGGTAATGAGTTTCGTCTTGGGGTTAATGGCATTTTGGATGCCTGCATAGTCAAAGCTTCCGTCGGGCAGCAGGTCAACCTGACGGTAGCTGACGCCATACTCTGCCAGAGAGCAGGGGCTTTTCCGGATGCCGATGACCTCCTGGAGGGTGTCGTAGGGCAGCCCCACGGGAGACAGCAGCTCGTCGCCGGGAAGCAGATTGGCGCTGAGAGCCACGGTCAGGGCATGGGTTCCGCAGGTGATTTGAGGCCGGACCAGGGCGGCTTCCGTGTGGAACACGTCGGCATAGACGCGCTCCAGATTGTCCCGGCCCAGGTCGTCATAGCCGTAGCCCGTAGTGGCGGCGAAGCAGGCCGCACTGACCCGGTTTTTCTGCATGGCCCGGACCACCTTGGCCTGGTTGTATTCGGCAATTTTGTCAATGGCGTCAAAACGGCTCCGGAGTTTTTCCAGGGCTTGTTCGCCATAGGTATAGACAGCGGGGGATACCCCCATGGTTTCGTAGAGTTCCAGCAAGGCTTCCATGATTCATCCTCGAATTTCTAATGATTTCCATGGAATTATAGCAAATCCGGCAGAAAAGTCAATAGGACCGCCATTTTAATCTCTGCTTCTCCGACCGCCGAAAATCATCAGAAGCCGCAGGAGCTGGGCCAGGGCCACGGCGGTGGCAGCCACGTAGGTCATGGCAGCAGCGGTGAGGGTCTTTCTGGCGCCGCGGTATTCCTCCTCCGTCAGCAGTTCATTGCTCTCAATGGCCTGCAAGGCACGGCGGCTGGCGTTGAACTCTACAGGAAGCGTCACCAGCTGGAACAGGACGGACAGACCGAAGCAGGCAATGCCCAGATATACCATGGTGTCTCCAAAGTAGCTTCCGGCGGAGAACAGCAGGCCAAGCAGAATCAGAGGCATGGCAAGCCGGGAGCCAAAATTCGTCACCGGGATAATGGCGGCCCGTAATTTGATGGGGGCGTAGCCTTTGGCGTACTGCACCGCGTGCCCCGCTTCGTGGCAGGCAACACCGATGGCGGCAATGGAAGTGCTCCCGAATACGTCGTCGGACAGGCGAATCACGTTGCTCCTGGGGTCATAGTGGTCCGTGAGGTTACCCGACACCCGTTCAAAACGGACTCCGGAGACGCCATTGGCCGAGAGCACCCGTTGGGCAGCCTCGGCGCCTGTGAGATGCCGCCTGGAAAGCTCCTTCGAGTAGCGCTTAAAGGTGGAATTGACGTTGGCACTGGCCGCCATGGCAAAAATCACGCAGGGAAGTACCAGGGCCACATAGGTCCAGTCGAAACCGTAGTAAAACATGACATTTCCTCCTTAAGGAATTTTTCTTATTATATCCAATTGAAACGACCCTGGCAAGAGGAGAGACGTAAACTTTTTGTAATATCGCCTGCGGGGCGGCGCTGTCCCTTCCCTGCAGCAAAACAGCAAATGTTCACAATTTGTTCAAACTGCCGAACTCCAATCCTGATATACTGAATCTATCGAAAGCAGAGAGGGATGATGGGATGCAGGACCCCTATAAACGACGGTATTTATACCTGATGCTCGCCATCTTCGGCGGAATCAGCCTGAGTATTCTGGTATTTTTCTTTGTGTATCGTTTCCAAGGCGTAGGCGATGCAGTGAACACCCTGGGAGAGCTTTTGGCCCCCTTTGTCTATGGCGGCGTTTTTGCCTACCTGCTGCGGCCCATGTGCAATGTCTATGAGTACCAGTTCACCCGCTGGCTTCCCAATCGGGGAAAGAAATTTGCGAAGCCCCTGTCCGTGGGACTGAGTCTGCTGACAGGCATTCTCATAATCTACACCCTCATTATTATGATCGCCCCTCAGCTCATTTCCAGCATCGTGACCCTCTGGAACGGTATCCCGGATCAAATCAATCAGTTCCTTGCCTGGGCACAGAAAACCTTCGGTGAAAACCCCATGCTGGCAAATCTTATCAACAATCTCTCCAATTCCTTCTACACCCAGATGGAAACCTGGACCCAGGACTTTATCCAGCCCTACATTTCCAGCGTCATGAGCATCGTCTCCGGCGTGAGCACCAGCGTGGTGAAGCTCCTGCGGACGGTGTATAATCTGCTGATCGGTCTGATTGTCGCCTGTTATCTCCTGTCCAGCCGGAAGCGGTTTGCCCGGCAAAGCGTTCTGATCATTCGCAGTGCTCTGAAGCCCCGGTGGGCCGATATGCTTCTGGCGGAAGTCAAATTCGTGGACAAGATGTTCGGCGGTTTTATTGACGGCAAGCTCCTGGATTCCGCCATTATCGGCGTCCTCTGCTATATCGGATGCGTGCTTTTGCGCTTCCCCAACGCCCTGCTGGTCTCCGCCATTGTGGGCATCACCAACGTCATTCCCTTCTTCGGTCCCTTCATCGGCGCAATTCCGTCAACTCTGCTGATCTTAATGGAAAGCCCCATGAAAGCGCTGTGGTTTGTGATTTTTGTGCTGGCTCTGCAGCAGCTGGACGGCAACGTCATCGGCCCCAAAATTCTGGGGGACCGCACAGGCCTGAGCAGTTTCTGGGTTCTCTTTGCCATTGTCCTCTTTGGCGGTCTGTGGGGCATTGTGGGTATGGTTATCTGCGTGCCAGTGTTTGCAGTCATTTACGATATTGTCAAAAAACTGGTCCGCCGGGGCCTGCGGAAGCAGGAACAGTGGGAGCTCTGGGAGCAGTATAAAGCAGATTTCCCAGATGAAAACTGAACGCATAAGCCTTCCCTATCCGGGAAGGCTTTATACAAAAGGGAGATAAAATGGAAATCAGAATTGAACCATACACAAAAGAGCGGATTGCCGACTGCATTGCCTTCGAACTGGCCCTGCGGGAGCAGGAGAATTCCTGGGGCTGGGAAATCGACGAAGCCTATGAGAAGGCCGTGGAAAACAGCTTTTCGGACCCTGGGTTTGTAAATGCCGTTTCCTTTTTGGCCTATGTGGATTCCCGGGTTGTGGGTCGTATCGATGCCTCCATTCTGCCCAGCCACTTTGACGGCAGCAAAAAAGCCTATCTGGACTGGATTTGCGTGCTGCAAAGCCATCGGCATCACGGCGTTGCCCAGGCGCTGATGCAGCATCTGAGAAGGTATCTGAAAGAACTTGACATAAATACCCTGGTTGGGCTCATTGCCAGCAATGAGGAGGCTCAGCGATTTTATCGCGCGCTTCCAAACGCCAAAATCAGGGACGAGGGAATTTGGATTGATGTCTAAGAAAGGGACTTCCCGGTTTGGAAACCTTAGGCCATCGATAGATCTCAATCCCCTGATTCGTAATATAGACTGGTTCCATTATTAAGGGAGGGGCTTGCCCCTCCCTTAATTCATAATTAGCTCGGCTTCAAGGGCAAAGGGAGGAACAATGCCCTACCCTACTTTTTCAAAAATTTATCTAAAATTTGTAGCACGGAGAGATTTTCTGCGTCTTATAGGGTAGAAGGACCTTCAAGAAACAACAGAGGGGGAACACATATGGACGATCAAAAAATTCTGGCACTGTATTTTTCCCGGGATGAGCAGGCGGTGTTAGAGACGGCCCGGAAATACGGAAGCTACTGCTATTCCATCGCTGACAACATTCTGCACAGTGCTCAGGATGCCGAGGAGACGGTGAACGACACCTATTTGCAAACCTGGAACGCCATTCCCCCCAAGCATCCGGATGTTTTCAAATTATTCCTTGCCAAAATTACCCGGAATCTTGCCTTCAGCCGCTGGCGAAAAGAATGCGCCGGAAAACGTGGCGGCGGAGAAATGGACCTTGTGTTGGAGGAGCTCAGCGAGTGTCTGGCCTCCCCCGGTGCTGTAGACGATGGTCTCAGCGTCAAAGAGCTGGAAATGACCATCCGCGCTTTTCTCTCAGAGCTTCCCAAAAAGGAGCGGAATCTCTTCCTGCGCCGTTACTTCTATGTAGAGGACTGTGAAAAAATTGCCGCCCGCTATGGCATGAAACGCGGCACTGTCAGCAGTACCCTGTTCAGGACCCGGGAAAAACTCAGAAATCATCTCAAGAAGGAGGGTTACGCCCTATGAAAGCAGAGGACCTGTTTCTGGCCATCGGCCAGGCGGAAGACCGCCACCTGGCCCAAAGCGAGTTGGAGTCTGTGAGACCCTCCAATAAGAAGGAGGAACCTACCTTGAAACCCCATAAGACATTTGCCCGTATCATAAGAAATATTCTGGTAGCGGCGCTGCTCCTGTCCCTTCTCACCATGACTGCCTACGCCATTGGCGGCTATATTCTCTTCGACAGCCCTCAGGACATGATGGATCATCTCTTTGGTAATAAGACGGGATACGATCACAGCGAAGGAAGCATCACTCCCTTCGAAGACGGCGTCAACATTATTGTGGAGCCCACCTTCGACCGTGTCCCCGCAGACCAGAATGTGGTGGAAGAAGTAGCGCCTCACGTGTCCGCCGTGGGCCAGTCCATCACCTGGAAGGGTTATACCCTCACTGTGGACGCTAATCTCTACGACAGCGCTACCCAGAGCGGTGTGCTGACCCTTATTTTGGAAAACCCGAATGGCATTCCCAAATACGAAGTGTTCAATAACGGTGAAATCACCTTCCCTGGGGGAGAGCTGATTCAATCCTCCCAGTATTACAAAAACTACATTATCCAAGAGAACTGTACTCCCACAAAGCTAACCATCGCCCACTACTATCGGTATTTCGAGACCAAACAGCTGATAAATGAGAACCCGGATTTGCCGGAAAATGGTCCCCTTCCCAAAGTCAAAGACCCGTCAGTGGATTTGACGTTCACTCTCTGGGCCTCGGTGACCCTCCAGGAATCCGATGCTTTGCTGGCGCAAGCCGCTACAGAAGAAGAGCGGCAGGCCATTATGAAAACCTGGGAGTGCCCGGAGAAGATTCACATTTCCCTGAATGGAGAGGAAAATCTGCCCCACGTGAGCGCCTATGACGGTGCCGTCCGAATTTCTCCCATTGCCATCTGCGTGGATTATACGGATATGCCCTTTACCGCCGATATAGAGGAGCTTACCATTGGCTACAAGGATGGCAGTTCGTATGCCGTAAAAGGGAAGGACTATTTGGAGAATTTCCTCTATGCCGTGGAGACATCTAAACTGGACCCCCACAAGCCAATGATCAAGGCAGCCTATGAAGATGGTCAGTCTTATGATCAGTACAATTTCTTGCTTGATTTTCACGAAACCACCTTTATGTTCAACCGTATGGTTGATGTGGACCAGGTGAAATCCGTGACCATCAACGGCACGGAGATCCCCCTGGACCCATAATTCCTTCCCATAAATCCGCAAGGGGAGAGGTTCATCACCTCTCCCCTTCTGATTTTTGCTACTTTTTCGCCCGATCGGCGGTAATGATTTTTTTCATGGCTTCGATGCCAACCTTGACAGCGCCGCTGGTGTCCTCAGTCATGGGCATGGCCAGGCCTGCCTTCTCCCGCTCCTGATTCCAAATCACATGGAAACAGCTTCCGCACCGGACGCGAAGAGCAGAGGCCACCACAAAGAGGGCGGCGGACTCCATTTCGCTGGCCTTGACCCCCAGGCGCTTCCAGCTCTCCCATTTTTGGAGCAAATCATAATACACCGGGGATTTTTCCGGGCTGTGCTGGCCGTAGAAGGAATCCTTGCACTGGACAACGCCCATTTGAATGCGATAGCCCAGCTCTTCTCCGGCGGCTTTCAGGGCCGCTGTAACGTCAAAGTCCGGCACCGCAGGAAATTCGATGGGGGCATATTCTAAGGATGTGTGTTCATAGCGGATGGCACCTGTGGCCACCACTACGTCCCCGGGCAGCACGTCCATATCGATGCCGCCGCAGGTACCCACACGGATGAACGTGTCGGCACCGATGTTATGCAGCTCCTCCATGGCGATGGAGGCCGAGGGACCGCCGATGCCTGTGGAACAGACGCTGACCTTTTCTCCCAAAAGCGTTCCCGTATAGATGTTGTATTCCCGGTTCATGCCCACGTGAACGGGGTTATCAAAGTATGCGGCAATGGATTCACACCTTCCCGGGTCACCGGGCAGAAATACATATCTTCCCACGTCTCCGGAAACACAGCGGATGTGAAATTGAGAAACTGTTTCTTGCATTTCCCTTCCCTCCTTGGGTAAATTTCATAAGTTTAGTATAGCATATGGAGGGCTTTTTTGCAATAGGTATACAAAAACCGGGAAACGGCAAGTTTCCCGGTTTTCCAGCTTGTTAAAAAAGCCTCGCAGCGTTGCCGCCTGAGGCGGCCAAGAAAATCCAATTGGTTTTCTGCCGGGGCGTGAACCTGGCAGAAAACACTTCTCAGGCTCCAAGTGTGGAATTTGTCCCCCATGGGGGACAAATTATGCACGCAGGAGACTGCAAAACACCTGTCAAAAAGCCTCATAGAGGATTTTTGACGGTCTAAAAAACCGGGAAACGGCAAGTTTCCCGGTTTTCTGTTATTTTCTCAGATTCTCTTTGTCAAAATAATTCTTTGTCAGCTTCACCACCACGCCGGAGAGACCAAGCAGGGCGACGAGGTTGGGAACTGCCATGAAGCCGTTCATCATATCCGCAATGTCCCACACCAACTCCAGCTTCAGGGTGGCTCCAACCACCACCATCAGGACGAAGACGATCTGATAGAAGGTCACCGCCTTGGTGCCGGCCAGGAACTCAAAGCATCGGCTGCCGTAGAGGGCCCAGCTCAGGGTTGTGGACAGGGCAAAGAGGCAGATGCCTACGGCCACAATCAAAGAGCCGATTTTGGAGCCAAACACCGTGGCGTAGGAGGCGCTGATGAGCTCTGCCCCTGCGCTCTGGCCCCAGGCGATATCCACACCCCGCTGAGCGCCGCACAGAAGGGTCAGGGCCGTCAAAGAACAGATAACGATGGTGTCCATAAACACCTCGAAAATGCCGTAGAAACCCTGGCGCACCGGGTCAATTTCGGAAGTCGCCGCGTGGGCCATGGGTGCCGAGCCGAGGCCCGCTTCGTTGGAGAAAATGCCTCTGCCCACGCCCTTTTGGATTGTGGACATAATGGTGATGCCAAAAGCGCCGCCCAAAGCCGCTTGGGCAGAAAACGCGCCTTTGAAAATCATGGCGAAGATTTTCCCGATGGAGCCGAGATTGCACAGCACCACCACCAGCGAGCAGATGATATAGATGGCCGCCATAAACGGCACCAGCTTTTCCGTCACAGAGCCAATGCGCTTGATGCCGCCGAAGAGCACCAATGCCACAAGCACAGCAACCAGCACTCCGATAATCAGGCTGGACAGGGGTACCATCTGGCCGAACATGGAGATAAGGGTTCCCTGGCTGTTGCCGCCGAAAGCGTCAATCACGGTGTTGAACGCCCCTGCAATGGTGTTCACCTGGGTCATATTTCCCGTGCCGAAGGCAGTAATCGCGCCCAGCAGGCTGAACACCATGGCAAGCCAGGTCCATTTTTGGCCGAGACCGTTTTTGATGTAGTACATGGGGCCGCCTACATAGTCGCCCTTTGCGTTGCGCTCCCGATACCGCACCGCCAGAACCACCTCAGCATATTTCGTGGTCATGCCGAACAGGGCCGAAATCCACATCCAGAAAACGGCGCCAGGGCCGCCCACGGTAATGGCGCCCGTGACGCCTGCAATGTTGCCCGTGCCCACCGTGGCGGCAAGGGCCGTGGTCACCGCCTGGAACGGGGTGACTTCGCCGTCTCCGGCAGACTGCTTGTGGAAGACTTTGCCAATGGTGTTTCGCATGGCATAGCCGAATTTCCGGAATTGAATAAAGCCTACCCGGGCGCTGAGGAAGATACCCGTGCCCACCAGGAGCACCAGCATCCAGGGTCCCCAGGCGATGCCGTCCAGGAACTTTATGAATTCGCCAATGGTCATAAACGTTGCCTCCCTTTTCTATATGTTCTTTATTGTACGAAATCAGGCGGCAAAATTCAAGAAGTTTCTTCTATGGTTGCAAAAAAGGCATCGGCCCCAGGGCCGATGCCTTTCGGAAACTTTTTTTATTTTGCTTGGAAGAGGCCAAGAATGTCGTCCGTTACATCTTCATTGTAGCAGGCTGCGGTAATCACGCCAAAGTAGCCTCCGGATTTTACCACCGCCATCTTTTCATAGAAATTCATGCCGCTCTGAATTCCGGACACGGAGATGCCGGGATGGGTTTCCCCTGCAAAAGTCAGGCTGATTTTTTCCAGCTTGGCATCCTCCACCTGAAGGGTCTCCATGACCTTGGGAAGCTGCTCCAGGGTGATGTCCACGTACATTTCTTCGCTGATCAAGACACTTTGGAAACCGATTTTCTCCAGCATGACGTTGACATTGCTGCTGTTTTCCTGGGCGGCATAGAGGTCCATGGCAGTCCCGTTTTTCTCTAAAGACTCCACCAGGGCATCATCATCCAGCGTGTCCACTGTGGCGCCCATGATTTGCAGTCTTTCCTCTGCAGTGGCGATATACCAGTCGCTGTCGAAGGAAGCGGTAACGCCCAGCAGGTCGTTTTCATACACGCCGCCCTGGAAGGTACCCACCGCCTCCTGGGCACTGACAGTGGCTTCTGTCTCTGCGGTGGTTTCCTCGGAAACAGTGGCTTCTTCCGGAGCGGAAGCGGCGGGCTCTTCCGGCTGGATGCCCATGGGAATTCTGGCACAGCCGGTCAGCATGAGAACCAGGGCCAGCAGCATTGCAAGGGTGTGTTTCATGGGGATTCCTCCTTATCGATTGATGATAAATACATCATATCATCAGAGGCTTGCATTTGCAAGATCATATCCAACTTTTTAGAAGAAACTGACCTGGCTGGTGTCCGGCAGAGTTCCGAACGCGCCGGCGTCCTTCAGCATCTGGATATGGGTCTTGGAGACCTTGGGGCAGGCGGCAGCAACCTCTTCCACAGACAGGAAGGTCTTGCCCTTTCTGCCCTCCACCAGGTCCCAGGCCGCGCTTTCACCCAGGCCGGAAATGGCAACAAAGGGCGGCAGGAGTTTTCCGTCTACGATTTTAAAGCGGATGGCCTCGCTTTGGTACAGGTCGATGGGAAGGAATTCAAAGCCTCGGAGGTAGTACTCGTAGGCCACTTCCAGCGTGGTAAGCAGGTCCTCATCCTTGGCTGTGGCGTCTTCGTTTTTCTCGATGGCGTCAATGTTCGCAAGCACCGATTCCTTGCCGTGGGTCATAAGTACGGCGTCAAAGCCGCCCTTCTGGCTCCGTCGGTAGAAATAGGCCGCATAGAAAGCCAGAGGGTGATGGACCTTAAACCAGGCAATGCGGAAGGCCATCATGACATAGGCAACAGCGTGGGCCTTGGGGAATAGGTACTTGATTTTCTTGCAGGAGCCGATGTACCACTCCGGAACTCCTGCGGCCTTCATCTCTTCCTCGGCGCCTTCGGGCAGTCCTCTGCCCTTTCTCACGGCTTCCATAATCTTAAAAGACCGCTTCTCCGGCATCCCGCAGGAGATGAGATAAATCATAATGTCGTCACGGCAGCCGATGGTGGAGTCAACCGTGGCGGTCTTGGAGGTAATCAGGTCCTTGGCGTTGCCCAGCCACACGTCGGTACCGTGGGAGAAGCCGGAAAGACGGACCAGGGTATCGAACCTGGTGGGCAGGGTGTCCATGAGCATGCCCCGGGTGAAGCGGGTGTTGAACTCGGGGATCGCCACGGCACCTGTGGGACCCAGCACCGGGTCGTCCTCATAGCCCAGAACCTTGGAGGAGATGAATATGGACATGGTATCCTTGTCATCCAAAGGAATGGTTTTGGCGTCCACTCCCGTCAGGTCTTCCATCATACGGATCATGGTGGGGTCGTCATGGCCCAGCATATCCAGTTTCAGGAGGTTTTCCTCCATGGAATGGTACTCAAAATGGGTGGTAATCTGATCGGCGTTGGGGTCGTCGGCAGGGTGCTGGACCGGGCAGAAGTCCCAAATCTCATTTTCCTGGGGAATGACCACCAGGCCGCCGGGGTGCTGGCCCGTGGTCCGGCGGACGCCCACGCAGCCCGCAGCCAGGCGTCCCTCCTCGGCTCGGGACGCCGTCTTGCCCCGTTCGGCCAGGTATTTTTTCACGTAGCCGAAGGCGGTTTTTTCCGCCACGGTGCCAATGGTGCCTGCTCGGAAAACGTGGGATTTTCCGAACATTTCAATACAGTAGGCGTGGGCTTTTGCCTGATATTCTCCGGAGAAGTTCAAGTCGATATCCGGCACCTTGTCGCCGCCGAAGCCCAGGAAGGTCTCAAAGGGGATGTTGAAGCCGTCCTTTTCCATCTTCGTGCCGCACTTGGGACACACTGCGTCGGGAAGGTCCGCGCCGCAGTTATATCCGGGCGGTACATTCAGTTCCGTGTACTTGCAGTCCGGGTTGGGACAGCGATAGTGGGGCTGGAAGGAGTTGACCTCGGTGATGCCGGACATATAGGCAACAATGGAGGAGCCCACGGAGCCTCGGGAACCTACCAGGTAGCCGTGCTCCAAAGAGTTCTGCACCAGCTTCTGGGCGGACATATAGATCACGTCGTAGTGGCAGTTGATGATGTCGTTCAGCTCCGTCTCCACCCGTTTTACAAAAACCTCCGGGGGATGGTCGCCGTAGAGGCGGTGGAACTTGGTGTAGACCAGGTTTTTCAGGTCCTCCACGGAGTTCTCGATCTTCGGCGCAAAGAGGTTGTGGGGCACAGGCCGCAGACTTTCACACATATCCGCAATGCGGTTAGGGTTCTCCACCACAATCTCGTGGGCTTTCTCTTCGCCCAGGTAAGAAAACTCCGCCAGCATCTCGTCTGTGGTCCGGAAATACAGGGGCATATCCTTGTCCGCGTCGTCAAAGCCCTTGGTCGCCAGGAGGATGTGCCGGAAGATTTCGTCCTCCGGGTTCAGGAAATGCACGTCTCCTGTGGCAACCACAGGTTTTCCCAGTTCCTCACCCAGCCGGACAATGGTTCGGTTATAGTTTCGCAGGTCCTCGTCGGTTTTCGCCTCGTATTTTTCATTTGCCAGCATGAAACGGTTGTTGGCAAGGGGCTGGATTTCCAGGAAGTCATAGAAAGAGGCAATCCTGCGCAGTTCGTCGTCGCTCTTATGGTCCAGGACAGCCTGGAAAAGCTCTCCCGCCTCGCAGGCCGAGCCAATGATGAGGCCCTCCCGCATGGCAAGCAGCTCGGATTTTGGAATTCTGGGGACCCGGCGGAAGTATTTGAGGTTGGCGTTGGAAATGAGATGATAGAGGTTCCGCAGTCCCACCTGGTTTTTGGCGAAGAGGATAATATGTCTTGCCTGACGGTCCGTGATGTGCCCTTTGGCACGGAGGGCCATCATGGCAGGGTTGATGGTTTGCAGGGTATGGATGTCATGGTTCTCTTCCAGCTGCGCCATAAGCTTCGTCATAATGAGGCCGCAGGTCATGGCGTCGTCGCCCGCCCGGTGATGGTTAAAGTCAGGCAGCCCCAGGGCGTCGGAGACGATGTTCAGCTTGAATTTATTCAGGTGGGACAGAAGATTCTGGGAGAGAATCAGGGTATCTGCGGCAGTATAGTTATAGGGAATGCCCTGGCGCTGGCATTCGGCCCGGATGAAGCCTGTGTCAAAGTCCGAGTTGTGGGCAACCAGCACCCGGTCTCCCACGAAGGACAGGAATTTCGGCAGGACCTCTTCGATTTTCGGTGCCCCAAGGAGCATTTCCTCGGTGATGCCCGTGAGCTCCACAATCTTCCGGTCCAGAGGCCGCTCCGGGTCCACAAAGGTCTGGAAGCGGTCCAGCTCCTGGCCGTTTTTCAGAAGCACCGCGCCGATTTCAATGATGCGGTCCTGGCTGGAGGAGAGGCCTGTGGTCTCCAAGTCAAAAGCCACAAATTCCTCGTCAAACTTCATGTCCTTGCCGCCGTGGACCACGATGCGGTCATCTACGTCATTGACGTAATACCCTTCACAGCCATAGAGAATTTTGATATTCTCGTCGGTGCCTGCCACCTTGGCTTTGGAGGCGGCCTTCATGGCATCGGGGAAGGACTGGGCCACGCCGTGGTCTGTAATGGCGATGGCTTTGTGACCCCAGGCGGCGGCGGTTTTGATGGCGTCTGCCGTCACCGTCAGGGCGTCCATGTTGGACATGGTGGTGTGCAGGTGCAGCTCCACCCGCTTTTCGCCCGGGGCCGTATCCTTCCGCTTGGACATGGAGCCCGGCATCATGGCGTAGGGCTTGAGAACCATCTCATTTTCAAAGCGGTCCTCAACCAATCGGCCCTGAATGCGGAGGATAGACCCCACTTTCACATTTTCCAGTATGGGCTTTGCCTCGTTGGCGTCCATAAAGCGGCTGATGCGGACGGAATTGGTGTAGTCCGTAATGTCGAATTTGATGACCCAGGCGTTGCGTTTTTTGAGTTCTTTGTGGTCCACCTGGAAGACCTTGCCTTCTACAATGACGGAACCCAGGTCCAGGCTCAGGTCCTTCATAGCTACGGGATTGCCCCGGAAGGGCTTTCCGTAGAAGGTGTCCTCCGGCTGGGGTTCCTTTGGTTTGGGCTTTGCCTGACGGGCCGCTGTGGGCATGGCCTCCATTACGGCGGAGCGCATGGATTCCATGGCTTCAAACAGCGCTTTTCCCTCCAGCGCTTCCCCGGCCTCCACAGTAATGGTCACAGGCACCGCAAACTTCTCCCGGAGCTCCCGTTCCACGGATGGAATGTGCTCCATCAGGGTCTGTTTGCCGTTTGCAGCAAGGAAAATGGTGATGTTTTCTCCGTCTCGCTGCCATTTGGCCCCTGCCAGGGTTCCTCTTGCCATGGAGTTGCGGCTGACAAAGAGGTGCATAAGCTCCTCATCGGTGATTTTGGAAAGCTCAGAAGCCGGGTGGGTCGCTTTCAGTTCCAGACGCCGCAGGCCGTAAAGGGCCGCAATGTCCCGTTCTGCCTTTTGGATGTCGAAAATAGAAATATAGGATTCCGAATGGATGGCCACGGACACGGCCCGGTTTTCCGGGTCTAAGTCCGCAGCAACAATGGCCGCCTGAGAGAAAGCGGTCAAAAGCTCCTCAGGCGGCGCATATTCGGAAAACATTTGCAGAAAGGTAATGGTTTCGCTCATAGATTCTCAATTCGTTTCAGCAGTGCCGGCAGCAGTTCTTCGTAAGGCAGGCGCTCCACCTCCAGCCCTTTTTCAAAGAGCATACCCCATCCGTCGCCGCCGGCGATGCCGATGTCTGCCTCCCGGGCTTCGCCGGGGCCGTTGACGATGCAGCCCATGACGGCTACGGTAATGGGCTTTTTGCAGTCCCGGAGGGCTTCGTCTACCTGGTTCACCAGGCCAATCAGATCAATGCGGGTCCGGCCGCAGGTGGGACAGGAGACGATGTTCACGCCTTCTTTGCGAAGGCCTGCTGCTTTTAAAATATCCTTTGCCGCATAGACCTCCTGAACCGGGTCGTCGGTAAGGCTCACACGGATGGTATCGCCGACGCCGTCCAGCAGCAGAGCACCGATGCCCATGGCGGACTTGATCAGGCCCTGCTTCACAGGTCCTGTCTCGGTGACGCCGATGTGCAGGGGGTAGTCGCATTTTTCCCGGAACAGCCGGGCGGCAGCCACCATGGTGGGCACCGTGGAGGACTTCATGGACACGCAGGTATCATAGAAGCCCTGCTTCTCCAGAAGCTCCAAGTGCTGGAAGGCACTCTCCACCAGGGCCTCCGCCGTGGGATGGCCGTACTTTTCCAGAAGCTTCTTATCCAGGCTTCCGCCGTTGACGCCGATGCGGATGGGGATGTGTCTGCTCTTGCACACATCCACCACAGCCTTCACCCGGTCCTCGCCGCCGATGTTGCCGGGGTTAATGCGGATTTTGGCAGCGCCTCCCTCTGCGGCGGCAATGGCAAGCTTATAGTCAAAGTGGATGTCTGCCACCAGAGGCAGGGAGCTTTCCTTGCAGATCTCTGCAAATCCCCGGGCCGCTTCCATATTGGGCACGGCAAGGCGCGCAATCTGGCACCCAGCGGCAGCCAGCTCCCGGATTTGCCGGAGGCTTCCTTCCACGTCGGTGGTCTTTGTGTTCAGCATGGACTGAATGACAACGGGAGCCCCGCCGCCAATGGGCACATTTCCAACCCGAATCTGTCTAGTCATAGGGTTCACCTCTTAAAAAGTACGAAAATATCCTTAAACATGATAATTCCCATGAGGCCCAGCAACAGCACCATGCCCGCTCCATGGAGGTAGCCCTCGTATTTGGGGTTTACCTTCTTATGGGTCACGGCTTCCACAGCTGTGGTAATGAGAAGGCCCACAATGCGCCCGCCATCCAGTGCCGGAATGGGGAGCAGATTCATGACGGCCAGGTTGATTGCAATGAAGGCCCCGAAATAGAGCATATTGAGCAGGGCGTCAACTTTGGTAGCGGATGCGTCCGCCACCACGCTCATCTGCTGAACGATGCCCACAGGCCCCGTCATATCAGAGAGCCCTGCCTGACCTCTCAGGAGCATTTGCAGGCTCAAACGAACCAGGCGTACCGTATCCAAAGACTGGTTCCAGGCATTTTGAAGCCGCTGCAGAACGGTCAGGTCCCGGACTTCAAAGTTCATGCCGTAGAGCATGGTTTTTCCATCGGAAGACAGGTGCTTTTCCATGAGGAAATTGGGCAGTTCCACCGTTTCCCCGTTCCGCTCCACCTTCAGGTCGTGGGTGTCGCCGGGATTCAGATTCAAAATAAGGTTAAAATCCGACTGGACGTAGATCTTCTCTCCATCCACTTCAAGGATTCTGTCTCCTGCCTGGAGCCCGCCTTCCCGGTTCACCGTGGCGAAGGGTTCAAAGCCCGCAATCACCGGCACCACGGCCCGCTTCACAGGCAGAAATACCACCGCCATCAGGGCAATGCCCATGAGGAAATTCATGGCAGCGCCCGCAATGAGAATGAGAAAACGCTTCCACCAGGCAGCTTTATCAAAGGATCTGGGATTGTCGCTGCCGCCGTCCTCCCCTTCCATGGCGCAGTAGCCGCCCATGGGGATCAGCCGCAGGGAATACTGTGTCTCCCCGATCTTCCTGCTCCACAGGGCCGGGCCCATGAAAATGGAAAATTCATTGACCTGGACCCCCGAAAGCTTGGCGGCAACGAAATGCCCCAGCTCGTGGACCAGAATCAGCACGCTGAAGAGGAGAACCGCAAAAAGAATGGTCATAAAATGCCTCGCTTTTTTGTTTGGAAAACTCCGAAAAACCTCTAAGCCAGGCAGAAGATGCCGGCATTTTTCATGAAATCAGACTTTTCCTTGGGATAATGCTCGAACTGCCCTTCGGGCCAGCTTGTCGGTTTCCAAGATCTCTTCCAGAGTGGGTTTTTCCACAAAGGGCACATTTTCCACTGCTTGGGAAACCAGATGATAGATATCATAAAAACCGATTTCGTCCCGGAGGAACATGGCCACCGCCTCTTCGTTTGCGCCGTTCATGGCAGGACAGGCGGTGCCGCCTTTTGCGGCGCAGTCATAGGCCAGCTTCAGACATGGGAAACGCTCCATATCCGGCTTCTGGAAGGTCAGACTGCCGCAGCTTAACAAGTCCAGAGGGTCCACCGGACACGGCACTCTCTGGGGATAGGTCAGGGCCAGCTGAATGGGAAGCCGCATATCGGGGGTGCCCATTTGGGCCATGACCGCGCCGTCCGTAAACTCCACCATGGAGTGGACAATGCTCTGGCGGTGGATGACCACATCCACCTTCTCAAGCGGCATCCGGTACAGCCGCATGGCCTCAATGACCTCCAGTCCCTTATTCATGAGGGTCGCGCAGTCAATGGTAATTTTCGCGCCCATTTTCCAGTTGGGATGCTTCAGGGCATCGGCTTTGGTGACGGTTTTTAAGCTTTCCTGCTCTTTTCCAAAGAACGGTCCGCCGGAGCAGGTGAGGATCAGACGCTTAATTTCTCTTCTGTCGCCGCAGCCCATAAGGCACTGGTAGATTGCGGAGTGCTCGGAATCCACAGGGATGATTTCCGCGTGGTGTTTTTCCGCCTCCGACATGACCAGTTCCCCTGCACAGACCAGGGTCTCCTTATTGGCAAGGCCGATGCGCTTTCCCTGGCCAATGGCAGCCAAGGTCGGTTTCAGGCCCACCATGCCTACAACCGCCGTGATCACACAGTCGGCAGCGGGAAGCGTGGCGGCTTCAATGAGCCCTTCTTCTCCCCAGCTTACCCGGGTAGGCAGGTCTTTAATCGCCTCTTTCAGCTCCTTGGCTGCCGCTTCCGTTGCCATAACCGCCAGCTCCGGCAGGAACTCCCGGCACTGCTGCGCCATGCGCTCTACGCTGGTTCCTGCAGTGAGGGCTCCCACCCGGATGCCTTCCAGACGGGATACTACGTCCAGGCTCTGGCGGCCGATGGAGCCGGTGGAGCCAAGAATACTGACACAATGTACCATATGCCGCTCCTTACGCGATAATGACCGGGGCCATCAGGAGAAGTGCCTCCATCAGCGGTGCCACCATGGTCAGAGAGTCAAACCGGTCCAGCACACCGCCGTGGCCGGGAATGAGATTGCCGTAGTCCTTGATGCCTGTCTGGCGCTTGACCACACTGAAGCACAGATCGCCGAAAGCGCCGGCTACGCTGCCCACCAGTCCGTAGAGAATGGCAAGGCCGTAGTTGACCTGGAAGTGGCAGGGGAAATCCAGAATCAAGGCGTAGATAATCATGGACACCACTGCCGTGACGATACCGCCCAGGGCGCCTTCCACCGTCTTATTGGGGCTGACCACAGGAGCCAGCTTGTGCTTGCCAAACTTGAGGCCCACAAAATAGGCACCTGCGTCGGAGGTAAAGGCAACCACAAAGGGGATGAGAATAACGTAGCGGCCCACATTCAAGGTCAGAATCCGGACCAGCGCCGAAATCATATAGGGAATAATGACACCTGCGGCAAAGCACATACCGATGTGCTCAAAGTGGACCTTAATATGGTCCAGCATCATTTCACTGTACAGCACCGCAAAGAACACCATGAGCAGCAGCATAAACCAGGCTCTGACCGCCCCAAAGTAGCTCCACATGGACAGGGCAAAGGCCATGGCGGCACTGTACATCACAAGCCGGATATTGGTCACAAGACCCGTGCGGTAGAGAAGCTCAAAGGCTGCAATGGCAAGAAGCACACCAAGGACGATGGCTGCGGCGACTTTTGGTGCCGCCAGTAAAATCAGCAGGAGAATCGGCACCAGAACTGCCGCCGCAATAATTCGGGTTTTCATTTATATTTATGTACCTCCAAAGCGGCGGTTCCGCCGATGATATTCTGCAATGGCCTCGTCCAGATGGCTGGGACTGAAATCGGGCCACAATACATTCATAAAAACGTACTCGGAGTAGGCAGACTGCCAGAGAAGGAAGTTGCTGGTTCGCATTTCCCCCGACGGGCGGATGATAAGCTCCGGGTCGGGAACGCCTTTCGAGTAGAGGTAGGAAGAGAGGAGCTCTTCCGTTAAATCTTCGGGCTGGTACTTTCCAGCCGCAACGTCTGCAGCGAAAGCCCGGGATGCCTGAACGATCTCGTTTCTGCCGCCGTAATTCAGGCAGAAATTCACCTGAACGTCGTAGTCGCGGGAGCGGTTCTGTGCATCATAGCAGAGCTTCTGCAGCTCGGGAGAGAGCTTACTGAGGTCTCCAAAGAAGCGGAAGCAGACCCGGTTTTTCTCCATGTCCTGCAAAGCCTCTTCCAGATAGCGGCGCAGAAGACGCATGATGCCGGAAATTTCCTCCTGGGAGCGTTTCCAGTTCTCCGTAGAGAAGGCATAGACCGTCAGATATCGGACGCCCAGGGTCCGGCAGTAGTTGGCAATACGCCGAAAGGCCTCGGCGCCTGCGGCGTGTCCGGCAGTGCGGGGCAGGCCCCGCTTTTTGGCCCAGCGGCCGTTGCCGTCCATAATAATGGCAATGTGCTGGGGAGGGGGCAAAGTTGTTTTTTCAGAAAGTGCCATAGAGCACCTCCATAATCATATAATTGCGGAAAGGCTTCCCCAGAGAGGAAGCAATCAGCGCAGGTGACCATTTGGAGAGAGTTTCTCATGGTCGATTTCGCAGGAAGGGAGGGGCAAGCCCCTCCCTTGCAGTTATCTTTTTTCGGGGATTCAGATGGACAGAAGTTCCTTTTCCTTATTGGCAAGGGCGGCGTCTACCTTTTTGATGGACTTGTCCAGCAGGTCCTGAAGGTCTTTTTCAGCCTTCTTCTGGTCGTCCTCGGTAATCTCGGAGCTCTTTTTCAGCTTCTTCACATAGTCCATACCGTCCCGGCGGATGTTCCGCATGGCAACCTTGGCATCTTCGGCGTACTTGCGGACCTGTTTTACCAGTTCCTTACGGCGCTCTTCCGTGAGCTGAGGGAACACCAGGCGAATGACACGGCCGTCATTCTGGGGGTTGATGCCCAGGTCAGAGACCTGAATGGCCTTCTGAATGTCTTTCAGAAGCTTGGTGTCCCAGGGCTGAATGACCAGGGTGCGGGCATCGGGAGTGGAAATGGTGGCAACGCCTGCCAGGGGAGTCTCACTGCCGTAATATTCAACGGTAATGCGATCCAGGACCTTGGGGTTGGCCCGACCGGCCCGGACGGCGCTGAAGTCCTCTTCCAGGTGCTCCAGGGTCTTGTCCATTCTTCTGCCGTATTCCTTAAAATCCACGCTCATTTCTTCGTCCTCCTTAGAATTGATTTTTTACGGTGGTTCCGATCTGCTCCCCCTGGACCACCCGGAGAATGCTGTTTTCCGTGTCCAGTCCGAAACAGACCATAGTCATATCGTTGTCCATGGCAAGGGCCATGGCGGTGATGTCCGTGGCTTTGAGATTCTTTGCCAGGGCATCCGCATAGGTCAGCTGGGTATAGCGAACAGCGTTGGGATCCTTCTGAGGGTCGGCGGAATAGATGGCGTCCACGTTCTTCGCCATTAAAATGGCATCCGCCTCGATTTCCACGCCGCGAAGAACTGCGCCCGTGTCGGTGGAGAAATAGGGGTTTCCGGTGCCTGCGGCGAAGAGGACCACCTTGCCTTCATTTAAGTATCGCTCGGCGGTATCCCGGGTATAGTACTCGGCGAATTTGTTCATCTCCACAGCGGAGAGAATTCTGGCGTCCACGCCGTGTTTTTCCAGGGCGTCCGCCACGGCGATGGCGTTCATGACGGTGCCCAGCATACCCATGGAATCCGCATGGGAGCGCTGCATATGATCCGCACCGTCTTTGACACCCCGCCAGAAGTTGCCTGCGCCGATGACAAGGCCGACCTGAACCCCCAGGTCCACACAAGTCTTGATGGAATCGCAGAGCTTGTTCACAATGGCAAAATCCAATCCCCGGTGTTTGTCCCCGGCCAGGGCTTCACCGCTGACTTTCAGAAGAACGCGCTTATACTCGATGGTAGGCATCTAATCTGTCACTCCTTTTCTTTATCGTCTCCTATTTTACCGTATCGGCAGCGAATTGACAACCATAAAATTTAAGATTTCTTAAATTGTTTTCGTAAAATTTACAATCACCCGTCACGTTTTTGTTTTTCCATGGGATGGGCCTGAAATTGTGATTGCAAACTGGGACAGTTTGGTTTATAATAACAGAAATTTCCCAAGAAGAGAGGAGCTTTCCCATGGCTGAAACCACTGAAAGCAAAAATTTTATACACGCCTTTATTGAAGAGGACATTGCCCCCGGCGGGCAGTTCGAAGGTCAGACCGTCCACACCCGGTTCCCGCCGGAGCCCAACGGCTATCTGCACATCGGCCACTGCAAGGCCCTCATCATCGATTTCGGCACTGCCGAGAAGTTCGGCGGAATCTGCAACCTCCGCATGGACGACACCAACCCCACCAAGGAGGACGTGGAGTTTGTGGAGGCCATTCAGGAGGACATCCACTGGCTGGGCTTCGACTGGGGCGATCGGTTCTTCTACGGTTCCGATTATTTTGAGAAGGACTATGAGTACGCCGTGGAGCTCATTAAAAAGGGCCTGGCCTATGTCTGTGAGCTGACCCCCGAGCAGTTCAAGGAGTACCGCGGCGACGTGGACACCCCGGCCAAGTCTCCCTGGCGGGACCGTCCCATTGAGGAGAGCCTGGACCTCTTTGCCAGAATGCGGGCAGGCGAATTTGAAGACAACCAGTATACCCTCCGGGCCAAAATTGACCTGGCCTCCGGCAACTTCAATATGCGTGACCCGGTTATCTACCGCATCCGCCATATGCACCATCATCGCCAGGGCGACAAGTGGTGCATCTACCCCATGTACGACTTTGCCCATCCCATTCAGGACGCGCTGGAAGGCATTACCCACTCCCTGTGCTCTCTGGAATTTGAGAACCATCGCCCCCTCTATAATTGGGTGGTGGAAAACGTCTCCGTTCCCCACCATCCCCGGCAGATCGAGTTTGCCCGTCTGGGCATCGACCACACGGTGCTCAGCAAGCGCAAGCTCCGGGCCTTGGTGGAAAACGGCTACGTCTCCGGCTGGGACGATCCCAGAATGCCCACGCTCTGCGGTCTCCGCCGCCGGGGCTACACCCCCGCCTCCATCCGGGCCTTCTGCGACCGGGTGGGTGTCGCCAAGAGCCCCAACACCATTGAGTTCGGTTTCCTGGAGCACTGCCTGCGGGAAGACCTGAACGAAACCGCTCAGCGGGTCATGGCGGTTCTGAAGCCCGTGAAGCTCACCATCACCAACTACCCCGAAGGTCAGAGCGAAGTCTTCGAGGTTGAAAACAACCCCAACGACCCGGAAGCCGGCACCCGGCCTGTGACTTTCTCCCGGAACCTGTGGATCGAAGCCGACGACTTCCTGTCAGAGCCTATCCCCAAGTTTAAGCGTCTGTATCCCCAGGGCCCCGAATGCCGCCTGAAAGGTGCCTACCTCATTACCTGCACCGGATGCGTCACCGATGAGAATGGCAATGTGGTAGAGGTCCTCGCCACCTATGACCCCGACAGCAAGGGCGGCAACCCCGCCGACGGCCGGAAGGTCAAGGGTGCCACCATTCACTGGGTGGACGCGGAAAACTGCGCCGACGCCGAGGTCCGGCAGTACGATAACCTCTTCAGCGATCCCGACCCCGACGCCGCCGGCAAGGATTTCCTGGCCTGTCTGAACCCCAACTCCCTGGAGGTCCTCACCGGATGCAAGGTGGAGGCCAGCCTGAAAGACGCCAAGGCCCCTGCTTCCTATCAGTTCATGCGTCTGGGCTACTTCTGCCCCGACAGCAAAGACTGCACTGCGGAGCATTTGGTGTTCAACCGTTCCGTCAGCCTCAAGGACAGCTTCAAGCCCGGCAAGTAAAGATTTCAGGTCCGCTGCAAACGCAGCGGACCTTTTTCTTTACATTTTCCACATTTTGCTGTATCATAAAAGCAACCGTTATCAGGAGGGAACGATATGCTGACAAAAGACATTCGCCGCATTGCGCGGGAACACATGAAAGGCAGCTGGGGACTTTCCATCGGCGTGGCAGCCATTGCCTGCCTTCTGGGCGGGCTGCTGGTGGGAACACTGTTTCTCCCCGACGAATTTACTTACAGATGGAATCTTTCCGTCAGCTCCGCCACACAAATTGGCATAAAATACGGTGTCCTTGGCCTTGCCTCTATTGTTTTGGGTGGTGTGCTCCAGCTGGGATACGCCGGTTTTCTTCTCCGGCAGCACGACGGGCAGGACCTGAAGCTGGAGGTTCTCTTCTCCCAGCTTGACCGCTTCGGAACAGGCTTTGCCCAGGCATTTCTTCGAAGCCTCTACACCTTACTCTGGTCGCTGCTTTTTATCATTCCCGGTATTGTGGCGGCGTACCGCTATGCCATGACCCCCTTCATTCTGGCGGAGCACCCGGAGCTCACAGCCAGTCAGGCCATTGCCCGTTCCAAAGAACTGATGATGGGGCGGAAATTTGATCTGTTCCTGCTGGACCTGAGTTTCCTGGGCTGGGTCATATTGGCAGCACTGACCATGAATCTTGGGCACCTCTTTTTAAACCCCTATCGCAATGCCGCCTACGCCGTCTTTTACCGGAACATCACCGCCCAAGGGTCCTCCGAATCCTGAACCCCTCCCGCCGCGAAATGCGGCGGGATTTTCCTGTCTTGGCATTTTCCCCGGGCTGTGCTATAATGGAGAAAACAGACGGGAGGGAATTCTATGTATCAGCCTCTGGCGGACCTTTTGCGGCCCCAGACTTTGGATGAGGTCTACGGACAGGAGCATATTCTGGGAGAAGGCGCCGTGCTTCGGCGGCTTATCGACTCCGGAAATATTCCCAACATGGTCTTCTACGGTCCCAGCGGCACAGGCAAGACCACCGTGGCAAAGATCATCGCGAAGCAGACCAACCGCACCCTCTACCAGCTGAACGCCACCACTGCCTCCACTTCGGACATCAAGGAAATCGTATCCCAGCTGGACACCTTCCTGGCTCCCAATGGGGTGCTCCTTTATCTGGACGAAATTCAGTCCTTCAATAAAAAGCAGCAGCAGTCCTTGTTGGAGTACATTGAAAACGGTAAAATCACCCTCATTGCCTCCACCACGGAAAATCCCTATTTTTACGTGTTCAACGCCATTCTCAGCCGCTCCACCGTGTTCGAGTTCAAGCAAATCTCGGCCCAGGCGGCGCTGCAGGCCGTCAAGCGGGCGGTGTCATACCTGGAAAACCGCACCGGGCTGAGGGCAGTACCCGAAGACGGGGCGCTCCAATACATCGCCGCAGCCTGCGGCGGGGACCTGCGAAAGGCCATGAACGCCGTGGAGGTTCTGTTCTCCGCAGGTCAGCCGCGGGAACAGGTGCTGAACCTCACTCTGGCCGACGCCAAGGCCGTGACCCAAAAAAGTGCCCTCCGTGCCGACCGGGACGGAGACAGCCACTATGATCTTTTGTCGGCGCTTCAGAAGTCCATCCGGGGTTCGGACCCCGATGCTGCCTGTCACTATCTGGCGCGGCTCCTGGAGGCAGGACAAATGCAGTCCGCCTGCCGCCGTCTCATGGTCATTGCCGCCGAGGACGTGGGGCTGGCCTTTCCCCAGATCATTCCCATTGTGAATGCCGCCGTGGACATGGCCCTGAAACTGGGTATGCCTGAAGCCAGAATCCCTCTGGGAGACGCGGCAGTGCTTATGGCCACTTCTCCAAAATCCAATTCCGGCCACATTGCCCTGGATATGGCTCTGGCCGACGTCAGAAAGGGAAAAACCGGAGATTTTCCCCGGCACCTGCAAAACGTCCACGCGGATTCCTTTACCATGGAGCGGGAGCAGGGCTATCTCTACCCCCACGACTATCCGAACCACTGGGTACGTCAGCAGTATCTGCCGGACGAGCTGGTGGGCACACGATACTACGAATACGGCCCCAATAAGTTAGAGCAGGCGGCAAAGCAGTATTGGGACGCCATAAAGGGAGGAAATTGAATGGATATCCGGGTCGGCGACATTCTGACCATGAAAAAGCCCCATCCCTGCGGGGAGAAACGATGGCTGGTCCTTCGCACCGGGGCGGATTTTCGCCTCAGATGCCTGGGCTGCGGCCATGAGCTCATGACCCCCAGATTCAAAGCCGAAAAAAATATCCGCTCCGTGGAGCGGAAGGAAGATTAACCTATCTGTCGGGGAGGGTGACCCTCCCCGAACCGACTGCCAGAAGCCCTTCCCGGGGCTTCTGGCAGATTTTTTACACGCTCCTACCACTTGTCCAGAATTGCCTCGGCGGTCATAATGCCGTCGATGGCGGCGGACATGATGCCGCCGGCGTAGCCGGCGCCCTCCCCTGTGGGATAGAGGCCCAGAAGGTTTGCTTCTCTTCTCTCGTCCCGGAGAATCCGGACCGGGGAGGAGCTTCTGGTTTCAGGCGCAGTGAGCACCGCCTCTGATGCGGCAAAGCCCTGCAGTCTCCTGTCCAGTTTGGGAAGGGCTGCGGCCAAGGTAGTTGTGATATGCTCCGGAAGAACGTCCCGGAGACTGCACCAGGTGACGCCGGGTCTGTAGGTTGGCACCACATCGCCGGGGCCTGTGCTGGGACGGTTTTCCAGAAAGTCTCCCACCTTCTGGGCAGGCGCACAATAACTGCGGCTCAGGCTGTAGGCACGTTCCTCAATTTCCCTCTGCCAGCGCATACCGCCAAGGGGGCCTTCATAGGGGAAGATCCGGGGATTCACCGTCACAAGCAGGGCCGCATTGGCGTTTTCCCCATCCCGGTCGGCGTAGCTCATGCCGTTGGTCACCACGCCGCCTTCCTCCGAAGCCGCCGCCACCACATAGCCTCCGGGGCACATACAGAAGGTATAGGCCGTGGCATCTTCAAAATGCTCCACCAGTTTGTAATCCGCAGGGGGAAGAAGCGGGTCTTCTTTTCCGTACTGGGAAGCATTGATGACGCTTTGCTTCTGCTCAATGCGGACCCCCATGGCGAAGGGCTTTGGCTCCATGGAAATGCCTGTTTTTTCCAGCATCTCAAAGGTGTCCCTGGCGCTGTGTCCGACGGCCAGAACGGCGCAGTCGCAGGCGATTACCTCACCTTGGTTGGTTTTGACGCCTGTGAGGCGGCCGTTCTCTGTGCAGAGTCCCGTAACCTGGGTGCGGAAGCGCACCTCTCCGCCCAGCTCCAGAATGCGTCTGCGAATGTTCTGGACCACCGTCAGCAGGACGTCCGTGCCCACATGGGGCTTGGCGTCAAAGAGAATGTCCTCCCTGGCCCCTGCCGCCGCAAATTGTTCCAGAATCCAGCCGATTCTGGGATTATTGACCCCGGTATTCAGCTTGCCGTCGGAGAAGGTCCCGGCGCCGCCCTCGCCGAATTGGACGTTGCTGACGGTATCCAGCTGGCCGGTTTTAAAAAAGTGCTCCACTTTTTCATGGCGGGTCTGGGCATCCTCTCCCCGCTCCAAAACCAGGGGCTTCCATCCTGCCATGGCGAAAATCAGGGCCGCAAACATTCCCGCAGGGCCAAAGCCCACCACCACAGGGCGTTTTTCCGGGGTATGGTCCGGCTTTGGCGGAACATAGCGGACATCAGGTGCCATGGCGGCACGCTTGCTGCCGCATTTTTTCAGAATCTTTTCCTCGTTCCCCTCCACCGCCACATCGATGGTATAGACGAGCTTCACATCCGGCTTTTTCCGGGCATCCACACTGCGGCGGATAAGCTTCATCTGCCGAATTTTGGAGGGAGAAATGCGGAGGGTTCTCGCCGCCTCCCGGATGAGGTTCTCCTGCCCCTGGTCCGGGGTCAGGGCAATGTCACGAATGCGGATCATGGTTCCTCCTTCCCGGCACTGAGGCCCGCCAGTCGTCCGGAGCTCCATGCCCATTGCAGGTTGTAGCCCCCGCAGTCCCCGTCGATGTCCAGGACCTCGCCGCAGGCATAGAGCCCCGGAACCAGGCGGCTCTCCATGGTTCGCTCGTTGAATTCTGTGGTGAAAACGCCCCCAGCCGTGACCTGAGCGGCGTCCATGCCCAAAGGCTCCGTCAGATTCACGGCAAAGCACTTGGCTAGATGGGCCGCCTGTCCCAGTTCCCAGTCAGAAAGCGCAGAAATCTGCGTACTCTGCCGAATACCAGCCTCCTGGCTCAGGACCCGGCCCAGACGGTTGTGGAGGATACCTGTAAACAGTTCTCCGGCGGGAAGATTCGTATTTTTTCTTCTCATCAGTTCGGATTTTACCATCTCTTCCGAGAGTTCCGGGAGGAAGTCCAGCTTGCAGGTCCACTCCCCTGCCCCCTGGCACACGTCCCGGGAGACTTCAAACATCACAGGGCCGGAAAGGCCGAATTCCGTGAATTGGAGCTCTCCTGTGCTTTCGGCAAACACTTCTTCATTGCGGAGAATCTGTACGCGGCAGTTGCAGCGGACGCCCTTAAGCCCCGCCACGCCGCCCCAGCTTGTTTTCACCTGGACCAGCGCCGGGCGAAGGCGGGTGCAATGGTGGCCCAGGGACCGGAGAATCTTGTAGCCCCACATGGTGCCCCCCAGCTTGGTGCCTGCGAGGCCCCCGCAGGCCACAATGAGCCTATTACATTTTACGGTTTCCTCAGCAGAGGAAACGAGAAAGCCCTCCTGGGTTTTTCGTACTTTTTCCGCTTCAAACCCCAGCCTCACCGTGATATTGGGTCTGTCCAGCCCAAACCGGAGCACATCCACTACGGAGTTTGCCTGGTCGGAGTAGGGGTACACCCGGCCGGACTGCTCCGCCACGGTGTAAAGGCCCAGGGTGCGGAACCACTGTAAAACCGCCTGGGGTCCGAAGCTTTCCAAGGCCCAGGCGGCAAATTCCGCATTTTCCCCGTGGTAGCCCCCTTCCAGAGCGTGGAGATTTGTTAAATTGCAGCGGCCGTTGCCCGTGGCCTGGAGCTTCCGCCCTACTCTTCCCTGGCGCTCCAGAAGGATGACCCGGGCATTTTCATTTTCCGATGCGGCGATGGCCGCCGCCATGCCCGAGGCGCCGCCGCCGAGGATTCCAATGGTCATAACAGATTTCCTTCCATGACTTTTTTCTCATTATACTCGAAAAGCCCCCCAGGCACAAGAAAAACTTCTTTGCAGCCGGGAGAAAATATGTTATACTGATGGTTGGTGATAAAATGGATCGAAAATCGATTGAGAAAATCGCAAAGACCGACGAGGACCGGATGCTTCTGGCTAAGCTCTGGGATAAAATTACCGCGGGAATGGGCCGGAATGTCCCGGCCCATACAAATTTTCTCTCCCCCCGGGAGCTGGAAATGGCGCGGTTTCTCTTTGGGGAGCCGGAGGGGCTGCACGCCTTCGGTGGCTACGGCGATGCCGAGCGGAAAATGCTGATCTACCTCCCGGACTATCTGGACGAAACGGCGCTCTGGGGTGAAGACAGCCCCTGTGTGTGCCTCCGGGCGGAATTCTACCAGGGCGACAATCCCAGCCACCGAGATTTCCTGGGTGCCCTTATGGGAGCGGGAATCGGAAGAGAGACCCTGGGGGATATCTGCGTGGGTCAGGGGTGGTGTGACTTTTTCGTCACCGCGGAGATTGCCCCCTATATTTTGCAGAATTTCCTGTCCGCCGGGAGAACCAAGCTCCATTTAGGCCAAGTACCCCTTCAGGAAGCGGACATTCCCGAGCCGGAAGTGAAGGAAATCAAAGATACCCTGGCGTCTTTGCGGCTGGACAGCGTAATCGCGTCAGGTTTTCGCATCGGCAGAAGTTTGGCTGCTCAGTATGTTTCCGCCGGGAAAGCGGCCATTGACGGTCTCCTCTGTGAAAAAGCCGACAAGGCCGTCAGTGAAGGCATGAAAATCTCCATCCGGGGACTGGGAAAAATCAAGCTGGTGTCCGTAGGCGGCCGGACAAAAAAAGACAGAATTTCGGTGGTCATCCACCGCTATATGTGAGGAATCGTATATGAAAATGGATGAAGTCATCGCCCGGATCAACATCCTGGCAAAAAAAGCAAAAACCCCCGAAGGCTTAACTGCCGAGGAGCTTGCCGAGCGGGACAAGCTCAGAAGAATTTACATTGATTCCGTGAAAGCAAATCTGGTGGGCCAGTTGGAAAACACCTACATTGTGGGCCCCGACGGAAAGAAGAAGAAACTCGAGCACAAGTAAGGAGGTAAGCCATGCCTTTTCTTCCCACAAACAGGCAGGAAATGCTGGATTTCGGCTGGGAGCAGTGCGACTTTGTCTATGTCATCGGCGACGCTTACGTTGACCACCCCTCCTTCGGCCACGCCATTATCAGCCGGGTTTTGGAAAGCCACGGCTACAGCGTGGGCATTATCTCTCAGCCGGACTGGAAAAATCCCAAATCCATCGACGTATTCGGGCGGCCTCGGTTAGGCTTTCTTGTGACGGCGGGGAACATGGACTCCATGGTGAACCATTACTCCGTGGCCAAGCACCGCAGAGCCACCGACGCCTTTTCTCCCGGCGGCGTCATGGGAAGGCGTCCGGACTATGCCACTGTGGTTTACTGCAACCTTATCCGCCGGACGTATAAGGACGTACCCATTCTGATTGGCGGCATCGAGGCCAGTCTGCGCCGTTTGGGCCACTATGACTACTGGTCCGACAGCATGAAGCGTTCCATTCTCCTGGATTCCCAGGCGGACATCCTCATGTACGGCATGGGAGAAAAATCCATTGTGGAACTGGCCGACGCTCTGAATTCCGGCATGGACGTACACGATATCACCTACGTGGACGGCACGGTATATAAAACCCACACTTTGGACGACAGCCTTCCCACCCTGAAGCTGCCGCCTTTTGAGGCGCTGAAGGAAAACAAACGGAAGTACGCTGAATCCTTCAAGGTTCAATACGGCAACTGCGACCCCTTCACGGCGAAGCGGTTGGCAGAGCCCTACGAGAATTTCTATGTGGTCCAGAATCCGCCTCAGAAGCCCTTGACTATGGAAGAAATGGATGCGGTTTACGACCTGCCTTATATGCGCGCCTACCACCCCAGCTACGAAAAGGCCGGAGGCGTTCCCGCTATCAACGAGGTGAAGTTCAGCCTGGTCAGCAACCGGGGCTGTTTCGGCGCCTGCTCCTTCTGTGCTCTGACCTTCCACCAGGGAAGAATCGTCCAGGTGCGGAGCCATGAATCCATTCTGAAAGAAGCCCAGTGCATGGTGAAGGACCCGGACTTTAAGGGCTACATCCACGACGTAGGCGGTCCCACGGCCAACTTCCGCCACCCGGCCTGTGAAAAGCAGATGACGAAGGGTGCCTGCGGCGGCCGCCAGTGTCTCTACCCCACCCCCTGCAAAAACATGAACGCCGACCACAGCGACTATGTCTCCCTGCTCCGAAAGCTCCGCTCCATTCCCGGGGTAAAAAAGGTATTCGTCCGAAGCGGCATCCGCTTTGACTATCTGCTGGCAGACAAGAAGGATACCTTTTTTAAAGAGCTGGTGCAGTACCACATTTCCGGTCAGCTGAAAGTGGCCCCGGAGCACGTTTCCGATGCGGTGCTCTGCCGCATGGGAAAGCCGCGCCGGGCGGTATACGACAGGTTTGTGGAAAAATATTTTGCTCTGAACCAGAAATACGGCATGAAGCAGTTTTTGGTACCCTATCTCATGTCCAGCCATCCCGGATCCACCACGAAGGAGGCCGTGGAGCTGGCGGAGTACATCCGGGACATGGGCTTCTCTCCCGAGCAGGTCCAGGACTTCTATCCCACCCCCTCTACGCTTTCCACGGTGATGTACTGCACGGGGTTGGACCTTCGGACCATGGAGAAGGTCTATGTGCCCCAGGATCCTCACGAAAAGGCCATGCAGCGGGCCCTGATCCAGTATAAAAACCCCAAGAACTACTATCTGGTCCGGGAGGCCCTCCAAAAAGCCCATCGGGAGGACCTCATCGGCTCCGGGCCCAAGTGCCTCATCCGGGCCGTCCCCCCAGGAGCCCGGGTCCAGCGGTCCGCTCCTCCGAAGATGCCGGGAAAACCAACGGCGCAGAAAGCATCGACCAGGAAAGCGCAGCCCAAAAAGGTTTCCCCGAAGAAACCTGGGAAAAAGAAATAAATTTTCCCGGTATTCCTATGGAATACCGGGAAAATTCTTATTTTCTTCTGTATTTCAGCATTTCATATGGTATGCCGTTTTCCTCGCCGGACTGGATTCTCTCGGCTATAAACCAATTCTCATCCTGGTCCAGATTTGGAAAGAATGTGTCCGATTGGGGGCAGGTGTGGACCTTGGTGACGTAGGCGGTGTCACAATAAGAGAGCAGGGCCCTGTAAATGCTGCCGCCGCCGATGACCATGGCCCGCTGGGCGGTTTCTGCCAAAGCCAGGGTCTCCTCCACACCATGGCAAACCGTGAAGCCGGGATACGCTCCGTCTCCCCGGGTCAGGACCACGTTGACCCGGCCGGGCAGAGGCTTTTGCCCGGGGAAGTCCTGGATGGTCCGGCGTCCCGCAATGACCATGGCTCCCTTTGTGGTCTCCCGGAAGAATTTCCGGTCCGCGGACAGGGCCACAGGCTGGGTGCCGTCCCGGCCAATGCCCCAGTCGTCGTATACTGCTACAATAAGTTCCATATCCCACCTCAAATTGCCATGGGAATTTCAAAATCGAAGGGATGGTACTGATAATTTTCCAGCTTGAAGGAGTCCTTCGTAAATGCGTAGAAGTCCGTGACGCTCTCGTCCATGGTAAACTTAGGCGCAGGATACCCTTCCTTCTCCAGCATGGCCTTCACTGCCGGGATGTGGCGGTCGTAGATGTGGCAGTCGGCAATCACGTGGACCAGCTCGCCCGCCTTCAGGCCGCTGACCTGGGCCATCATGTGGGTGAGCACCGCATACTGCACCACATTCCAGTTGTTGGCGGTAAGCATATCCTGAGACCGCTGATTTAAAATGGCGTTCAGGGTGTCCCCGGTGACGTTGAAGGTCATGGAATAGGCGCAGGGGTAGAGGTTCATTTCATGCAGGTCCTGGAAATTGTAGATATTCGTAAGAATGCGCCGGGAGGCGGGGTTGTGCTTTAAGTCGTAGAGCACTCGGTCAACCTGGTCGAATTCTCCCTCTTGATACTGGTGCTTGATGCCAAGCTGGTAGCCATAGGCCTTGCCGATGGTGCCGTCCTCCCCTGCCCACTCGTCCCAGACATGGCTTCCCAAATCCGCAATCCGGTTGGACTTCTTCTGCCAGATCCAGAGAAGCTCGTCCACGGCGCTTTTCCAGTAGGTCCGCCGCAGGGTCATAATGGGAAATTCCTCCGCCAAATTGTAGCGATTCACAACGCCGAATTTTTTAATGGTGTGGGCGGGAGTTCCGTCGGCCCAGTGGGGGCGGACCTCCAGGTTTTCGTCGGAAAAGCCGTTTTCCAAAATATCCAGGCAGGTTGCCCGGTAGAGTTCATCCGCTTTGCTCATAATGTCCTCCATGTTTTTTTCTCATCATACCACAAAGAGCGCCTGGCGGCAAGGTTTTTGCCCCTTGCAAAACGAAGAATTTGTGATAGAATATGCAATCGAAATCTATAGAAAGAAGAATCCCCCTATGGCTCCTCAAAAAACACTTGTGCAAAAATCCCTGCCTGTGCAGATTCTCCTGTTCAGCCTGCCGCTGATGGTCTCAAATGTTCTCCAAGTGCTCTTCAACATGGCGGATATCGCCGTAGTGGGCCGGTTTTCCGGCTCTCTGTCTCTGGCGGCGGTTGGTTCCACCACCACGGCTGTGGCGCTTTTCACAGGCATTCTCATTGGCCTGGGAGGCGGCGTCAACGCCCTGGTGGCCCGGTACTACGGGGCCAGGGACAAAGAAGGACTTGGAAAGACCATCCACTCCTCCCTGCTCATTTGTCTTTTCTGCGGGCTTATTATGACGGCTTTCGGCCTCGTCGGCTCCCGGACCCTTCTGAAACTTCTCAACACCAAGCCGGAGCTTCTGGACAAGGCCAGCCTGTACATGGGCATCTACTTCTGCGGTATGCCTGCACTGGCCCTATATAACTTCGGCAATGCGGTGTACAGCGCCATTGGCGATACGAAAAAGCCTCTGATCTTTCTTCTCATTTCCGGCATTCTCAATGTGGTGCTGAACCTCTTTTTCGTCATTGTCTGCCATCTGGATGTGGCAGGCGTGGCCATTGCCAGTATTCTGTCTCAATATCTTTCCGCATTTTTGATTCTCTTTACCCTGTTCCGCTCCAAGGAAATCTTCGGTCTGCGTCTGAAGGAGCTGCGCCTTACAGGGAAAAATGCCAGAGAGATTCTCACCCTGGGCATTCCCTCCGGTATTCAAAACGGCATTTTTTACGCTGCGAATCTCTTCATTCAGATGGGCGTCAACTCCTTTGACACCATCATGGTGGCAGGAAACTCCGCCGCTGCCAATGCCGACGGCCTTGTATTTGACGTCATGACGGCCTTCTACACCGCCTGCTCCAGCTTTATTGGCCTGAACTACGGAGCCGGGGACATGAAAAAGGTGAAAAAAAGCTACCACATCTGCATGTCCTTCTCCTTCGGCATCGGCATGGCCATGGGCCTCAGCCTGGTGTTCTTCGGGCCAACATTCTTGTCCCTGTTCACCTCTGACCCGGCGGTGGTTGCTGCGGGCATGAAGCGGCTGACCATTATGGGCATCTGCTACGGCTTCTCGGCCTTTATGGACAATGCCATCGCAGGCTGCCGGGGCTTGGGCAAGAGCTTCTGGCCCATGGTCATGGTCATCATCGGCTCCGTGATTTTCCGCATTATCTGGGTGTACACCGTGTTCGCGTACTTCCACACCATTCTCTCGCTGTATCTTCTCTACATCTTCTCCTGGGCCATTACGGCGGTCTTCGAGAACTGGTATTTTATCAAAACCTATCGGAGCATTACCGCCAGTCATTAAAAAAATCCGACCTGATTGCTGTCAGGTCGGATTTTATTTACGCTTCGTCGTCCTCTTGATCGTTTATCAGTGCGGTCTCGCCGTAGCGGATACGGCGCTTCATTTTCATTTCCTCCACCTGATTGTGGATCAGTTCCCGGACCATAACGGGGTCCTTCACGTTCTTGAGCACCAGATTGGGGCTGGTTTTATCCGTGGACATGACAATGATGGTTCCCACGCCGAATATTCTCTGAAAAAGGGACCGGCGGGTGTCGATGTCCCGAACCCGGTAGAGAAGCACCACATCGTCCCGGATGCTGAAAAGCCCCGTGGACAGGAACAGGCGGTCCTCCGACATGGCATACCGGGTAAAACTCAGGGGCAGACCAAAATGGCGCTTGCGGTCCTGCCACAGGTATTCGATGGAAATTGACATAGGGGTCCCTCCTTGGTTTTTTTTTATTGTAGAACCAAAAAGGGGGAAAGTCAATTACAAAATCAGACAGATGAGTCCCGTTGCCCCTTCGTTCACGATTCTGGTAAGGGTCCCCCGGAACTTCCCCCGGACATCGTCTGGCATCTGAATGAGTTTGGCGGTGAGGCCCTCCTGAATAAGGTCGTACACGGATTTTCCAAAAATGTTGCTCTGCCACAGCTCCGCCGGGTCTTCTCCGGTGAGATGGGTGATGAGATCCCGGGACTGCTTCTCGTCTCCCACCATGGGGGAGATCTCCGTGTCGATATCCACACGTATCATATGGATGGAAGGCGCGCCTGCCTTGAGCTTCACGCCGAATGCTCCGCCTTTTCGGATGATTTCCGGGGTTTCCAGCTTCATTTCCCCGGCCGTCGGCATGACCACGCCATAACCTGTGGCCCGGACGGCAGAGAGGGCGTCGGCGATTTTGTCGTACTCCTGCTTTACCCCGGCCAGTTCCATGAGAAGCGACAGCAACTGGGCATCGTTTTCAATGGGAAGGCCCGCCTTGGCGCTGAGGATTTCATAATACAGCCCCTCCGGCAAAACGATGGCACAGCTGACAATGCCGCTGGCAAGGTCCACTGAGCGCAGGCTGTAGTCCTGAACCTCGGGCAGGTCCTGCAGAGGCGCAAGACAGCTTTGTGCCTGGCCCAGATTCTCAATTTCTCCCGCGTGCTCCAAAAGGGCCTCATAAATGGCAGATTTCACCGGATGGGTCCGCTCCAAGGCATCCAGCCACCGGGGGAGATATACCTGCAGGGCCGTCATGGGGAAAGTGTAGAGAAGCGAGCGGAACATCTTCGCGATACCCTCCGCATCCAGAGCCAGGCAGTCCATGACCAGCGGCTCCACGCCATACTGCTTGTGGATATACTCTTTTGCGGAGGCAGCGGCCTCCCCCGCCGGGTCCCGGGAATTTACGATGACGAGAAAGGGTTTTCCCGTTTTTTTCATATCCGAAACGGCCTTCCGTTCGGCATTGACATAGTCCTCCCTGGGGATGTCGGTGACGGTCCCATCTGTGGTCACCACCAGGCCGATGCTGCTGTGTTCCTCCATAACCTTTTTGGTCCCCAGCTCCGCCGCCTGGGTCATGGGAATCTCGTGGTCAAACCAGGGGGTAGTGACCATTCTGGGGCTTCCCTCTTCTTCTGCCCCTACGGCCCCTTCCACCATGTATCCCACGGAGTCAATGAACCGCACCCGGAGATTTGTCATGCCGTCGGGGGAGATTTCCACCGCCTCTTCCGGGACGAATTTGGGCTCTGAGGTCATGATGGTCCTGCCGGAGCCGCTTTGGGGGAGCTCATCTCTTGCCCGCTCCTTCCGGAAAGGGTCCTCCATGCCGGGGATCACCAGTTCCTCCATAATCCGTTTGATGAGGGTGGACTTTCCCGTTCGTACGGGTCCCACCACTCCAACGTAAATATTGCCGCCGGTCCGGGCGGCGATGTCTGCATAAATCCGATCCATGCCAGCCTCCTCTTCCGGCAGGAGAGGGCTCCTGCCATGGGTTTACCAAAGGGTATGTCCCCGGTTACTCTCCTAGAACCGCAAAGTTTTGCAGCTTCGGGCGGCGCCTTCCTGATTCAAAAGGAACACATTGACGAAGCCGCTCCGGCCCGGATGGCAGGATTTCCATCGGTCATCGCAGAAATAACCCGGAAACTGCATTGAAAACCGATTTTTCTTAAAATAGTATTTGACAAATGGGACAAAGGACAGTATAATATTTAGGCATGACTGCGAGAAGGGGGACTCTTATGCTGCTGGGACTTTCTAAAATCATTGACTGCCCCGGGGCCTTTGTTCCCTTTTCCGACAGCGTTGACCTCAGCGATCTTCAGTATGGTGTGAGCTACCCCGTGTCCGAGCCTGTTTTGGCGGAGGGTACGGTTCGCAACACCGCAGGCGTTTTGGTGATGAAGGGACAAATCTCCACCACCATCCACGGCCTCTGCGATCGGTGTGCCAGTCCCTTTGACCGGGAAATCAAATTCCCCTTGGATGTGGTTCTGGTAACCGAAATGGCCGATGAAGAGAACGAGGACGAAGGGGTATTTCCTCTTGTGGGCGACAGCGCCGATTTGGACGAGATCGTCCGGACGGTTTTCGTCCTGAACCTGGATTCCAAGCTTCTGTGTAAGCCGGACTGCAAAGGGCTATGCTCCCGCTGCGGTAAGAATCTCAACGACGGTCCCTGTGGCTGTCAGAAGGAAATTGACCCCAGATTGGCTGCACTGAAGCAGCTCCTGAACAAGTAAATCCATATATGGCTGTTAAAACAGCTGCACCAAGGAGGTGTCACCATGGCTGTCCCTAAGTGTAAAGTGTCCAAGGCCCGCCGCGATAAGCGCCGTGGCTCCAACTGGAAGCTGTCCGCTCCCAGCGTTGCGGTTTGCCCCAAGTGCGGTGAGCCCGTCATGCCCCACAGAGCTTGCAAGGCTTGCGGTACCTACAACGGCCGTCAGGTCCTGGCTGTCGAGGCTGAGTAATCCTAGACACGGAAATACAGAGGAAGGCTTTCAAGTCTTCCTCTTTTTCCTTATTCGGGAAATGTAAATTTTATTGAGAACTTCCCTGCAGCCATTGCTTTTACAGGGAAGTTATGCCATAATAAGAAATAGTCTGCTTATCCCTCCGGCAAAAAGCCCTGTCTGGGATTTTTGACCACTCTTGAAAGGAAGTGCATTCCATGGCGAAACCTTTAGTGGCGATTGTGGGACGGCCCAACGTGGGCAAGTCCATGCTCTTTAATAAACTTACGGGCCACCGGACCTCCATCGTGGAGGACACCCCCGGCGTCACCCGGGATCGGATCTACGGCGACTGCGAATGGTGCGGCCGTACCTTTTCCCTGGTGGACACCGGCGGCATCGAGCCCGGCACCGACAGCGATATGCTGAAATTCATGCGCCGTCAGGCGGAAATCGGCATTGAACTGGCCGACGCCATTATTATGGTCGCTGACGTCCGAAGCGGTGTCACCGCCGCGGACGAGGACGTAGCCACCATGCTCCGAAAATCCGGAAAGCCAGTGGCCCTGGCGGTAAACAAGTGCGACTCCATCGGCACAACGAATCCCGACGTCTTCGAGTTCTACAGTCTCGGCATCGGGGACCTGTTTGAAACCTCCGCGGTACATGGCCACGGCACCGGCGACCTGCTGGACTGGGTCCTGGCCAACATCCCCGAAGATACCGATGCGGAAGCGGACAGCGATATGATTAAGGTCGCCATTGTGGGCAAGCCCAATGTGGGCAAGTCCAGTCTCTTAAACCAGATTCTGGGCGAAGAGCGAGTCATTGTTTCCGACGTGGCCGGCACCACCCGGGACGCCATTGACTCAGTCTTTGAAAACGCCACAGGCAAGTACTGCTTCATTGACACGGCGGGCATGCGCCGTAAGAGCAAGGTGGACGACGCCATTGAAAAATACTCCAATATGCGCTCCATCAACGCCATTGAGCGGGCCGACGTGTGCCTCATTCTGATCGATGCCAACGACGGCGTCACGGAACAGGACACCAAAATCGCAGGCCTGGTCCACGAGGCTGGCAAGGCCGCCATCATTGTGGTGAACAAATGGGACGCCGTGGAAAACAAAGAGACCAACACCATGCGGGACATGGAGAACAAGGTCCGCACGGACCTGAGTTATATGCTCTACGCCCCGGTGCTGTTCCTCTCCGCCCTGACAGGTCAGCGGGTGGACAAGCTCTTTGACGTCATTCAGGAGGTCCACCGCCAGAACACCAGCCGCATTACCACCGGAGCCCTCAACAGTGTCCTGGCCGACGCCACCGCTCGGGTTCAGCCTCCCACAGATAAGGGCCGCCGGTTAAAAATCTACTACATGACCCAGGCCAGCACCAAACCCCCTCACTTCGTTATTTTCTGCAACGACGCCCGGCTGTTCCACTTCTCCTACCAGCGGTATCTGGAAAATCAAATTCGGGAGGTATTCGGACTCAAGGGCACCCCTGTCCGCATTACCATCCGTCAGAAAGGCGACAAGGAGGACGACTGATGGCTTTTGCAATCATTGTAACGGCCCTGACCTGTTATCTGTTGGGAAATCTCAACGGAGCCGTCTGTGTATCGGCGCTTCTGGGCGATGACATCCGCAACCACGGCAGCGGCAACGCGGGACTGACCAATTTTATCCGGAGCTATGGCGCCAGCCGCGCCTTGATGGTCATTGCCATTGACGCGGGAAAGGCCGCTCTCGCCTGCCTCATAGCAGGACTTGTTTTTGAGCCTCTGGGATATAAGCTGGAAGGCATGGTCCTGGGCGGCGTGAGTGTCCTTCTGGGCCACGTGTTCCCGGTGGTTTTGGGTTTCAAAGGCGGCAAAGGAATTCTCAGCGGCTTTCTGGTTGCCCTGTTCCTGGACTGGCGCATTGGACTGATCATACTGGCGGTGTTTGCCATTGCCTACGGCCTCACCCGATACGTATCCCTGGGCTCCGTATTGGCAGCGGCAGCCTTTGGCGTTGGATTTCTCATTTTTCACCATGACAATCCCTGGGTCCTGGCTGGGACGCTCCCTGCCTGTGTGCTCATCATCTTCATGCACCGGGGCAATATCTCCCGGCTGATTCACGGCCAGGAGCGGAAAACCAATCTCTTCGGGAAAGGAAAGCAGCAATGAGGGCGGCGGTAATTGGCAGCGGCGCATGGGGCACAGCCCTGGCTTTGCGCCTGTGCAAAAACGGCCACGACGTGACCCTCTGGACCCGGCACCCGGAAATGGCAGAAACCAGGCACAATCCCCGGCTTCCCGGAGCTGTCCTTCCGGCTGAAATGCACATCACGGCGGACATGGCAGAGCTTTCGGGCTGTGAGCTGGTAGTCATGGCAAGCCCCTCCTTCCCCCTTCGGGAGGTATCCCGGAACGCGGCTCCTTACCTTAGCAGCAGCGCAGTACTGGTGTCCGTAACCAAGGGTTTGGAACAGGGCACCCATCTGCGTATGAGCCAGGTGGTGCAGGAGGAGACGGGAAAACCCGTGGTGGTCCTGACAGGCCCCAGCCACGCGGAAGAGGTCTCCCAGGGGCTTCCCACGGGATGCCTGGCCGCCAGCGAAAACCAGACCCTGGCGGAATACGTCCAGGACGCCTTTATGGCAGACACGTTTCGCATCTATACCAGCCCCGACCCGGTGGGTGCGGAGCTGGGCGGGGCCCTGAAAAACGTCATTGCCCTGTGCGCAGGCATCACAGACGGCCTCGGCTTTGGAGACAACACCAAGGCCATGCTCATGACTCGGGGTCTCACGGAAACCGCCCGGCTGGGTCTGGCTATGGGTGCCCGGAAAGAAACCTTTGCAGGCCTGGCAGGAGTGGGAGATTTGATTGTGACCTGCACCTCCATGCACTCCCGGAACCGCCGGGCCGGCATTCTCATCGGTCAGGGCAAAAGCCCCAAGGAGGCCATGGCAGAAGTCGGCGCCGTGGTGGAAGGCTATTATGCGGCAAAGTCCGCCTTTGAGCTGGGAGTTTCCCGGGGCATTGATATGCCCATTACCGAAGCGGCCTACCGGGTGCTCTACGAGGGCGCTCCTGTTCAGGAGGCAGTTCGGAAGCTGATGAAACGTCAGAGAAAAGCCGAGTCCGAGGACGCAGGCTGGCTATAATGGTTTAGGGAAGCGGCAATGCCGCTTCCCTTTTTCATGTCCGCTCTTCCCTTCGACCAAATGAGCCCGGTCCTTTGTGTATACTGGTGGTATCTCAGGAAGGGAGCGAAATCAATGCACAAAAGATTTGGAATTTTTCTGTTTTTAGGGATACTTCTGCCGGTGCTTACTCTGCCCGTCCGGGCTTCCGAAGAATTCGGCTCCATTCGGGTCACCCTGGAGCAGAAGGACGCGGAGGATGGAAACCAGATAGAGCTTTACCTGGTGGCAGTGCCCGGGGAAAATGGGTATCAGATTCTGGATTCCCTTGGGGGAGGCCTGATTCGTCAGGAGGATGCCCGGTCCCCCTACCTTGCCCAGTGGCTGTCGGAGATGATTGGGATGCAGTCCGGATTTTCCGCCGCCCTGGACAGCACGGGAAGCGCCCAGTTTGACGACCTGGCCCCAGGGCTGTACATGGTGACCCAGCGGGAAGCCTCCATCGGCATCCACCCCTACATGGTTCCTCTGCCGCTTCTGGATGCCTGGGACTTGCAGGTCTATCCCACGGCGGACCTTATTACGCCCCAGCTTCCTCACACCGGAGACGAAGGCCCCTGGCCCTATGTCTGGGGAATGGTTCTCTCGGGAGGCGGTCTGATTCTCTGCGTACTTTTGCGGCGCAGAATTTTCCGGATTGCTTGATAAAAGAAGCGGAACGTGGTATGATGGTAAAAAACCTGGCAAGGGGGCGGCGATATGGACAAATATTTTTTCACCCCTGCCGCCTGTTATGGCCACGCTGAAATGCTCCGGGAGATGGAAGAACTGTCCCGCTCCCCCGTGGCCCAGTTGGAAATTCTGGGTGTCAGCCCGGAGGACCGGGAGATTCCCGTGCTTCGGGTAGGAAAACCGGATGCCAAATACCACGTTCTCCTGCAGGGGGCAATTCACGGTCGGGAGCATATGACGAGCTGGCTGCTCATGGGCCTTGCCAAACAGGAAGCCGCCCGGGGCCCTTCTCCGGAATTTTGCTGGCATTTTCTCCCAATGGTGAACCCCGACGGGGTATCCGTCTCCCAACGGTGCCTTCTGACGCAGCAGCAGTGGAAGATCTATCAGGCCGATCTGGCCGCAGACCGCACGGAGGAGACCCCCCACCGCTATGCCCAGCGATGGAAAGCAAACGGCTCAGGTGTGGACCTGAACCGGAATTTTCCCGCCGGGTGGGAACTGGTAAAAGGCCCCGAGGGTCCTTCCACCCAGAATTACCGGGGCACGTTTCCCTTCTCTGAAGTGGAAACCCGGATTTTACGGGACTATACCCTGCGATATCCCTTTGCCGTGACTCTGAGCTATCACGCCACGGGCAGCGTCATCTACTATGAATACGGACACCGGGAGCCGGTCAATGGTCTGTCCAAGTCCCTTGGCCAGGCCGTTGCGGCGGCAACGGGATACGAGATGGAAGGCTGTGCCGGATTGGACGGCGCCGGATACAAGGACTGGGCCATGGCAAGCCTGGGCATCCCATCCCTCACCATTGAAATTGGGAAAGAGGAAGCGCCCCTGGCCGCCTGGGAGGCCCCGGATATCTGGTGCCGGAACAAAGAAGTTTTGACCGCCGTGGAATGGTGGCTGGAAAAAGCACAGCAGACATAAAATGTAACCCTCCGGCGCTGCCGGAGGGTTTTCTTATCTCAGCCTGCTCAGGACAAGGGAGAACTGATGAGAAAAGCGTTCATAAATCTTCCTCATTTTCTTAGATTGAAACCTGGGAAATACTCTTCCACAAAGTCCACCTTTTCCACCTGGAAGGAGCGTCCGTTCAGGTTTTCCAGGGACCCGGCGTCGGTGGTAAAGGTAAATGTCAGTTTGTAGGAATAGAGGGCCTGGTAATTCCGGTCGAAGCGCTTATCCAGCTTTCCGTACTTGCCGTCCCCCAGGAGAGGGTGCCCGGCGTGGGCGAACTGGGCTCTTATCTGGTGGGTCCGGCCTGTAATGAGCTCGCATTCCACCAAGCTCAGGCCGTTTCGGCTGTCCAAGGTTCGGTAGTTGGTCTGGCAGCTTTTGGAACCCGGCTGAGGGCTATCGGTGACGAAGACCCGGTTATTCTTGGCGTCTTTAAAAAGGTAACCTTTCAGGCTCCCCTCCTTTGGCTTGGGCGTTCCCTCCACAATGGCAAGGTAGCGCTTATCCAGCTCCCGGTCCTTGATTTTCTGATTCATCACCCGCAGGGCCTCGGCTGTTTTGGCGGCGATGACGATGCCGCCTGTATTCCGGTCAATGCGGTTGCAGAGAGCCGGAGTGAATGCGTTCTCCTCCCGGGGACGCCACTCCCGCTTCTGGTAGAGATAGGCCTGGATATGGTCGATGAGGGTCCGGCCATACTCCGCCCCATCGTGGGGATGGACCGCCAGACCCGGGCGCTTGTCAACCAGGAGAATATTCTCATCCTCGTAGACAATGTTAAGCTTTGGGGAAGCCACCGTGAGAAAGGCGTTGTCCTCCCGGGGCTTGTCAAAAAATTCGTCGTTGATGTAAAGCTGCAGCACGTCTCCGGCTTCCAGGCGGGTGTCCCGCTCTGCCCTGGCGCCGTTGCGCTTGATACGTTTGAGGCGGATGTACTTCTGTGCCAGAGACGCCGGAAGCAGAGGCACGGCCTTGGCAAGAAAGCGGTCCAGCCGCTGTCCCGCGTCGTTGGTTCCGATGGTCAGTTCTCTCATGAAATCTTCCCCGTGTGCTGGTCGAAATGCTGATTGATGTGCTCCGTGAATTCCACGGCGGCGTTATAGCCCATCTTCTTCTGACGGTTATTCATAGCCGCCACTTCCAAAATCACTGCCAGGTTTCGGCCCGGGGTGATGGGTATCGTGTACATAGGCACTTTGACACCCAGAATTTCCGTGAACTGGTCCTCAAGGCCCAAGCGGTCATAGACCTCCTGGGTATTCCAGGGCACGATGTTCACCACCAGGTTGATCTGGTTTTCCAGCTTCACAGCACCCATGCCGTAGAGCTGGGCCACGTTGATAATGCCGATGCCTCGAATTTCGATGTAGTTGCGGATGAGCTCCGGCGCAGAACCCACCAGGGAGTTGGTAGAAACCCTTCTGATCTCCACAGCGTCGTCAGCAATGAGCCGATGACCGCGCTTCAGAAGCTCCACGGCGGCCTCCGACTTGCCGATGCCGCTGTCTCCCATCAGGAAAATGCCCTCGCCATAGACCTCCACCAGAACGCCGTGGCGGGTAATTCGGGGAGCCAGGGCGTCCCGCAGGTAGGTAATGATGGTGGAAATCAGGTTGGAGGTGGCCTCATGGCTTTTGAGAATGGTGACATTGTGCTTTTTCGCCATGTCCAGCATTTCTTCATGGGGCGGAATGTTCCGGGCAATGAGCATAGCCGGAAATTTATAGGAAAACAGCCTGTCAAAAATGGCACAGCGGTCCAGGGAGTTCAGCTTCGATACATAGCTCATCTCCACATTGCCCATGACCTGAAGCCGCATGGGTTCGTAGTGGTCAAAATAGCCCGCCAGCTGAAGGCCGGGCCTGGCCACGTCTGCCACGGTGATGCGGATGGAGGAAAAATCGGAGGCGGCATAGACGACCTCCAGCGAGAATTCCTTGACTAAGGTTGCCAGGGAAACACTGTATGTTTCGATCACGGGATAGCCCTCCCAACTGCAGTCTTATGTTCATTATATCTGTCTCCGGAGCGAATATCAAGTATTTTGAAAAAATCAAAAATTTTTCAAAAAAATACTTGCTTTTTACGGCAAAATTTGATATCATAACTGAGCGCCTTTCAGGGCGTAGTTTGTTGAGAATTCATCCGATGGGAGGTGCAATGAATGGCTAAGTGCGATTTTTGTGGCAAAGGTGTGACCTTTGGTATCAAGGTCTCTCACTCCCACAGACGGTCCAATCGTGAATGGAAGCCCAACGTCAAGCGCGTTAAGGCTGTCGTGAACGGAACTCCCTGCCATGTGTACGCTTGTACCAGATGCCTCCGCTCCAATAAGGTCGAGCGTGCCATCTGATTTTGGCTGATAATTACGCCGCTGAATTTCAGCGGCGTTTTTATTTATCCAATTAGGGTAAGAAGAGCGCCGTCCCGAAAAAATCGGGACGGCGCTTTTGTTACATTTGAGGCGGCGGGGCAAGCTTCATGACGGTTCTCTGGTAGTGGGCAATGCCGTGGGCCAGAACGTCAATGGCACGCTTGAGGTCGTCCTCTTTCAGAACGTAGGCAATGCGGACTTCATTCACGCCCTTGCCGGGAGTCTCGTAGAAAGGTGCGCCGGGGGCGAACATCACCGTATCTCCCCGGTCGGTGAAGCTCTCCAGCAGCCACTGCTGGAACTTGTCGGCGTCGTCCACAGGCAGGCTCGCCATGAGGTAGAATGCCCCCTGGGGCTCCTGGACCACCACGCCCGGAATGGCCCGGAGTTTTTCCATCACCGTGTCCCGGCGGCGGCGATACTCAGCCTTACAGCGGAGGAAGAATTCCTGGTCGGCGCTGTAGAGAGCCGCCGCACCCACCTGGTCAATGGTGGCAACAGACAGACGGGACTGGCAGAATTTGAGGATGGCCTGCTGCAGTTCCTTATTCTTCGTGACCACACAGCCAACCCGGGCGCCGCAGGCAGAAAAGCGCTTGGACACGGAGTCGATGATGACAAGGTTGTCGTCAATGTCACGGAACCGTCCCATGGTTGGGACGCCGTATTTGTCGTCGTAGCAGAACTCCCGGTAGACTTCGTCACAGATAAGGAAGAGGTCGTGCTCCTTGGCAATGTCGGCGATCATCCGCATTTCCGGCTCGGAAAGCACCACGCCGGTGGGATTTCCGGGGTTTGTAATGAGAATGGCCCGGGTGTTTTTCGTAATAAGGCTTTCGATACGCTCCCGGTCAGCGTAGCGGTAGCCTTCCCAGGGGTTCGTGGGAAGGGCCCGAATGACGCCGCCTGCAGCGTGGACAAAGGTGGTATAGTTGGGATAATAGGGCTCGGGGATAATGACCTCAGTGTAAGGGTCCAGAATGGAGAGGCAGGTGAGAAGCAGCGCCTCACTGCCGCCTGTGGTAATGAGCACATCGTTGGGAGCAAGGTCCACGCCCAGCTGGGCATAGTAGTTCCGGATGGCGTCAATGAGCACCGGCTTGCCGGGAGACTCGGCATAGGCCAGGGTCTTCTCGTCAAAGCTCCGGATGGCGTCATAGTAAAACCGCGGCGTCGGCAGGTCCGGCTGGCCGATGTTCAGGTGATAGATGTGCTTCCCCTCCTTCTCCGCCTGGACAGCATAGGGGTGGAATTTCCGCATGGGAGAGGGTTCACAGCGGTTGGCGTTGATGGAAATCTGCATAAGTACCTCCCTTGGCGGCCTGGCCGCCTGATTTTCTAAGATATTCTTTGGTCAGGCGGATGACTACAGGAGACAAAACCGCCAGAGTAATCAAATTGGGAACAGCCATAAGGCCGTTGACTGTTTCGGAAAACCGCCAGACTGCGGCGGTATCGGTAAGCGTGCCCAAGAGCGCCGCAGCTCCCTGGGCCAGAGCAAAGGGCTTCCACGCCCCGGAACCGAAAAGGAATTCTGCACATCGCCCGCCGTAGAGCCCCCAGCCCAGCACCGTGGCAAGGGCCAGCAGAGCCATGGCAATGGCAAGAAACACCGCCGCGGCTTTTCCGCAGACCGCTGTAAAGGCTGCGCTTGTAAGGGTTCCTCCGGCATCCACACCATAGGAGATGTTTACACCGCTGGTTAAAATCACCAGTGCCGTCAGGGAGCAAATGAGGATGGTGTCCAGAAAGACTTCCAGACAGCCCAGCAGTCCCTGCTCCGCCGGGTGGCGAAGGTCCGCCGAGGCATGGGCCATGGCGGCGGTGCCCATCCCTGCCTCGTTGGTGAACACCCCTCGGCTGCATCCCACACGCAGAGCCGTGAAGGCAGAGCCGAGAAAGCCTCCGGTGGCGGCTCTCGGGCAAAAGGCCCCTTCCAGGATGGCGGAAAACGCCGCGGGAATGGCTTCGGCCCGGAGGACCAGAACCAAGATACACAGGCCAATATAACCGGCACAGAGAATTGGCACCAGCATTTCTGCTGCGGCTCCGATGCGCTTGGCCCCGCCGAGAAGCAGCGTTCCAATGGCTGCGGCAAGCAGTATCCCCAAAATCACATCTCCCGTCCGGTCAGGCGTCTTGCCGAAAAGCGCCAGGACGGAATGAACCCCCGTCACCAGGGCGTTTACCTGAGCGGCGTTGCCCACCCCAAAGGCAGCAATGAGGCCGAAGAGGCTGTAAAGCCAGGCCATGGGACGAAACGCCTGCCCAAGGCCCCGGGTCATGACATACATGGGGCCTCCTGCCCAGCCGGTTTTTGTCCGCACCCGGAAATGGCAGGACAGGACCACTTCCGCGTACTTTGTGATCATACCGAGAACGCCGCTGACCCACATCCAGAAAATGGCTCCGGGGCCTCCCAGACAGATTGCCCCCGCCACGCCCACAATATTCCCGGTGCCCACCGTGGCGGCAAGGGCCGTACACAGAGCGCGAAATGGCGAAGTTCCCTGGTTGTCCTCCTTCTGCCCTGCAAAAAACAGGCGGAAGGCTCTGGGAAGAAACCGCAGCTGAAAAAACGAGAGGCGCAGACTGTAGAAAAGTCCCACACCCAAAATGAGCAGCAAAGCCGGGGCGCCCCACACTAAAGCATTGAGACTCATAAGAAATTTCGCCATTATGTCCTCCTAGCATACCACTTTTTTGTGAAAACTGCAAGAAAAACTTTTGAATTGAATGGAAAAAGCAGCCCCGCTTCAGCGGAACTGCTTTTGTGAATTATTCCCAAGTGGCCCATATTTCCGGGCAGTAGCCCACAGTGGCCTGTTTGCCGTTTCGGACGATGGGGGTTTTCATAAGGGTCGGGTCTTCAAAGACCTTGTCCTCCTTGGCGCGCCCATCGTCCATGTACTTCATGAGGGTGATGTCCTCTGACTTTCCCTCCCAGTCGATCAGGTTGTCGATGCCGCCCACTGCCCGCAGTACGCTGTCAAATTCCCGGCCGGACATTCCATACTGCTTTAAGTCAATGGACTGGAACTTGATGCGCCGCTCTTTAAAGTAACGCTCGGCCTTTTTTGTGTCAAAACACTTGCTTTTCCCAAAAATCTGAATGTTCAATATCGTACCTCCTCCAGACAGAGTCCCTGGGCCGGGGCCAGGAATCCGGCTTCTGACCGTTTCCCGCCGAAGAGAGACGGAATGCTCTCAGGGCTTCTCTCTCCCCTGCCGACCTCCACCAGTGTGCCCGTGAGAATCCGCACCATGCCCTGCAGGAATCCATCGCCTGTGAACCGAAGCTGAATCTCCCGGCCCACCCGGCGGATCTCAATGGCACGGACACACCGGACCGTGGATTTTTTCATTTTGGGATTGCCGCAGAATGCGGAAAAATCGTGCTCCCCCAGAAGCTTTGCCGCCGCGTCTTCCATGGCGGCCAGGTCCAGGTTTTCCGGCATTGCCGCCACATATTTTCGCTCAAAGACACAGGGTTCCCTGCTGTTCCAGATACGGTAGAGGTAGGTTTTCTCTTTGGCGTTCAGCCGTGCGTGGAACCGTGGTACACATTCCTGACAGGAGTATATGCCGATGTCCTCCGGGAGATACCGGCGCAGCTCCTTCAGAATTTCGCTGCAGGGCATCTGGCTTTGGGTATGAAAGGACGCCACCTGGCCCTTGGCATGGACCCCGGCGTCGGTACGCCCGGAGCCGGAAATCTCTATTGCCTCTCCCAAAATCCGGGAAAGGGTGTTTTCCAGCTTCCCCTGGATGGTGTCTTCCCGGTCCCCCAGGCGCTGCCAGCCCCGGTATCTTGTGCCGTCATAGCAGATATCAAGCCGCAGATTCCGCATAGTCCTCCCATTCCTCTCTGGCCTCCCGCTCGGTGTCCGCCGAGAACAGGAATCTGCCATTCATATCGTAAACCTGAACGTGTCCGCCTACATACTTCATCTGATACATTGTTGTGTCCCCCTCTTGGTTTGTGAGGACAGTATAGCATTATATAAGTACGATAAAGCGGACCTTTTGTAATGTTCCGGCGAAATTTACAGGACTTTCCTGGTTATCCAGGAAAGCACATCGTCGTAAACTTCCTGTTTGTTGATTTCGTTGAGAATCTCGTGGCGGCACAGCGGGTATAGCTTTTCTTTGACATCGGTCATGCCTGCCTTACGGAATGCCTCCACGGCCTTGCGAACGCCCTTGCCGTAGTCGCCTACGGGGTCTTCACCGCCGGAGATGAAGAAAACGGGCAGGTCCTTTTTCATGCTGCACAGGCTGTCAGGCTTCTGGTTGTAGGCGATTCCCTGGAGCAGATCCCGGTACAGCCCTGCTGTGGCAGTAAAGCCGCACTTGGGGTCCGCTATGTAGGCATCCACGATTTTATTGTCCCGGGTAAGCCAGTCGTAAGTGGTTCTCGGATGCTCCACCTTTTTGTTGTAAGAGCCAAAGGCCAGCTTTTCCATGGTGGGGCTGGGATTCTTTTCCCCATCCTTTTTGCACAGAAGCTCTGCCGCTTTCTCCATAACAGGAAGGGCAACGGTGGGCTGCCAGCCGGTGCCGCAGATAATGGCGGCGGAAATGCCGCTGTCCGGGTGCTTGCAGAGAATGGTCCGGGTCATAAAGGAACCCATAGAATGACCGAAAAGGATGTATGGGAGACCCGGGAATTCGGCCTGGGTCTGGGTAAGCAGGGTGTAGGTATCCTCCACAGCGGTGAACCATCCCCCTGCAAAATAGCCCAGGGGGTCCCCGCTTTGAACGCTGCCGCCATGGCCCATATGGTCCTCGGCGATGACCACAAAGCCGTGATCCGTAAGGAAATTGGCAAAGTCGTCATAGCGTTCTACGTGCTCGGCAATGCCGTGGACAATCTGCATCACCGCTTTCGGCTCTCCCGCCGGGTCCCAGCGGCAATAGTGAAGCTTGCCGCCGCCTTGGGATTTCATCCAGAAATCGTTTCTCATTTAGTCATCCACCACCTGATAATCCGCATCTTCAATGGCTTTTTTCAGTTCTTCCCGGTCGGCATCGCCGGTGACGGTGACGGTTTTGGCAGCGAGGTCCACCACAGCGTCCTGGGTTCCGGGGACGGCCTTGCAGGCCTTCTCTACCCGGGCTTTGCAGTGGTTGCACATCATGCCTTCAACGTGCAGTACAGTTTCCATGGTAATTTCCTCCTGTTTTGTCTCAGTTTTCTCCGCTGCCTGGGGTACAGGCGCGGTTTTTGATTTGAAAAAGCGCAGGCGCAGGGCGTTGGTCACCACGAAGACGCTGCTCAGGCTCATGGCTGCGGCACCGATCATGGGGCTCAGCTGCAGTCCAAAAGGTATAAACAAAGCGCCTGCCGCCACGGGAATGCCCAGGGTGTTATAAAAGAACGCCCAGAAAAGGTTCTCCCGGATGTTCCGGATGGTTGCCCGGCTCAGCTCCATGGCGGCACTGACCGAAGTCAGAGAGCTGTTCATGAGCACCACGTCGGCGCTCTCCATGGCGATGTCCGTGCCCGCACCAATGGCCATGCCCACATTGGCGGTTGCAAGAGCCGGGGCGTCGTTGATGCCGTCGCCTACCATAAGGACCTTACGGCCCTCTTCTTGGAGCTTTCGGACGGTGCCCGCTTTTTCCGTGGGAAGCACGTCGGAAATGACCTCCCGGATGCCCGCCTTGGAAGCGATGGCAGCGGCAGTGGCCCCATTGTCTCCCGTCAGCATGACCACCTTCACCCCCAGCTTTTCCATGGCTTCCACCGCTGCGGCGGAATCAGGCTTCAGCACATCGGCGGCGGCAATGGTGCCGAGGTACACACCCTCAGCGTTTCCAAAGTGGAGCGGCGTTTTGCCTTCCTTCGCCAGTTCCGGCAGGTCCGGGACCTCGATTCCCAGGGTTTCCATGAGGCGGCGGTTGCCGCCATAGCAGCGAACACCGTCTATGGTTCCCGCTACGCCCTGGCCAGGAAGGGTTTCAAAATCCTCAGCGGGAGTAACCGCATTTCCCGCTTTTTCGATAATCGCCTTTGCAAAGGGGTGCTCGGATTTGCACTCCAAGGCAGCGGCCAGGTTTAATAGCTCTTCTTTGTTTAGCTTTCCGGGAATAACGTCAGTGACCTGGGGCTTTCCCGTGGTGAGGGTTCCGGTTTTATCCAGAACCACCGTGTCCACACTGTGAAGATTTTCCAGGGCTTCGGCATTTTTGAAGAGTACGCCCATTTGCGCGCCTCTGCCTGTGCCCACCATAATGGCCACCGGGGTGGCCAAGCCCAGAGCGCAGGGACAGGAAATTACCAGCACGGAAATGCCGCACCGCAGGGCAAACTCCAATCCGTATCCTGCGAGCATCCAAGCGGCGAAGGTTACGGCGGCGATGACCATAACCGTGGGCACAAAGATGCCTGCGATTTTATCTGCCAGCCGGGCAATGGGCGCCTTGGAGCCGCCTGCCTCCTCCACCATGCGGATAACCTGGGACAATGTGGTATCCGCACCGACTTTGTCGGCCCGGAATTCCAGGTAGCCCTCCGTGCTGATGGTGGCAGCGGCAACCGTATCCCCGGGGAGCTTTTCCACCGGGACGCTCTCTCCCGTGAGCGCACTCTGGTCAATGGAGGCACGGCCGGAAAGCACCGTGCCGTCTACGGGGATTTGGTCTCCCGACCGGACAATCACCGTATCCCCCACGTTTACCTGGTCCACAGGTACCTCTATGACCTGGTCCTCTCTGCGGACCCGGGCCACCTTGGGGCTCAGGTCCATAAGCGCCCGGATTGCATCGCCGGTCTTTCCTTTGGCTCTGGCTTCCAGGAATTTTCCCAGGGTGATCAGGGTTAGAATCATAGCGGCGGACTCAAAATAGAGATTTTCGCTGTAGAGCTTCACCGTGGCCATGTCTCCCTGGTCCAGCGCGTAGGCCATACGAAACAGTGCCGCAGCGCCGTAGACCAAGGCTGCCAAAGAGCCCACGGCAATCAGAGAGTCCATATTGGGTCCCCGGTGCCACAGGGCCGTAAGGCCACGGCCATAGTACACCCGGTTCAGGTACACAACGGGAAGGGTCAGGAAAAATTGCAGGAGCGCCGCCACCAGGGGGCTGTGATACCACCCAGGCACAGGAAGCCCCACCATATGGCCCATGGTAAAGTACATCAGTACCACAAGGCAAAGGGCGGAACCCCAAATCCGCGTTTTCATTTCTTTCAGCGGGTCCTTCTCCTGGGGCGCTTCTTTTGCCGCGCTTTCCGGTACCGATGCCTGATACCCGGCGTTTTCCACAGCCCGGATGATGCATTCCGTCACCTGGTCATTTTCCGCTTCCACTGCCATGGTCCCGGCCAGCAGGTTTACCTCTGCTCCTTCCACTCCGGGGACCGCCTTGGTCACCTTTTCCACCCGGGCAGAGCAGGCGGCGCAGGTCATGCCTGTGACCTTGAATTTCAGTTTCATACCTTACCTCTTTTCTCCTTCTATTATGGTGTATTTTTTCCGAAAAATCAACTGCGACTATTTTTCCGTTGACAGTCAAATAGCTTTATGATACTATTTTACCATCATTTGCAAAAAAGACAAGTATGCACTATTTTGTATGCTACTACCCCAAAAGATACCATAAGGAGGCTATCCATGGCACAAACCGAAAACTGCCCGGTGGCGGCCACTTTGGAGCTCATCGGCGGCAAGTATAAGGCCCTCATTCTCTGGCATCTGTGCGAAGGGGCGCTCCGGTTTTCCCAGCTCAAAAGCCGCATTCCCCATGCCACCCCCAAAATGCTTACCCAGCAGCTTCGGGAGCTGGAATCCGAGGAACTCATCCACCGGGAGGTCTATCCCGTTATTCCGCCCAAGGTGGAATACTCCCTGACGAAAACCGGCGAGAGCCTCATGCCCATCCTCACCGCCATGCGGGATTGGGGCGCCGAATACCTGCGAAGCAAGGACCAGGAGCCCAACTGTTTTATGATGCACACGGAACCCATTCCATCCAGGAATTAACATTAGGAGGCAATATGAACATCAAAATCACCGCTGACTCCACCTGCGACCTGTCCCAGGACCTGATCCAAAAATATGACATTGCCATCGTCCCGCTTCTCGTCATAAAAGAGGATGAGGAATTTCTTGACGGTCTGACCATCACTCCGGCAGAAATTTTTGACCACGTGGCAAAGGGAGGCAATCTCTGCTCCACCTCCGCCCAGAGCGTGGGGACCTATCAGGATGTCTTCGAGAAATACGCCGGAAGCTATGACGGCGTCATTCACTTCTCCATTGGCGCTGAGTTCTCTTCCAGCTATCAAAACGCCGTTTTAGCCGCGGAGGATTTCGACAATGTCCGCGTCATCGACACCCGAAGCCTCAGTGGCGGCCAGGGACTTGTGGCCCTGAAAGGCGCTATGCTGGCTCCCGACGCTGCCTCCCTGGACGCACTTGTGGAGGAAATTCTCGCCTATCGGGAGAAAGTGGAAGGCAGCTTCGTCATCGACAAATTGGACTATCTTGCCAAGGGCGGCCGCTGTTCCTCCCTCATGGCCCTGGGGGCAAACCTTCTGAACTTGAAGCCCTGCATTGAAATGCGGGACGGCAAGCTCATGGTGGGCAAAAAATACCGGGGCCACTTTGACAAGTGTCTTTTGAATTACATTAAGGACCGGCTGGATGGCCGGGACGACATTGACACTTCCCACGCTCTGCTGATCTGGACCGTTGTGCCCGACGAAACGATCTCTGCTGTCCGGGAGGCTGTCAGGCAGTACGGTCATTTTGACTCCGTCACCGAAGTCATTGCCGGGTGCACCATCTCCTGCCACTGCGGCCCCGGCACCCTGGGCATTCTGTTTGCGAAAAAGTAAATGGAACACGATATTTTACTGGATCTTGCCACGGATCTGGGCTATGAACTGGCCATGAGCGGCGCGGAGACCTACCGAATCGAAGAGAGCGTCCTGCGTTTTCTCTCCGCCTACGGCATCGCCGCCGAGGTGTATTCCATTCCCAATCTGCTCATCGTCAGCATTCTCTCGGACCATGACCACCCCGTCACCCGAATGCGGCGCATTGGTCAGCACGGCAACGACCTGGACGCTGTAGAGCAGCTCACCGGGCTCTGCCGTCGTCTCTGCTTCGGAAAACCGGAGCCGGAGGAAGCCCTGCGGCTTTTCCAGGAGACCAAAGCCGCCCGGCGGCAGTATTCGGTGCCCGGCGTTTATATTGGCCACTTTCTGGGGGCTGCGGGGTTCTCTGCCTTCTATGGAGGCGGCCTCACGGACAGCCTCCTGGCCGGCGTCTGCGGGCTTGTGGTTGGATTTATCACCAGAGGTCTGGCGAAGCGGCACTCCAACGCATTCTTTTCCACCATCACCTCGGCCTTTCTCATGGCCTTTCTTGCCTACGGTCTTGGCGCCGCGAGCCTTTCGCCCAGGCCGGACATGACCATTATCGGTGCTTTGATGCTCCTGGTGCCGGGACTGCTCTTCACCAACGCCATGCGGGACATCATTTACGGCGATACCAACTCCGGCGTCAACCGCATTGTCCAGGTGGTTCTCATCGGCGGCGCCCTGGCCCTTGGCACCGGCGCAGCATGGCAGCTTACGGATTTTCTCTGGGGCGCACCCCAGAGCCGGGAGGCGATTCATCTTTCCGTGCCTTTGGAGTGCCTCTTTGCCGCCGTGGGCAGCATTGGCTTTTCGGTACTCTTTAATATCCACGGTCCCGGAGGACTTCTGTGCGCCCTGGGCGGCGCCCTGTCCTGGGGGGTCTATCGGCTGGCCGGAAGCCTTGGATGCGGGGAAATTCTGGCCTTCTTCTGGTCCGGACTATTTTCCTCGGTTTATTCGGAAATTATGGCACGGCTCCGGAAATACCCGGCTATTTCCTATCTGGTGGTATCCATTTTTCCCCTGATTCCTGGGGCAGGGGTATATTACACCATGAACCACGCCCTCCAGGGGGATATGGAATCCTTTGCCAGTCAAAGTATGCACACCGCCGCCATTGCTGGTGCCCTGGCCGTGGGTATTCTCCTGGGCTCCACCGTGTTCCGGATGTATTCCGAATGGAAAAGAAACCGGAAATAATCGAAAACCGCAGAAATTGGGGGAGGCATTTCTGCCTCCCCTGCTGAGCATTACCGCAAAGTTTTGTCGTAGGGGAGGGTCTTGACCCTCCCTTAATCATTTACGACTGGCTGATAAATTTTGTAACGCAAAGGGTTAGAATCCCCGTTCATAGCATAAGACGAGACAAGAATAACGTACATCCCGGAGGGAGGGGCAAGCCCCTCCCCTACAGAAAGATACATTACCCCCGCTGGATTTGGGCCAGCGGGGGTTCTTTTGTCATTGGTTTTCGCCGGACTGCGGCACAGGGAGCTTGGTGCCGTCGATGAGTTCCACGTAATCTACCTGATCCAGGTCGATGGATGTAGTATCTATTCTGCTGTTATAGATTTTGAATTTGCTGCCGTCCTTCATTACAACGCAGGGGACCTTGCTCATCATGCTGAGTTCCGCATATTCCTGGTCTACACTGTAGGAAGCGCTCATGGCGCGAAGCTTGAAAGAGGTCAGTTTCACATCCTCCATAACATCGGAGCCGTCAGCACGCCAGCCGGTGCTGGCCTTGGTGGTAATGGGCTCGGAAACCAACTCAATTTCTCGGAAATCGCCGCATTCTTCTGTAATAGGAATGTCGAAATTCCATTCGCCCCGGGCCAGTGTCTCCTCATAAGTGGCTGTGCCATCACGATAGCGGGTGATAATATCCTCCATATGCAGCTTCCAGGTCTCTCCGGGAACAAAGGGTTGTTCATAGTCCAGCATATCCATTTCCGCTGTCAATACAAAGTCTTGGGTGTTGTCCTTGCCGTCACCATCTTCCCGAGGCCGGAATCCTATGCTTCCGCCGCCGGATTGTCTGGTGGGATGGCTCAGCAGGAGCCGGTTGGAGCAATGGATGTTAAATTCTTCCCCTTCCCTGGCATTCTCTCGCGTCACCCGGCTGATGACCACACCTTCGGGAGCTGTAATTCCTATGGTCACTTTGGCAATGTACCCATCGGTGAAGATATCCTTCACCTGAACGGTATAGCCGTCCTGGGTGGCCTCCTGGGGAGGTGCAGGCTGGTTTGCGGCGTCTTCCTGGCTAACCTTCTTTGGCTGAATGCCAAAGTCCACAGCGTCGGCAACCTGCTCCATCTGCTTGTCGGTCATGTATTCATATTCAAACCAGGTCTTGCCGCCCTCATTGTAGCCCAGGTCCCGTCTGGCCTCCACTTGCAGGGACAGGATGGCTTCCCCTCGGTCACAGAGAATCCAGCCCCGCCAGTCGGAGGGGGAGCGCATAATCAGCACGTCACTGCCGGAGGCGGTTTTATAGTTCCACTCCTTCCAGTCCCCCGTGTCCTCAATTTCAATATTATCAACACTAAAGCAGTCCTTCCGGTTCCACCGGAGCACGCCCCAGGTGGTGTCTACTTCGGTTCCTTCTTCCTTAGGCAGTTCAAAGTCCATGGTCAGGAAAAAATTTCCGCCGGAATAGGCATTGCCAGTGGTGACCGTGACTTTAACCTCATTTTGGGAGGTTTGAATCTTCTCGATGTTCAGAGCCTGACAGAGATTTTGCAGGGTACGGAAATCCAGGCGAGAACCGGTGGGTTTCAGGTTATATTTCACCAGGAGTTCATCCAGCTTGTCCTTCATCTCCTGGGAATAGAGGTTGTAGGACTGATATTCTGTTGGAAAATCCGGGATGCTCCCCGCTTTGTCCATTTCGGCGTAAATGCCATAGTCCGGGTCGTAGCTTTCCACGAACTCGTACCACTCCTTCGTCGCCTGATAACCGGGGCTGCCCTGGATACCTGTGAGGCTCAGAACCTGGGTATTCACCGTTTCCGTGCCTTCAATGTTTGTGCCATCTTCAGCAAAGACGTATTTTTCCGCCGTAGAATCGGCCATTTTCAGGTCCTGCATATGAAGCAGATATACCGCCGCCGCACATCCGGTGAGCAGCAGCATGGCAGCAATGACGGCAGCCATTAGCCAGGTCTTTTTCAAATTGCGTTTCCCAGTGCTTCCCTCCTCAGCAGCCTCCTGGATGTACTTTGGGTCGATGTAGCTGAGGCCTTTCAGCAAATCATTTCCTTTCATAGGGTGATTCCTTCCTTCTCGAGATAGGTTTGCAGTTTGGCGCGGGTGCGGCTTAACTGCATTTTCACTTTGCTTTCCGTTAGGCCGTAGCGAGAGGCAATCTCTGCAATGGTGTCCACGTACCAATACCTGCGCAGAAAAATTCTGCGGGTCTCCGGGTTCAACGCGGCAAGGAATCCATTGAGGATTTTCCCCAGTTCCCTGCCTTCCATTTCTCGTTCAATGGCTGCGTCCGGAATGCACAGCTCCATTTCTTGGGTCAACTCCACCACCAGGGCCTTTCTCTTTGCAGCATTTTTCCAGTCCACTTTGTTGAGAGCAAAATGGCGGCATATTTTTGCGAGATACGCGAAAAAGCAGCTGGGGACCTGAGGCGGAATGGTGTTCCAGGTCTGCAGATAGGTGTCGCTGACACTTTCCTCGGCATCCTCATAGTTTTCCAGAATCCGGTTTGCCAGCACGTGAAGTTTCCGGCCATAGCACTTGTCCGTGGCGGCAATGGCTCCTTCGTCCCGGGCCACAAACAATGCCACGATCTCTTGGTCACTCACTTGAGCATCCCTCCTTTTTTATGTCCGCTCACCCTTACAGACAGATTTTTCTTCGAGAAGGTCACAGATTTTTGAAAAAAATTCCGGAAAAATGTAAGGGAGGGGCAAGCCCCTCCCTTGCATAGATTGTTTCAAAGTTGGGAAAACACCTGGCCCAAGCTTTCGTGCAGAACCAAATCCGCTATATTGTCGTAGGGGGTCTGGTCCCGGTTGATGAGGACCAGGCGGTTTCCCTGGTAATAGCGAATAAGTCCGGCGGCAGGATACACCGTAAGGCTGGTTCCCGCCACAATCAGCATATCTGCATTGGCAATGGCCATAACGCTCTTTTCGATGGTGGTTTGGTCCAAGCTTTCCTCATAGAGCACCACGTCTGGCTTCACAATGCCGCCGCAGGTGCAATGGGGCACGCCCTCGCTGTTCTTGATAAACTCAGCGGGATAAGATTTTCCGCACCTTACACAGTAGTTCCGCAGTACGGAGCCATGGAGCTCATAGACCCGCTTGCTTCCCGCCTTCTGGTGGAGGCCATCAATATTCTGGGTCACCACCGCTTGCAGCTTTCCCTCAGCCTCCCACCGGGCAAGCACCTTATGTGTGATATTGGGTTCAAACCCCAGAGGGAGCATTTTCTCCCGGTAGAAGCGGAAGAAATACTCCGGTTTGCGCTCATAAAAGCTGTGGCTGATGATCTCCTCCGGGGAATACTCGAATTTCTGGCTGTACAGCCCATCCACCGACCGGAAATCAGGAATGCCCGACTCTGTAGAAACTCCCGCGCCGCCAAAGAATACGATGCTGCTGCTTTCCGCCGCCCATTTTTTCAGAATTTCCATGCTGTCCATATTCTCGCCTCCTATGGTTATGGTACAACATTTCATGGCGGCAATCAATCCTCTACCCCTACAAAAAATCCGTTCCGAATTTGACATCGGAACGGATTCAGCTTATCAAAAAAGCCTCGCAGAGTTTGCCGCCTGGGGCGGCAAATAAAATCCAATGCGTTTTCTGCCGGGGCGTGTACCTGGCAGAAAACACTTCTCAGGCTCCAAGTGTGGAATTTGTCCCCCCATGGGGGACAAATTATGCGCGCAGGAGACTGCAAAACGCCTGTCAAAAAGCCTCAAAGAGGATTTTTGACAGGCTAAATCCGTTCCGATTTTGACATCGGAACGGATTTTCTTATGACTGTGCGTCCTCCTCTTCCATTTCCTTCAGGAGCTTTTTATCCTGTTTGGAAGACAGGTCCAGTTTTTCATACATATCCGGGCGGCGTTCCCGGGTACGGCGGAGGGACTGCTTTCTTCTCCACTTATGGACAAGCTGGTGGTTGCCGGAGAGAAGAATTTCCGGGACGGCTCTTCCATGCCACACCGCCGGGCGGCTGTACTGGGGGTATTCCAGCAGGCCGTTAAAATGGCTCTCATCCTCAAAGCACTCCGGGTCTGCCAGGACCCCCGGAACCATGCGGCACACCGCGTCGGTAACCGCCATGGCGGCGATTTCACCGCCTGTGAGAACGAAGTCCCCCAAGGAAATTTCCTCGTCCACGCACTCATCGATAAACCGCTGGTCGATGCCCTCGTAGTGACCGCAGACCAGAATGAGGTTCTCCATTTTACTGAGCCGAATGGCGTCAGCCTGGCGGAAGGTGTGCCCGCAGGGGGACAGATAGATGGTATGCACCGGACCTCCGGCGTCGTCGCAGGCGGCTTCCCAGCAGCGATACAGTGGGTCCGCAGTCATAACCGCCCCTCGGCCGCCGCCGTAGGGGTAGTCGTCCACCTGGTTCTGCTTGTTGGCGGTATAGTCCCGAATTTGCCGGGTATTGATTGAGATGTAGCCCCGTTCCTGGGCCCGGCCCAGAATGCTCTCGGACAGCACATCCCCCAGAGTTTCCGGAAACAGGGTCAGAATGTCAATTCTCATGGCTTCCCATTCCTTCCAGAAGGCGCACTTCCATGCGGTTCTGCTCCAAATCTGTGGACAAGACAAAGGCTTTGACTGCGGGAATCAGGTATTCCTCCTGCCCTTCCACCACATAAACGGCGTTGCCCGGGTAGTCCAGCACCTCCGTGAGCTTTCCGATATTTCTGCCGTCGGCAAAAACCTCCATGCCGATAAGCTCCGCGGCGAAGATTGTGTTGGGGTCCAGGTCCTCCCGGTAGACCTCCAGGGTCATGCCCCGGAGCTTCTGGGCGTCCTCCATGGTGTCCACACCGGAGAGTTTTATGAGATTACAGGTCTTTTGGACCCGAACGGATTCCATTTTATAGTCGACACCGCCGATACGGCACCGTTTCACCCCCAGCAGATCTTCCGGGGCATCCAGCCAGGTCAGGAGCTTCACCTCTCCGCGGACTCCGTGGGTGGTGACAATCTCGCCGGCTTCAATAAAGGGGAGTTTCATTGGGTTTCCTCCTACAATAGCTGCCTATACTCCAGGGAAGGGACAGGCCCTCCTCTGCAAGCTTTCAGGCACGGTTTCTAAAGTAACGAAAAATGCGTGACCTAAGTCACGCATCCTCGTTTAATCCACGATCTCGACCGTGACCTTCTCGCCGGTGCGCTGGGCTACAGTCTTAACAATGGTGCGAATTTCCTTCGCAATCCGTCCCTGGCGTCCGATGACCTTGCCCATGTCGCCTTCGGCAACACGAAGCTCCAGCACCTTGCCGTCCTCGTTTTCGATTTCGGTGACGGTAACTTTCTCAGGATCGTCCACCAGATTCTTTGCCATATACAGCAAAAGTTCTTTCATGCGGGCTTCTCCTTTGGGCACTTACAGCACGCCAGCGTTCTTCAGCAGGCCGCGAACGGTGTCGGTGGGCTGTGCGCCGTTCTTGATCCAAGCCTGGGCCTTCTCCACGTCCACGTTGATGGTAGCGGGCTCGGTCAGGGGATTGTAGACGCCGATCTCCTCGATGCAGCGGCCATCCCGGGGAGAGCGGGAGTCAGCAACCACGATGCGGTAGTAAGGAGCCTTCTTAGCGCCCATTCTTCTCAGTCTGATCTTAACCATGAGAGTTTCACCTCCATAAATAATTTAAATCTATATCGCAAAGCATTTTGCTTTCAGCGAATGAAGTAAGCGTTCCCCATCAGAAACCGGGGAATCCTCCGCCAAAGCGCCCCAGGCGCTTCATGCGCTTGCCCATGCCGGGGCCGGAGAACTGCTTGATGAGCTTTCGCATCTGCTCAAAGGACTTGAGCAGACGATTCACGTCCTCCACCTTCACCCCTGCGCCTGCGGCAATGCGTTTTTTCCGGCTGGCAGCAATGATTTCGGGCTTTTCCCGTTCCTTGGGGGTCATGGACAGGATAATGGCTTCGGTGTGGGCCATGGCTTTTTCGTCCAGCTTCACACCTTTGAGGTTGGCGCCGCCGGGCATCTGGGCCAGAAGTTCCTCCATAGAACCCATGGACTTCATCTGGACCAGCTGGTCATAGAAATCCTGGAGGGTGAATTTGTTCGTTTTGAGCTTTTTCTCCATCTCAGCGGCTTTTTTGGCGTCGTAGGCCTTCTCCGCTTTTTCGATGAGAGAGAGCATATCGCCCATGCCCAAGATTCGGTTGGCCATGCGGTCGGGATGGAAGGGTTCAATGTCTTCCAGCTTTTCACCCATGCCCACGAATTTGATGGGCTTTCCGGTGACGGCCCGGACCGAGAGAGCCGCGCCGCCTCTGGCGTCGCCGTCCAGTTTGCTCAGCATAACGGAGTCGATGTCCAGCCACTCGTTGAAGCTCTGGGCCGCATTCACCGCGTCCTGTCCGGTCATGGCGTCCACAACCAGCATAATCTCGTCAGGCTTCACCGCGTCCTTGATGTTTTTCAGCTCGTTCATCAGAGCCTCGTCCACATGGAGACGGCCAGCGGTGTCCAAAAACACCATGTCGTAGCCTCGCTGACGGGCGTAGAGGATGGCTTCCTTGGCTGTCTTCACCGGGTCCTGGGTGCCCCGTTCAAAGACGGGAATTCCCAGCTTCTCGCCGCAGACCTGCAGCTGGGTAATGGCGGCGGGTCGGTAGATATCGCAGGCCACCAAGAGAGGATTTCTCCCCTGGCGCTTTTGGAGCCCCGCCAGCTTGGAACCGTTGGTGGTCTTACCGGCGCCTTGCAGGCCCACCAGCATCACCACGGTGGGGCCGTTGGGATTGATGGTAATGTGTTTGATGCTGCTGCCCATGAGCTTTGTGAGCTCTTCGTTGACGATCTTCACGATCATCTGGGCAGGGGTCAGGGATTCCAGAACGTCGGAGCCAACACACCGCTCGGTGACGGTCTTGACAAAGTCCTTGACCACCTTGTAGCTGACGTCGGCTTCCAGCAGGGCCATCCGGATTTCCCGCATAGCCTCCTTCACGTCGGCCTCTTTCAGCCGGCCCTTGCCCCGCAGTTTTTTGAAGGTTGCGGAGATTTTTTCAGTTAAGCCTTCAAATGCCATAATTACTCCTCAAGGGCCCTGACAGCGGAGAGAATCTTCTCTGCCAGAGCGGAAACGTTGGTATCGGGGTGGGATTTTAGGGTGAGCGCCGCTTCCTGAATGGTCTCGGCCATTTTCCGGCAGGTCCGGTCCCGGCGGACGCATCCGGTTTTCTCTTCCATGTTCCGCAGAAGCGCCTCGGCTCGTGCCAGATTGTCGTGGACCCCCTGGCGGCTGATGCCCAGCTCTTCTCCAATCTCTCCCAAAGAGAGGTCCTGGTTGTAGCGCATTTCAAAGCATTCCCGCATCCGTTCGGTCAGCAGGCTCCCGTAGTAGTCATATAGGAGTACCAGTTCCAGCGCGTCGTCCATGGGCGTATCTCCGTAAAGTAGGATTCCTTAACACTGGGGCATTATAGCATAGGTTGTCCCGGGTGTCAAGTGTTTTTCCTGTATAGCGCAGGCTTTTGGGGCAAGCCAAAGGGAGGGCCAAGGCCCTCCCCCGTTAAGTACGCAGTAGTTAAAAATCAGAATGTAACTTCGCCGTCGTGGGCCAGCAGAGATGCGGAAGTGACTCCGGAAACCGCCATGACCTCTTTGACCAGAGCGCTTCCCTGGGCGGTCCGCAGTTCCAGAATCAAATCCAGGGTGGAGGAAGTCATGTTCCGGGACTTGACGTTAAAGTGCTTGGCATACTTTTTGACCACCTGGGAAACGGCATCCTCGGCGTCCAGGTTGGAGGCGTTGACCACGAGAATCATGGGCGCCTTTGCAACGGGCATATGGTCCAGAATGAGAATACCCAGGGTGATGATTACGGACAGGATGACGGCGACCTCAGCAAGTCCGGCGCCGCAGATAATGCCCACGCTGATGGACCAGAACAGGAACATCAGGTCCATAGGGTCTTTAATGGCGGTACGGAAACGGACAATGGACAGGGCGCCCACCATGCCAAGAGAAATAACCACGCTGGACTGCATGGTGAGAATCAGCGCCGCAGTGATAACGGTGACACCCGCCAAGGAAATGTTAAAGTTCTTGGAGTAGAAGGTCTTGCGGGTGATGACGCGGTAGGCGAAGAAGATGTACAGGGCCAGGGCACAGGCAATGGCGAGAGCCACCAGAACGGTCTTGGTGGTGATTTCTGTGGAGGCGAAGCCTTCCAGGAAGGATTTTTTGAAGATGTCTTTAAAGCTCATGGGTTATCTCCTTTATCTTGTATATTTTCTGCAAATATAGTATTTCGAGAAGGCCGTCTGCTGCAAGTTCGGAAGCTGCAGGTTCCGGTATATAAAGTCCGGCAGATATTCATCATACTTGACTTCCAAAAGCTGCGCCCCCAGCTGAAGCACAGGCCGCCTAGGAATCGCTTCGTCCAGGAATGCGCCCACCTCACTGCATGAGGCAATATTGGTGTCCAGGGTGATCCGGACATTTCCGTTGGGATAAACATAGGGAATCCGGTCATACTCCACAATCACCACAGGGTGAAGCTTGTGGAGCAGCATTTCCAGCGTAAGCTTTCGCAGAAGCGGCGGCTGGTGCTCAATATCCGGCACCGCCTTGCCCTCCATTAGAAGCTTTGTTTGCTCCAGCGTAAGCGGGCAGGCGGTTTTCAGGGTCTTGCCCCGCTCTTTTCGCTTACATTCCAGGGTGATGCGGTTTGAAGAATGGTTATAAATACGGATACGGAACTTTTCCCGGGGGTCCGTGCCGTTTTCGTTCTCCCAGTAACACCTATTGTTGTAGTCGTCAAAGTAGAGACTGCGGATGGTATAGGCTCCTCCGGGCCCCGCATGGCTGTCCGCAGGGATGAGATGGTTAATCCGATTCTGAATCATCCGCAGCTCTCCATCGCTGATGAAATATTTGAGCTCATGACGAAATTTTTGATCCTTATCACCCATGGCTTCGCCTCCTGTTCTATTTAATTCTTTAGAAATTTACGAAAAACGTACCAATCAGCATGAAGCCAACCGATATAATGAAAAACCTTTAGGGAAACAGTTATGCACTTTTCAGGTCCCTGAAGACTTAGATCTTTATTTTAATCTTGAGAATCATTTTCTTGCTCATTGTATGATATTTTTAAATAGATATCAGCATCTTCATAAATTGATTCTGTCACGTCAAATGGCTCATCTGTGCCCGACGTATACCAGCCCAAAACAGTCATGTCCTCAGTGCTTTCCATCTCAGGCAGATCTGGGAGGCATTCTCCGAGACGTACTGCATATTTCATTGTCGGTTCACCTGATGCGCCAATTCGAACATTTACCATACAGTATGGCTCGTTCTGCGTCCATATACTGCTTAAGAAGTTCATCCGCTCTGTCATATATGTTTGAAGCGTGTGGCTTGCTTTCTGTGCATTCATTGCTCCCCATCGCACTTCATTCATCTTAGCAGAGGAAGCGACTTTTGCTTCATACTCCAGGAAATTTCTTTCAAGCATATCAGCCAGAATCGGCTGGTATTCTGTATACCGTTTAACTACCTGGCCATAGAATTCTTTTTTCTGATACAGCGCATGAAACCAAACTGCATTTTCTCGGTTTGCACAAAATACATTGGCAGGTGTTGGGTTCATATACCACGGCCATGTAAAACCAGCAGTCTCATCATAATCCCAAACCGGGCCGGCATATATTCTCCCTGTTTCGTCCTTTCCATCGTAATAAAAGAACTGACTGACAACACCCCCATCAATATTGGTGGCAATTTCTTCCACCAGATATTTCTTTGCCCAGGAATCCAAGTCGATAAGGTCCAGCCAATTCTTCCCTGTAATAGGGTCAATACCGTCTTCTGCAAGGATTGCATTTTCCGCAGATTGCCATATTTGTTTCATATTTATTTCTGGAACCGCAGAATAGCGGATACGCAGCACGATATTGGGAATAAGATGTTTTGTCCTAATAAAAGCCTTGCCTCGTTCTTCCATCTTGCCACTTGCATCCGTTGAAACCAAGAAGCTTCCCATTTGTGACAAATTAACCCGTTGAGGATGAACTTCATTTCGCTCACTTAGCAGGTACAGCCCTGCATATTCCCCATTTAAATATAGGTCAACCCAGTCGCTCTCTGGGGAATACGGTAATCCAATTTTCTCAGCAAAATCGTAAATAAATTTAAATGCTTATCGGCTTAACTCAGCACACCACAAGATGTAGCGACGGCTCTGGTT
>DSLFC04101__coassemble_257_pt1 | contig 66149 bp, 56 predicted proteins | sample DSLFC04101__metabat2_low_PE_021 | metagenome-assembled genome bin DSLFC04101 | reverse complement strand
GGGGATTGTTGTTGTCGATGTCAAAGACCTTCCGGCACAGGGAGAAGCCGTTGGAGTGGATGCCGGTGGAGGGCAGGGCGATGACCACGTCTCCGGCTGCCATGGTGTTCTTGTCCAGAATCTTCTTCTTGTCCACCACGCCTACGGCAAAGCCGGCCAGGTCATATTCGTCTTCCGGCATCATGCCCGGATGCTCGGCGGTTTCGCCGCCAATCAGGGCGCTGCCGGCCTGGACGCAGCCTTCTGCCACGCCGCCGACGATTTGGGCAATTTTCTCCGGGACATTCTTGCCGCAGGCAATGTAGTCCAGGAAGAACAGGGGCTTAGCGCCCACGCAGATGATATCGTTGACACACATGGCCACGCAGTCGATGCCGATGGTGTCGTGCTTGTCCATGAGAATGGCGAGCTTCAGCTTGGTGCCCACACCGTCGGTGCCGGAGACCAGAACAGGCTCTTCCATTCCGGCGATGGGCAGACCGAAGCAGCCGCCGAAGCCGCCTACATCATCCAGGCAGCCTTCGTTGCGGGTCCGGGCAACGTGCTTCTTCATGAGCTCCACGGCCTTGTAGCCTGCGGTGATGTCCACGCCAGCCGCAGCGTAGCTGGCAGAAAAAGAATTTTCGTGCTCCATGTACATTCTCCTTTTGTATTCTGTAGGGGAGGGTCTTGTCCCTCCCTTAGCCGTTATTGTGACTGGTGGAAAACCGGAATGCAGGACGCTTTCCGGCAAAGGGGAAAGGTTTTATTCTTCGCCTGTCCAGCAATAGGTGCAGACCTTATCCCGGTCCAGGCCGATGGCTTCCAGCAGGCCGTCCAGGGTCTGGTAGCCCAGGGAGTCGAAGCCCATTTCGTCGCAGATGGCCTTGAGCAGGCACTGACCCCGGCGGGTGGTGCCGTCGGCGTACTCGGCTACGTGCCGCTGACCCTCTTCGCCTTCCAGCTTCTGGATAATCCGGCGGGACAGGAGCTCCATGTCGGAGTTGCTCCGGGAGAAGTTCAGGAACTTGCAGCCGTACATGACGGGAGGGCAGGCGGAGCGCATATGCACTTCCTTTGCGCCGCTCTCGTTCAGGAAGTCCACGGTCTCCCGGAGTTGGGTGCCCCGGACAATGGAGTCGTCCACAAAGAGCAGCTTCTTGTCCTGGATGAGTTCCGGCACGGGAATCTGCTTCATCTTTGCCACGAGATTACGCATCTCCTGGTTGGCAGGGGTGAAGGAGCGGGGCCAGGTGGGGGTGTACTTCACAAAGGGCCGGGTGAAGGGCTTATGGGACTGGTTGGCGTAGCCGATGGCATGGGGGACACCGGAATCGGGCATGCCGGCAATGCAGTCCACATCGGGCATGGTGCCGTTCTTTTCCTCTTCCCGGGCCATGATTTCGCCGTTGCGGTAGCGCATGACTTCAACGTTCTTGCCTTCGTAGTTGGAGTTGGGGTAGCCGTAGTAGGTCCACAGGAAAGCGCAGATTTTGAGCTTCTTCCCGGGAGCGGCCAGCTGTTCCACCCCGTCCTCGGTGATTTTCACAATCTCCCCGGGGCCCAGCTCGTAATGGTCTTCATAGCCCAGCTTGTGGTAGGCGAAGGACTCAAAGGACACGCAGCAGCCGTTTTCATTCTTTCCCACCAGAACGGGCAGACGGCCCACCTTATCCCGGGCGGCAATGATGCAGTCCTTCATGAGAAGAAGGATGGTCATGGAACCGTCAATGACCTCCTGGGCGTGGCGGATGCCCTCCACCAGAGAATCCTTCTGGTTGATGAGGGCGGCGGTAAGCTCCGTGGGGTTGACGCTGCCGGAGCTCATGGCCATGAACTGATGACCGGGACCGGAGAAAGCGGACTCCACCAATGTTTCGGCGTTATTGATAATGCCCACGGTGGAGATGGCGAACATTCCCAAGTGGGACCGGACCAGAAGGGGCTGGGGGTCTGTGTCGGAGATACAGCCGATGCCGGAATTTCCGGTGAATTTTCCGATGTCGTAGTCAAATTTTGTGCGGAAGGGGGTGTTCTCAATGCTGTGAATCTGGCGCTGGAAGCCCCGCTCCTGGTCGTAGAACACGAGGCCGGCCCGGCGGGTGCCCAGGTGGGAGTGGTAATCCGTGCCGAAGAACACGTCATAGGTGCAATTTTTGCGGGAAATGGTTCCAAAGAAACCGCCCATGTGTTATCCTCCTTGATAACAAAAAGATTGGTTGGCCGATGCCTTCCTCAGAGGAAGACTTTTTTCTCAGCCGTTGAGCTGTGCCTGCAAGGCTGCGTCTTTTTCCAGAACCTTCTTGGCGTCGGCAGCCCGCTTGGCGTCCAGCTTTGCGGCCAGGTCCTTGTCCTCCACGGCGATGATCTGGGCCGCCAGAAGGGCGGCATTGGTGCCGCCGTCAATGGCAACGGTGGCAACGGGGATGCCGGAGGGCATCATGACCGTGGCCAGCAGAGCGTCCATGCCATCCAGGGCTGCACTTTTGCAGGGGATGCCGATGACGGGCAGGGTGGTGTTGGCGGCAATGGCGCCGGCCAGATGGGCAGCCATGCCGGCGGCGGCAATAATGGCGCCGAAGCCGTTGCTGCGGGCGTTTACTGCAAAATCCCGGGCCTCCACAGGGGTGCGGTGGGCAGAATAGATATGGCATTCATAGGGAATGCCCAGAGAGGTGAGGGTGTCCATGGCTTTGCGAAGGATGGGAAGATCGCTGTCACTGCCCATCACGATACCAACTTTTTTCATGACTGCCTCCTAAAATTCTAAGGGTGATGTTCCGTATAAAAACAAAAGCGGGCGCACTTACCCCGCTAACGGGAAAGTGTGCCCAGACGGTCGGCAAAGTACCATATGCCCTTACTCCGTGTGGTGCTCCACTGATCCGTCAGTCATAAGGGTTCCATTGGTGATTATACCATTCGGGAATTTCTGCGTCAATTCGCAGATAGCTGATTTCTGAAAGTTTTTGTCTTTGCCCATAGTAAATATTGACAGAAGGGGAAGCCATAAAGCCGCCCAACACATTCAGCATATCACAGGAATATTAGTTTTGTCAACAAAAAGTGGGGTATTTTCCGTCATTTCTCCCTTTCGCAAAAAGAAAGCGTGTGTAGTTTGTGGAACATTCCGTCTTGAAAAATGCACCTGTCCATGATATTTTATAGACACGAAGAGGTGATACCAATGTTCTTCTAAAAAAGCTCTTCAAAGGATTCTGAAGAGCCGAAAGGATCTTCTCCCAGCTTTTCTTCCGTTCCTATAAATTTCGTGTCAACCAAAATCAAACCGGAAGTGATTCAATTTTTGTCAGTGGGAAGAAGATCTCAAATCTGCAGAAAGAGAGGTAACCATAGATGATAGAGCCCAAGAACGAAGAGAAGTGACCCTTGATTTTTCTTAGCAGTAAGGAAAAATCGAGGGTCACTTCTCTTTTTGCAATGTATTTAGGGCGAACTGCGCCGACTCCCGGCGCTGTCACAATCCATTGGGCCCTGTTCTTTGCCTCAGGCAAAGAACAGGGCGTTTCGATAATCCGGGAGCGGCGTTTTGGTTATACGCTGGCTTCTCTTTGCTGGCAGGTGAAGCAGAGAACCTGCTTTTTTTCGCCTGCTTCTCTGAGTAGCGTCACGGCGGCTTTCATGCGCGCGTCGTCAAAGCGCACCAGAGCGTCGTCCAAAATCAGGGGGGCATCCGGGGTCAGCTCCTCTGCCACCGCCAGTCTGAGGGCCAGATACAGCTGGTCCACGGTGCCGTCACTGCGCCAGAGAATGTCCCGCAGGGTGCTCTCCGACTCCGTTCCCGCCTGGAGGCTGAAGTCCTCGCCCATACTGAGGCTGCGGTATCGTCCTCCCGTCATGACGGTGAGGTTTTCCTGGGCCCGTTTGGCAATGCGCGGCGCAAAGCGGCGCTGCAGCTCGGCTCTGGCTTCGTTCAGTGTTTCCAGCGCCAGTGTCAGGGCGGCGTAGGTCTTCTCGAGATTCTGGATGCGGCGGTTCTTCTTTTCCAGCTGTGCTTCCAGGGCTTTCCGGTCACCCAGGGTTTCCATGCGCCCCTGGACCTGGCCCAGACGATTTTGCAGCCGCTGCTGCTCCGTAAGGCATTCGGAAAGAAGCTGGGCGGTCTCTGCTTCGCTGGCGGTCATGCGATCCGGCAGAGGCGGCGGCGCCACGGGCTTTACCATGGCACTGACGGTCTCAAAATGCCGCTGGGCCGTTTCCAGTTCCCGGCGGGCACTTTCCAGGGAGTCCCAAAGGGAGAGGGCCTTCTGGCACTCCGCTACGGCCTGGTCCAGGTCACGCTTTCCCAGCAGGGCGTCCCGGCGCTTCTGCATCACCATGCTCTGGACCTCTACGTCTCCTGCTGCCTCCCGGTATTCCCGCTGGGCTTCGGCAAAGCGCCGCTTCTGGTCCTCGTATTCTTCAATGGGCTCTGCCCAGTGGCTGGGGTCCGGGTCCCGGTATTTGGCAAGCAAGCCCCGGGCCTGCTTTTTGCGCTCCTGCTTTTCGTAGATTCCCCAGCCGATGACGGCCAGGGCTGCCGCCGCGGACAGGATTCCCGGCAGATAGATTTTCAGCGCCAGCATAACCGTGGCCCCCAGAAGTCCCAGGACGCCGAAGATCAGCAGAGCCAGAGCCGCCGCGGCGTGTCCAGCGGCGGTATAGACAGCGGCGTCCCGCTTTGCCATGGCCCGGGCGGCGTCGGTGGTCATGCCCGCAAAGGGCGGCGGCAGCTCAGGTTCCCGGGGTTCCGGCGGAAGCATCCGCTGCTCCGTGGCCAGGGCTTCCCACTCACTGCGGAAAAAGTTCAGTTCCTTCAGCCGGGTTTCCGCCTCCTCCCGGGAGGGAACGGCGGCACAGCGGATTTCCCAGCCGTGAAGCGCTGCCTCGGCTTTGTCCCGCAGATCCCGGGCCTGGGCCATGCGGGCGGCATCGGCCTCGGCGGCGGCGTAGGCCAGGAAGCGCTGGTGGTTGTGAATCTCTCCAAGCCAATTCTTCAGCGCATCCAGGCGCTGACGGAGGGTTTTGCACTGGTCGTCCAGCCCTTCCAGCTCCTGAAGCTTTGCCGCAATTTCATCCCGTTCCCGCTCGGCCTGGGGAAGAAGTCCCGACTTGTTGTAGCGGCACTTGTTCCGCAGGTCCCGCAGCTGATCCGAAAGCTTGTCCCCGGAACCGGAGTCGTCCCCTGTGGTGACCAGGGCGTTGAGCCGGCGGCGCAGGGCCTCGTCCTGGGTTACGGGCAAATCGGACAGGCGAATGAACCCTGCCCGCCGAAACACCGACTGCTCCACCCCCAGCAGGGTCACGCCGCAGTTGGCGGCGGTGAGTTCCGGCACGGGAAGACCCGAAGCGGTTTCATAGGCTTTGAATTCGCCCAGGGGAACCCGCTGACGGGTTCTGCGTTCGATGGTGATGTCCCGGTCCTTCCACCGCAGGTCCACCCGGCCTTCCATGGGCTGGCCGGACCATGGAGCGTAGCGCTCCTTGTCGGCAAGGGCGGTTTTTGTGGACTTGGCCCGGGTGTCCAGGCCGTAGAACATGGCAAGAAGGAATGCACACCAGGTGCTCTTGCCCCACTCATTGGGGGCGGTTATAATATTGAGGCCCGGCTCCAGGGTGAGGGTTTCATTTTGGAGCTTTCCGAAGGTGGCGGTCATTTTGTAGATTCTCATAAATTGACCTCTCTCCCTTCTAAAATCCGGCGGGAAATCTCCGCCGCCATGGCAATGATCTCGGCGCTGGCCGGGTCCTCGTCCATGGCCTGTTTCAGCTTTTGAAAATAGACCCCTTCCAGGCTGTCTTCCCCGATACCGGCCCACAAATCCACGGGAGGCTGGGTCTTGTCCAGCAGCTCCAGATTGGGAATGTCTGCAAACTGAGCCTTCAGGCTGGAAAGGTCCGCCTCTCCGGTGCCGGTCAGGCTTACCCGGTAGAAATCGTCTCCGGGTGCGGCGGGAAGGGCCTGCTCCACAGCTTCCGCGGCATTGCTTCCGATGTCCACCGCCAGATCGTGGAACCGGGGCAAATCCAGGCTTACGGCATTCACTGTGACTTCCTTGTCCACCGTCACAATGCACACGCCCTTATCGCCTGTCTCGTCCCAGCCTCGTCCCATGGGACAGCCCGGCCAGGCACAGAGGGTCTCCCCGGCACGGAAGGCCCCTGCCTTGTGAATGTGGCCCAGAGCCAGGTAGTTCAGGCCTGAGGCCCGGACCTGGGAGGCGGAAATGGGGCAGTTGGGGGAGTTTTTCTGCATGGGGTCCCCATGAAGCAGGGCAATTTTGTAGGTTTCCGGTCCCTGGGCCTGGAAACCCTTTAAGAGGGCGGGGCAGTCCATGCTCCGATAGCCTGCGCCGTAAATGCGGCAGTCCAGGGCCCCAATGGTGACGCTTTCCAAGGCGCCCTTGAAAATGAACACATTTTCCGGCCAGTCCTCGGTCCAGGGACCTCCCGGCGCCACAAAGTCGTGATTGCCCGGGGAGATGAGCACCGGCACGGCGCACCGGGCAAGCTCGGTTTTCAGGTTCTCCACGGTGTCCCGGCTGGGCGCACCGTCAAAAAGGTCTCCTGCCAGAAGCACAAGGTCGCAGTTTTCCCGGCGGCACAAGTCCGCGATTTTCCCGGGAATCGTTTTTTGCGCTTCCCGGAGGAAGGCACGCTGGTGTTCCGGGAAGCCCCCGAAGGGAGAGTCCAGGTGCCAGTCAGCGCTGTGCAGTATTTTTAGTCCCATATGTCCACTCTTTCCGCCTTGCGGCAACATCCTGTTTCTGTATCAATGGTGAAAAGCACCGCTTCCAGTTTGGTGGGGCCGTCGGCCCAGCGGTAGCGCTCCGTCAGGTCGCCCCGGAATTTCGCAATGGAAAGGTCCGGACGGATGCCCAGTACCGACTCCCGGGGGCCCGTCATCCCAAGGTCCGTGACGTAGCCTGTGCCTTTGGGAAGGACGCGGCAGTCGGCGGTGGGCACATGGGTGTGGGTGCCCCAGAGGGCGCTGACCCGGCCATCCAGCAGATAGCCCATGGCGAGCTTTTCCGAGGTGGCTTCGGCGTGGAATTCCACCAGAATAATTTTCGTTTCCAACTGTTTGAGGATTTTTTCAATGAGTAAAAAGGGGTTGTCCGGACCATAGTCCATGCCGCATCGGCCAATGAGGTCGATAACCGCCACGTCGCCGCACTTCGTCTCGTAGACACCCCAGCCCCGGCCCGGGACCTGGGGGGCGTAATTGGCAGGGCGGAGAATGCGGCTGCACGTGTCCATCATTGGCACAATGTCCCGCTTGCCCCAGGTGTGGTTGCCCATGGTGATGACGTCTGCACCCGCGTCCAGGATGTCCTCCGCCTGGCTGGGGGTGATGCCCACCACGGCAGCGTTTTCCCCGTTGACAATGACGAAATCCGCGCCGCATTGCCGCTTTAACTTCCGCAGACTGCGGCGAATCCGTTCCAGACCGGGATTGCCTACCACGTCGCCCACGGCCAATACTTTAAAGTCCATGATTCTCCTCCGTTTAAAGCAGCAGGCTCAGACCATAGATGACCACCAGGTGAGCCGGATAATAGAAATAGAAAAGCCTGCCAATGGACAATTTCCCCCGCTCTCCGCTGTAGAGCATCAGCAGAGGCACAGCTCCAAGGCCGAACCATTGAATGCCCCCATATTGCAGGGCCAGTAAAACGAGCCCCACAGTAAAGCCCAAGAGCTTTTCTTCCCTTGTTCTTCCAAAATACACCAACGCCGGCAGACATACGCCCACAATGCCGTAGTCAACGGCAAAGTCCGTTCCCTTTAACAGGACAGGAAGCCCTTCGCAAAGAAATGCCGAGGCAAGAAAAACCAGGAGGCCCCAGCTTTTGGGGCTCGTCTCCAATGCCCAGATGAGACACACCGACAGGGAGAAGGTCACGAGAATGCACTGATACAGGGAGCCCACGGCAAAGAAGTAGACCACCTGGCAAAGAAGGGCCAGAGACGAAAGACGCCAAAGATATTTCTTCCGGTCATGGGTGAATCGGCAGCCTTCCGCAATCATGTAGGCGTAAATGGGCATGGCAAGGCGGCCGATGATACGGAGAAAGTCCCAATCCGGCAGAAGCTCCACTGCCACGTGGTCGCAGGTCATGAAGATCATGGCAAGAATTTTCAGCGCATTTCCGCTGAGACGTCTCTTCTTCACAGTGCCGCCTCCCTTCCATATCTTTATAGTTTACCATTTGGAACCAGGGCTGTCAACCGTCGGGGAAAACCAAAAATCGGTGCGGGGAAAACCAAAAAGCGGTGCGGTCCCTGACGTGCGGCCTGCGAAGGGACTGCAAAAAAATCTTTTTTTGTCGAAATATCTGTAACCTTTTTCCGCGCTGCTGCATCTAAATAACAGATAAGCAAACAGCCCCGGCTCCTCCGGGAAAAAATCGGGGTTTTCCCCAGGATGCACCGCTGCCGCCCTTATCGATTATCCCTGCATAATTGTGGAGGAATGCTATGTGATCACAACCAATGATTTTTGTGAAAGAATCCGAGCCTGTGAAGGCTCCATGTATGCCTTGGCGTACGGAATTCTGCATAATCAGCACGATGCCGAGGATGCCATTTCCGATACCATTATGCGGGCATACACCAATCTTTCACAGCTGAAAAACGAAGGTACCTTTAAAGCCTGGCTGCTGAAAATTCTGCACAATGTGTGCCTGGAATCCCTTCGCAGCAAACGACCCACCGTGGATATTGAGGAACAATACGACCTCGATGATGGATTTTCCTACCAGGATGTCAACACGAAGCTGGTTCTGCGGCAGGCGGTATCCCAACTCCGCCAGCCCTACCGCGCCATTGTCATTCTGTACTATTATGAAAACCTGTCCCTGCAGGAAATCGCAGACATCACCGGTCAATCGGTGACGGCCGCGAAAACCCAACTATCCCGGGCTAGAAACATGCTGAAAAACGCGCTGAACAAGGAGGACTTTTACTGTGAAACAGTTTGATGACATGATTTTCGATCTGGCAAAAAAAGAACAGCAGCCCATTCCGGAGCACACTGCCCAGAGAATTGAAGAGGTTCTGTCCAATCTTCCGACCCGGAAGGAGAAGGTTGTCCGCTTCCGGATGCTGCCTCGGGTGGCCGCCGTGGCTGCCAGCCTGGCACTGGCCCTGCTGGTGGTTATGCCCAATGTCAGCGTAGCCTATGCCGAGGCCCTGTCCGACGTGCCGGTAATCGGCGCCATTGTGAAGGTGGTTACCATCCGCAACTATGACTATAACGACGGCAACCATGATATGAACGTGGAAGTTCCCAATGTGGACGAAACTTCCCTGGGCGATGCCGGCGCTGCCATTAATAAGGACGTTGACGCGCTGACCGAAGAACTGGTCAATCGGTTCTATGCCGATGCAGACGCCATTGGCGAGGAAGGCCACACCTCTTTGTCCGTGGACTACGAAGTTATCACGGAAACCGACAACTGGTTTACCCTGAAGCTGCGGGTATTCAACGCCACCGGCAGCGGCATGGTGACCTACCACTACTACAATGTGGACCGCAGCACCAACGAAGTTGTCACCCTGGGACAGCTGTTCTCCGATGACAGCTATGCGGAAGTCCTGCGCCAGGACATTCTGGCACAGATGAAGCAGCGGATGGCCGACGATTCCAGCCTGGTCTACTGGACCGAGGACAGCGAAATGGGCCAGGACTTCATCGATCTGGGCGCCGAGCACAACTTCTACTTTGATACCAACGGCAACCTGGTGATTCCCTTCGATGAATACGAAGTTGCACCCGGCTACATGGGTACACCGGAGTTTACCATCGACGCTTCCGTATTCTCCGATCTTCTGAATCCCCAGTATCAGAATCTGTTTTCCTGAGAAAACCAATCATTTTATAGCAGGAGGTAACCTTTATGAATAAAACCGAAATCCTGAATATGCTCGTGTGCACTCTGCCGGTTACCCTGGCTCTGCTGGCATTTCTGACTGCATAACAGCTGGCCCCCAAACCCAACGGGTTTGGGGGCTGAGACTGTCGGAAAACCCCTTCGGGCTTTTCCGACAAACTTTGGCAGCCTGCTGCGCGCATAATTTGTCCCCCGATGGGGGACAAATTCCACACTTGCAGTCTGAGATGTATTTTCCGCCAGGTACGCGCCCCGGCGGAAAATTTTTCGGACTTTATTTGCCGCCCCTAGCGGCAAACTCTGCGAGGCTTTTTTGACAATCTGGGCCCCCAAAACCCGTTGGATTTGGGGGCCCAGATTGTCCAGAAAACGCAAATTTATTCTCATAACTTGAGAAAATTGTCCCTTTGTGATACACTGAAAGATATCCGGGGATTACTGCTTTTGAATTATCCAAAGCGGAAATTTCCAATGGGCGGAGGCATCCACAACCGTCAAAACAGATTTCTGATGATATTAGCAGAAGGAAAATGATATGGAAACTTCTTTGAATGCACAACTAGCAGATGGTTATCATAGTAAATCCCAGATTGCCCGTGTTTTGACGGAGAGCTGGACAGCAATGCATATGTACTGCCCGATATGTGGATGGCCGACCATCTCGAAATTTCCAAACAATAAAGCGGTTGCAGACTTTTACTGCCCGAATTGTAAAAATCAATTTGAGCAGAAAAGTAAAAACGGAGCATTTGGAAATAAAATTGCAGACGGTGCATACAATACGTTTCTACAAAGAATCAACAGCAATGACAATCCGGATTTCCTTCTGATGAGTTATTCGCTGGAAAAAATGAAAGTAGAAGATATGTTTTTTGTTCCGAAACATTTCTTTGTGCCTGAGGTGGTGGAAAAGAGAAAACCTCTGGCAGAAAATGCAAGAAGAGCAGGCTGGGTAGGGTGTAATATATTGCTGGATAATATCCCCATTCAAGGAAGAATTCCAATCATTCATAATGGGATTATTCTCGACAAAGAGAATGTTCTCAATCAGGTTAAGTGGGCCCAGAAATTCAAAACGGAGAATGTTCTGGCCCGCAGCTGGCTTATGGATATCCTGCGCTGTGTCAATGCCATTGACTCTCCAATTTTTACGCTGGACAGGATGTACTTCTTTGAAAAAGAACTGGCGCGCAAGCATCCGAATAATAACAACATTCGTGCCAAAATAAGACAGCAATTACAACTGCTGCGTGACCAGGGGATCATCGCTTTTTTGGGAAATGGCCGTTATCAAAAAATGGAGCAGATATAAAATGAAATGGCAGTCCGTTCTCCCTGAAAGCAAAGAAAAACGAGAGTAAATCAAGTGATTTACTCTCGTTTTGGTGGGGGAGGACGGATTCGAACCATCGAAGCGAAACGCAGCAGATTTACAGTCTGTCCCCTTTGGCCACTCGGGAACTCCCCCAGATATGAAATTCTGTTTTGTCTGAATGGAGCCGGTAGACGGACTCGAACCCCCGACCTACTGATTACAAATCAGTTGCTCTACCAACTGAGCTATACCGGCGGCTCAAACAGAACACGCTTATTATACCACGAAAGCCGCATTTGTCAAGCTTTTTTTACGCCTTTTTGCAAAAACTTCCGGGGTGGTTTTACCACCCCGGATTTGTTTAATTTTTGCCGGTTTTCTCAGGAAAACATCAGAATTCCAAGTCCAGTTTGGAGACAACAGCGGCACACCGGGGGCAGAGTCCTTCGCTGTTTGCCTGCTGGGAGTGCATCCAGCAACGGGGGCACTTGGTGCCCTTGGCTTCGCTGACGCCAATGGTGAGGGCAGGGAAGTTCACACCCTGAGCCACCTCGGCGCCGGCCTCGGGAGCGTCCCAAGTGCAGGTGGAGACGATGCACACCTCGGCGAGGTTCAGTCCCTGGCAGGCGGCCTTCAAACCGTCGTCCTGGGTCATGAGGGTCACATGGGCTTCCAGGGCCTTGCCGATGCGCTTGTCGGCCCGGGCCTTTTCCAGAACGCCGTTGACATCCTGACGGAGCTTCATGACGGTGTCCCACTTGGCCATGGCGGCGGCGTCCAGAGCGTATTCGTCGAAGTTCTCGGGCATCTGGTTCAGAAGGATGTTCCGGCTGTCGTCGCTGTCCCGGTGGGGCATGGCCTGCCAGATTTCGTCACAGGTGAAGGCCAGAATGGGGGCAAAGACCTTGGCCATGGCGTCCAGAATCAGGAAGAGGGCAGTCTGGGCGGAGCGGCGGCGCAGGCCGTCCTTCTCCTCGCAGTAGAGCCGATCCTTGATGATGTCCAGATAGAAGCTGCTGAGCTCCACCACGCAGAAATCGTTCATGGCGTGGGCCACGGGATGGAACTCGTATTCCATATAGGATGCGCGGCACTCCTTTACCAGCTCGCTGAGCTTGGTAAGGGCCCAGCGGTCCAGCTCCTCCATGTCCTCCACGGGAACCAGATGGTTGGGGTCGAAGCCGTCCAGGTTGCCCAGGCAGTACCGGGCGGTGTTGCGGAATTTCAGGTAGTTCTGGGCCAGCTGCTTGAAGATATCCTTGGAGCAGCGGACATCGGCGTGGTACTCGGCGGAGCCTGCCCACAGGCGGACGATGTCTGCGCCGAACTCCTTGATGAGTTCGTTGGGGTCTACGCCGTTGCCCAGGGACTTGTGCATGGCCCGGCCCTGGCCGTCCACGGTCCAGCCGTGGGTGATGACCTGACGGAAGGGAGCGCCATGGTCCAGGGCACCCACGGAGGTCAGAAGGCTGGACTGGAACCAGCCGCGGTATTGGTCGGCGCCTTCCAGATAAACATCCGCAGGCCACAGCTGGGGGTTATCGTGCATGAGAGAGGCGAAGTGGGAGGAGCCGGAGTCGAACCAGCCGTCCAGGGTGTCGCTTTCCTTCTCAAAGCCGGTGCTGCCGCCGCAGTGGGGGCAGGTCAGGCCTTCGGGAATCAGGTCGGCGGCGTCCTTCTCAAACCAGATGTTGGAGCCGAACTCATCGAAGAGCTTGGAGATATGGGCAATGGTTTCGGGGGTGCAGATGGGCTTGCCGCAGTCCTTGCAGTAGAACACGGGGATGGGCAGACCCCAGCGGCGCTGACGGGAAATGCACCAGTCGGCCCGCTCCCGGATCATGCTGACCATCCGGTCGCCGCCCCAGCCGGGGAACCACTTTACGTCGGCCACGGCCTCCACGGCCTTGTCCTTAAAAGCCTCCACGGAGCAGAACCACTGGGGAGTGGCACGGAAGATAATGGGGTTCTTGCAGCGCCAGCAGTGGGGGTAGGAGTGGAGAATTTCCTCAGAGGCGAAGAGCATACCGCTCTGCTTCATGTCAGCGAGAATCACGGGGTTGCTTTCGTCGGTCTTCATGCCCGCATACTTGCCCGCGTAGTCGGTATGACGGCCACGGTCGTCCACGGGGACCACCAGTTCCATGCCGTAGCGCATACAGGTCTGGTAGTCATCGGCACCGAAGCCGGGAGCTGTGTGGACACAGCCCGTACCGGAATCCATGGTGACGTACTCGGCGTTTACCAGGCGGGAGGTCTTGGGGAGGAAGGGGTGCTGGGCCAGCATATTCTCGAAGAAAGCGCCGGGATAGGCGGCCAGAACTTCATAATTGGCAAGGCCGCCGATGGCCATGACCTTGTCCATCAGGGCTTCTGCCATGATGTAGGTCTCGCCGTTTTCGGCCTTCACCAGGACATAGCGCTCCCGGGGGTGCAGGCAGATGGCCATGTTGCCGGGCAGGGTCCAGATGGTGGTGGTCCAGATTACAAAGTAGGTGCTGCTGAGGTCAAACCCGGAGAGCTTGCCCAGGTCGTCCTTCATGGGGAATTTCACGTAGACAGAGGTACAGGGGTCGTCCTGGTACTCAATTTCGGCCTCGGCCAGGGCGGTCTCGTCCTTGGGGCACCAGTACACGGGCTTCAGGCCCTTGTAGATATAGCCCTTTTCATACATGGCCCCGAAGATTTTCACTTCTTCGGCCTCAAAGTGCTTGTCCATGGTGCGATAGGGCTTCTTCCAGTCGCCTACCACGCCCAGACGCTTGAAGGAGGTCATTTGCCGCTGAATGTAGCTCTCGGCGAACTCCTCGCAGGCAGAGCGGAACTCGGGGACCGGCATGGTCTTGTGGTTCAGCTTGCTCTTTTTGATGATGGCGGACTCAATAGGCATGCCGTGGTTGTCCCAGCCGGGGGTGTAGGGGGTGTAGTAGCCCATCATGGCGTGGCTGCGGACGATGAAGTCTTTCAGGCACTTATTGAGGGCGGTGCCCATGTGGATGTCGCCGTTGGAGAAGGGAGGGCCGTCGTGCAGAACAAAGCGGGGAAGGTCTTTGTTCTTTTCCAGCATGGCCTCGTACAGATTTTTTTCTTCCCAGCCTTGAAGCATACCGGGCTCCCGGGCGGGGAGGCCTGCCTTCATGGGGAAGGACGTTTTGGGGGTGATGATGGTGTTTTTGTAATCCATTGGATTTGCCTCCGTAAATATGGATAAATTTTTTCAGTTTCAAAAAAGCGCCTTTGTCTCTTTTTGTAAGAGACAAAGGCGCGATTTACCTCTGCGGTACCACTCTTATTCCGGTTTCCCCGGCACTCATTGGGCGATTTATCGGTCGCCAATCGGCACAGCCTACCGTTCCGGCAAGAAGTTCGGTGTGCGGCTCGGAGGGGATATCTCTCAGGTTCTGCCTGCTGCCTTGCACCTTTCCGGCAGCTCTCTGTAGGCGGTGTCCCGAGAAACGTGTCCTCGTCATGGCCTTATTTATGGTATATGGAATTCTTTATTTGCTGGAGGGATCGTAGTTCCGGCCGAACTGGAGGTTCAGGCTGGCAAACTTGCTGGTGGTGGAGTCGTTGGCGGTGGGGTGCTTGGGAGCTGCCTTGGGGGCGCGGTCCACGGTGGTGCCCACAATGGCCTCCACGTTCTGGGCAATCTCGCTGGCCACATCGTCAGCGGAAGTCTTGGCAGGGGCGGGAGCTGCGGGAGCAGCAGGGGAGTTGGCAGTCTTAATGCGCTCCAGAGCCTGGATGCAGGTACGCATCTGTTCCTGAATCTCCGTAATCTTGGAAGATGCGGTCTTGCGGGCCTCTTCCAGACGGGCATTCTCAGCGGCCACCAGGGCGTCGTTGTTGACGGTGATGGCGGGGGTGCCGGAAGCCGCGGCGGAGGCGGAGGAGAGCATCTGGTTGCACTTGGCCTGGGCTTCCAGGACCATTTTGTCGCAGGTCTTCTGGGCGTTGACCACGGCCTCCTTCATGGAAGCTTCATTCTTGCGGTATTCTTCCAGCTTGCCAACCAGAACGCGCATTTTGCTCTTTAAAAGGGCGTTCTCCTTATACAGGGTGACATAATCCTCGGTCAGCGGTTCCAGGAATTCATCGACCTGCTGCATATCGTAGCCGCCGAAGGTGGACCGACTGAAAGAGATCTGATCGATTTGCTGAGGTGTAAACATGGAATAGTTTCCCCTTTCCAAATGGATTCTTTCATTTTACGGCGAGAGGGCAGACCCTCATACCGCTGAAGGTCAAATGTAGCTCTCCACCTCGGCCTGGAGGGTTTCCAGATCACCCACAATGTCCATGTTGTGGGGGCAGAAGAGATAAGCGGACTGAGCGATTTTCTTCACATCGCCATCCAGGGCGTAAACGCAGCCGGACAGGAAGTCCACCACCCGGCGGGCCATGGCTTTATCCACGTTCTCCATGTTGACGATGACGGCCTTGTGGCTGCGCAGGTCGTCAGCGGCCTTGGAAGTATCGTTGAAGCTGCCGGGACGGAACAGCACCACTTCCTGCTTGTTGTTTGCGGAAGTGCTCATATTCAGCGTAGTGCCGCCGAAATTCACGACGGGTGCTGCGGAGGGTGCAGCAGTGCTTACGGGAGCAAAACCCAGATCGTCCTCTTCCTCATCCTCTGCGGGAGCAGGAGCGGCCCGGCGGAGGTTGCGGCGGGCAGGCTGCTCAGCGGGCTCCTCATATTCATCAAGGTAGTCGTCATCCTCGTCATAATCATCATAATCGCTGTCGGAATAAGGCTGGGCAAATTTCTTTACGTTGTCCCAAAAGCTCATGTAATGTTCCTCCTAGAAAACTTCTATACTTACCACATCATGCGGATTGTTTTGTTCAGTAATTCCGGGCGCCGAAAATGGCGGTGCCCACACGAATCATGGTGCTGCCGCAGGCGATGGCATCGGCGAAGTCGCCGGACATACCCATCGATAAGCATTCCACCGTGACATTATCCTCTATTTTGTTCTTTATGTCAACACTTAAATGGAACATTTTTTGAAAAAACTTTCGATTTTCTCCCGAAATATGAGAAATCGGCGGAATAGCCATAAGACCCTGCACACGAACGTTTGGATATTGGCCAATTTTATCTATCAGCTGAAGGGTTTCCTGGGGGGTGAAGCCCCATTTGCTTTCTTCTGCGCCGATATTCACTTCCAGCAGGATGTTCTGCAGGATGCCCTGCCTGCCGGCTTCGGCATCAATGGCCCGGAGAAGGTGCTCACTGTCCACGCTCTGGATGAGGTCCACTTTGCCCACCACCTGGCGGACTTTGTTGGTCTGCAGATGGCCGATGAAGTGGACCGGCGCGCCGGCGTAGGCGTTTTGCTTCTGCTTTTCCAAAAGCTCCTGGACCCTGTTTTCCCCGCAGCAGTCCACGCCTGCGGCAATGGCCTGACGGACGGCCTCGGCATCGTTCATTTTTGTGGCGGCGCAGAGCTTGATTTCCTTTGGGTCCCGGCCGCAGGCCATGGCGGCCCGCTCCATTTCCAGCCGCACCAATGCGACATTTTCCGCGATGGACATAGTATCTCCTCTTTTCGACAATTTATCATTGGCTGTTTTGGCATGATTGGGGACTGCGCGCCGCCGTCTTTGGCTAAAAAAACAGATTTTGATAAAAAGGAAAGCGGACAGCAGAATTGCTCCGCTGTCCGTTTTGGCCTGTTTTGGGCTTTACGCAGTCGCAGGGGACATGGCCTTTGTGGGCTTCATGGGTGCCAGAGTGGAGATGGCGTGCTTGTAGATCATTTGCTGTTTGCCATCGGACTGCAGCACCACCACGAAGCTGTCGTAGCCTGTGATGACCCCCCGGAGCTGGAAGCCGTTCATGAGAAAAAGGGTCACCGGGGCTTTTTCCCGGCGCACCTCACTGAGAATGGCCTCCTGGAGATTGCCTGCTTCATTCATATGGATACCTTCTTTCTTGCCTAAGTTCGAGGTAGCCATATGGTAGCAGATTTCAGTTGTCAAATTCCCGAAGAACCTGTCGGGCCTGGGTAATTATTTCCTCCCGGCCCTCACCCCGGGTGAGCCAGTGGATGGCCTGGTTCCGGCGGAACCAGGTGAGCTGGCGTTTGGCATAGCGGCGGGAGGACTGGCGGACCTGGTCTGCGGCCTGCGCAATGGTGCCGCGGCCCTGAAGGGCGTCCACGAATTCCTTATAGCCGATGGCCTGCATGGCGGTGCATTTTTCCGGAATGCCGCTGTGAAGCAGACCTTTGATCTCGTCAATCAGGCCCATGTCCAGCATGATGTCCACCCGACGGTCAATGCGATGGTACAGCTGGGCGCGGTCTGCAAAATCCAGGCCCAGCCACAGAGGACTGTATTTTGGCGGAATGGCCTGGGTTCGGCGGTTGTGCTCGGTGATGGTCTCCCCGGTTTCCAGATAGACTTCCAGGGCGCGGATAATCCGCTTCCGGTCCGAAAGGTGGAGCCTCCCGGCGGCTTCCGGGTCTACGGAGGTTAGCCAGGCGTGGATTTTTTCCATGCCTTCCGCATCCGCCTGGGCCTCCAGCTTTTCCCGGACTCCCGTGGAGGGGAAGGGGGCGAAGGCGTTTCCCCGGATGAGAGAGTCCATGTAAAGGCCCGTGCCTCCGGCGATAATGGCGACTTTTCCCCGGGAGACAATGTCGTCTACGATTGGCGATGCCATGCGGCAGTAGCGGCTCACGGAGAAGTCCTCGTCCGGCTCCGCTACGTCCAGCATATGGTGGGGGATGCCATGCATTTCTTCCACCGTGGGTTTGGCGGTGCCGATGTCCATGCGGCGGTAGACCTGCATGGAATCGCAGGATACCACTTCGCCCCCCAGTTCCTGGGCCAGGGCCACTGCCAGGGCGGTTTTTCCCGAGGCCGTGGGCCCGGCAATACAGATTATGGGATTCATGGCTCACGTCCTTTTGAATTGCTTTTCCAGCTGTTTTTTGCTCAAGGTCACGCAGATGGGCCGGCCGTGGGGACAGTATTTGAGGTCCTCCCGGCTCATTACCGCCTTGGCAATGGCGAGAAGCTCCTTTTCATCGCTTTTCCACCCGGCCTTGATGGCGGCCTTGCAGGCCACGGTGTGCAGAAGCTCGTCCCGTACCGTGTCCTTGCGCTCCCGGCGGCCGGAAAGCAGACCGGAGGCCAGAGACTCCAGGGCTTCCCCGGCGTCTTCGGCGCCCAGGTCCATGGGAATCTGTCTTACCAGCAAGGTATTCTCTCCGAATTCCTCAATCTCAAATCCCAGCTCATCCAATAATTCCCGGTTGGCCAGCAGCTCTCCGGCGGCCTCCGCAGACAGATGCACAGGCATAGGCTGCAGCAGCGTCTGGGCGGAAATGGATTCCTGATTGGCTTTCAGCTTTTCAAAGAGAATCCGTTCGTGGGCCGCGTGCTTGTCGATGAGAAAGGCCTCGTCTCCCTGCTCCACCAGGATGTAGGTGCGGTACAGCTCCCCCACCATCCGCCATTCCGCAATGGCGGGCATTTCCAGAGCGGCCTGCTCCGGTTCCGGCTGGGGAGATTCAGGCTTGGGAGGTTCCGGTTTGGAGGGTGCGGGTTTGGGTGGTTCGGAGGCTTTGGGCGGTTCCTTATGAACCTGTGGCAAAACCACCGCTTCTTGCAGCAGACTGTCGGCCTGCTGCCGGATTTTGACGGCGGCAGCCGCTGCTGCGGCGGGCTTGGGCTGGGGAGCAGCCGGAACGGCGGCGGAGAAGGATTGATACTCCTGGGCGGTCATGGTGCGGAAGAAGCCGGCCTTCTTGACCGGGGCCCCGGCCTTTGGGGGAAGGGGCTTTGTTTCCGGGATGGTGGTGGGCTGGGGCTTGAATTTCACCTCGGGGCGGTCTACCTGACGGTTTAAGGCACCCAGAACTCCATAGTGCACGCAGTCAAATACGGCCTTCTCCGATAAAAACTTCACTTCCGTCTTTGCCGGGTGGACGTTCACATCCACGACGGCAGGCGGCAGGGTCAGATGGAGCACACAGGCGGGGAATTTGCCTACCATGAGCTGATTTCGGTAGGCTTCCTCCAAAGCGGCTGTCAGCAGCTTGGACTTTACCGGACGGTCGTTGACGAAAAAGGTCTGCATACTCCGGCTGGGCCGGGCATCCGTGGGCTTTGTGACATAGCCTGTCAGGCTGTAATTTTCCCAACGGCTCTCCACGGGAACCATTTTGGCAAAGTCCCGGCCGTAAATGCAGTAGACTGCGGCCTGAAGCCCGCCGTTGCCCGGGGTTGCCAGAACCTGCTTTCCGTCCCGGAGGAACTGGAACGCCACCTCCGGATGGGCCAGTGCCTGCATTTCCACAGCGGCAGTGACCCGGGAGCCCTCCACGGTGTCGGATTTCATGAACTTCATCCGGGCGGGGGTGTTGAAGAACAGGTCCCGAATGATGATGGTGGTGCCGTCGGGGCACCCGGCCTCGCTCTGACTGAAAATCTGCCCGGCCTCCAGGTGAAGGCTGGTGCCGGTGAGAGACCCGGCGGTTTTGGTCAGCAAATCGATGCGGCTGACGGAGGCAATGGCGGCCAGAGCTTCCCCCCGGAAGCCCATGGTGCCGATGGCTGCCAGGTCTTCGGCGGACTTCAGCTTGGAAGTGGCGTGGCGGCGGAAGGCAATGGCGGCATCTTCTGGTGCCATGCCGCAGCCGTTGTCCGTAACCCGGAGAAAGGTCATGCCGCCGTCCCGGATTTCCACGGTGACCTTGGAAGCGCCGGCATCCACGGCGTTTTCCAGGAGCTCCTTCACCACGGAGGCAGGCCGCTCCACCACTTCGCCTGCGGCAATGAGGTTTGCAATATGGGGAGAAAGTTCCAGAATTTTCGGCATAAACTCACCTCAGTGTTCGGATACTTGCAAAATTGATCAGGGCGTGGACGACGATGGGGGCGGCGATGGTGCCGCCTTTCCCGTAGGCCCAGGCAAGGCACAGTCCGGCGGGAAGGTACTCAAGAACCGCCAGAGTCAGATTCAGGGGGCTGTAGATCCCGATATAGCCCAGAATGTGGACCAGGGCGAAGGTCGCCATGGAGACAAGGTAGGCTGCCCAGGGGGACCGGGAATGGAGGTTCCGGAAAATGAGCCCCCGGAAATAGCACTCCTCCACCGGCGGGGCCAAAATCACGGTGCTGAGGCCGGTGAGAAAGAAGCTCCCGCTTTCCATACTGGCGATGGCGGCGTCGTTGTAGTTTTGATAGTCTGGGGACAGCCGGGAGATAACGAACACCGTACAGATACGGCAGGCATAGTAGGCCGCCAGGCCCAAAATCACCGCCTGGCAGAAATAGGCCGGGTGCTCCATGACCTGACGGATGGATTTTCCCAGAAAGTCGTGGAAAATCAGGAGAACCGCCAGGAAATTCAGCAGGTAAAACAGAAAATTCAGCTCTGCGTCGTTTAAGGGATGGCTGAGTTTTCCGTTGCACCAGAAGAGAAGGGAGGGAAAAAACAGAAACTGGAAGGCCATATAGCCGAATCCGGCTATGGTCTCCTGGCCGCTGGGGCCGGGGCAAAGGGTGCGGTTTTTTTTCATAGTGTCAATCCAGCAATTTTTTCAGTTTATAGAGTTCGTTCATGGCCTCGATGGGGGTCAGGGTCTCCACGGAAATGGCGGAAAGGGCCGCCGCCACCCGCTGGCCCGACAGGTCCAGCAGACTTACCTGGTCCTCAGGCGCTTTTTGGGGCGCAGCCATGGGCGCCGGGCCGGCCTCTTCCAATTCGGTGAGGATTTCCCGGGCCCGGGAAATCACGGCATTGGGAATTCCCGCCAGCTTGGCGACCTCGATGCCGTAGCTGTCATCGGTGGCTCCCGGCACGATTTTCCGGAGGAAAATCATCTGATCGCCCCGTTTTTTCACGGCGATGTTGTAGTTTTTTACATTGGGGAGCTTATCTTCCATGGAAGAGAGCTCATGGTAATGGGTGGCAAAGAGGGTTTTTGCTCCCAGGCGCTTGGGGTTGGCGGCGTATTCCAGCACCGCCCGGGCAATGGCCATGCCGTCATAGGTGGAGGTGCCCCGGCCGATTTCGTCCAGAATGAGCAGGCTCCTTGCGGTGGCGTATTTGAGAATGGAGGCCACCTCCGCCATTTCCACCATGAAGGTGGACTGACCGGAAGCCAGGTCGTCACTGGCACCGATTCTGGTAAACACCCGATCCACCAGACCGATTTCGGCGGACCTGGCAGGTACAAAGGAGCCCATCTGCGCCATGAGGACAATCAAGGCCACCTGACGCATATAGGTGGACTTACCTGCCATGTTGGGGCCTGTGATAATGCAAACCGTATCTTTTTCGGAGCCGATTTTCGTGTCGTTGGGCACGAACAGGGAATCTTTCAGCATGGCCTCCACCACCGGATGGCGGCCGTCGGTAATGGAAATTTCCCGGCCCAGGGTAATCTGCGGCCGGCAGTAGCCCCGCTGAACCGCCACGGAGGCAAGAGAGCAGAGGCAGTCCACTGCCGCCACGGCGGCGGCGGTCTGCTGGACCCTGGGGGCCTGCTGGGCCAAAAAGACCCGCAGCTCCGTGAAAATCTGATATTCCAGAGCCGTCAGGCGGTCCTTGGCTGTGAGGACCTGGTTTTCCAGCTCTTTTAGCTCCTGGGTGATGTAGCGCTCGCAGTTGGCAAGGGTCTGCTTGCGGATGTAGCTGGCAGGGACCTGGTCCATGAAGGACTTGGAAACCTCGATATAATAGCCGAACACCCGGTTAAAGCCAACTTTCAGGGTGCGAATCCCCGTCTTTTCCCGCTCGGAGGCTTCAATGGCGGCAATGGTGCCGCTTCCGCCCTCCATAATATCCCGAAGCCGGTCGGCTTCCATGCTTGCGCCTTTTCGGATGATGCCGCCCTCCCGGATGGTCAGCGGCGGCTCGTCCACAATGGTGGATTCAATGCGTTCGGCGCAGTCCGTCAGGGGGTCCATGGCTTCTTCCAGTTTTTTGAGCAAGGGCGCGGAGCACCCGGAAAGCTGTCCCTTTACCTCCGGCAGTGCCCGCAGGCCCCGGGCAAAGCCCAGAAGGTCCCGGGCGTTGACGGTGCCGGTGACGATTCTTGTCATGACCCGCTCCAGGTCGGTGACCTCTTTCAGAGCCTCTTCCAGCTCGCCGCGGACCATGACGGAATCCACAAGTTCCTCCACGGCCCCCTGACGGCGGGTGATCTCTCCCACTTCCAGCAGGGGCTTTTCCAGCCAGGACCGGAGCATTCGGCCGCCCATGGCGGTGTGGGTCTTGTCCAGAACCCAGAGAAGGGTCCCGCGTTTCTCCTTGGAGCGCATGGTCTCCGTAAGCTCCAGGTTCCGTCTGGCGTCCAGATCCAGCTCCATGAACTTTCCGGTGGTGTAATACCCCAGTTCCCGGATGTGCCGAAGGTCGTTTTTCTGCAGGGTCAGCAGCGTCTGCAGGAGTGCGCCGCCGGCGGTGATGACCTCGGGCATTCCCGCAATGCCAAGGTCTGCAAGGCTGTGACCAAAGTGGCGTTCCAGCAGTTCCTCTGCGCTTTCCAGAGAGAACTGCGCTGCCTTGCCCTCGTCCACACAGCAGTTCAGACGGTGAAACAGGGCGTCGCTGATGGTTTCGCCGTCGGTTCCTTCGCCGAAGCGCAGCACTTCGCTGGGGGCAAAGCGGCCCAGCTCCGAGACGACGCTCTGTTCCTCCGCGCAGGAGGTGGCGTAGAAGGCGCCTGTGGACACATCGCAGAAGGCCAGGCCGAATTTGCCGCCATGGCCGTAAATGCAGGCCATGTAGTTATTTTTGCTCTCTTCCAGCATACAGCTTTCCGTCACGGTGCCGGGGGTTACAATGCGGGTAATTTCCCGTTCCACAAGCCCCTTTGTAAGGGCCGGGTCCGTCATCTGCTCGCAGATGGCAACCTTGTAGCCCTTCTGAACCAGGCGCGCAATGTAGGAATCCACGCTGTGGTAGGGCACGCCGCACATGGGGGTCTGCTCTTCCTTGGGCTTGCCGCGGTCTCTGGTGGTGAGGGTCAGGTCAAGCTCCCGGGCGGCGAGCCTTGCGTCCTCATCGAACATCTCGTAAAAATCGCCAAGGCGGAAGAAGAGAATGCAGTCCTTATTCTGCTCCTTGATTTCCTGGTACTGCCGCCGCATGGGGGTCAGTTCATTTGCTGGTTTCGCCATTTTCTTCCTCTTTCTTTCGTTCCCCGGTCAGGCTCCAGGTGTTGGCTCCGGTGATGGTGATATTTTGGTAGGTGCCGATGAGGGCTTCCGCTCCGGGGAAGCGCACCAGGCGGCCGCCTTCTGTACGGGCGGTGAGCAGGCTCTCTTCCCTGCCGTCAACCAGACACCGCAGGGTCTTTCCGATGTAACCCTTGTGAATCTCCTCGGAGATGGCATTCTGGGCGGCGCAGAGTTTGTCAAACCGGCGGTTTTTCTCTTCTTTTGGGGTGGTATCTTCCATGCTTGCCGCAGGGGTGCCGGGCCTGGGGGAGAAGATGAAGGTGAACAGGGCGTCGTAGCGGACCTCTTCGATGAGGCTCATGGTCTCTTCAAATTCCGCTTCCGTCTCTCCGGGGAAGCCCACAATGACGTCGGAGGTCAGCACCAGGTCGGGCATCACGTTTTTGGCATACCGGACTTTGGAGAGGTAGGTTTCCCGGTCATAGTGGCGGTTCATGGCCTTGAGCACCCGGCTGGAGCCGGACTGGAAGGGCAGGTGGAGCTGCTTTGCAATTTTGGGGTACTTTGCCATGGTGTCAAAGAGCTTCTCGGAGGCATCTCTGGGATGGCTGGTCATGAAGCGGATGAGAAAGTCCCCGGGAAGCCGGGCGATTTCTGCCAGCAGGTCTGCAAAGTCCATGCCGCAGTCCAAATCTTTTCCGTAGGAGTTGACATTCTGACCTAAAAGGGTGATCTCCTTGACGCCGGAGGCAATCAGCTCCCGGCACTCCTTCAAAATGTTCTCCGGACGGCGGCTCCGCTCCCGGCCCCGGACGTAGGGCACGATGCAGTAGGTGCAGAAATTGTTGCAGCCGTACATAATGGACACCCAGGCTTTGAGCTTGGAGTCGCGAACCTGGGCGATGCCCTCGGCAATGGAGCCGGGCTCGTCGGCAATGTAAAACTGGCGCTTTTTCTGGTTCAGGACGTTCCACAAGATTTCCGGGAACTGCCACAAATGGTGGGTGGAAAAAACACCGTCCACATGGGGGTAGCTTTTTTTGATCCGGTCGGAGACCTTGGTTTCCCCGGCCATACAGCCGCAGAGGAAAATTTTCTGCTCAGGGTGACGGCGCTTGGTGTGGGTCAGGGCGCCCAGATTGCCGAAAACCCGCTGCTCTGCGTGCTCCCGGATGGCGCAGGTGTTCATAATCACCACATCGGCCCCTTCGGCCTCTCCTGCGATGGCGTAGCCGCACTGGCAGAGGTAGCCCCGGAGCTTTTCGGAGTCGGCCTCGTTCTGCTGACAGCCGTAGGTCTCCACATAGGCCTTCGGAACGAGGTTCTTTTCCTGCCAATAGGATGCGATTTTATCACAATAGGCAAACTGCCCCTGTAGTTCTTCCTGGGAAATGACGGTGGTTTTCGTATTCATGGGAGCGCTCCTTTTAACGGTACAATATCAATTTATAATACCATTTTTCCCTGTCTTTTGCAAGGCCAAAGGCAGTTATTTGTAAACAATCTGTGTTGCGCCTTGCATTCTTGCGTCTGCCGTGGTAAACTACTTACGTTTATTTTTTCGTAGAAACGAGGAGCCTACATGAAAACTTGCAAATATTGCAGCGCAGAGATGGCCGACGAGGACCTGTTCTGCCCCCAGTGCGGGAAGTCCCAGGACGACTCCGCCCAAGAGGAAAAAGCCGAAATGGTAACCGAGGAGGCCACCCAAGAGGCCGCTTCTGAAACTGCCCCTGCTGAGGAAGCCTCCCCTGAGGAAATCCCGGAGGAAGCTGCTTCTGCGGAAATTCCCGCCGCGGAAGCCTCTGAGGAGACTCCCGCCGAAGAGCCTGCCGAGCCCCAGAAGGCCAAGGTCACCCCGGGCAAGCTGGCCCTGGCCATTGCCGCCGTGGTGATTCTGGTGGCAGCGCTGATCGCCCTGATTGTGGCGGGGACCCAGAGCGCCAAGCCTGAGCAGACCCTTCCCTCTGACGGCTCCGCTTTGGAATCCGGCGAGACCGCCGAGACGGAAGAAACCGAGCCGCCTACAATTCCCGAAGACGGCAACCCCGACGACGCCACCTGCAAGGGCACCTACACCGCTGAGGATGATGCCGTAAAGGCCGCAAGGGACACCGTGGTGGCAACGGTGGGCGATGGGGAACTGACCAACGCCATTTTGCAGATCTGCTACTGGCGGGAGGTTTATATGTTCCAGACCCAGTACGGCGGCTACGCCCCCTACTTCGGCTTGGATTTCTCCCAGAGCCTGGACACCCAGAAATCCATGGAAGGGGACATGACCTGGCAGCAGTACTTCCTGCAGTGCTCCCTGAGCAGCTGGCAGCAGATTCAGGCCATGGCTGCCGAATCCCGGAAGGCAGGATTGACCATCGGGGAAGAGAGCCAGAAGCTTCTGGACGAACTGAAGGATACGCTTACCAAAAACGCCGAAAGCTACGGTATGACGCTGGAAGAGATGCTTCTGAAAGAATTCGGTCCCGGCATGGAATTTGCAGATTATGAGAAGTTCCTGACGGATTACTATCAGGGACTGGAATTCTTCAGCGCCGAAACGGAAAAGCTCAAGCCCACGGAGAAAGACCTGGAGACGTTCTACACCGAGCATGAGGAGGAGTACAAAGAGCAGAATATCACCAAAGACTCCCTCCTGGTGGACGTGCGGCACATTCTCCTGGCTCCTGAAGGCGGCACCACCGACGACAGCGGCAACACCACCTACTCCGACGAGGAGTGGGAAGCCTGCCGGGTGAAGGCCCAGGAGATTCTGGACGGCTGGCTGGCAGGGGACAAGACCGAGGAGAGCTTTGCTGACCTTGCGAACCAGCACTCTACGGACCCCGGTTCCAACCAGAACGGCGGCCTCTACGAAGGCGTGGAGCAGGGCCAGATGGTGGCGGAATTCGACGAATGGTGCTTTGACGGCACCCGGGCGCCTGGTGACTGGGGCCTTGTGAAGACCCCCTTCGGCTACCACATTATGTATTACGTGGGAAATGCCCCCAAGTGGAAGGTCTGCGCTGAATCCGACTGGCTCCAGACCGAGACCAATAACCTGCTGGACCGGATTCTCGAAAAGTATCCCCTGGAGGTACAGTACGAAAACATCCTCCTGGGCAGCACTGCCGCTGAATAAAATAAGAAACGCAAGCCCCGGCTGATGCACAGCCGGGGCATTGTCATAGGAAATTTGAACAAGTTGTGAATTTGCAGTTGAATTTTGTCAGAAATTCGAGTACAATAGAAATGTTGAGCCCTCAACGGCTTACTTCATTCTAAATAACAACCGAAAGGAATTCTTATGACACAACCGCATCCTTATCACCTCATCTACCCGGAACTGACCATGTTCCAGATGGTGGAGAAGATGGCCCAGGAGCATCCCAAGTCTCCTGCCTATGAGTTTTACGGTGTCCAGACCAGTTACGCTGCCTTCGTAGAGAAAATCGAACGGGCAGCCCGGGCTTTCATCGCCATGGGCATCCGTTCCGGTGACGTGGTGACCATTTGTATGCCCAACGTCCCCCATGCACTGGACTGCTTTTATGCCCTCAATCGCATCGGCGCCGTGGCCAATATGGTACATCCCCTGTCTGCCCAAAGTGAAATTACGTTTTATGTAAACTTCTCCAAGTCCAAAGCGATTCTGACCTTGGATCTGTTCGCCGGGAAGGTGGCAAAGGCCCTGGAGGAAGCGGACCCCGGCGTGAAGCTGCTGGTGGCCCGGAACCAGGAGGAGCTGCCTCTTTTCCTGCGGCCTCTGTACGTGGCAAAAGAGGGCCGGAAGTACCTGCGGCTCCCGGAGGGCAATGTCCAGCTCTGGTCTCAGTTCCTGAAAATGGGCAAAAAAGATGTACAGCTCCCCGAATCCGTCTACGATACCACCCGGACCTCCGTCATTCTCTACAGCGGCGGCACTTCCGGCACCCCCAAGGGCATCTGCCTTTCCGACCTGAACTTCAACGCCTGTGCGCTCCAGGCAGGAGACGCCATCCAGCATGAGCTGTATGCCGGATGCACCATGCTCAGCTGTATGCCCTGCTTCCACGGCTTTGGCCTGGGCATCAATCTGCATGCGGTGCTCATCCACGGCGCCTGCTGTATTCTCATGCCCTCTTTCAACGGAAAGAGCTATGCCCATATGCTGGCAAAACGGAAACCCCACTTCATTGCAGGCGTGCCCACCATTTTTGAGGCCCTGCTCCACATCCCTGAGCTGGACAAAGTGGACCTGAGCTTCCTGAAGGGCATGTTCTGCGGCGGCGACAGCCTTTCCGTGGAACTTAAGCGGAAAGTGGACAGCTTTCTGGCTGACCACGGCGCGACCATCCAGATCCGGGAGGGCTACGGCCTGACGGAGTGCGTCACCGCCAGCTGCCTGACGCCCCACGATTCCTACCGGGAGAACAGCATCGGCTTGCCCTTTGTGGATACGGACTACTGCATTGTCCGGCCCGGCACCGATGAAGAGCTGCCCTACGGTGAAGAAGGCGAGATCATCCTCACCGGCCCCACCCTGATGCTGAAGTACCTGGATAACCCTGAGGAGACCGCATCCACCCTGCGCCGTCTGGCCGACGGCCGGATCTGGCTCTACACCGGCGACCTTGGCTACATGGATGCCGACGGCTTCATCTACTTCCGTCAGCGTATCAAGCGTATGATCATCACCAACGGCTACAACGTCTATCCCGGTCAGGTGGAAAACGTCATTGACAGTGTACCTGAGGTTGCCTACAGCTGCGTCATCGGTGTCCCCGATCCCCGGCGGATGCGGCGGGTCCGGGCCTATATTGTCCTGAAAGACGGCGTGGAGCCTACGGAGGAAGTAAAAGCCAAGATTATGGACGCGCTGCAGCTGAATGTTGCGGCCTATGCCGTGCCGAAGGAGCTTGTGTTCCGCAGCGAACTTCCCAAGACCATGGTGGGAAAAGTAGCCTATCGCCTTCTGGAAGAAGAGGCAGCCAAAGAATTGGAGGGTACCAATGTCTGAAAAGAGAAAATGGGGCGATCGCCTCGATGGCCGCTGGGTCAGAGATGTGCCGGGCCTGCAGTCCGTCATGGCCAACCTGATGCCAAATCGCACGGAGAGCGAAGTGTACCTCCACGAAACTCTGGACGTCACGGAGCTTCTGCGCTACATTGAGAAGCGCAACGAAGGAGAGCCGGAGTATAAAACAACCCTGTTCCACTGCTTTATTCTGGGCCTGGCCCGGATGGTGAAGGAGCGGCCCATGATGAACCGCTTCATCCAGGGCAGACGGGACCTATCAGCGGGATGAAATCAGCCTGAGTTTCGTGTGCAAGCGGCGCTTCACGGACCACTCCGAAGAAGCGCTCATGGTATTGAAACCCAAGGACACCGACACGCTGGACGATATCAGCCGCAAAATTGTAGGCGACGTTCGGGAGGTCCGTAAGAGCGAGCACGCCACCGGCGGTGTAGATTCCATTGTGGACGGCCTTGGAAAGCTCCCCCGACCCTTACTTATGTTTGCAATCTGGATGATCCGGGTCCTGGATTTCTGGGGCAAGCTCCCCAGAGCCATTTGGGACGGAGACCCCAACTACACCACAATACTCTGCTCCAACCTTGGCAGCATCAAGTGCCCTGCCGTGTATCACCACTTAAATAACTACGGCACCAACTCCATCATGGTGACCATTGGCGCCATCCACAAGGCGCCCATGGTTATGGAGGACGGGTCAATAGAAGCCCGGGACGTGGTGGACATCGGCGCCACCCTGGACGAGCGCATTGCCGACGGCTTCTACTTTGCCCGGTCCCTGAAGCTCATGCGCCATATCTGTGCAAACCCCACGCTGCTGGATAAGCCCCTGGGTGAGCCCAGCGAATACGAATATAAGTAAGAAAAACGTCCCCAACCAAATGGTTGGGGACGTTCCAGCTTGTCAAAAAAGCCTCGCAGAGTTTGCCGTCTGGGGCGGCAAAGAAAGTCTAAAAAATTTTCCGCCGGGGCGTGTACCTGGCGGAAAATACATCTCAGGCTCCAAGTGTGGAATTTGTCCCCCATCGGGGGACAAATTATGCGCGCAGGAGACTGCAAAAACCCTGTCAAAAAGCCCCGCAGGGGATTTTTGACAGTCTAAAACGTCCCCAACCATTTGGTTGGGGACGTTCTGCATTATCTCACGTACTCAATGACAACCCGGCGGTTGGGTTCGACGCCGGTGGAGTGGGTAGTGATGTTGTCCATGTCCTGGAGGGCGGCGTGAATTACGTGACGCTCGTAGGCGTTCATGGGCTCCAGGGTGGTGCGGCGGCGGACCTTCAGGACCTGCTGGGCTTTCTTCCGGGCGTAGCGGCGGAGGCTCTCCTCCCGCTTCTCCCGGTAGCTCTCGGCGTCCACATTGATGCGGATGTGGCCCTCAACGCCTCGGTTGACGGTGTAGTTGCACAGGTGCTGGATGGCATCCAGGGTGTCGCCCCGGCGGCCAATCAGATAACCCAGGTCATCTCCGACCAGGTCCACGCGATAGCTGTTGTCCCCATCCTTCCAGCAGTGGGGCACGGCCTTGGAATCCATGTGCTCGAGAAGTCCTTTGATGAAGGCTTCAATCTGGGCTTCCACGCTTCCGGGCTCGGCGGGGGCGTAGGTCTTGGGCTCAGCAGGGGCCTTGGGGGCACGGGGCTCCCGGGCTGCTTTCGGGGCGTCGGGCTTGCGCTCAGGCCGGGGACGGGGAGGCTTGGGGGCCTCTTCCTTGGGGGCTTCCGCTTTGGGCTCAACACTCTTGGGAGGCTCCGGCTTGGGTGCCTCAGGCTTAGGTGCCTCTGGCTTTTTCACAGGCGGCTTGGGCTTGTTGCTGCGGGATGCAGAGCCCAGAGCACTCTTGGGGGCTTCCGGTGCAGGAACCGGGTCCGGGACCTCGTAGGTTACCTGGACCTTGGCCTTCTGGACGCCAAAACCCAGAAAGCCATTCTTTGCCTGCTGGAGCACCTGAACGGAAACGCTGTCCCGGTCCAGGCCCAGCTGGGAAAGAGCCTCTTCAATGGCAAGGTCAATGGTCTTTCCAGTGGTAACAATGGTTTTTTCCATTTCTTATTCCTCCGTAGGCTGGGAAACGTAGCGGTCAGGGTCGTAGTTTCTGCCCTTGCAGTAGGGGCGGCTGGGAATGCCGGACATGACGGACTCCTCCTGAACCTCCACCTGAACGCCCTTCCGAGCGGCGTATTCCCGGGCCGCAGCCTCACGGGCGGCGGCTTCCTGGTCCCGCTGCTGTTTCTGGAGTTTCTTTTTGCTGGTGTTGGTGGTGATGCCGTCAGGGTTAGCGGCCCGGCGCTCGGCACGGATGCGCTCCTTCTCGGCCTCGATGCGCTCTGCTTCCAGAGTCTGCTTGAGACGCTCAGCGTCCTCGGCGTCGTAGATTTTGCGGTAGTGGTTGGTCATAATGGGGTCGGAGATCATACGGACCACACCGCCAATGAACCAGTAGACACTGAGGCCTGCGGACACGGTGAAGCCAATCCACAGGGACATCAGGGGCATCATCCACATCATCATCTGCATGGACTGGTTTTGCTGAGAACTTTTGGCGGTCTCCTCGTCCACCAGGCCCTTCTCATTGGTGACCACGGAGTTGTTGGTTTTCTGCATGATGTAGGTCTGGAGCACCTGGGAACCTGCAGAAATGACGGGGATGAGCCAAGCGCCGATGTGGGCCCAGTCCCAGACCCAGTTGGCGGAGAAGACATTGAACATGGGAACGAGGCCCAGGTCAATGCCGCAGAAGTTGAAGTTGATGCCTTGGAGCACCGTCTCGCTGATGCCGGGGATGGCGGCCTTCAGTTCGGCAGCAAACTGGGGAATGGCCTGAGCGGCCACAACCTGGTCGTAGTAGCTGTTGCCGGAGAAAAGGTTCGGAGCCGCTTCCTTGATGACATTGACGATCTGCTGGGACACCTCAGCGGACTCCATGAGAATGTAGGTAATGGGCTGACGAATGACGGTGTACAGGGGGAGCATAATCAGAAGGGGCACGAAGCTCCACAGGCAGCCGCCCGTCATGGAAATGCCCTCCCGGCGGTACAGCTCCTGCATGGCCTGGTTCTGCCGCTGGGGATCGTCGGCGTATTTGCGCTGGATCTCCTGAATCAGAGGGGTCACGCGGGAGGTCTTCATCATGCTCTTCTTGGACTTGGCTGTAAGGGGCATCAGGATCAGCTGGACCAGGATGCCGAAGAGGATGATTGCCACGCCGTAGTTATTGGTGGTGTGGTACAGCACAGCCAGCAGCCAGCCAAAGGGTACGGTCACAATGTCGGATAACTTAAATGCGAGAATCATTGACGTTCCTCCTTGAGTTTGCGGTCAGGGCACGGGGTCGTAAAAATCGCCCTTATAGAAGGGCTGACAGCGCAGGAATCGCCGCAGGGCTAAGTATCCGCCCTTCAGGACCCCGTATTTGCTGATGGCTTCCAGAGCATAGGCACTGCAAGTAGGCCGGAAGCGGCATCTCGCCGGAAAGGCCGGGGAGATCTGCTTCTGATAGAAACGGATAAGGGCTATAAGAAATTTTTTCATTTCATTTCCTCCCGGAGGATGCCGGCACGTTTGGCCAGGGTCAGATAGCTCTTGGTGAGCTTCCCGAAGGGCGCCTCCACGGCGCGGGTTCTCGCCACCACCACGATATCGAAGCCCGGCAGGAATTTCTCCTCATTCAGGCGGTAAACTTCCCGCAGCCGCCGACGGGTGCGGTTCCGCACGTGGGCCTTGCCCAGCTTCTTGCTGACGGTGATGCCCACCCGATTGCCTTCTGTCCGATTTTTTCGGGCGTAGAGCACAAGATACCCGTCCCCCACACCGGAGGTGTGGTAGAGTCTGCGGAAAATGTGATTGAGCTTCAGACTGGTGGAAAACTTCATAGCCTCTCCTCATTTTTCCCAATGAAAAAGGGAGCGGGGCGAATGTCCATTCACCCCGCTTTAGCTCCCGTTTCGCTTGCGTTTATCGCAGTCTTGCCTAAGCCAGGCGCGCATCAAGCGGACAGAACCTTGCGGCCCTTCGCACGGCGGCGGGCCAGGACCTTACGGCCATTGGAAGTCGCCATTCTCTGACGGAAACCGTGAACCTTGGAACGGTGACGGCGGCTGGGCTGGTAGGTACGCTTCATACTTTGTTACACCTCCTGTCAAATCACATATGCTCAACAGCCCTTACGGGCCGCAGCAACACATCGTAAATGACCATAGCGGTCATACTTGCACATTATAACCGAAAAAAGCCCCGAGGTCAATCCTTTTTTCACATTTTATGGGATTTCCCACCGCAGCTTTTGAAGACAGCGCTCATAACCCTCGGACCCGGCCTCATAGGGGGTGGGCTGATAGTTGTTGCGTCCCTCAATAGAGCTGACGCAGGTGGGAATCATGGTGGTTTCTCCCAGGCGAACGTTGCCGTCCAAGTCTCGGATAATTTCCTGCTGAATGATAACGGTGTCGTAATCTTCGGGGTTCGTGTGGCCTCCGAAGCTGAAATTGCCCAGGGAGTAAAAAATCAGACCGTTTCCATAGGGTTCCATGGGCTGCAGACAGTGGGGATGGGAACCCACCACCAAATCCGCTCCGGCGTCAATGGCGGCATGCCCCACATCCATTTGCTCTTTCGTAGGGAAGTAGGTTTTTTCCACACCCCAGTGGGGCATGACAATAATGAGATCTGCCCCCTGATTTTGGAGCTCCTGGATGCCTTCCGTCATTTTTTCCACGTCCAGCAAATAGTAGACCATACCGTAGAGTCCGATCTTGAGCCCTGACTCCGTGGAAATCAGACGGGTGCTGTCCCGCTCCACAAAGGGGATGCCCGCTTCGTCCAGGGCATTTTTTGTGGATTCGTATCCCGCCTTTCCGTAGTCCATGGTGTGGTTGTTGGCAATGGTCACCGCCTCCACGCTGCCTTGGGTAAGAATCTCCGTATAGGCCGTTGGCCCGTGGAATACATGGCCGCTGGATTTATGAGGACCGTCTTCGCAGAGAGGGCCTTCCAGGTTCACAATGGTCAAATCGTCCTTGGCGAAAATATCCCGGACGTTTCGGAAAGGGTAGCCATAATCCTCTCCCACGGTTTTCGGGAAGCACAGGCCGGCATAGTAGTTTTCCACCTGGGTACCGAAGGTGCAGTCTCCGGCGAAGGTGAGCAGAAAACGCTCCTCCTGAGGCTCTGTTTCGGTGGTCTCAGGCTCTGTGGTCTCCGGAGGAAGTTCGGCAGGTTCTGTTTCCGCTGCTTCTTCCGGAGCCTGAGTCGTTTCCGTCTGGGGTTCCGGGACAGGGGGGGCCGGGTTCTTTGACATGGCGCAGGCCTCCAGTGTCAGAAGGAGAGCCAGAGCTGCCAGAAGCGGTGCCGCTTTTTTCCGCATTTTCATTCCTCTTTCTTTGAAAAAGCTCCGGCAGAAATATCCTTTTCTGCCGGAGCTTTGGATTATTCCTGATTTCTTTTCTTCATGAGGTTCCGCATCCGGGTGGCGTGGTCCAGTTCCCGCTTGCGGATACGCAGGCTCTTGGGGGTGCATTCCAGCAGCTCGTCGTCGTTCAGGAACTCCAGGCACTGCTCCAGAGAGAAGACCCGGGGCGGTGTCAGACGGATGTTCTCGTCAGACCCAGCGGCACGCATATTGGTCAGCTGCTTGCGCTTACAGACGTTGACGGTCATGTCCTCGTTCCGGCTGCAAATGCCAACCACCATTCCGGCGTAGACAGGGGTGCCGGGCTCAATGAACAGAGCGCCGCGCTCCTGGGCTGCGCCCAGGCCGTAGGCAACGGCCTCGCCGGTCTCAAAAGCAACCAGGGAGCCAACCTGGCGGCGCTCAATTTCACCCTTCATGGGTGCATAGGAATCGAGAACCGAGGACATGATGCCCTCGCCCCGGGTGTCGGTGAGGAATTCGTTCCGGTAGCCGAAGAGACCGCGGGAAGGGACCAGGAACTCCAGACGGTAGCGGCTGCCCATGGGGGTCATGCCCAGAAGGTCGCCCTTGCGCTTGCCCATTTTCTCAATGACGGCGCCCATGCACTCTTCGGGCACGTCGGCAACCATCCGTTCAATGGGCTCGCAGATTTTTCCGTCAATTTCCTTGGTCAGCACGCGAGGGGTGGACACGGAGAATTCGTAGCCCTCCCGGCGCATGGTCTCCATGAGGATAGACAGGTGCATCTCGCCGCGGCCTGCCACATTGAAGGCATCGGTGCCCTGCTCCGTGACGTGGAGGGACACGTCCTTCAGAAGCTCCCGCTCCAGACGGTCCCGCAGGTTCCGGGAGGTGACGAACTTGCCTTCCTTGCCTGCAAAGGGGGAATCGTTGACGGCGAAGGTCATCTCAATGGTGGGGTCGGAAATCTTCACAAAGGGCAGAGGCTCCACCAGCTCGGGGGCGCAGAGGGTGCGGCCAATGGTGATGTCCGCCATACCGGACAGGGCCACGATTTCGCCGGCGGAGGCCTCCTGAATGGGGTTCTTGCCCAGGCCGTCAAATTCGTACAGAGCTACGACCTTGCCCTTCTGCTTTACATCGGGGTTGTGGTAGTCGCAGATGGTGACTTCCTGGTTGACCTTAATGGTGCCCCGCTCCACACGACCCACGGCGATGCGGCCTACGTATTCGTTATAGTCGATGGAGGAGACCAGCAGCTGCAGGGGGGCGTTCTTGTCGCCCTGGGGGGCGGGAATATAGTTCACGATGGTCTCAAAGAGGGGAGTCAAGTCGGTGCCCACTTCGCCGGGACCGTAGGAAGCGGTGCCCTGACGGCCGGAGCAGAACACCGTGGGGGAGTTGAACTGCTCGTCTGTGGCGTCCAGGTCCAGCAGAAGCTCCAGAACCTCGTCCATGACCTCTTCAATACGGGCATCGGGCTTGTCGATCTTATTAACGGCAACAATGACCTTGTGGCCCAGTTCCAATGCCTTCTGAAGGACGAACCGGGTCTGGGGCATGGGACCCTCGGCGGCGTCCACCAGCAGGATGACACCGTTGACCATTTTCAGAATGCGCTCCACCTCGCCGCCAAAGTCGGCGTGGCCCGGGGTGTCTACAATGTTGATCTTATAGTCTTTGTAGTGTACAGAGGTGTTCTTTGCCAGAATGGTAATGCCGCGCTCCCGTTCCAGATCGCCGGAGTCCATGACGCGCTCCACCGTGGCCTGGTTCTCCCGGTAGATGCCGCCCTGCTTGAGCATTTCATCCACCAGAGTGGTTTTGCCATGGTCAACGTGGGCAATGATGGCAATATTGCGAATATTTTCCTGAGATACCATATTTGAAACTCCTTTGCAAGTTCGTAAATGTCCAAAACTCTCAATTTCAAAATATAGCACATTGCCGAAATAAATGCAACATATTTGGTGATTTTCCCGAATAAAAACTGCACAAAAATCTCACTTCTTCAAGGGAAGATACGGGATATTTGATACGAAGGGCAGAAAACACCCCGTTCCGCCCAGGGAACGGGGTGAATTTTACTGGGCCTGCAGCTGCTGCTTCTCGTATTGGAGGGTGTAGAGCTGGTAGTAGCGTCCTTTCTGGTGCAGAAGGGCCTGATGGGTGCCCTGCTCCAAGATTTCGCCGTGGTCCAGGAGGATGATGTTGTCCGCGTGCTGGATGGTGGAAAGGCGGTGGGCAACAATGAGCATGGTGCCGATGTTTCTCATTTTTTCCAGAGAGTCCTGAATGAGAATTTCGGTTTCGGTGTCGATGTTGGCCGTGGCCTCGTCCAGAATCATGACGCTGGGCTTGTGAATGATGGTCCGGGCAAAGCTCAATAGCTGGCGCTGGCCAGCGGAGAAGTTGTTGCCCCGCTCCCGGACAATTTCGTCCAGGCCGCCGTCCAGCTTTTTGATGAAGCCGTCGGCGTTGACATAGCGGCAGACCTGCCAGATCTCTTCGTCGGATACGTCATCCAGCCGCAGAAGGATGTTGCTGCGGATGTCGCCGGAGAAGAGCTGGACATCCTGCAGCATCTGACCGAAGTGACGGCGCAGGCTGGAAATTTTGATTTTCTTGATGTCAATGCCGTCGATGAGAATCTGGCCCTTCTGGATGTCGTAATTGTGGCAGATGAGGGAGAGAATCGTGGACTTTCCGGAGCCTGTGGCGCCGACAAAGGCCACTGTCTCGTGGGGCATCACATGGAAGGACACACCTTTGAGCACCCATTCGCCGGGCTTGTATGCAAACCACACGTCCTTGAATTCAATTTCGCCGCGAATCTCGGGAAGCTCCATGGCGTCGGGGGCGTCCACCACTTCGGGAACCATGTCCAGAATGGTGAAAATCTTCTCCGCAGAGGCGAAGGACCTCTGCAGCATATCAAACTGCTCCGCCAGGGTCTGGATGGGGTTAAAGAACTTGGAGATGTACATATAGAAGGCCACCACAATCTCACTGGTGATGGTCTGGCCCAGGAAGGAGCGGTCCTGGATGTAGCCCTTGGCGCCCAGGTAGAAGAGAGCCAGGTTGGAGGAGATGAAGAGCATATACACCATGGGCCGGAAAATGCCGAACACCAGCATACGCTCGTGCTTTGCCTTCTGCAGCCGCTGGCTCTTTTCCATAAAGTCTGCCATCTTCCGGTCTTCCTGGTTGAAAATCTGGGTGATTTTGATACCGGAGAGGTTTTCGGAGAGATAGGTGTTCAGGTCTGTGGTGGCGTTGTTGACCTTTCTATGGACCTTCCGGGAGAACTTCCGGAAAATCATGGTGAAGAGCACAATGAACGGCACGAAGCACAGAACCATCAGCGTCAGGGCGTAGTTCAGCAGAAGCATGGCCCCCAGAACGCCGAAGACCACCATGATGTTTTTCACCAGGGTTACCAGAATGTTGGTGAACATATAGGAAATGGCGTTGGGGTCGTTGGTGACCCGGGTCACCAGCTTGCCCACGGGGATGTTGTTCAGCTGGTCATGGCTCAGGGCTTCCACATGGGTGAACACGTCTTCCCGGAGCTGGGAGAGAATTTTCTGGCCGATTTTTTGCAGAATCATGGCCTGAAAATAGGTGCAGATCAGGCTCACCGCCAGGATGCCGCCGTACAGCGCCACCCGGACGTACAGGTCCCGCAGTTCAAAATCCTTTTTGACCAGGGCCTGGATGTCGCCTACCAGAAGGGGAGAAACCAGGTCGTAGACGATGGAAATGAGCATGATGATGAGGGTCAGGACAAATTCCTTCCAGTATGGTTTGGCATAGCCCATCAGGCGGCGGATAATCTCTCCATCCGGCATATTCCGGTCGTAGCCCATGGCCTTTTTATTTTGTTCTTTGAGATAGATCACCACAAACACCAGGGTGAACACCCCGATGGTGGCGCCAACGATGAGAAGCGGCAGATATTCACGCATTGTAAGCTACCCCCTCTTCTTCCAGTTTCTGCAGGTCCACCATTTTTTTGTAGGCGGCGCAGCTTTCGTAGAGCTCCTCGTGGGTGCCCATGGCGGCAAGCTTACCGTCGTCGATGAAGAGGATTTTATCCATTTGGGCGATGGTGGAAATCCGGTGGGCAATGAGGATAGTGGTTTTTCCGGCTCTGGTTTCGTGGAGATTGGAGAGAATGGTTTCCTCGGTTTTGGTGTCCACGGCGGAGACGGAGTCGTCCAGAATCAGGATGGGAGCATCCCGCAGGAGAGCCCGGGCAATGGAGATGCGCTGCTTCTGACCGCCGGAGACCGTGACGCCCCGCTCGCCCAGAACCGTGTCGTAGCCCTGCTGGAATTCCTTGATGTTTCCATGGACATCGGCCATTTTCGCCGCCCGGGCAATGGCGGAGTGGCTGTAGCCGGGCACGCCGAAGGCGATGTTCTGCTCAATGGTGTCGGAGAACAGGAAGTTATCCTGAGGCACATAGGCGCAGGCGGAGCGCACCGAATGAATGGACACGTCGTTCACATCCTTGCCGTCGATGAACACCGTGCCGTCGGGGACGTTGTAGGTGCGAAGAATCAAATCCACCAAGGTGGTCTTTCCGGAGCCGGTCTTTCCCACGAGACCCACGTTTTCACCTGCATGGATGGTAAAGGACACGTGCTCCAGGGCGTCGTACTCTCCGTCGGGGTAGCGGAAGCTCAGGTCCCGGAACTCAATGTCGCCCCGGACGTCATGCAGGTCTTCCACGCCTTCCCGGTCCACCACCGTGGGCTTGGCGTCCAGAAGCTCGCTGACCCGCTCCAGAGAGGCTTTGCCCCGGGAGGTCATGTCCGTCAGTTCGGAAACTGCCATAATGGGCCAGACCACGGCATTGAAATAGCCGATGAACTCCACCAGCTGTCCGGCGTTGAATTTGTGCTGGTACACGAGATAGCCGCCGTAGCCCAGAATCACGCAGATGACGCTTTCCACAAACAGGGTTACGAGGATGCGCAGAAGCACAGCGGCCTTGGTGTGGGCGACGTTGGCCTCTTCGTTTTCCTTGTTGAGCTCCCGGAATGCCATAAGCTCCTTGGCTTCCTTTACAAAGGCCTTGATCACGGCAATGCCGGAGAAGATCTCCTGAGAAAAGTCCGAGAGCCGGGAGAAGCACTCCTGACGGTAGTCCCATTTGCGCTCCATGTTTGCGCCGATGACCACCGCGGCCCACATAAGAAACAGCATGGGAATCATGGACAGAAGCGTCAGCATATGGTCCATATTCCACATTTTGATGACTGCCAGAACCCCGAGGAACAGGGCGTCACAGAACATCATGATGCCCCAGCCGTAGCACTCCTGGACCGTGTCCAGGTCGTTGGTAAAGAGGCTCATGAGATTGCCCACCTTGTTGACCTGGTAGTATTCCCGGCTCAGGTGGCGGCAGTTGTCGAACATCTTCTCCCGCAGGTCGGCTTCCACCCGAATTGCGGCGCCGAAGAAACAGATACGCCAGGTAAAGCGGCCAATTACCAGGGACAAAATGACGCCAACCATGGGCATACAAATCTTATCCAGCAGGAAATCCATGTCGAAAACCATCCGGGTGCCATTGACCGTGGCGTAGCCTGTGTTCATGCCATTGATGACCATGCGGTACAGTTCCGGCACCAGCAGCTGCATATAGTCCACCAGAATCAGCGCCGCCAGGCCTCCAAGAAGCATTCCGCCGTATTTCACATAATATCGGTTGATATGTTTCCCGAATATCACAAAATTCCCTTCCTTCCTACAAAATACAGTACGAGCCATTATAGCACGGTTTTTTTCATTTGGCAACTGGTTTAGAAGACATATTTCCGCCCCACAAATACAAAGTGGCGCCGGAAGAGACTTCTCTATACCGACGTACAGTTTGTCAAAAAAGCCCCGCAGGGGATTTTTGACAGGCTAAGCGCCGGAAGAGACTTCTCTCTTCCGGCGCAAAAGCCGTTTACAGCGCTCCGGAGATGGCGCCGATCAGCAGGTCTCCCGCCACCACCCGGTCTTCGGCGGCGAAGCCCTCCGCAAAATTGTCGGAGTACAGCACCTGGGCGTTGGGCGGGAACTCGTCGTCTCCCTCCCAGATCAGAATCTGCATTTTGTAGTCTCCGATAAAGTCGAATTGATAGCCCGCGTCTCCGTGCCTGAGGGGGACCCCTCCCAGCTTTTCACAGGCGGCCCGGAAGGCGCCGATCCGGGTGCCGAAGGTGAAGGCACTTCGATTCAGAATGCGGCCTGTGTAGGGCTTGATATACATTTCCCCCCAGGGCATCTCCCGGAAGGTTTTCCATTCTCCCTTCCAGGCCACATCCCGGCTTTCCAGCAGATAGCGCAGAAGAAAGGTCTGGACAGGCCGCGGCGGTTCCTTGCCGCCGTCGGTGGGACGAATCACCGCCTCCGGATGGGAAACGGCGTATTCTCTTCCCAGAAGTTTCAGGAAAAATTCGTGCCCATCCCATTTCACATCCCGCAAACGGTCCAGAGCCTCCTGGGGGTCTAAATTCCGGAAAAGTTCCGCGTAATGGGCGAAGGGAACCTCATCTTTGTGATTTTCAAATTCCATAAAATAGCCTCTTACTCATGTAATTCCAGGGGCAGACCATCGGGGTCCTTGAAAAAGGTGAACCGGCCGCCATTGCAGGTGTCCTCCCGAATGGGCTCCGTCTCAATGCCAAGACTGCGGAGCCACGCTACCGCTGGTTCGATGTCCTCCACACGGAAGGCCAGATGCCGTAGCCCTTTGGCTTCCGGATTCGTTACCCGCTCCGGCGCCTGGGGCTTAATAAACAGTTCCAGCACCGTGTCCCCCAGCTGCAGCATCCGCAGATAATCCTGCTGTTCCGGGCGGTAAACCTCCCGAACCAGCCGGAAGCCCAGCTTATCGATATAAAATTCCTTGGCTTTGGCGTAATCTGAAGAGATTACAGCAATGTGATGCTGTTTCGCCAGAAACATTTCAGGCCTCCTGCACGCTGTGGGGGAACAGCTGTGCGTTGGTATGGGGCAGGAAGCAGGCGGCCACGAAGGAATCCATGTAGCCGGGATGGGTGGAGAGCTCCAAATAGGTCATGTTGGAGGCCACCTCAGCAGTTTTCTGGATGGCTTCGTCGCTGAGGACCATGGCGTAGGAACCGGACAGGGAGGAATTTCCAATGTAGTGGAATTTCTGAAGGTCCACATCCGGGAACATACCGATGTTCACGGCATTTTTCATATTAATGCCGGAGCCGATGCCGCCTGCCACATACACTGCGTCGATCATGTCCATGGTCATATCCACGGAGTTGAGCAGGGTTTCGATGGCGGAGAAAATGGCGCCCTTGGCCCGGATGAAGTTGTCGATGTCCACCTCGTTCAGGGACACCTCACGGCCCGTTTCGGACTCGCTCTCATCGGCAATCACAAATCTGCCCATGCCGTGGTGGTCCCGGCGGACGCGGCTGCCCTCCCGGACGAACAGGCCCTTGGCGTTGATAATTCCGCACCGGAAGAGCTCGGAAATCAAATCGATGATACCGGAGCCGCAGATGCCCACGCATTTCTGACCCTCGTCGCCGATGATGGAGAGCTTGGGCTCCATGGTTTCTTTATCGATGGTCACGGCTTCCACAGCGCCGTCGGTGGCCCGCATACCGCAGGAGATGTCGCCGCCCTCAAAGGCGGGACCTGCGGAACAGGCACAGGACATGAGGAAATCCCGGTTGCCGAATACCAGCTCGCCGTTGGTGCCAAGGTCGATGAACAGGCTCATTTCGTCCCGGTCCCACATACAGGAGGCCAGGGTGCCCACGGTGATGTCGCCGCCGACGTAGGAGCCGATGTTGGGGGCAATGAGCACGGGGGCCAGGGGGTTGGCAGGGAGCTTCAGGTCCCCGGCCAGCAGGCCGTTCCAATGGAAGAAGCTGGGCACATAGGGCTCCATGCGGACGCTCTCAGCGTCCACGCCCACGAAAAGATGGTTCATGGTGGTGTTGGCACCCACGGAGAGCCGCAGAATGGACCGGGCGGAGATGCCTGTGGTGCGGCAGAGGTTTGCAATAATGGGGGTCAGGGTTTCTTTGACAATGGCATCCTGGAGCCGCTTTTTGCCGCCCTCCTTGCCCTGCTGGATGATGCGGTTGATGACATCGGCGCCGTAGCGGATCTGGCCGTTGCCGGAGGAACCCTTGGCCAGAATTTTTCCGTTGGTGAGGTCCGTCAGGACCATGGTAACGGTGGTGGTGCCAATGTCGATGGCGCACCCTACCATGGTGGTGTCCTTGGCGGGGCCGATTTCCATGCAGCGGAAGGTATCGCCTTTCAGCTCACCCTTGACGCAGACGTGGAAGTGCTCCTGCCGGAGAACGTGGGCAAGCTTCACCATGACGCAGTAGGGGATTTCCACATTTGCCACCCCAAGCTCCTCCTGGATGGCCCAGCTCAGGCGCTCGTTGTCGGGCATGGTGTCGTCCAGCGTGGGCTCTGCCATAAGCACTTCCACGGCCCGATAGGGATTTTCAAAATGGATGCCGCTGTTGCGCAGATTCTCCTGGCACTCCTCGAAAATGGCGATTTCATGAGGGCTGGAAAGGTCTGCCACCCGCATTCGGCTCTGATAGGCGCTGGCAATGTCCGGGACGAAAATGGTGCAGTCGCCGCTGACCTTGCTGCAGCAGGCGAGTCTCCAGCCCTCGTCGTATTCTTCCTTGAAAATATGGTGGCTGGGCAGGGACTCCACCTCTCCCGCCACCAGCTTTACCCGGCACTTGCCGCAGGAGCCGTTGCCGGAGCAGGGAGCGTCAATGGCCACGTTGGCCCGGCGGGCCAGCTCCAGCAGATTATCGCCGTCGTTGCAGTCAATGACGACGGAATTCGCCCCTTCAATCTGGAAAATTACCTTACTCATGAAAATCCTCCGTTACCCGTACTTGCGTACCTATTTTTACTCATTTTACCATAGCTCCACAGAAATTTCAACCGCGCATGGGCAAAATTCCCCCTCAGGCGTTCAGATAGGCCCGCAGGGGCTCGATGGCGTTTTTTCCGTCCCGGTAGCCGAGATGGTAGAAAGAGCCCAGCTTTTCCACATCTGCCTCCATGCGGTTCAGGGTCATGACCAGAGACGGGCTGACCATAAACAGCCTGCCCGCCTTGCGCAGACGCATCAGGGCCTCACAGCTCTGGTTATAGCGGGCGTTGCTGGTTTTGAGCATCTCCACAAGCTGGGGATACCGGCGGTAGACCCGCTCCGCCAGGGCCCGATTGTCCGTCTCTCTGTAGCGGAAGTAGTCGTTTCTCGTGCGAACGACCACAATTTTCTTATAGCCCTGGTCTATGGCCCACTGATAGGGAATTTTGACAGAGCATCCTCCGTCCAGGCAGGGGACCCCCTCCACATCCACAATCCGGGAGACGTATGGCATGGAGGCGGAAGCCTGGACGGCGCTGTAGATATCGCCGCAGGTGTCCCGGTCCAGGTACGCCGGCTCCCCGGTGAGGCAGTTGGTTGCCACGGCAACAAAGCGCCGTTTCTTGTCATAGAACCGCTGGTCGTTGAAGGGGATAATCTGATTTACTTCATTCAGGGCAAAGTCGAAGCCCACGATGCCCCGGTTCTTCTTGAGTGCTGCAAGCCCCACATAGCGGCTGTCGTGGCGATAGCTCAGGATTACCCGGGCGGAGCGCCCAATCTGGCCCGCCACATAGTTGACGCCGTTCATGGCACCGGCGGACACGCCTACGGTGCATTGGAAGTTCAGTCCGGCCTCCATAAAGGCGTCCAGCACCCCGGCGGTGTAAACCCCGCGGAAGGCCCCGCCCTCCAGCACCAGGCACCCATCCACGATGGTATCGGGTGCATCGCCGCTGGGGAGCTTGTGGATTCCAGAATACACTTTGTCTTGCATAATGTTCCTCCTTTTCCCTTTTTTCTTACTTTATACTCCCAAAAACCATTTGTCAAGGGGCCAGATCTTCCTTTTTGTCCTCTGCTGAAAATCCGGCGCAGCGATTCTATCATAACAGGATTGTCTCGAAGAAAGACACGATATCCGAAGAAAAACCGGTTTAGAGGCTCTGATTCTTTCCGGTTTGCTTCCCGGGTAAGAATCCGCGAAGAATGCAAACAGGCATAAAAAAACTGCGGCAGGCTAACCTGCCGCAGTTTTTTATGGAAATTACATCAGAGGCTCCATCGCCAGGACGGGATGGTTCTTCTCAGTGAGCCAATTCAGAAGCTCTTCGCAGTCGGTGGTGATGGTTTCATCGGCAATGTAATCGGTGAAGTTGTCGATGCCGTAGAGCTCCTTGGCGGTGGCGTTAAGCTTGTCCGCCACATCGTCCTTCAGCTCCTTGGGCATCCAGACAATACGCTCGATGCCGCCTTCCGCAGCGATGAACTTCTTGGAGGAAATGAAGTGGCGGCCATGGCCCATGTAGCCGGGGGTCTGAACGCCGCCGCCGGTGCAGGAGGCCAGCTCGCCGAAGGTCATGCCGGCGGGGGTCATGCCCTTGAATTCCCGGTTCACCACGATGAAGCCGTTGGACATGGGCTCGATGCCGCAAATGCACTCGAAGCAGCCGCAGGAGGTCATGGGGTCTTCCAGGATGGAGTACAGGGTCACGTTGGAGACGGCGCCATGGGTGGCGTCAAAAATGGCCTTGTCCACGGTCTCGAAGCGTCCGGTGCGTTCGTCAATGCAGCCTTCCTTCATAATGGGCTGGCAGGGGCCGTTTTCGTTCAGCTCATAGGTGGCCTTGGCGTCCAGCCAGCTTACGGCGCCGCAGAGGCCCAGCCGTTCGGGGGTGACCACGCAGCAGTGGGCGGGGGCAAAGGACTGGCACAGGATGCAGGTGTAGTAGCGGTCCACAGCCTCGTCGGTCATGGAAGCCAGACGGTCGTCACGGGCGTTGTAACGGGGCATAGCCACCTCGTCACGGAACTTCTCAGCCTGGGCGGGGTCCGTAATCAGGGTGATTTGGCACTTGTCAACCACGGCGTCGAACTCGTCCATAATCATGACGTACAGGACTTCCGCGAAGTGCTTCATGTTGAGGCCGGCCTCAAAGGCGGCGTTGGACACACGGACACGAACCTGGTTGCGCTGGCCGGTGTGCATGACGCCCTCCATGTAGTTGAACCAGGCGTGGAACTTCCGCTCGATGACGGACTCGAAATCCACCTGCATCTTCTTGCCCGCAACTTCCACGAAGGTGATGAGGGCGGCTTCCTTGGCGTCGCAGAGGTCGGGTCCGATAATGGTAATCTTGTGGTCCTCCACTTCGTCCATGCCCCGCATGACCACCAGCTCTGCGGTGGGGTTCTTGCCGGAGTAGAACTCGTTGTGCATATCCGCCTTACGGATGATTTCGCCTTCAAAGGCGGCGGCGAAGGCCACAGGGATGGGCAGTTCCTTGATCTTGATCTTGATGTTCCGCAGTTCCAGAGACTTTTTCACGGTCTCAGAGTGGACGCAGACGGATTCCAGAGCACCGGGAACCTGATTGTCGCCCAGGTCGATGTCCACCACCACAGGGAAGCCCAGGGCAATGGCGCCGGCGCCGGCAGAGACCACCACGGCATCGATGGCGCCGAAGGTGTTCACGAAGGCGGGGACCCGGTTCTTGGTGTAGTCCAGCAGGCCGGTAAGGTTACCGGGCTGGATGTTGCCGAAAATCAGGGCTGCACGGATGGCAACGGTGACAACGTGGATAACGGAGGTCACGTCATGGCCCAGAGGAATGACACGAAGCTCCAGGCCCATCTTCACGCCGCCGTTCATGCACTGCTCAATGACGTCGCCCACCAGGAAGGTCATGATGCCCTTGGACTGGTAGTCTTTCACGACCTTCACCACGTCCTCAGCGTTGTCGGCCTTGCCCAGAACCACGGCCACGCCGGGGATGTCGCCGGTGACCAGAGGCACGCCCAGGGAGCGGATAATGGGGTCGGGCACGAAGCCGATGCCGGTTTCGTTTTCATAGGGATTGCCGCCTTCCACATACTTGAGGCCCTCGAGAATTTCGGCGCCCACAGCGGTGGCAAGTCCGGCGTTCAGGGCCTGGCCCAGGTCTTCCTGGTTGGTGATGAGGCTCTTCAGGACGCCGACACAGGCAGGCAGGTCCCCCAGGGTCTTGACCTTGACGCCGGTAGCGGCATAAATGGTGGGAAAATAGTAGGCGGTGTCGGGGAAGGCAATTTCCTTCTCGGCACCGTACTTGGCAATGGCGTCGCTGACGGCGCTCTCAGTCAGGCCGGCTACGGCATTGGAGCCGCCGTAGATCAGATCAGTCAATACACTCATGGTTCATTTCCTCCCAACAAATTTTGTGGAAAAGCTTATATTAAGCCCGGACGGGCTGAATATACCAGGTTATTTATCCGCTTTCTTCGGTTTCTTCTTACGGGGCTTGCACCGATTGCAGCCGGCACGGATGCCTTTGACCATATCCGGGAAATCGGAACTGCGGCGGTGCAGACAGTATTCCTCATCGGCTTTCACCGTGAGGACGGCCATTTTTGTGGCGGCTACAGTGCTCTTTCCGTTTTCATCCACGCCGGAGACTTTTTTGATCTTGCGGAACGGAATGGCGAAAAACAGCTCTCCCTGCTCCAGAAGCAGCCGCTCGTTTGTCAAAACCCAGCGGCCCGTTTTTTCGGGGCAGATGATCTTTACGGTCTCTTTTGGGCGGAGCACCGTCTCCAGACGGCGGGTGAAGTCCCGGTCTTTTCGCAGCCTGGCCTTTCGGATAGAGTTCCAAATCCACAGGACGGGCAAACAAAACGCAGCGGATAGTGCGGCATACTGCCAGTATTCCATGGTTATCCTCACGGGGTGTAAATTGCAAAGTGGCCGGGAGGGAGATTCCCTCCCGGCCTTGTTACGCAGGGATGACAGTCCTTAACTTACAGATCCAGGTAGGAGTCGGAGTAGAGGACGTGGTTCTTGAAGATGTCGCAGGACTTGATGGTCTCCATGAGCCGCAGGTCGTTGGGGTTGACGATGGCGGAGGTCAGACCCTGCATCATAGCCATGGCCACCAGAGCGGAGTCCATGATGGGACGGACAGCCTTGGGAGCGCCGTTGGAGTTGTTGGACAGACCACCGGTGGACTTCAGACCCTCGTTGGAGAACAGCTTGATGGCTTCCAGAACTTCCATCTGCTTATCCTGCATGCCCTTGACAACCAGGAACAGGGGGTCGAACCACAGGTCGGTAGCCTCCATGCCCAGGCTCATGCCGCGCTCGAGCATGTTGTGGCAGTGCTTCATGCGCTCTTCGTTGTCCTTGGCAATGCCGTCGGCGGAGCACAGGGCGATACAGATGGCATCGTTGGCAGCAGCCAGGTCGATGTTGGAGATACGGGAGCCGGCGTCGGCGGAGTTCACGATGGGCTTGCCGTTGGTCCGGTTGTAGACCTTGATACCGGCCTCGATAGCCTTCTTGTTGGCGGTATCCAGAGCCAGAGGCACGTTGTTGAAGTTCTCCTGCAGGAGCTTGACAGCCCACATCATGCGCTCGGGACCATCCTTTTCGGCAGGTCCGATGTTGACGTCCAGATAGGTGGCGCCGGCCTTGATCTGCTCAGCGGCACGCTTCAGGATGGGCTCGGGGTCACGCTCGTCCATGGCCTTGCGGATAACGGGAGCGATGCAGTGGATACGCTCGCCGATGGTGACGAAGGTCTGGGAATCGGGGTTGTGGCCCTTGTAGCTGACGCCCATGTCCACAACCTTGATTTCGGGAACCTTGGTAGCCAGCAGCTCGTCGAAGGACAGCTCCTTGACCTCTTCCACGGGGTTGGCAGCGGCCTTGGCGGCGGCTTCGGCGGCAGCGGCCTTGGCAGCGGCTTCGTACTCCTTGTCCTTCATGTACTTGGGCAGCTGGACGGCCTCGGTGGGTCCTACGACCACGTTCCAGCCGGGGAGCTTCTCGGAGATTTCACCCTTCATAACGGCGACCTTGCCGGGGATGATCAGGGTGCGGTTCTTGATCTTGTTCTCAATATCCAGGTCCTGGAAGGTCTTCTTCACAGTGGAGGAGGAGAACTTGCCGGCAGCCCAGGCGGTCAGCACGGACATACCGGAGGCGTCGGTGATGATCAGGTTCACGGGCTGGTTGGAGCGCTCCAGTTCGCCGGAGACCAGGAAGTAGGTCAGAGCGAAGTCCACGGTCAGGGCACAGGGGCTGTTCTCGTCGGCGCCGTTGAGGGGGTAGATCTTGGACTCCACCTTCATGGGCTTCTGAGGATCGGTGAAGATGTTCTGACGCAGGCCGTACAGAGGCAGTGCCTGGGCATAGGTCATGTTCTCCATGACGATGATGGAGCCGTACTTCTCGGTGAACATGGTGGCGTAGGCGGTCTGCAGGCGGTCATCGCCGGAGGCCAGCTTGGTCAGGTTCACGATGGAGGGGTAGCCGAAGGAACGATCGCCGTCCTTCAGAGCGGTGCGGCGGACCAGAACGGCGTTGGCCAGGGTTTCCTTGGCGGTCTTGCCGGTGACGTCCAGCACCAGGTTCTTGTTGCCTGCGGCTTCCAGCTTCTTGACGGTGTCGTACAGGTCGCTGAGGTTCTCAGCCCAGACGCCCAGCACAGCGCCGGTGTCCTTGGCGATGGCGTTCATGGCCTCCCAGGTGTCGGGAGTAGCACCGTCCAGGATCACGGTCTTGCCCACAGCGGCAATGGCGGCCTTGGCGCACTCGGCGTCCCAGCACTCCAGGATCACGTCACGGCCGGTAGCGGCGGCCTTCTGGGCCAGGGCGGCATAGACGGCGGGATCGGACTGGGTGTTGGAAACGAAGACAGACTCAACATACATACGCTCGCCGATACGCTCGTAGTCCACCTTCTGCATCTCGGAGAGCTTGCGGTCCACTTCCTCGGCGGACATGGCGGTGGAGACGGAAACCGCAAAGAGGTTCTTGTTGACCAGGGTCTTCTCGTGACGGTACAGCACGGTTTCGCCGCCCAGCTTGTGCTCACCGAAGGCGATGGTCTTCATGGGAGGCGCAGTCTGCTCGTTGAGCATAGCCTTGGCATCGTCGGAGAAGTAGGGGCACTTGTCAATGGAAACAGCGCCCTGGGCCACCTTCATGCAGAAAGCCATACAGGTGGGGCTGCCGCACTCCTTACAGTTCTTCTTGGGAGACAGCTTAAAAATATCCAGACCTTTTAAAGCCATTGTATGTATCCTCCTTACTTACATGAGTTCAGAAATGAACTTCTTGACGGTGGCAACGGCTGCGGGATGCCGCATGATGACGGCGTCGGCGCCGCCCACCAGGTTTGCGGCAGCGGTGGAGACTTCCATCTCGATTGCGCGCTCTTCGCGGCTGCCCCAAGCGGGTTCATCTTCTTCGGTGGCGGAGGATTCCTTCACGGTCCAGGTGTCGGTGGACACGGGAGCCATGATGGGCATCTGCAGGTCGGCATCGGACTGCTGAAGCGCGGCCAGACGGACACGGTCCAGGGTGGAGGCCACGTACTCGAAGCCGTAGCCCACGGCGGCGGTGCCGATATTCATGACGATGTTCTCGGGGTTGATGGAGAGGCCCTTGAGCATGATGTTCAGCTGCTTGGCCAGGTTAATGTCGTCGGCGGTCTCAGCGCCAACCTTCTGGCCGTAAGCCAGAGCCACGGAAGCACCGACGGTCTTGTAGTCCTCGCTGCGGGCGGAGAGCACCAGAATGTTCTTGCCCTGGAGAGCTTCGGCGATCTTGCTGAACAGCTCGCCGTCCTTCTCGATGTTCTTGCAGCCCATGACCACGATGGGCATGGAGGTAGCCTCGGCAACGGCCTTGGCGTCGGCTACGCAGTCGGCCACGGAGCGGTTGGCGCCGTTGGGGTCAGCGGACTCAAAGTGCAGGCACAGGAAATCGGCGCCGGGCATGGTTTCCGCCTTCTTGGCGTAGTCGGCCATGGTGGTGCAGCCTGCGTAGAATTCCCGCAGAGCGGGAGCGTCCCATTCGTTTGCGGCATCGGAGATTTCCACACCGATCTTGGGTGCATTCTCGATGGGCGCATCGAAGGTGTAGAACGGCATCACGTTCTGGCCGCCGATGACAGTTGCCTTGTCACCAGTGCCCAGGGTCACGGCATTGATCTTGCCGCTGAAAGGAGCCGTCTTGGGAGTGAAAGCCATAATGATTGTTCCCCCTTGAGAAAATTGATGAATAGTTTTTTGTAAACTGCCGTAAGCGATGCTTTTTGGCAGGTTTTACCTTGCTTAGAGGCCGATATTGCCCATGATCTGCTTAAGAGCGGACTTCATGGGGTCCGTATCGGGAAGTTTTGCCGTGGGCTCGCCGTTGCAGTCGCAGCGGTACACCGCCTCGTCGTGAGGAAGGACGCCAAAGAGCGTAAGGCCGTGCTTTTCAATCTCGCTTTGAATGCCGCTGTCCAGCTCGCCGTTGGGCGCGCGGTTCACAATGAGCCCCATTTTGCCGGGATTCAGGCCCATCTCCTCCACCATTTCGGCGATCCGCGCCACGGCCTGGATGCCCCGGCGGGAACAGTCGGAAATGAGAAGCATGGTGTCCACATGGGGCAGAGTTCCCCGGGCCACGTGCTCGAGTCCGGCCTCATTGTCCATGACGATGTAGGAATAATTCTTTGCGTACTTGTCCACCTGGGTCTTCAAAACCCCGTTGACGTAGCAGTAGCAACCCTTGCCCTGGGTCCGACCCATGACCAGCATATCGAAGTCGTCGTCCTCGATAAGGGCGGAATTGAACTTGAATTCCGCATATTCGGCCTTGGTCATGCCTTTGGGAATGGTGCCTTTCAGCTCAGCCTGGGCCATTTCCTCCCGGATCTGCCCCAGAGAGGTTTCCACCTCCACACCCAGAACTTCGTTCAGGTTGGAGTTGGCGTCGGCGTCCACCACCAGAACGGGGCCGTCCTTCTTTTTGCACAGATAGTCGATGATCATGCCGCAGGTAGTGGTTTTACCCACGCCGCCTTTTCCGGCCACGGCAATGGTATGAGGTGCTGCCATAAATTTCGGTTCTCCTTATGCTGGGATAGCTGCCATTTGCACACCTTGGGGAAATGGCAGTCCGCCCGGGCGGTTTCCCGCCCGGGTCAGAAGGTTATTACACGTTGTCGATGAGGCCGGCTTCCTTGGCGATGTAGGCCACATCCTCGTACTTGTTCAGTGCGTACAGATGGATGCCGTTGATGCCGCAGGCGCGGTACTCGTCGATCTGGTTGATGGTATACTCGATACCGGCGGCCTTGAAGGAGGCCTTCTTGCCCTCGACGTCTGCGTCGAAGGGGTCCTTCACGAAGGGGTTGGGGAAGATCCAGTTCTTGGAGATGATCTCACACAGGGCGCGGGGCATGACGCAGCCGTTGCGGGACAGGGCCATGTTGATGGTAGCGGCCTGGTCCAGGATGGGCATGATACCCACATCCACGGGCATCCAGATGCCTGCGGCGCGGATGGCGTCCAGCCAGTAACGGAACTGGTCCATATCCCAGCACAGCTGGGTCATGATGTAGTCGGCGCCGTTATCCTGCTTCTGCTTCAGGAAGGCAATGTCTGCTTCCAGGGAGCGGCAGGCAATGTGGCCCTCGGGAGAGCCGGCCACGGCGATGGTGAACTTGTCACCGAACTCCTGACGGACGAACTTGACGAGCTCCGTGGCGTAGTGCAGGTCGCCGCCGGTGCCGGTCCAGCCGAAGGGCAGGTCGCCGCGCAGAGCCAGCATGTGGTTGATGCCATGGTCCAGGTAATTCTGGAGCTGCTCACGGATGCCTTCCTTGGTGTTGCCGATGCAGGTGAAGTGGGTAACGCCGATGGTCTTCTGCTTGATCTTGTCCAGAACCTCCACGTTTTTGCCCACGTTGGTGCCGCCTGCGCCGTAGGTGCAGGAGATGTAGTCGGGCTTCAGAGAGCACAGCTGATCGATGACGCCGCCCTCACCGCAGAGCTTTTCCATGCCCACGTCGGTCTTGGGAGGGAACACCTCGAAAGAGAACGCGGAACGCTTGTCCAGGATATCCATAACAGACATTTTTTTGACCTCCTAATATATTGCTTTTTTAGGATTGCTTTTTGCCGTATGGGCGCAGTTGTCCCATATCGATACAAGCATATCGTATCACAAGTGGCGCACAAATTCAACCCACAATTCGCGGGAATTTTCGAAAAATCCGAAAAATGCCTGGACACATTTTCCTCAGATGGGAGTGAACACGTATTTTTCCATAAGACCGTCCACGGTGGCGTGGATGGTCACGGCTCCGTTTTGGCCTTCTTCCACGCTCAGCTCCACCTGCTTTCCGCCCAGACGCTGACGAAGATAGCTGACAGGGTCCTGACATTCCACCTCTTCAAAGAAAATGTCCCGCATCTGATTGTTGGGGCAGAGATTCTTGATCTCGTGGACAAGTTCATATTCTGCCATAGTTTGCCTCCTTACAATGTATCCAGCAGCGCTTCCAGCTGGGTAATGCTTTCGATTTCATAGTCGGGCTGGATGTCCCCGGCTTTTTTGCGGCTGGGATTGACCCAGACCGTGGCGATTCCCGCGTTTTTGCCCCCCAGGATGTCCGAGGTCAGGCTGTCGCCTGCCATAATGGCCTTTTTGGGGTCAAAACCGGGGATTTTTGCAAAACAGGCCTCAAAATATTCCTTGGCGGGCTTGTTGAAGCCAATTTCCTGGGAAATAAAGATACCGTCGAAATGGCGGTATAGATTTGCGCTTTTCAGGCGGCTGTGCTGAACGGAGGCGGTGCCGTTGCTGGCAAGATAGAGCTTGTATTTTTTGTGAAGTTCTGTCACTGCCTCTTCCGCGCCGGGAAGGAAATAGTGGCCGATTCCCAGGTTGTGTTCATATTCTCTGGCACAGGCAACAGGGTCCACCTGGCGGCCCAGCTCCCGGAAGAGCACGGCGAATCGGTTCGTCAGAACCTCTTCTCTCGTCAGCTCTCCTCGTTCCAGCATTTCCCAGTGGGCCTTGTTAATCAGGTGGTAACGGTTCAGGACATCCTCCCCAGGCTCCACGCCGAAGTCCCGGATGGTCTTACTGAGCGCAATGCGCTCGGCCTTGTGAAAGTCCAGAATGGTGTCGTCTAAGTCCAGCATCACACATTCAATCATGGTTATCTCCTTTTGTCTTTGCTTTTGGCTTGCGAAGCTTCAATTCCACACCCTGCTCCTGTGCAATCCGGTGCAGCACAGCGGATGCCAGGGTGCCCCGGGCTTTTGTGTCCAAATCCTGACCCTGACGGCGAAGCTCCTCCATTGCCTGCCTCAGGGAAGGAAGCTCCAGCAGATTCACCGCCAGACAAAACAGGGCCGTTTTCCGCCCGTCGTTGTATTGTTCCAGCAGTTCCGCTAAAATTGCCATTTTCTCCTGTTGCTCCCGGTTATAGGCTTCGATGCCGATGCTTCTGGCTTTTTCCAAATCCGCCAGCCGCCGCTGGTGGGTGATGAAGGAATCGTATGAATCCGGCTGGCTGCACCTTTGGCAGGGATATTCCGGGCAGGAAAAACAGTATTCCACATTTCCCCGTTCCATGGCGCATCGGGCGATGGAGCAGGACTGGTTCCCGTTTCCGCAGCCGCCGCAGTATTTCCCCAGAAACATGGGACACAATCCGCAGTTCAGGCCGCACAGGCTCAGCAGCTGATTCTCCCGAACAAATCCTTTCATACCGCTTTTCCCTCTGACCAGGCAATGAGCGCCAAAGCTTTCTGCTTCAGGGCTGCAACCGTTCCGTCGCCGTCGGCCAGATTCCAGTCTTCCGGCAGGGGTGCGCGCAGAATATAGTCCGACCGTTCCGGGTTCTCGGTACGGGCAAATGGACAGTCCCCGGCTGCCAGCACGGGAAACCACCGCTTCTGACTGCTCCGGTTCACCCCGGACAGCCACACTTCCAGCCGGAACTGTCTGTGGATGAATACCACCGCAATTTTCAGGCCCCGGCTTTTCAGCGCCCCGCTGGTAAACTGAAAATAGGAATAATCCATGGCGTTTTCCGCAATGTTTCCCTGAAACTGAAACTGGGGCATTTCTTTTTCCATCTGCACCCGGAGGAACCGGAACAGACGCACAAATTCCCCATAGCCATCCGCCAGGGAAGTGGTTTGTATCAGCTGCCTGTAAGTTTCCAGCAGACCGGCATCAAACTGCAAAGCCCATCACCTCACTGTGTAACGGTCAATTTCCGCTGCAATCCGGGCAAATTCCGGAATCCCCAGAGTTTCGCCCCGGACGTTGGCGTCAAATCCGGCAGCGGCAATCACCTCCGCCGCCCCGGTTTTCCCCAGCTCCGGGAATCCGGAGGCCAGGCCGTTGGACAGCTTCTTGCGCCGCATGGCAAAGCTGGCCCGCACCAGGCGGAAGAAGGTCTTCTCATTTTCCACCTTCCAGGGCCGCTCCCCATAGGTCTTCAAGGAAATCACCGCCGAAGTCACCTTGGGCTGGGGCAGGAAGCAGTGGGCCGGCACGTCAAAGAGCAGCTCCGGCTGGGCGTAATACTGGCAGAACACGGAAAATGCCCCGTAATCTGCACTGCCGGGTTTTGCGGCAATCCGCTGGGCCACTTCTTTCTGAACCATGACCGTGACGGAGTCAAAGCAATCCGCTTCCAGCAGGGCTGTCAGAATGGGAGACGTAATGTAATAGGGGAGGTTGGCGCAGGCCATGGGACGAAGGCCGGGAAATTTCTCCTGTACCAGAGCCGGAATATCCAGGTTCAGCACATCCTCCCACAGGATTTCCAGGTTAGAAAATTCCCCCACGGTTAAATCCAGAATGGGCTTCAGGCGGCTGTCCAGCTCCACGGCGCAGACCTTTCCCGCCCGCAGGCACAGCTGCTGGGTCAGCGGGCCGATGCCCGGTCCGATTTCCAGCACCCCCGCCGTTTTGTCCACTCCGGCGTCCTCCGCAATGGACTGGGGGACCCAGGGGGCAATGAGGAAATTCTGGCCCTTGGCCTTGGAAAAGTGGAAGCCGTGCTCCTGCAGGAGGGGCTTCATTACCTGAATATCGCAAACATTTACCATAAAAATTTCCGCCTTTCTTCTGGCATTATCATACCAGAAGAAAGACGGATTTGCAATCCTTTCGTAATCGTCAAATATTTTGAAGCCGGCAGCAGGGGAGGGGGGTATTGATTCAGGGAGGGTCGAGACCCTCCCTGCCATTTTGTACATTTTCGGCGGCTTATCAAACGGTCAGCCCAAAAAGTAAATCGTACACCGCCGTCTGCCAAACTGCATACACTCTTCAAAGGTGGGCATATACAGGTCCATTCGGTCGCCTTTGATGTCGCCGCCGCAGTCCTCCGCTGCGGCGATGCCGTAGACGTAGCTTCCGTCGCTGGCCATAATGAACATTCTGGTGCCGTAGGGGATGTTCCGGGGGTCCACTGCCACGGTGCCCCAGTGGACCGTGGTGCCTGTGGCGGTGATCATGTCACAGCCGGGATCTGTGTGGGTGTAGGCCGTGGCCCGGACGTAGTCCTTGCGGGTGTAGGTCAGCACCTCCCCCGTGGGGAGCTTTATGTACCCGTCGCCGATTTCCGGCAGCTCTTGGGCCGCTTCTTTCTGGGCGGTGCCTTTGGCCACGATCTGTGTCACCGGGGCCCTTGTCTGGGTTTGGGACAGGATGTCTCTTCCCAGTTCCTCTCCGTTTAAGTAGGTCACATCGGCGGTGCTGAGAAGCTCTCCGCTCTTTCCCGGCACCAGGACTTCCTCCTCCCCGGCGGGAAGGGTATCGTCATAGCAGTAGGTGGTTTCGTAGGGGATAGAAGCGCTGAACGTCTCCCGGACGGTGGTGATCCGGTCAACGCGGATCACCATGCCGTCGGTGACTTCCTCTTCCAGACCCTGAGACAGCAGGTCCTCTCCCGACACGGCCAGGCCTCTCCGGGCAAGCAGTTCCCCAACTGTGCCCCCCTGGACGGTCGCTACCTGCTCGGTCCCATGGTAGGAAATGGTGACGTTCCGGGCACGATTAATGGTGATGGACGTATTCCCCTCCGATGCTTCGGTTGTGAAGGTGTCCTGCTCCCCCAGGGAAAGCCCTGCCTCCCCAAGAACCTCTTTGGGGTCCGTTTCGTAGGAGGTACACATCACCACGGTCTCCCCATCGGTGATGCGGTAGGTGGTGGCCTGGGCTCGCTGGGTCATCATTCTGAGCCCAAATCCCAAAATCAGCGCCGCTGTCACAACGATCAACCCAACGCGGGTTATTCCCTCTCCTCGTTTTTCATAGCGGCCTCTGGTTTTTGCCATGCCTTTTTCCCTGCCTTTCTGCGTCGTGTCCGGAATCCGAATCCAGAGTATGTGTCAAATAGTAACATTCAGAAACATCTCTCAACCGGATGCCATCATTATAGCAAATATTCTCAAAAAGTCAAGTATTTCTTTGTTTTACACGGTTTTTGTTCACTTTTATGCCGTAATTATTTGATAAATTATGTTAACTCGCGTCGAAGTCCGCCGTCGTACGCCGTCGTTCTGGGACGGTATTTGTAACAATAGGTTACATAAATTAATATAGAGCGTCATATTATGTAATCTCTTGTATAATTTCGTCACCTTCGGATTATGGAAACCGTGCCGCGAAATTTTCCCCTTGGGGATTGACAAGGAGGGGAAACTGTGCTACAGTGACTTTGTATAAAAGCTGTGATGAAGACACGCGTTTCCCGTAAGATCCCCAGAGAGGGGCCCCCTGTGCTGAAAGGGTCCTGCACCCCTGCGAGAAGCGATACCACTTCTGAGCCGCAGGCCGGAAATGGCCTGCCGGGCACGCCCGTTAGCGCGTCAATGAGTGACGGCCTGCGCCGTAACCAGGGTGGAACCGTGGAATACTTTGTATCCCACCCCTGATTTTTTCAGGGGTGGGATTTTTCTGTACCCTGCCCCCAGTTTTAAAGGAGGAATCAAAATGTCCGAAGAAAACCTGTACACCTTTGAAAACCCGGAATACCGGAAAACCTACTGGCACACCTGCTCCCACATCATGGCCCAGGCCGTGAAGCGCCTGTGGCCGGAAGTCCAGCTGGCCATCGGCCCCGCCATTGACGAGGGCTGGTACTACGATTTTGACGCACCCTTCTCCTTCACGCCTGAGCACCTGACCCAGATCGAGGGCGAGATGAAGAAAATCTGCAAAGAGCGCATCCGCATTGAGCGCAGCGAAAAGCCCCGGGCGGAGGCCATTGCCTACGAGCAGGCCAATAATGAGCCCTACAAGGTGGAGCTCATTGAGGACCTCCCCGAGGATGCCGTGATTTCCTTCTACACCCAGGGCGACTTCACCGACCTCTGCGCCGGACCGCACCTGGACCACACCGGCCGGGTCAAGCACAACGGCTTCAAGCTGACGAAGTCCTGCGGCGCCTACTGGCGGGGTGACTCCAAGCGGAAGATGCTCCAGAGAATCTACGGCATCGGCTTCCCCACGAAGGACGAGCTGGACGAGTATCTCCGCAAGCAGGAGGAAGCCCTCAAGCGGGACCACAACAAGCTGGGCCGGGAACTGGAATACTTCACCACCGTGGATGTCATCGGCCAGGGCCTGCCCGTCATGCTCCCCAAGGGCGCACGGGTCATTCAGACCTTGCAGCGCTGGATTGAGGACGAGGAGGAGAAGCGGGGATACCTTCTCACCAAGACCCCCCTTATGGCAAAGTCCGATCTCTATAAGATCTCCGGCCACTGGGACCACTACCTGGACGGTATGTTTATTCTGGGTGACCCCCACGACGAGACGAAAGAGTGCTTTGCCCTTCGTCCCATGACCTGCCCCTTCCAGTACCAGGTGTACCTGAACCGGGCCAGAAGCTACCGGGACCTGCCCATGCGCCTAGGCGAAACCTCCACGCTGTTCCGGAACGAGGATTCCGGCGAGATGCACGGCCTCATCCGTGTCCGCCAGTTCACCATTTCCGAAGGCCACCTGATTCTCCGCCCCGACCAGCTGGAAGAGGAGTTCAAGGGCTGCCTGGACCTGGCCAAGTACTGCCTGGAGACCCTGGGCCTTCTGGATAAGTGCACCTTCCGGTTCTCCCAGTGGGACCCCGCCAACCCCAAGAACAAGTACGAAGGCACCAAGGAACAGTGGGAAGTGGCCCAGAACACCATGGCCCAGATTCTCTCCGACCTGAACGTGGAGTACACCATCGGCATTGACGAGGCCGCCTTCTACGGCCCCAAGCTGGACATTCAGTATAAGAACGTCTACGGCAAGGAAGACACCCTCATCACCATCCAGATTGATATGCTCCTGGCCCAGAAGTTCGGCATGGAGTACACCGACTTTGACGGTCAGAAGAAGACCCCCTATATCATCCACCGGACCTCCATGGGCTGCTACGAGCGGACCCTGGCCTACCTCATCGAAGAGTACGCAGGCGCCCTGCCTCTGTGGCTCATGCCCACCCAGGTGAAGGTCATGCCCATCACCGACCGTGCCCACGCGTATGCAAACGGTCTGGTGGACCAGCTGAAAGCCGCCGGCATCAAGGCTGAGGCCGACTGCCGCAGCGAAAAGCTGGGCTACAAGATTCGCGAGGCCCAGATGCAGAAGATTCCCTATATGCTGGTGGTAGGCGACCGGGATATGGAAAACGGCACCGTCTCCGTCCGCACGAGAAAGGGCGACGACCTGGGAGCCATGACTCCCGGAGAATTCCTCAGCAAGTGCCTTATGGAGATCGCCACCAAATCCAAAGAAGTTTAAGATTTTATGAAACTGCAAGCCGTCCCGGTGGGGACGGCTTGTAATTTTATGGGGAATGTGATACCATAAATGAAAAATCCGCGGCTGCAGCGCGGTAATGCAGCTGCAGGGGAGGGGAGATGCTCCCGCCCGGAATGCAAACCCATGCCGTTATGAAAGGAAACCCCATGAAATTACATTTTCTCCCATGTCTGGCTGTTATCCTGCTGGTGCTCCTGGCCTTGTTTTTAAAATTCTGCGTGCCGGGGTATAGCTTTTCGGCCCTGGTGTGCTGCGCTTTGGCAGGCATTGTGACGTTCTATGAGGTCACCCGGCTTCTAGGCCCCCATTGTCCTGCGTTTATCCATATTCTGCGGACGGTGTTTACCGTGTGCCTGGCTCTGGGCATTCTGGTGGCCGCCGTCACCGAGGCCATTATCATCCACGCAAGCTTCGGTGACCCTGAGGAAGATGTGGACTATGTGGTGGTGCTGGGGGCCAAGGTCAGAGAGGACGGCCCCTCCATGTCCCTCTGGGACCGCATTTCCGCCGCCGCCGCATATCTGGAAGCCCATCCCGACGTCACTGCCGTGGTCTCCGGAGGCAAAGGCGCCGATGAGCCCATGACCGAGGCAGAGGCCATGTACATCCACCTGGTGGACCTGGGTATCGACCCCAAGCGGATCCTGCGGGAGGACAAGGCCACATCCACCTGGGAGAACCTGAACTACTCCCTGGACCTCATCGAAAAAACCACCGGACGGCGCCCGAATAAAATCGGGGTTCTGTCCAGTGAATACCACCTGTTCCGTGCCAGCCTCTTTGCAAAGCGCTGCGGCGTGGAATTCGTGGGCATCCCCGCCCGGACTTCCAGACCCGGCCAGACAGTGAATCACTTTCTGCGGGAGATTGCCGGGGTTTGGCATTATCTGATTTTAGGAGGAAACTATGATTAACGAAACTTACGCAGAATTCGCCTGGGAGCAGGCGGCAAAGTTACTCTCGATCGATTCTCCTTCCGGCTTCACGGCAAAAGCCGCCGCCTGGGTCCGGAGCGCCTTTGCCGACCTGGGCTTCTCCGCAGGCATCACCACAAAAGGCGGCGTGCTCATTGACCTGGGAGGCGCTGACAGCAGTGACGGTCTGCTCCTGGAAGCCCATACGGATACGCTGGGCGGCATGATCGCCCAGATTAAAGGCGACGGCCGCCTGAAGATCACTTCCATCGGCGGCATGCGGGCCGAGAACGGCGAGGCCGAAAACGTCCGGGTCTATTCCCGGGACGGCAAGGTCTATGAGGGCACCCTTCAGCTGTGCAATGCCTCGGTCCATGTCAACGGCGGCTACGGCGATGCCAAGCGGAGCTTCGATACCACGGAAGTGGTTCTGGACGAGGATGTGCACTCCGGAGAAGACGTGAGAAAGCTGGGCCTGGAAGTGGGGGACTTTGTCTGCTTCGACCCCCGGACCTGCCGGACCAAAAGCTGCTATCTCAAGAGCCGATTCCTGGATGACAAGCTCAGTGTAGGCATCCTGCTGGGATTTGCCAAGTATTTAAGTGACAATCATATTACCCCCGCTCGCCGGACTTACGTCCATGTAACGGTCTATGAAGAGGTTGGCCACGGCGGCTCCGCCTCGGTCCCCGCAGGGGTCACGGAAGCCATCTCCGTGGACATGGGCTGTGTGGGCGACGGCTTGGCCTGCACCGAGCGGCAGGTCAGCATCTGCGCCAAGGATTCCGGCGGCCCCTACAGCTATGAAGTGGTTGGCAAGCTCATAGAAGCCGCCAAGAAAACAGGTGCCGATTACGCCGTGGACGTCTATCCCTTCTATGGCTCCGACGTGGAGGCCACCCTGCGTTCCGGCTGTGACATTCGCCACGGTCTCATCGGCGCAGGGGTCTACGCCAGCCACGGTTACGAGCGTAGCCATATGGACGGCATCACCAATACCATGAAGGTCCTCTGCGGCTATCTTGACGTATAAACGCACCCTTCGCCGGGGCAAAAAACTGCCCCGGCGAAAAATTTCAAAAAATCTGAAAAAACCTATTGACATTTTCGATATCCGTGCTATAATACAGAAGCTGTCTGCGAGAGACGCAAGCGGCAAACCGAATATGGGGGTATAGCTCAGCTGGGAGAGCGCTTGAATGGCATTCAAGAGGTCAGCGGTTCGATCCCGCTTATCTCCACCAGAAAAGTTCCGAAATCTTAGGATTTCGGAACTTTTTCTTTTTATCCGATGGACGAAAAGTTCCGATTTACCACCCCCGGTTGCGGGGGTGGCAACCATCTGACCCAAATATGACCCAAATACTTTTTTGCCCAAAAACTACGCAGTTTCCTGGTTTCCGAAGGCTTTACTGAACTTATTGACCGCTTCCTGCCGGATGGAATCCTGAACATGCAAATAATGCTGTGTCATATCCAGGTCTGCGTGGCCCACAATGCTCTGAATGGTGGGAAGATCCACACCCAAAGCCTGCATCTGGGAAACGTAAGTGTGCCGACAGCAGTGGGATGTCAGAAGCCGCACGCCCCCAATTTGTTTCAGTGCCTCCCGGAATTTTTTCCGGAAGTGGGAGGGGTTGCAGGGCTGATCTTTCACACCCACTTCCCAGATGTACTTCTTCTCCGTATTCCGGATGGCCATGGCGCAGGGCCGCAGGGACGGCGGCACCGGAATATCCCGGTAGCTGTCCCGGGACTTGGGCGGTCCAACGGAGACCGTTCCCTTCACCAGATTCATCGCCTGGCGGATGGAGATCATGGAACCATCCGTGGCAATGTGCCTTGGTTCCAGAGCCAGCAACTCCTGGGTCCGCATCCCGGTGCCCAGCATCAGCCGGATGCTCTCCCCCAGCAGATCATGGGGAAGCTGCTCCATCATCCGCCGGACTTCCTCGGCGTGGAAGGCATCCTTTCGTTTGGGAGCCGTCCGGCTCGAGCGCATTTTGTCTGCGAACCGCACCGGGTTTTTGAGAATCAGATCGTTGGCCTCCGCCTTGTTGAAAATCTGATACAGCATGCCCCGGCAAGATGCCAGATAGGAGTCAGACCTCCCTTCCCTTCTCAGCTCCTTCAGCAGCTGCTCAATGTCGAAGGCCTTGATACCGTCCAGTTTCCGACTTCCCAGGTGGGCTTTCAGAGTGGTCAGGATGTACTTGTAATTTTCCCGGGTGGTGGGGGAAATATTGTCCTGGTGGTTCTGAAACCAGATTTCCGACCAGGTTGCAAAGGTGTGTTTGACCCGGGTGTCAATTCCGTAGATGTGCCGGATGCGGTAATTTTCCAGCTTATCCCGGACTTCCTTCTGAGTTCTTCCATAGAAGGATACGGTATTGGGACGGCCGTCTTCCAGGTATCCGTCCATGAGATGGTATTCCCACCTGCCATCCGCCCGGCGGCGCAGACTCCCTTCGCCGTTCAATCGTTTTGCCATGTTACGCGTCATTGCTCCTTTCTTCCGGTAACCTTGGCTTTCGCCCTTTTAGGTTAACATAACTTTTTCACTGTGTAAAGGGATTTGGAAAAAAATAGTGAGAAAAAACCGCAGATTGTCCCGGGGCTGGGCCGCCGGGGCGGCGGCTTCAGCGGGTGCTCACCTCTTTTTCCATCCAGTCCATCAGCTTGTCCTTCGGCACCATCATCCGCTTGCCGATTTTCAAAGTGGGAAATCCCCGGGTGTGCATCAGGCAGTAGGCGTTGGCCCGGGAGATTCCCAGCACCTGTGCCAGCTGATCGGCGTTCAGGGTCAGAGGCAGTTGTTCCAGGGATGTAAATGTTGCTTTCATATTGCAGTTCCTTTCCGGATAGGTCTTTGCCTATCCCTGTTTATTCCTCAAGGTAGTTATTGTTTTTCAAAGGTAATTGGAAAATTGAGCCGGAGCCGAACGGGGGGATTGTGTGGAAGATGGGAGAACAGGATCCCTAAGTGAGGAAAATTCTTTCCCCACCCAGGGCCTGTTGGGTGTTCCCCCAATCCCCGACGGCCTCCGGCTAGTGTGTTTTAACTGGAGAGGAAGAGATGGTTATCTCTCCCGCTCTCTGACCCGCTGGCCCTTTTCCAGGGCCTTCCGGGCCTGTTTCAGCTCCCGGATGCGGGCCTTCAATTCATTTTCTTCCTGCAATTTCTGGTGCCACAGGGACCGGAAATGCTCTGCCTTGGCAAGATAGTCCTTGTTGTAGATTCGCCGGTCTGCTGCCTTCTGGCAGTTGTAAGCGATCCGGCTGAGCTTCTTCCGGTTCTCCCGGATGTGCTGGAGCTGGGCTCTCAGCTGCTCTTCCCGGGTCAGATTCCATTCCCGCTGATACCGGAATCGGGCTTCCCGGGCTTGGTCCTGCCACTGGTCTGCCGATTCTGCCAACGCTTCCCGGAGGGAAGATGCTTCCTGGATTTGTAAATCCACCACATCCCGCTCCCATTGAAGCTCGCTGCGCTCTTCCGGCGCATCCGGATCACAGCCGCACCAGCGGAGGTAACTACCATGCCGGAACCGCTCCTGGTCGGATGCTTCGGGATTCTCGTAGCGGTCCCACCGTTCCATCAACCGGTCTAACTTCTCTTTCTCTGTCTGCAAGTCCCGTTCCAGGTAGGTGACCTGTTTCACCAGATCATGGAGTTCCTGAAAGTTCTCTTTCTCATATCCGGGACATGCCTTGGACGCAATCAGCGCCGCAGCGTCCGCAATGGCATCCTCTGCCTTGGCATTGTTTTTCAGACGCCGCTCCCGGAGCCACTGGATGTACTTTTTCTTTTCATAGTACTGCGCTTCCTGCTGCCGCAGTTCCGCCTCTCCACGCCGGTTCTTCCCAATTGCGGAGTAGAGCAAATCTTTGGAAAGGCCCACGGTGTCCAGCCGGATGTTCCGCTTGGCTCCCGGCAGGCGAATGCTGTATGTACTGCCCCGGCGAATCAGGTCGATGTCATACTTCCGCTTTAGGGCCTCTTTCAGCTGCTCTATGGTGTAACTGTCCATGGCGGCAAACAGAATCTGATGTTTCAGCACATTATAGCGGTTCTCTTTTCTCTTCTGTTTGCGCTGCTCTTCCACCCGGTTGTTGTCCTCCTGAGCAAGTCCGTGGCTTCTGGTGTAGGCCAGCAGCCAGTCCTGGCAGTGGTGCCGGAAGGTGGGATTGTCCTGGTGCTTCCCTCCGGCACAGACTTCGCACCGGAGCACCTGGCTCCCTTCGTCGTGAATCATCCAGAGCCGTTCCTCCCGGGCCACTGACCGAACAGAGTTGATGGCCACATGGATGTGGGGATTGTCTGTGTCCATGTGGACGGCAATCAAGGCATCGTATCCGGATAGGTTCTCCCGGACGAACGCCTTGCCTTCTTCCAGCAGGGCCTCCTTGGTCAGCAGGGGAGCATCCGCTTCCGGGTGGCTGATGATGTAGATGTGCTGCTTGCGCTCTGCCTTGGTGTTGTTTTTTCCAAAGCGGATATTGGTTTCCATGCAGGCTCCGGCCCAGGTTTCTGGGTCCATTTCTTTTCCGTGTCCGTCCAGGGCGCAGATGGCATAGTTTTCCCGCTCCTGGAGCAGACCGTATTCATCCAGGATTGGCTCGTAAAGCCCCGTCTTGGAATCCTCCCGGTGTCGGTATTTGAGGTAGTCCAGGGCGTCGCTGTAGGCAGCATTTTTAGAGCTGGTGTGCTTTAAAATAGCCATTGACGGCCTCCATGGTTTTCAGCACCATTTTCTGTGTCCGTACCAGGTCATGGTTGGTCTGAACCAGGAGATTCCACTCTTCCGGACGTGCCTGGCGCTGGCCTTCATTTGGCTTGATGGCCATTTTCAGCAGGCCCCCTTGCCGCCCCAGCTCTGCATGGATGTATTTCAGTTCCGCTGTCAACTTCGTCACAGCGGACAATAATTTTTCTTTCTCCGGATCAATCACAATGGGATTTTCCAGAGCTGCTTTGCGGATGAATACCCCTTTGGACAGGCCCGACTGTTCCACCCGCCTTTCCAGCTTCCGCTGCTCTGCTTCGCTGAACCAGACGTGGGCATCAAAAGGACGCTTGCGGTTGGGCGCAGGTTTCGTTTTTTTCACAGGCTCCACCGGCGGTTGCGGAAGTGGCTGAGGCTCTGGGGCAGGGGAAACTACTTCTACTGGTGCAGGTTCCGGTTCCGGAATATCCTGAGCCTTGGGTTTTTCTTTATTCCAGAAGGCCAAAATCTACCGCCTCCTTTCCCTCCGCGACGATGCGCGACGGTTGCGACGATTGCGACGATGTTTTGGGGGGCGGGGTTTTACCGTCGCACCGTCGCGGTTCGCCTTGCGGCGAGATTTCAGCCGCATATCGGAGGGTAATCCGCCGACCGGTGTGCCTGGCTTTGTTCTCATAGGCGATGCCGTATTCCTCCATCAGCCGTCCCGCCTTTACGTTCAGATGCCGGGTGAGCCGATTGCTCTGGTCTGGAAGGCCCAGGGCAGCTACCAGTTCTGTGGGGGTGCCCTCCCAGCTGGGAGCCTGGGGTGTGACCAGTTTTGCCACCGCCTCCAAAATCGGGTCCGGCGGCTCCTTCCAGGGCTCCGTCTCTGCATGATCCAGCTCCCAGACCAGGCTCTCCGGGTTCTTGGTTATGTACAGTTTCTGCTCCGGTTGATCCCGGCTGGATAGCTCCAGGGAGGCTGTGAGATTGGTACGGTTTTCTTTCTTCATAAGAAGCGCACCATCGGAGCCGCCCCAAAGACCATTGGTGCCGGAAATCATCTCGAAGTTATCTCCGGCAGGCTGTTTCCGGGTGTGGTGGACAGCCAGGATGCAGATGTTGTAGGAATCCGCCAGCTGCTTCAGACTGGTGATCACATCGTAATCGCTGGCGTAGCTGTAGCCCTCCGTGGTCATCTCCCGGACTTTCTGGAGGGTGTCTACGATCACCAGAACGGTGTCAGGATGCTCCCGCAGGAAGTTCTGCAACTGCTTGTCCAGATTTTGACCAACCTGTCCGGCATGGGTGGCAAAGTGCAGGTTATCGCAGCCTTCCACGCCGAACATCCGGGCCATGCGCTCCTGAAGCCGCTTCTTATCATCCTCCAGGGCCAGGTACAGGACGGTGCCGCCGTGAACCCGATAGCCCGGAGATCGGTGCAGGTACTGACCCGGTAGGCAATCTGGGCTACCAAAAAGGACTTGCCGATTTTTGGCGCTCCGACCAGCAGGTAGACTCCGGTACTGAGTAGGCCGTCAATGACGTTCTTCCGGCTGGGAAGGGTTTCTTCCATTAGCTCGTTGTAAGAGACGGTATTCAGGAAGTCCGGGTCCTGGGCCCGCTGGAGTTTTTGAAAAAAGTCCGGGGAATCAGAAAAGTTTTCATTGAACTCAGCATCTGTTTCTGCTATACTGAGTGTGTACGTTTTGGACGACTGCCCTCCATCTGCGCCAACAGATGGGCTCAGGGCGGTCGTTTCTTTTGCTTTTGACATAGCTTCTCCTTTCTGTATTGTGTGTCTACGTTCAGAAAATCTGCATGTCTCACCTTCTTTCTGCGATGCAAAAAGTCGTTGGGCAGTCAAGCCCAACGACAGCGCACTATGCAAAAAATCGCCGGGCGGTCAAGTGCCCAACGACTGGGCACTATTATACGAAATTGCTGAGTGAATGTCAAGCGGTTGCCGCTCTGCAAAAGCGCTTGACATCTCTGTTCAATTTTCAAGGTACACGGGCATCTATGTTTTCTGGAATGCCCCTCCAGCTGCGGGTTCCGAGCATCGTCTGTCTCAGACAGTCCATTGCCGGTCGCCT
>DSLFC04101__coassemble_253_pt1 | contig 70956 bp, 71 predicted proteins | sample DSLFC04101__metabat2_low_PE_021 | metagenome-assembled genome bin DSLFC04101 | reverse complement strand
AGCAGTGGAAAGACTGCTCCCCTGGAATGCACCGGAAATGTGCAGGATGCCCCAAGGAAAGAAGTGAGAAGATGCGGCTGAAAAAGAACGGCGCCCGTCTGGTAAGTTTCGTGATAGACTTTGCCAACGGCAAGATGAGCCGGAGAGAATTTGACCTGGACTACTCCGGCTATGTGGTGGACTATTTTCCTGGATTTGAGGAAGAGCATCCCTGCCTTGCAAGAAGATTTGCAGATACCATTGACGTTGCCTATGAGCACTGCTCCTGGATGGAGGATGAGCCGTTCCGGCAGGCCATTGGGGATGCGGCAGATGAATTTCTGGGGAGAAACCCCATAGCGGATATCTACTGAGGGAGGAACTTCCATGGGAAGGAAACACCGCTTTCGTCATCCCCGCTGCCTGCTGAAGGAAAGAAGCACTGCCCCGGCGAAGCCGGAAAACGGCGACGAAATCTTCTGCAACGGCATATTCCGCTTCCATATCAGTGCCTTGCTGGACTGGCTGAAGGAACACCCCCAGCCGGTGGTGGAGATACCAATTTGCATGTGGGAGTCATCCGGCAGCAAAGACGACCGCCATGTGGAGGCAGCAGATGTAACACGCCCCATTGTCATTGCCGAAATAGCGCCGGACTACAGAGATTTCCTTTGTGAAATACCGGAAAGCAGTTGGGATATCCGTGGCTACGTATGCATTGACGGGTACCACCGGATAGAAAAAGCAAGGCGGATGGGTCTGGAAACGCTGCCTGCCGTTATCCTGCGCATGGAGCAGCATGTGCCTTTCCTGTACTCCGGTTATGAGCAGTATACAGACTATTGGAACGGAAAACTGGAGGAACGCAGCCAGGATGCCCAGCGTACACCGGCAGAAAAATAATATTGTTCATGCCATCCGGGGTTGCGCAAAAAGCGCAGCCCCGGATGTTTTATATGTGGCTAGAGTTGACGTTTACATCCAGCACCAGGGAAAAGAACTTATTCATGGGACTCCTCCTCTTCCAGCAGCTGCCGAAGCTGGGAAAGTTCCTCTCGGGAAAGGGGCTGCTCTTTCAGAAAGCAGGCAACCAGATTTTTCAGAGAATTGCCGTAGAGCCGTTCCAGAAGAGAAGAGCTGACGTGGCGGCGGTAATCCTCCTGGGTGACCACCGCTCCATAATAGTGGGTTCGCCCCTGGGTCCGCAGAATTTTCAGCGCACCTTTGTTCACCAGACGGCTGATCAGGGTGTATATGGTTTTGGGGTCCCAGGACTCGGTACCTTCCAGGGCCTGGATAATCTGTGCAGAGGTTGCCTCTTTCTGCTGCCAGACCACCTGCATGACCTTATACTCCGCGTCGGTGATTTTGGAAATGGTGTCCATAGCACCGCTCCTTTCCTACAGTTGTAGTCTTACGCTTATACTACAACTGTAGGGCAAATGTCAAGCCCTATTTTGACAAAAAACCGCCGCACCGAAAAGGTGCGGCGGTTTTTGGGTTATGGGGTAACAGAGCGATTACAGCAGGTCCTTCACCAGGGACAGGGCAGCCTCGTCAGCAACCAGGGTGAAGTCGGGATGCAGCTGCAGGATGGAGCCGGGAGCCTGGGGCTTGATGGGGCCGAAGAAGCAGTCCTTCACAGCCTGTGCCTTGTTCTCGCCGTTGACCACCAGCAGAACCCGCTTTGCCTTCATAATGGAGCCGATGCCCATGGTGTAGGCGTGGGTGGGAACGTCGTCCCGGGTAGCGAAGAAACGGGCGTTGGCGTCGATGGTGGACTTGGTCAGAGCGACCTTGTTGGTGCCCTTGACAAAGGCGTCGGCAGGCTCGTTGAAGCCAATGTGGCCGTTGGGGCCCAGGCCCAGCAGCTGCAGGTCAGCGCCGCCGAAGGCCTCGATCACGGCGTCATACCGGGCGCACTCCGCCTCGGCATCGGGATTCATACCGTCGGGAATGTTGCAGTTGTTCTGGTCAATGTTCACGTGGTCGAAGAGGTTATGCCGCATGAAGTAGGCATAGCTCTGGTCGTGGTCTTTCGTGAGGCCCACATACTCGTCCAGGTTCACAGTGCGGACCTTGGAGAAATCCAGGTCACCGCTCTCATATTTTGCGATCAGCTCCTTGTAGGTGCCGATGGGGCTGGAGCCAGTGGCAAGGCCCAAGACACAGTCAGGCTTCAGCTGTACCTGTGCGGCGATGATGTTGGCAGCCTTACGGCTCACGTCTGCGTAGTCCTTTGCGATGATCAGTCTCATTTCAAAGTTCCCCTTTCAATTTTGCTTTTTGCCTCCGCTGGTACGGCGGCTGGTACGCTACTGTGTATTGTAGCATATTTTTGAAAAACTGTACAGGGTTTTTCAAAATATAAGTAAATTTCTACAAATTCATCCTCTTTATTCGACCTTTTTTCATCTGGCATTATTTTATAATGCCATTTTGGGTATAGATTTATGGTCAGTTTTCGCTATAATTGCAATAAATCGGTTCGGGAAGGAGAAAAATGGAAATGAAAAACAAAATCACCACAAAGAAAATCGTACTTACGGCCCTGCTGGCGGCACTCACCGTTGTGGGTTCGGCGCTTCGCATCACAATTCCTTTGGATATTGCAGGCACCACGTCCTTCCATCTGGGCAATATTTTCTGCGCCCTGTCCGGCATTCTGCTTGGGCCCTGGTATGGCGGTGTGGCTGCCGGCTTGGGCTCCGCCATTTATGACATGATGAACCCCCTGTACATTTCCGAGTGCTGGCTCACCTTTTTGACAAAGGGCGCCTATGGTCTGGCTGCGGGGCTTGTGATCCGGGGCGGCAAACAGGAATGGGGTTACCTCAAAGCGCTTCTGGCCGCCGCGGCAGGTGCCGTAACATACGCCGTTCTGTATCTCGCCAAGGGCTTCTTCTACAACAGCCTGCTCCTGCAGGGCCTGACGGCGGAAGCCGCCATGGTAGGGCTCATCGGGAAGCTTCCTGCCACCATTTTCAACGCGGTAGTCGCCATCCTCTGCGCGCCTCTGCTGGCCCTGGCCATTCGAGAGGCATTGAAAGCCAATCACCTTTCCATGGAATAAGGTTCCAAAAAACTGAATTGCACCCCATCTGTTAGCGTACATCATACCAACTAACAAATGGGGTGCATTTTACTTTGGCATAGCGGTTTCTGTGTTTATTTCTTTTCTGCGTCCAGCTTGTCCAGCATATCCCAGACACCCAGCATGTACATGACACCCAGCGCCCGGTCGTAGAGGCCGTAGCCGGGACGGACAGTGCCGGGACCTTCTCCCCAGAGGTGACGGCCATGGTCGGGGCGGATGTAGCCCTCAAAGCCACAGTCGTGGTAGGCCTTCAGAATGTCCAGAATGCCCGTGTCGCCGTCGCAGTCCCGGTGGGAGGCTTCGGAGAAGTCGCCGTTGGGGAAGTGCTTGACGTTGCGGATGTGGGCAAAGGCAATGCGGTCACAGTGCTTGCGGACGATGTCGGCCACGTTGTTGTTGGGGTCGGCATTCAGAGAGCCGGAGCACAGGGTCAGGCAGTTATAGGGGTTGTCCACCATCTTCAGGAATCTGTCAATGTTCTCCTCATTGATGAGCAGACGGGGCAGGCCGAAGATGTCCCATGGAGGATCGTCCATGTGAATGGCCATTTTGATGCCGGTCTCCTCGCAGGTGGGCATCAGGGCTTCCAGGAAGTACTTGAGGTTGGCCCAGAGCTTCTCATGGTCCACCCCTGCGTAGTCCTTGAAGAGCTGGTCCAGCTTGGCCATACGCTCAGGCTCCCAGCCGGGGAAGGACATATTGTACTTCTCGGTGAAGTCCATGATATACTTTGCCATGGCGTTGTAGTCGTCCTGAATCATGTTCTTCTCATAGAACAGGGCCGTGGAGCCGTCGCCAACGGGATGGAACAGGTTGGAGCGCGTCCAGTCAAAGATAGGCATGAAGTTATAGCAGATCACCTTCACGCCAAATTTGGCAAGATTACGCATAGTTGTCTTATAGTTCTCAATATACATATCCCGGGTGGGCTTGCCGATCTTGATGTCGTCGTGGACATTGACGGATTCCACCACGTCCATGTTGAAACCATAGGGCTCCAGCTGTTTCTGGACCTCGGCAATCTCTGCCTCTTCCCAGACTTCACCGGGCATCTTGTGGTGCAGTGCCCAGACAATGCTGGTGACACCGGGGATCTGCTTGATATCGGAAAGCTTGATGTTGTCGTTGCCTTCGCCGTACCAACGGAAACCCATTTGCATAGGCATAGTTGTACCTCCAATAAGTTATGTTCATTCCGGGAAGTACCCGGAATCGTTTTTTCCCATTATACCAAATGCGGCTCATTCTAACAACGATAGAAATTTTGGAATTTTTGCCAAAAAACCATATCAATTTTTGGGTAAGAAATCATATTGACGGGCAAGCTATTGGCGGAGGGATGGGAATGACGGAAAAGCAATACGGAAAATTGGTAAAAGAAATGAGCCCCAAATCTCCCATAGCTCGGGACTGCCTGAACGCATTTCTCGTGGGTGGGCTTATCTGTGTGCTGGGGCAGGTCTGCGGAACGTGTTACGGTGCCTGGGGGCTCGACAAAGAGGCGGCGGGAACGGCAACGTCCATGACCCTGGTTGCTCTTTCGGCTCTGCTCACCGGGCTGAGCCTCTATGACAACATCGCCAAGTTCGCCGGAGCCGGAACTTTGGTGCCCATTACCGGCTTTGCCAACGCCGTAGCCGCTCCGGCGGTGGAGTTCAAAACCGAAGGTTTCATTCTGGGCGTTGGCGCAAAGCTTTTTGTCATTGCAGGCCCAGTCATTGTATATGGCCTGGCTGCCAGCAGCGTATATGGGCTGATTTTATTCCTGTGGCAGACGGTTTTGAAATGAAACCCACTTTTCCGGAGAAAAGATTCGGGGAGGGTCAATGCCCTCCCCGACAATTTACAGATTTTCAATCCCAGAGACAGTTCCAGTTCTGGATGAAATACTCCACACCGGAGTAGACCGTGGTCACAACGATCACGGCAATGACAATGATGCTCAGCACATCGAAGCCGGGAAGTGCCATCATGGCGCACAGGCCAATCATGGTGCTGGCGGTCTTGATTTTGCCGCTCCATCCGGCGGCGATGACCTTTCCCTTGGGGGCAGCCACCAGGCGCAGGCCCGTAACAGCGAACTCCCGGGTCAGGACAATCATCAGGGTCCAGGCGGGAAATACGCCCCACTGGCAGAACATAGCCATGGCGGCAATGGTGAGCAGTTTGTCCGCAAGGGGGTCCAGGAATTTTCCAAAATCCGTTACCTGATGGTAATGCCGGGCAATATAGCCGTCAATGAAGTCTGTCAGGCTTGCAATCACAAAGATTCCCAGAGAAACATACATCCATAGCCCAGCTTTCCCTTGGGATAAGTACATGGTGACCATATAAATCGGGATAAAAAGCACCCGCACCAAAGTAATCTTGCTTGCTGTGGTCATATTACGCCTCCTCCAGAATGTAGCCGGACAGGTCCCCCTCTGCGGTCCCGTCGATTTTTACCATGACAAAGTCGCCCTCGTGAACAGGCTCGTCGCTTGCCAGCCAGACTTTCCCGTCGATGTCGGGAGAATCGGCGTAGGTGCGGCCATAGAACTGCTCCCGCTCCTGGTCGTAGCCGTCCACCAGGACTTCCATGGTTGTTCCAATGCGGGAGGCGTTGTAGTCATCCATTATTTCGCTCTGAATCATTTCCAGAATCTCCGCCCGATGCCGTGCAATTTCGGCATCGGGGTATTCCATTTCGGCGGCAGGGGTTCCCTCCTCGGGAGAGAACGCAAAGGCGCCTACACGCTCCATCCGCACCTGGCGCAGGAAGTCACAGAGCTCCTCGAACTCCTTCTCTCCTTCTCCGGGAAGACCCGTGATGAGGCTGGTACGGATCACCAGGCCGGGAATCCGGCGGCGCAGCTTTTGGAGAAGGGCACGAAGGAATTCTCCGTCGCCCCGGCGGTTCATACGCTTTAAGATTTCGCTGTTGCAGTGCTGGATGGGGATGTCCAGGTATTTGACAATCTTCGGCTCCGAGGCGATGGTTTCGATGAGCTCATCGTCAATTTCGTCGGGATAGACGTAGTGGACCCGGATCCAGTGGAGGCCGTCAATTTTGCACAGTTCCCGAAGGAGCTGGGAAAGCAGACGCTTGTGACCAGGCAGGTCCGTGCCGTATCGGCTGGTGTCCTGGGCCACAACCATAAGCTCCTTGACCCCGTTTGCAGCCAAGACCCGTGCTTCGTACAGGATATCGTCCATCTGGCGGCTCCGGAATTTGCCCCGGAGATAGGGGATGATGCAGTAGGCGCAGCGGTTGTCGCAGCCTTCGGCAATTTTGATAAAGGCGTAATGCTCCGGCGTTGTCAGAATGCGGCCGCACTCCTCCTCAGGGGCATCGATGGAGCCAAAATCGCAGACCGTCTCCCCTGCCAGCAATTTCTCAATGGCAGGGACAACCTCCGTATAGCTTCCGGTACCCAGGATGCCGTCCACCTCAGGCATTTCCTTTGTAATTTCCTGCTGATAGCGCTGAGACAGACAGCCCGTCACAAGAATTTTGCCAACCAGGCCCTGCTGTTTTAAGGCTGCGGTCTGCAGAATGTAGTCGATGGCTTCACTTTTGGCGGAGTCAATAAAGCCGCAGGTATTGATAACCACCACATCGCTGCCGACGATATCCGCCTTGACGGTGTGCCCCGCCTCCTGGACACGGTGCATCATGCGCTCGCAGTCCACCTGGTTCTTGGCGCAGCCCAGAGAGATAAATCCAATATTTGCCATATCTATTCCTCTATAAAATCCTCTGTATCAAAGGAAAGCTGTGTTAATACTCGTTTAATGGTGCTGTAACTGTGTCCCCGGCGAATAAGGGCGTCAATGGCTCTGCGGATGTCCTTTTCGTCGGAATCCGCATCCAGCCGAGCACGGAGAAAGGTTTCTATTTTTTCCGCCTGGTCCGGGTAATCCTCTAAGGCATCGTCCCAGAACTCCTTTGGAATGCGCTTTTCGTAGAGGGCCTGCTTGGCTCGGGCCAAGCCATAGCCCTTTGCAATGCAGGAGCGCACCACCTGCTCGGCAGTGGCCCGGTCGTCCACCAGGTTCATGTCCGCCATCCACGCCACCGCTTCCTTGGCCTGGTCCGGGTCCTCTCCCTTGCGAACCAGACGTTCTTCCAGCAGGCGCTTGGACACGCCGGAGGCGGAAACGATACGCACCGCCCGCATTTTCGCAGACATCTGCCCTGCGGCGGAACGTAGTTTTTGGAATTCCTCGTCGGAGAATTCCTTCCCGGTGTATAGGCCGAAATCCTCCACGGTCTGACGGTAGAGCCCCAGCCTGGTGCCGTCGGAAAAGGTACACCAGTACCTCCCGATTCGGTCAGGCGTTCCTTTCAGGGAATCAAGCCTCATCGTCAAAATCATCGGCGGAGACGGCTACCGCTTTCTCCGCAACCTTCGCAGGGGTCTTGGGGGCAGAGGCGTTGAGCTTCCAAAGATTCTCCCGGACCTGGGCTTCCACCTGGGCGGCAATGTCGGGATGGGCAATGAGGTATTCCTTCACGGAGTTGGCGCCCTGTCCAATGCGCTCCTCACCCATGGAGAACCAGGAGCCGCTCTTCTGGACAATGTCCATCTGGACCGCCAGGTCCACCAGTTCTCCCCACTTGGAAATACCCTGGCCGTAGAGGATTTCAAACACGGCTTCCCGGAAGGGAGGCGCCACCTTGTTCTTGACCACCTTGACCCGGGTCTTATTGCCCACCACGTTGCTTCCTTCTTTGATGGATTCCACACGGCGGACGTCCAGACGGACGGAGGCATAGAATTTCAGAGCGTTGCCGCCGGTGGTAGTCTCGGGGTTACCGTACATAACGCCGATCTTCATGCGGAGCTGGTTGATGAAAATAACCACGCAGTTGGTCTTGGAAATGGTGCCTGCCAGTTTCCGAAGGGCCTGAGACATGAGCCGGGCCTGCAGACCCACAAAGGTATCGCCCATCTCGCCCTCGATTTCCTGCTTGGGAACCAGAGCAGCCACAGAGTCCACCACCACGGCGTCAATGGCGCCGGAGCGAACAAGGGCGTCGGTGATTTCCAAAGCCTGCTCGCCGGTGTCCGGCTGGGAGACAAGCAGGTTATCCGTGTCAACGCCCAGGGCTGCGGCATAGACCGGGTCCAGTGCGTGCTCCGCGTCCACAAAGGCCACTTCCCCGCCCCGTTTCTGGGCTTCCGCCAGGATGTGCAGGGCCAGGGTGGTCTTACCGGAGGATTCCGGTCCGTAAATCTCAATGATTCGGCCTCTGGGCACGCCGCCGATGCCCAGAGCGGCATCCAGTGCCAGGGACCCGGTGGGAATGGCCTCCACGTTCATTTCAGGCCGATCACCCAGGCGCATAACAGTACCCTTGCCGAAATTCTTGTCAATCTGGGCCAGAGCGGTTTGCAGAGCCTTTTTCTTGTCTGATGCAGGCGTGGGGGCCTCATATACGGTTTTCTTGGTAGCCATATTTTACTCTTCCTTCCTGCCGTACTGGGCCAGCACGGCGCGTTCTCTGTCATTATAATCTCTGGTTCGTGCCAGAACGGTGAATGAATTCTCTTCCAAAATGCGGCACACTTCGTCCCCTTGGCCCATGCCGAATTCCAGGCACAGATAGCCTCCGGGTTTCAGGGCTTTGCGGAAATTCGATGCAATGGAGCGGTAAAAGTCCAGGCCGTCTTCTCCTCCGTAGAGGGCCATACTGGGTTCAAAATCCCGGACGCTGGGGGAGAGCGTCTTCATCTCTTCCCCGGTGACATAGGGGGGGTTGGAGACGATGAGGTCAAATTTCCCCAGAAAAGGCGACGGGGCTTCCATGGCGTCGGCCCGGACACAGCGAACCCGGGCGCTGAGTTTATTGAGGCTGACGTTTTCCTTGGCCACAGCCAGGGCTTTCTGGCTCAGGTCCGCCAGGGTAACTTTGGCATCCTTCAGGCGGCTGGCAATGGCGATGCCAATACAGCCTGAGCCGCAGCACAGGTCCAGGATTCTGGGGTCCTCCGGCAGAAACAGGCCCTGGTTGATGGCAAGCTCCGTAACGGCCACGGTGTCGTCCCGTGGAATGAGCACGTCTGGGGTGATTTTCAGGGGGAGACCATAGAACTCCCACTCTCCCAGGATGTACGCCAGCGGTTCTCCTTGAAGAAGCCGCTGGAGGGCCGCTTCCACGCCCTTTACAATTTCCTCCGAAGCGTAGAGGTCCCGGTCCGTCAGAAGGGCCTGCTGGGATTTCCCGGAAACGTGGCACACCAGGTCCCGGGCAACGCGGCCGGCGTCCTGGGGCGCTTCCACAGAAAGCAGCGCCCGGCGGGTGTCCAGGTACAGGTCACTATACTGCTTTACCATCGGTCTGCGCCCTCCTGCTCAGGAAGGACTTCATTGACAGCCCGGATGGCAACCTCAATCATGGAGTCGTCAGGTTCATTGGTAGTGAAATTCTGCATCCACATACCCGGCGCCGTCAGAATCTTTGTAAACCAATTGTCATGGCATCCTGCCCAGCGGTTGATCTCATAGGTAATCCCCACCACCAGAGGCAGAAGAAGGAGCTTGAACACAATCATAATGATACGATACCAAGCGGTGCTTCGCATGGCGCCAAGGCTCGGGAAAATCGCAAGAAGCGCAGAAGATGCTATGGAAAACACCAAGATGGAGATGACCATAACCACCAGAAGAAAGCTGGTGCCGCAGCGGGGATGAAGTCTGGTCTGGGTCCGCACATTTTCCACCGTCAGAGGCAGGCCCGCCTCGTAGCAGCGGATGGTTTTGTGTTCCGCACCGTGGTAGGAAAATACCCGCTTCATCTCTCCCATCCGGGAAATGGCAAACATATAGATTAGGAAAATTGCCATGCGGATGAGGCCCTCAAAGAGGTTCAAAAGGAGGTTACCCTCTATCCACTTGTCAAAAAAGCTGCTGACCACCATGGGAAGCAGAAAGAAAAGCAGAATAGACAGGCCCAGGCCCATGATAACGGCCAGCGTCATGATGGCCTGCTGGAATTTTTCGTTTCCCAGCTTCTTTTCCAGCCACAGGTCAAACTTCGTCGGCTCCTCCTGCATTTCCTCGGGAGCCAGATCTGCCGAGTGCATCAGAGCTTTCACGCCCACAATGTTGGAATCGAGAAAGTTAAAGATGCCCCGGAAAAAGGGCCAGGTCTTGTAGGCGCCGGGTTTATTCAATTTTCTTGGGGTGACCTCCACTTTGAGGCCATCAGCAGTGCGCACCACGACGGCGTCCTTATGGGGGCCCCGCATGAGAATGCCTTCAATCAGGGCCTGGCCGCCGATCATGGTGCGGAATTTTTCTTTCGGTTCAGAGGATTTTGACATGACTGTCTCCTTAGTGGGAATTGGGCAGGCGGATGGTGACAAGGGTACCGCCGCCGGGGGCATTTTCCAGGGTCAGCTCGCCGCCGTGCATTTTGACGATCTCGTCGCAGACGGACAGGCCGATGCCTGTACCCCGGGCTTTGGAGCTGCCCTTGAAGAATTTCTTTTTGACCAGAGGAATTTCATCCTCCGGAATGCCGGGGCCGTAGTCCCGGATGCGGACCACCACGGCGTCGTCTTCGTAGTGCATGGATGCATCGATACGGCCGCCCTCTCCGCCATGCTTCCGGGCGTTGTCCAGAATGTTCAGGAACACCTGCCGCAGGCGCTTGGGGTCGCAGGGAATTTCGGGGATATCCTCATCGTTGTCCGCATAGCGAAGCTCAATGCCGTCCTGGGCCAGATGGCTGCCGTACATATACACCGTGTCCTCAAATTCGCCCCGGATATCCGTGGGCTCCACCGACAGGGTAACACGGCCGTCCTGCATACGGGTGAAGTCCAAAAGCTCCATGACCATTTCCGTAAGTCTCTTTGCTTCGCTGGAAATGATCTTCATGCCCTGGCGGGTGTCGGCGTCCATATTTTCATCGGAAAGCAGGGTCTCGCTCCAGCCTGTAATGACCGTCAGCGGCGTCCGCAGTTCATGGGAAAGCTGGCTGATAAACTCAGACTGCATTTTTTCGTTCTGGGCAATCTTATTGGACATCTCGTTGATGGTCTCGGCGAGCTCGCCGATTTCGTCCTTATAGGGCGTTTTGATCTGGACACCGTAGCTGCCGTTGGCAATGCGTTTTGCCTTTTCAGTGATCTCCGCCACAGGGTTCATAATGGAGCGGAGATAGACATTGCTGGTAATGAGCACCAAGAGCATGACGATGAGAAGTACGGACCCGCTGGTGGCAGCCACCAGCAGAATCTGGCCATTGACAATGCGGGTCGAGGTCACATAGCGGAGCACGCCGACCACGCTGCCGTTGGAATAGATCATGGGAGTGGACACCGCCATGATCTGTTCCCCGGTATTCTCGTCCCGGCCAATGAAAGACACCATACCGCGGCTGTCAATGGCCTGCTGAATTTCCTTCGTGGCAGGCGATCTTCCGGCCCACTGTCCGTAGGAAGAAGCGACCAGAAAGCCATCGGCATTGATAAACTGCAATTCGATGTTGTTTTTCCCATCGTAGGTCTGGGCAAAGGTGACGCAGGACTGGTAAAACTCGCTGTAATTCTGGCCCACATAGTCGGCGAAAAAGTCCGTGGCAGTTTTCGCACGCTTACGCATATCACTCTCCATCAGAGAGTAGTAATAGGCAGCAAAGGCAGCTGTGATGCCCAGCACGCACACGAGGCCCAGGGCGATGACAACGCTGGCGGTATTGAGCAGCCAGCGTTTACGCAGGCCACCCATGTGGAGCTTGGTTTTTGTTTCCATGAATGTTATGCGCCCCACTTGTAGCCCAGGCCCCAGACTGTGGTGATGTAAGTCGGGCTGGTGGTATCGTCCTCGATTTTAATACGCAGACGCCGGATGTTCACGTCCACGATTTTCAGCTCTCCTTCGTAGTCCCGGCCCCAGACAGCGGACAGAATGTCCTCCCGGGAAAGGGCTCGGCCGGGATTCTGCATGAAAAGTTTCAAAATGGCGTACTCCACCTGGGTCAGGCGGATGCGGTTGCCGTTCTTTTCCAGGGTATGGTTACGGGTGTTCATGACAAAGGGGCCTTGGGTCAGAAGCTCGGAGCTGGCGCCGCTGTCTCCGCCGATGCGGCGATAGAGGGCGTCAATTCTTGCCGTGAGCTCCGCAGGAGAGAATGGCTTCGTTACGTAGTCATCGGCGCCGGTCATGAGGCCCGTGACCTTATCCATCTCCTGGGTACGGGCCGTGAGCATGATAATGCCCATCTGCTTATTGGTGGCCCGAATGCGGCGGCAGACTTCAAAGCCGTCAAATTCCCCGGGGACCATGATGTCCAAAATTGCCACACCGATATCAGGGTTGGCTTCGATGGCATCCAGGGCCTGCTGGCCGTTTTCCGCCTCCACCACTTCAAAGGCCGCCCGGTGCAGATTGATGACCACAAATCTGCGGATATTCTCCTCGTCTTCCATGATAAGAACTTTTTTCATACTGCTCACTCTCAACTTTCTCCAGCTCGCCAGTCCTGACGGATCAGGCGGAAATTGTTCTTAAGTTTATCTGGGGTAATGCCGAATTCCTCGGCTCCCGGGGCGATACAGGCGCCGTAGGCCACGCCTTCGGCCCGGTATAGGGGGAATCGGCCGTCCGACTGGGCCTCCAGGTCCCGATTGCTGCCTGTAAAGGTGTAAATGTCAAAGAGCGACGACGCTTCCGTGTAGGTCTCGTCCCAGACGTAGAAGCTGTACACGCCTTCGCTCTGAGCAACGGAGGTTCTGCCTGCCCAGCTGTCGTCCATACGGAGGTACCATCCGTTCATGTAATTGTGGAACGTATAGAACTTGTCGATCTTACGTCCCTTGGAATCCAGGGAAAACCATTGCAGAAGGAATTTCTGCTCCCCTTCTTTCCACTCGGTCATAGCCTTCATGGTAATCAGGCTGGGGATCTCCAAAACCCCGTCGCCATCGATGTCCTCGGAGTAGACGTAGAAATTGTGCATGGTACGGATGCTGGTATTTACCCCTCCGGCGTAGGAGACGTTTGTAAAATTCCCGTTCTGGAAGGCAAACACATCCGTCACCACCGCGCTATCTCCCATGGAGCTGGTGACGTACACCGCCGGGATATCATCCTGCAAATGGCCAGAAACCACGCGGCGGATATTTGCCGGGCTTTCTGACAGCCTGGTTTCCACTGAGCGCTGGACCTGGTCCTCCTTGGCGTTATAGCTGTAGAGCACCGCCATGCCCCCAGGCTCCTCAGCCTCGCTGGGCCGCAGCACCATGACTTCGCTGAGGCCGTTGGTATCCAGATCGCTGGTGACGAATTTTGAGCACCCCACCACCAAAAGCTGCTCCGCATTGCCGCCGGCAAAGGAATAGACCGACAGTCGGCGCAGGACGTTTTCGCTGACCTGGCGGCTGAGAACCAATTCACAGCCGGGTTTGCCGTCAAAATTCACGTATTCCACCTGCTCAAAAACCGTACCGTTGCACTCAATGACCTCCGAGAGACGGTAGCGTTCGTTGTCGTCCTGGGTGAAGATCAGCACCTCCAAGGGCCTTTCCCCGGATCCGGCAGCGAACACCAGGCATTCGTCCACGCCGTCCCCGTCCAGGTCCGCAGACTGGACCGTCTGCTGATTTTCTCCGGAGATCGGGGCGGAATAGCTGAGCCCGGTCATGGCGGCATCGATGGCCGATTGTAAATGGTTGTATTCCTCAGACCGCCGGGGCAGGGCATACATTTCCTCCACTGTCCGCATGGCGCAGCCTGACAGAAGCAGTGCCGCACAGAGTGTGAGCACCATAAGGCAGATTTTTCGTTTCACGGCATCAGCTCCTTTCTTACTTGTAATCCCTGATAAAATCAGCCGGGTCAGATGGTGCGTTTATCAGTCTTTACTTTGATTATTGTAGCACAAATATTTGAAAAAGAAAAGCTTAAAAGCTTATTTTATTACAACATTTGCGTCTTCCAAAAGTCTTCGCAGCTCCTGAAGCATGGGCTCCAGAAGGGCGCACCGGGTGCCGCGTCTGGCTTTCGTGTCCGCAAAGTAAAGGACAACCTGGCTGTCCCCGGGGAACATATTGAGGATGGCCTTGGTTTTCTGGTAGAGTTTTCCCGCCTCTGAGGGCAGGCGCAGATACAGCGTTCCCCGTTTCATTGGCGGTCTGCTGGGCTCAGGATCTCCGTTGGCATAGTCGGAAATGGGTCTGACCCGATTGGCAACGATTTGGGGGTCCTTGTCCTCCCGAATGGAAAGCCTGCCTGTGATGACCACGGCATTTCCCTCCCGGATGTAGCCATTAAACTGCTCCAGGACTTTGGAGAAAACAAGAAGCTCAATGGACGCCGTGTCGTCCTCCACCCCTACATAGGCCATAAGGGAATTATTTCTTGTGGTTTTAATCTTTAAACTCTGGATGATGCCTGCAATAGACACCACCGTGTCGTCAGGCACAGGATTTTCCTCGTCCATCAGGGACGCAATGCTCTGAACATGGGTATTTTTCAGGAAGGGCCGATAATCATCCATAGGATGTCCGGAGATGTAGATGCCCATTGTCTCCTTCTCATAGGCGAGAAGCTCCGCCTTCGGCAGTTCCGGCATCTTCGGCATTGGAATGCGAAGGTGTTCCTCTTCCTCCATGAGCATGGAGAACAGGCCAATCTGGCCTTCCAGGTTCTTTTTCCGGGTGGACGCTACGGTATCCATAACGGATTCGTAGGAAGCCAGCAGTTCACTGCGGTGATTTCCCAGGCAGTCCGCCGCACCGCATTTGATGAAATTCTCTACGGCCCGTTTATTGAGTTCTCCCTCTCCCATCCGCTCTACAAAGTCTTCCAGAGACTTGAAGGGACCGCCTTCCCGGCGCTTGTTCACCAGACTGCGGATGAGGCCCTGTCCCACGTTTCGGACTGCCCCCAAGCCAAAGCGAATGGCGTCGCCTTCCACGGTGAAGGGGGCATCGGAGTGGTTCAGGTCCGGGGGAAGAACCGGGATTCCCATTTCCTTGCACTCGGCAATGTAGCCGGATATTTTGGCTGCGGAGTCGATGACCGAGGTCATGAGGGCCGCCATATACTGCTTCGGATAGTGGCACTTTAAATAGGCCGTCTGATAAGCCACCACGGCATAGCACACCGCGTGGGCCTTGTTGAAGGCGTAATTGGCAAAGTCCACGATTTCATCGTAAATGGACTGGGCAACGGCTTCGCTGACCCCGTGGCCGATACAGCCGGGGATATTCTGGGCAGGGTCACCGTAGACGAAGACCTTCCGCTCCTCGGCAATGACCTTCATCTTTTTCTTGGAAATGGCCCGGCGGATGTTGTCCGCCTGACCCATGGTGTAGCCGCCCAGAGAGCGGAAAATTTCAATGACCTGCTCCTGGTAGACAATGCAGCCGTAGGTGACTTTCAAAATAGGCTCCAAAAGGGGCGTTTTGTAGGTGACTTTTCGGGCGTCCAACTTGTTGGCAATAAATCTGGGAATGGAATCCATGGGGCCGGGACGGTAGAGGGCCACGATGGCCGTGATGTCCTCGATGGAGCTGGCCTTCATATTGACGCAGACTCCAGTCATGCCTGTGGATTCCAGCTGGAACACGCCCTGGGTTTTGCCCTCCGTCAGCATCCGGAAGGTCTCCGGGTCGTCGTCGGGGATTTTGGCAATGTCGAAATCCGGCTGGAACCGCTGAATCTGTTCCTCCGCATCCCGAATGACCGTCAGGTTCCGCAGGCCAAGGAAGTCCATTTTGAGAAGGCCCAGCTCCTCGATGGTGGTCATGGTATACTGGGTGACAATGGTATCGTCGTTCCGGGACAGGGGCACATAGGTACACACCGGGTCCGCAGTGATGACCACGCCGGCGGCATGGGTGGAGGCATTTCTTGGCATACCTTCCAGGCTGCGGGCAGTGTCAATAAGCTTTTTCACCCGGAGATCCCCATCGTACATTTCCTTCAGCTTGGGGCTGACCTGCAATGCCTCTTCCAGGGTGATATGGGGCGTTCCGGGGACCAGCTTGGCCACCACGTCTGTCTCAGCGTAGCTGAAATTCAGGGCACGGCCCACATCCCGGATGGCGCCTCTCGCGGCCATGGTGCCGAAGGTGGCAATCTGGGCCACATGGTCGGAGCCGTATTTGTCCATGACGTAGTCAATGACCTCGCCCCGGCGCTCCTGACAGAAATCCGTATCAAAATCCGGCATACTCACCCGCTCCGGGTTCAGGAATCGCTCGAAGACCAGGGCGTATTTCATAGGGTCCACTTCGGTGATGTGCATACAGTAGGCCGCAATAGAGCCCGCGCCGGAGCCACGGCCGGGACCCACGGGGATGCCCTGGGACTTGGCGTAGTGGATGAAGTCCCAGACAATGAGATAGTAGTTCACATACCCCATGCGGCTGATGACGCCCATCTCATATTCCAGCCGCTCAAGGTACTCCGGAGGTTCCTCCGGGTAGCGCTCCCGGAATCCTTTCATGCACAGCTCCCGGAAATAGCCCTCGTTGGTGTACCCCTTGGGCACCGGGAATGCGGGCAGGTGATATTCGTGGAAGGTAAATTCCAGATTGCAGCGGTCGGCAATTTTGGCGGTATTCTCCAGCGCCTCGCCGCATTCGGGAAACAGGGCCCGAAGTTCTTCCTCGCTCTTGAGGTAGAATTCCTGGGTCTCGAATTTCATACGGTTCTGGTCGTCCACGGTCTTGCCTGTCTGGATGCACAGCAGAACATCCTGCATCACCGCGTCCTCCCTCCGGAGGTAGTGGGCGTCGTTGGTGACAACCAGAGGCAGTCCCGTCTCCCGGGCAAGGCGAAGAATTCCTTGATTCACGGGCCGCTGCTCGGCAATGCCGTGGTCCTGCAGTTCCAGGTAGAAGTTCCCTTCCCCGAAAATCTCCGACAGGGTCAGGGCATAGTTTTTTGCCCCTTCATAGTCCTCGTTCATGAGGTACTGAGGCACCGCACCCGCCAGACAAGCAGAGAGCGCAATAAGGCCCTCATGATGCTCCCGCAGCAGGTCTAAATCTATCCGGGGCTTTCCGTAAAAGCCATGGATATTGGCTTCCGACACCAGATAGCAGAGGTTTTCATAGCCCCGGCGGTTCTCACACAAAAGGACCAGATGGTAAGGGTCATTGTCGATGCCGTGGACCCGGTCGGACATGAGCCGGCGGGCCAGATAGACCTCACAGCCAATAATGGGCTTGATGCCGGCTGCCTTGGCGGCTTTATAAAAATCGATACATCCATACATGACCCCGTGGTCCGTAATGGCTACGGCGGTCTGGCCCAGCTCCTTTACACGGTCCATGAGGCCGTCAATGCGGCAGGCGCCGTCCAGGAGGCTGTACTCCGTATGCAAATGCAGGTGGACAAAGCTCATTTCTGTGCCTCCTTGGCGAGATTCTGTAACTTCTTCATGCGGTTATTCATGGCGGGCTTTGTGATGGGGGGCTCCATAAGACAGGCCAGCTCCGTCAGGGATGCCGAAGGGTTTTCCTCTCGGGCGATGGCAGCCTCTTTGAGCTTTCCTGGCAGATTTTCCAGGATTCCGGCATTTTTCAGAATACGGATGGCATGGAGCTGTTCCTGGGCGGCCTCCACCACCTTGGAGGTATTGGCGTCATCGCAGTTGCAGCGGCGGTTGACCTTGTTGTTCAGTTCTTTTTCCAACTTTGCCTCCATAATGCCCATGGCAGCCACAGGCGCTCCCAGGTAGGTGAGAAAGTCGGAAATCTGGTCGCTCTGCTTGAAATACAGCACCTGGGTTCCGGCACGTTCGGCGATTTTCGGGGGAAAGGTCATCACTTCCCGAAGAAGTGCATTTGTCTCCCGGGCCACGCTTGCATGGGTGGTCGTAAGTTCCATGTGGTACCCCTTTCCCGGGTCTGTGACACTGCCTCCTGCCAGAAAGGCGCCCCGGAGAAACGCCGCCTTGCAGCACTCCTCTTCCACCACAGGAAGATTCACATGCAGAGCCAGCAGGCCCTTGGCGTCAAAGCCAAAGGCCGAGAAAATAACCTGCAGTTTCTCCGGGTCCCAAATCTCAAACACCAGCTTTCCGGGACATGCCACACTGGGAAAGCTGTCGAAGCTTACCGCAAAGGCTTTTTGGAAAAGCCTGGGTAGGAGCATGGCAAAATCCCGGTTTTCCGTGATGATTTTGATACCGTCTGCCTGGAAGCTGTTGCCGTAGAGCAGAATGCCAAAGCACTGTGCCTGGGCACAGCAATTTGACGTGGGCAGTTCCCGGCAGATCTCTGCCTTGGCAGCCGCAGAAAAGGATATTGCCATGGGAATTGCCTCCAATCTACCAGATTCGCACTTCCGGCTCCAGGCGGATACCGGAGTTTTCGTAGACCCGGTCACTGACCTGGGTCAGAAGCTCTTTTACATCCTGGGCCGTGGCACCGCCCAGATTCACGGCGAAGCCTGCGTGTTTCTGGGAAATGGCTGCATTGCCCACCCGGAAGCCTTTCAGCCCCGCCGCATCAATCAGTGCGGCGGCATAGCCCCCCTGGGGGCGTTTGAACGCGGAGCCAGCCGAAGGAAGGTCCAGAGGCTGGGAGGCGGAACGCTTGGCAATCAGGGTTTTCATATCCGCCTGAATCTCCTCGGTTGGTCTCGGCTCCAGACGAAGAACGACGCTGAGCACGATGTCTTCCGTGTCCTCCAAAACGCTGTGACGGTAGGAAAACTGCATTTTTTCATGGCTGAGGGTCCGGATCTTTCCCATCCGGTCCATTACCTCTACGGATTCCACAATTTGGGAAAGGTCTCCGCCGTAGGCCCCGGCGTTCATATAGACGCCGCCGCCGATGGTTCCCGGGATGCCGTGGGCAAATTCCATGCCCCCAAGGCCCGCCTTTGCAGCGAACACCGCCCCACGGGCCATGGTGACCCCTGCCATCAGGCGGATGCAGGTTTCATCCAATCGCTCCATGCCAAAAAGGCAGTCTTTGAGGCAAATGGTAAGGCCGGGAAGGCCCTCATCCGGGGCCAGTACGTTGGTTCCTGCCCCCAGTATAGCGGGTTTGCAGTCCAATAAAGCGGATACTTTCAGAATATTCGCCAGTTCTTCCCGGGTTTTGGGGAAGGCCATTACTTCTGCCGGGCCACCGATGCGAAAAGACGTGTGCCCGCTTAGATTCTCCTGGAACCTAAGCTCCGTTTCCGGCAAAAGGTCCCTGAGCTTCTGCTGAAAATCCGTCAAATCCCTCATAAACGCCTCCGGGTGTTTTACAAACTTTTCTTCACAGTATAACATATTTGACAGGAATATGCAATTATGACAGCTGTGAAATTTGTGTTACAAATAAAAAGCCGCCGGGAAAAACTCCCGGCGGCTGTATTCACATGGTCAGGGCTCCGTGCCCTCGGTGATGGCCATCATGTACTTCTTGTTGGCGTTCTGGTCAAAGTCCAGCACATAGGCGGGGTAATCGCCCATCATGATCTCCTTGCTCCAGTAGGTACCTTCCTTGGGACAGGTACCGGATTCGATCTTCAAGCTGGGAAGCAAGGGCAAAATCTCCCACAGACAGGTCTTGATCTGCTCGTCGGTCATGTTGGTGGTGATCAGAGGCAGGACCTCGTTTGCTATTTCCATAAGATCATTAAAGCTGATGGATTTGAGTCCCTCCAAAATGCCGGAAATCAGCGCTCTCTGGCGTTCCGTCCGCTTGATATCGCTGTCGCCGGCGTTGGAGTGCCGCATACGGGCATAGGACAGAGCTCCCATGCCATCCAGCCAAGTTTCGCCGGGTTCCACGTGGTAATAGACATAGAGGTCGTCATCGTTCAGGTAATTCGCCTCGTCCTCGCTGAGGTTCACTGTGATGCCGCCCAGGATGTCAATGATCTTGACAAACGCCTCAAAATCCACCTCAATGTCATAGTCCACTTTGATGCCAAAGTTCATTTCCAGGCACTCGTTGGTCTTCTGCATGGCCATGGCCTTGCCGCCCAGCTGGTTGCCCAGGTGGTAGCACACGTTGATGCGGGAGCGCCCGGAGGGGGTCTTAAAGGCAGGAAGCTGGGCATAGGTGTCCCGGAGGAAGGAGGTCAGGGTCAGGGTCTTTGTGTTCTTGTTCACCGTGGCAAGAACCATGGTATCCGCCATCATGGCGGCCTCTTCCACCTCGTCCTTTCGGGCGGAGTTGCCGACCACAAGAATATTAATGATGTCAAGGCCGGATTCCGTGTAAGGCAGAGTGGTTTCCTCGGTAGTCGCCTCTGTGGTAACCTCGGTGGTGGCCTCGGTATCCTGGCTGGGAAGCGTGATGGGCGTTGTGTCCACAGTGCTGGGATTCTGGATCTCCCGGTCCTTCGTGGCGTTCTTATAGACCATAACGCCGACCAGAGCTGCCAGTACCAAAACCAGTACCACCGCAATGGTGGTCATAACCACCAAACCCCCGCTTTTCGGCGCCTTTCCGCCGTGGGAGCCGTGATTATTGTTTGCGTAACGTCCGCCGTAACTCATATGTAACCTCCTGAATGGAACGTAATTTACAGACTGAATGGAATTATATCATGGGGCCTTCAGAAAAACAACCTTTTTCTGGGCCCTTCATCGAAATTGGGAAAAATTTCCCACATCCTGGTATGGTCCGGGCAAAGTGCGGCGGCAACCGTTGGTTGCCGCCTTGCCAGAATCATCCTTCGCTGGATGGAGGCGTTTCCTCCTGGGTCGTTTCGGCCGTGGTCTCCCCTTCCGTCACTTCCGCCGACTGGGTTTCAGAGGTTTCCGCAGGCGCTTCACTCTGGCCCGTAGGGGCATCAGGGTTGTAGGTTTCCCAGTAGGAGAACACAGCATCATCTACATCCCGCTCCTCATACTCAGCCCGAGGAACCTTGCTAATGCCATAGTTCATTATGGAGTTCACAACTATGAAAACGCCGCCTGCCAGAATGGCAAGCACAAGCAAAATGATCAGGGCAATTTTCCAGCCGCGGCCCTTTTTCTTCTTTATCGGCTTTGCTTCACGAATGACATCCGTGTTCGACTTGCTTTTATTCTTGTCGAGATATTTACCGCCCTTTGCCATATGCTACCTCCTGTTATCTATTTGAAACTTTTTTGTAATGATATCACAGCTTTTGAGAAAACGCAAGAGAAAACGAAAAAATTAATAAAGAATAAAGAAAGCAGGCGGTTCCCAAAGCGTTCTGGAACGCTTATAAAAAATGTGGACGGCAATCGCCGTCCACAAAAATCACTTTTCCACGATTTCCAGCAGCTCCATGGGGCAGGCCTTGACACAGATACCACAGGCGATGCACTTGGAGGCGGGGTTCTCGGGCTTCAGGACCATAACCTTCATGGGGCAGGCCTCTACGCACTTGCCGCAGCCCACGCACTTCTTCTTATTGATCATGTACACCCCGGTCTTGGGATTCTGGGTAATGGCGTCGTGCTCACAGGAGCGCATACATTTGCCGCACTGGATGCACATCTGGGGCTTGGCACCGCCGGCCTTTGGCAGAATCTTGATGCAGGAAAGGTCTTCGTCAAATTCTTTGTAGAAGGCCTCGGAGCAGGCTTGCACACACTGCAGGCAGGCCATGCACTCTACATTTTTCTTGGCAACGAGTTTCTTCATTGGATAACTCTCCTTTTCTGATGTTTCTCTCATTGTACACGCTGCGGCGGCAAATTGCAACAAAAAAATCAGCCAAACGGTCATTTTCCAGAAGTGCGCCCATGGTATATTTTCGGAAATACCGTGTGGGGCAATGGCAGGATTAAAGTCATGCAAAACAGGGCCCCAGAAAAAATCGGCACAGCCGAATTTCTCCAAACTATGCCGACATTTTTCAAGGAATGGACTTCCTTCCGGAAATGCCTTTCAGGCATCTTTTTGGCGGAGAGTGTGAGATTCGAACTCACGGTGGGTTACCCCATCACCAGTTTTCAAGACTGGCTCCTTAAACCGCTCGGACAACTCTCCATTTGGCTAGATGATACCATCATCAGGCCAAAAAGTCAAGCCTCTGCCCCGGCCCGCTTCATTGGTTTCACACAAACTTTCTAACAGTTATAGCCCCGAGGAAGCGCCAGGGGGGCGATTCATTTACGCTCTGCGGTCCGGTTGATTTCTTGGCACATTGCCAAATACTCAGCCTCGCCTTTTTCAAAGATTGCGACTTGCCTGGCAATACAGTCAGCCAGCGCCTGCGCGGACATTGGGTGATCTGCGGTGCATATCCGAACGATCTCCCGGCCGTCCCGGGCAGTCAGGGAGCTTTGCCACTGGTGCATAACATGCTTTGTATAGACCTCGCCGGAGGTTCTGTTGTATAAAACCTCCGTATATTCACCTGTGCCGGCCTTTTTTCTGATTGCGGCGCTGGCTTTTTGAAGCCCTGTCATTGTGTATCCATGGGTATCTGTCTTTGCCATTGTCTCCCTCCTGTGCATCATAGTCCGTTCCTTCATCAAAAGCAGCAAGGCAGGAAATCGCCGCAGGCGAATTTTCTCTATTGCTCTCTGACTTCCATCATACCGTATTTTTTAATCAGCCTGTCAAGTTTATCCAGCAATGCCTTACTCAGCAGGAGAATCGTCACGGCACAGGAAATGGCGTGCTTTAAATTATAGGTCACTCCCAGCGTAAAAACGGTTACGGCGTACTTCCAGGTCAGTTTCGGAGCGGTGGTGAAGATGGTACAGCAATCCAGCAGGGGACCTACCAGAAGCAGAATTGTGAAAAATCCAAACACAGCCAAAATCACCGGACGGTGGCGCTTCTTTTTTCCATAAAAGCAGAGCCCGGCCAGGAAGCCTCCAAAGCCGTAAGCCATCATCTGCCACGGGGTCCAGGGGCCTTGGCTGAAAAAGAAATTGCTGGCAAAGGCGGAAATGGCCCCTGTCATAAACCCAGCCTCAGGGCCCAGAGCAACGCCGGTGATCATGATAATGGCGGTAATGGGCTTGAAGCCGGGAAGCAAAATCGCCACCCGGGAAGCTACCGCCAGAGCACACATAACCGCAATGGTCACAAGCTCCCGGGCCTGGGGCTTTCTGGTCTCAAAGGCCAGGAAAAATGGGATCATGGCCTCGATGATGATCAGGGTGCAGGTCAGATAGTACCATCTTCCCTTGATCTGTGTGCCCAAAAACAGTGTTGCGGGAATCAGGACAATCCAGGTGAAGAGATTCAGAAGCGTGGACTTTCTCATACCCTGCCCTCCAAATTTGCCCGGTACAGTGCCGCCACATCCTTGGCGGTGACGGCATTTTGAAAGACAGACCGGCTCATGCGGTTGGCCGCCGTGGTGTAGAAGCTGTTCTGGCCAAAGAATCTATGGGGAGTGTCTGTGGTGAGTATCTGACCATCAAAGAACATACTCACAAGGTCCGAATACTCGGCGCAGAATTCCACATCATGGGACACCATAATAATGGTGATGCCCGCTTCCTTGAGCTTTGCCAGAATTGCGGCGAACTGCTTTTTGAAGAAGCTGTCCAGCCCCTTGGTGGGTTCATCCAGAAGGAGCAGCTTCGGCTCCGTCAGCAGGACTTTGCAGAGGGCCGCCCTCTGCTGTTCGCCGCCGGACAAGTCCTGGGGGTGGGACTGCAGAAGATGGGTAACATCGCAGGTCTCTGCTATGGCCGCAATCTTCCCTTCCTCCCGGCACATCTCTTCCAGGTCCTCCCGGATTGTTTTTTTCACGAAAAGACTTTTGGGGTCCTGGGGAAGCATGGCAAGGCAGTTTTTATACAGTTCGCCGGACTTGTAAGCCTTCAGCGGTTTTCCGAACACCTCTACTTTCCCCCGATAGGGCTTGCAGATGCCGCAGACGGCTTTCAGTGTGGTGGATTTCCCTGCGCCATTGCCGCCTACGATGGAAAAGAGGCAGCCTCTGGGAACGGTGAGGTTCAGCCCCTGCAAAACATCCGGGCTGTCCTTTTCATAGCGGAACCACAGTTCCTTGGCTTTCAGGGCAGGTTCCCTGTCTGCAGGTGCCGGGGCTTCGGGGGTGGGTTCCCTTTTCACCAGGGTGCGGCCTTCAAAGGCGGCGGTCAGCCAGCTTCGCCCTTCCCGGACCGTCAGCGGGCAGGAGCCCTGGGCCTGGGTCTCAAAAAACACATGGACCGGGGTTGGAAGTGCGGTAAGCATTGGGTGCTGCTTCTCCCACAGAAGGCGGCCAACCTCTCTGGGGGTGTCGTTTCCGATAACCTGTCCGCGGTCCATCACAACCACCCGGTCAGCACTGTGGTAGATGTCTTCCAGACGATGCTCTGTAATGAGGATGGTGGTGCCAAGTTCCACGTTTATTTTCCGGACGGTGTTCAGGAAATCCGAGGCGGCAATGGGGTCCAGCTGACTGGTGGGCTCATCCAAAATCAGGACTTCCGGCTGCATAGCCATGATAGATGCCAGATTCAATAGCTGTTTCTGACCGCCGGAGAGGCTGGCTACGTCCCGATGGAACCAGTTTGTGATGCCAAAGTAGCTGGCCATCTCCGCCACCCGCAGGCGCATGGTTTTCTGGTCAATCCCCAGACTCTCCAGACCAAAGGCCAGCTCGTGCCATACTTTGTCAGTCACCAGCTGGTCGTCAGGATTCTGCATAACAAAGCCGATCTTCGCCGCCTGGTCATGGAGACTCACATCTTCCAGCGGCACGCCGTCAAAGAGAATTTTTCCACTGCGGTTTCCATAGGGGGTCAGAACGGTTTTCAGATGCCGCAGGAGTGTGGTCTTGCCGCTTCCCGATTGACCGCAGAGGAGCACATACTCCCCTTTTTTGATGGTCAAATTCACGTTTTCCAGAGAGGGGCATCCGGCGCCGGGATATTGATAGGTTAAATCTTCGATATGGAAGTGGACCATTGGATGGCCTCCTTTATGTGCAGAATGGAGGGCAGCAGAAGATAGATTAGGTACGCCCCCAGGCCCCAGGTGGTTGGAGCAATGAAAAGCTCCGGCGTATAGGTGGCCTCGGTACCCCCTGCGGCGATGACCAGGGCCCCCAGCAGAAGAAAGACGCAGGCCAAAGCCCAGTCCAGCCCAGTCATACGGTAGAGCTGGAAACTGGTGCGCCTTGCTGTGCCGTAACCCCGGGAGCGCATGGAGTCTCCCGTGATGATGCTTCCCTCCAAGGCCCAATCCGTAAGGGCAGAGAGGACATTCATACCGTCGGCGGCTTTTTCCTTCGCACTGCTGTTCTCCCCCAACCCTTTGCCGATGGACTTCCGGGCGTCCAGAATCTGCTTCGTCTTTCTTACAAGATTGGGAATCATCCGCAGGACCATAACAAGGAGCAGGGAAATGGCGGGAATGAGACTTCCGAACAGGCATATGAATTTGTCACTGGTGAGCACAACGCTGTAGCAGCCGAACCAGAGCATCATGGCAACAAAAATCCCGGCAATGGCCATACCATAATATAGAGCTTCCAGGGTATAGGGCTTTCCGAACACGTACCACAGGACCCGTTTTCCGTAGGTATTAAAAAGCGGATTCACCAAGGTAAGGAAGAGAAAAACAGGAATCATGCCCAAAATCAGCTTCCATGCCCGCTTCCCATTTAAAAGCAGCAGATAAACCGCCGCGCTGAAGCAGCTGGCGGCAAGATACATAGGATGCTGAAACACCACCGTAAAACCGATGGCGCCCAAAAAGAACAGGAAATTCGTCAGCGGATGGCACTTGGAAAAGGCATCATATCGCATAAAAAGGAAACGCCCCCTTTCGTAATCCCTGATGAAACAGGCTGGAGGCAGCTGTCTGCTCCTGGGAGTTCATCAGTGCTTACGTTCGGGGACGAAAAAATGCAGCGCGCAAAAAATCGCCATAAAACAGCCAGACCGTCCCCAAGAGTCTTGCGTGTCCAATCACAGTTCGTATGCCGACTCCGGACGCCATAATGCCTATTCCTTCTCAGCCTGCGCCAATGAAATAAGCGGCTTTTCTGTCCGTCTACGGCGGCTTGGTACCGTTGGGATTTACCCATTCCAATTTGCCTGTGACTTTTATGTGTTTTCCCAGTGTAGCATATTTTTAAGGAGGATGCAATGCTTCTTATGAAAAATATGTTGTAATTTATTTTTTTCTGTGCTATAATGCCATTGCTGTTCGGGGAAACAGGTGAAAGTCCTGTATGAGCCCGTCGCCGTGAGGTGCATAAAGTCCCCATTCTCTGCCAAAAACGCCGCAGCTTTTGGTATGGTCATTGGAATCACTCTGAGAAGGCCGAATGGGGATGCACCAAGTCGGAATATCCGGCAGTATATCCTTCGTTTCTGCGATGGCCAGTGGGAGAAGGAAAAATGTATTATAAGGAGAATCCTATGATGAAGAAATCCAGCATTCGCAAAGTGCTGAGTCTCATCGGGTGTATGGTGCTGATTGCGGCTATGGCACTTTCTTTCACCGGATGCAGTACCGGCAAGCCCAATGAAACCCCGGCAGAGACCGGAGAATCCGTTACATTCCAGTTTGTGGTCACGGACCCCGATGGCAAGGACACCACCTTTGACATCACCTCGGACAAGAAAACCGTCGGCGAAGCTCTTCAGGAAGAGGGGCTCATCGAAGGTGAAATGGGCGAATATGGCCTGTACGTCACCACGGTGAACGGCATCACCCTGGATTGGGACAAGGACCAGATGTACTGGGCTTTCTACATTGACGGCGAGTATGCCGCCACCAGCGTGGACCTCACCGAAATCACCGAAGGCGTTGTTTACTCCTTCGTTGCCCAGGCCGGCTAATGAAATATCCGCAAAAGGACGGGTTAACACACCCGTCCTTTTTAGACTGTCAAAAATCCCCTGATGGGCTTTTTGGCAGTTTTTTTGCAGTCTCCTTCGCACAGGGGAGCGTTGCAGAATAACCAACTGCAACGCTCTCTTTCATATCCGTCCCACGAAAGGGCACCAAGGGATCCTGTGCCTGCAACAAACAGTTTCTGTCTTCTTAAAACTGAAATGCTGCTTGCAGGCCAGACCATTTTTGGTCCTTCTCACTCAGCTTTAAGGGCGTGCCATCTGCCATGGTGTAGCCATACGTACTGGCAGTTCCCTGGTATTCACCGATGACATCGGGCCACTGAATCCCGATTCCCGGGTCATTCCATGCCAAGCCGCCTTCGTCATTAGGGTGGTAAAAGTCATCACATTTGTAGCAGAATTCCGCCGTTTCACTGAGCACCAGAAAGCCGTGGGCAAAGCCCCGTGGTATCAGGAACTGCTTTTTATTTTCCTCCGTCAGCACAATGCCATACCATTTGCCATAGGTTGCGCTGTTCGAGCGCAAATCCACAGCCACATCGAATACGGAACCCTTTATAACCCGCACCAGCTTTGTCTGGGGATAGTGCTTCTGAAAATGCAGGCCCCGCAGAACCCCCTTGGTACTCATGGACTGGTTATCCTGGACAAAGGAAATATGGATTCCAGCTTCTTCCATGTCCCGCTGGCTGTATGTTTCCATAAAATAGCCCCGGTTGTCTCCGTGTACTGCCGGTGTAATGACACACAGGCCCGCAATGCCTGCCACATTCTTTTCTACTGTAATCTGTCCCATATGGTTCCTCTTTTGTTATAGCTGCACTTCTTTCAAATACCGACTTAAGGCATCCTGCCAGTTGGGCAGGGGATTAAAACCGGCCTCTGTCAGCTTTCTTTTGTCCAGGCGGCTGTTAAATGGCCGGGCTGCCTTGCTCAGGCCGTATTCCGCCGTTGTGACAGGAATTACCCTGGTGTTCATTCCAGCCTGACGGAAAATTTCGCAGGCAAAGTCATACCAGCTGATATAGCCGCCTTCGTTGGTGGCATGGTAGTAGCCGTATTTTTCCGTTTCAATCATATCCACCAGCAGCCGGGCCAGGTCCAGGGTGTAGGTGGGGGTGCCAATCTGATCACAGACCACACGAAGGGTATCATGGGTTTTCCCCAGATTCACCATGGTCTTAATAAAATTCTTACCGTTCAGGCCAAACACCCAGGAAATTCGCACAATAAAGTACTTATCTAAGGTGTTGGCAACGGCCAGCTCCCCTTCCAGTTTGGTCTCGCCATAAACGTTGAGCGGCTTGTAGTCTTTACAGTCCGGCAGCCAGGGCTGTTCGCCCTGACCATCGAAGACATAGTCTGTGGAGAGATAGACCATTTTACAGTCCAGCTCTTTGCAGACATTTGCAATATTCTGGGTTCCGCCGGCATTGATTGCCCGGACTTTTTCCACCTTGTCTGCATCTTCTGCCAGATCCACGGCAGTCCAGGCTGCACAATGGACTACCACATCCGGACGAACCTGGGCAATGACAGCACGCACCGCTTCAGCATTGGTAATGTCCAGGGCAATATAGGGCATGGTAGTCACGGCAGAACCGTCGGCAATGCCGCTGTAAACCGGTGCAATGTCGCTGCCTATGCCTTCATAGCCTCTTGCATGAAGGTTATTCATCACATCGTGGCCCAGCTGGCCGCCTGCGCCAGTAACAAATACTCTCATTTCACACCTCAGCGATTTGCATACATTTTCTCGTAGTAATTCTGGTATTCGCCAGAAATAATGGTCTGCCACCACTCCTTGTTGTCCAGGTACCATTGAATGGTCTTCTGAATGCCATCGGCAAACCTGGTTTCCGGCAGCCAGCCCAGTTCCTTGTGAATCTTGGTGGGGTCAATTGCGTAGCGCATATCATGGCCCTTCCGGTCGGTGACATAGGCAATCAGCGAGTAGGGCTTTCCAAGAGCGTCGCAGATGATTTTGACGATGTCAATATTTCGCATTTCATTGTGGCCGCCAATATTGTACACCTCTCCCACCCGGCCCTTGTGAAGAATCAGGTCAATGGCCTTGCAGTGGTCCTCCACATACAGCCAGTCCCGGACATTCAATCCCTGCCCATAAACCGGCAGGGGCTTGTCATTCAGAGCATTGGCAATCATCAAAGGAATCAGCTTTTCCGGGAAGTGATAGGGGCCGTAATTGTTGGAGCAGCGGGAGATGGTCGCAGGCAGTCCGTATGTACGATGATAGGCCATCACCAGCAGGTCGGCACTGGCTTTAGATGCGGAATAGGGAGAACTGGTGTGAATGGGGGTTTCCTCGGTAAAGAACAGGTCGGGACGGTCCAGCGGCAGGTCACCATAGACCTCGTCGGTGGATACCTGATGGTACCGGGTAATACCGTACTTACGGCAGGCATCCATCAGCACCTGGGTTCCCAGAATGTTGGTCTGAAGAAAAACCTCGGGATTTTCGATGGAGCGGTCCACATGGCTTTCTGCGGCAAAATTCACCACCATATCGGGATGTTCTTCCTGGAACAGCTTATACACGTCCTTCCGGTGGCAGATATCCAGCTTCACAAACCGGAAATTGGGGTTGTCCATTACGGGAGCCAGGGTGGAAAGATTGCCTGCATAGGTCAGCTTGTCCAGGCAGACAATGCGATACTGGGGATGCTTGCTCAGCATATGGAAAATAAAATTGCTTCCAATAAATCCGGCTCCGCCGGTTACAAGAATGGTCATAGGCTTCCTCAGCTTTCTGTGGTTTTCTTAAAGCTTTTGAATTTATCCTCGGCCACTTGGCGCAGGTGGTGGCCGTAAGGAGATTTTCCGTAAGCCTGGGCAGATTCCAAAAGCTCTTGGGTGGAAATCCAGCCGAAGCGGAAGGCGATTTCCTCCGGTGCGGAAATTTTGACGCCCTGTCGCCGTTCGACGATGTGGACAAACTCCGCTGCTTCCAGCAGGCTTTCCATGGTCCCCGTATCCAGCCAGGCAAATCCCCGGCCCAGAAGCTTCACATCCAGAATGTCCCGCCGCAGGTACATATCATTCAGCGTGGTAATTTCCAATTCCCCTCTTGGGGATTTTTCCACCTGTTTTGCCAGCTGGGAAACCCCTTTGGGGTAGAAATACAGGCCGGTGATGGCGTAGCTGCTTTTTGGATTGGAAGGCTTTTCCTCCACGGAGATTACCTTTTCGTTTTCATCAAACTCCACCACTCCGAATCGCTCCGGGTCACGGACGTAGTAGCCGAAAATGGTAGCCTGTCCGGCTTCTGCCTTCTCTCTGGCCTGGGCCAGAATTTTGGAGAAACCATTGCCATAGAAAATATTATCCCCCAGAATCATGGCGCAGGCATCCTCCCCAATGAATTCTTCTCCAATGAGAAATGCCTGTGCCAGTCCATCCGGAGACTCCTGCACTGCATAGGTCAGGTGTATTCCAAAATGACTGCCATCTCCCAGCAGGTCCTGAAATCTGGGCGTGTCAGTGGGTGTGGAGATAATCAGAATATCCCGGATACCCGCCAGCATCAGCGAGGACAGGGGATAATAAATCATTGGTTTGTCATAAACCGGGAGCAGCTGCTTGGAAGTAACCTTGGTCAGTGGATAGAGCCGGGTTCCGGAACCGCCGGCAAGAATAATGCCTTTCATAGCCTGCCTCCTTCTCTAAAAAAGAGAAAATCCTGTATTCTTGTCGCCATTATTCTACCATGCGGCATAAGAAATGTAAACCGCTATTTCCGTGTGCGGCAAATACGCATTGAAGGCGTTATAATAATGTATGATAGCTACACCATCGCCGAGCACGCTGTCCCTTTTTCATTGACAAAAATCTCCATAAGCCGTATAATAATAAAAAATATGGCCTAAATAGGCAGTCAAAGGAAGACACTTATGGTTCAGTTGGAAAATCAGTATCTGCGCCCCAAGAAAGCGGCAGCTTTGGAGCGGTGGCACCAAGACCCCTTTGAAATTCGGGAGGATTTGAAGGTCTGGCGTGGGGAAAACGCCACCATTCTGCCTCTGCGCCGGGAACCGGACAGCGGTCTGCTCTTTGGCAAGGGCGGCGTTGTAGACAAGGATGGAAATTATGTGGACCTCTCTTCCATCCCTGGCCGGGTGCAGTTCTCCTACCCCGCTCAAGCCGCCGAAATACGGGATGAAACGGTGGTATACTGCGGTTATCTGGTGCATCACTGGGGGCATTTTCTCGTGGAAGGCGTATCCAGATTGTGGTACTTCCTGGAAAATGACACGCACATTGACAAGTATGTATTCTTCATTGACGAGAACGAGCAGCGGGAAATCCGGGGCAATTACCGGGAATTTTTGGAGCTGCTGGGGGTCTGGGACAAAATCGAAATCATCAACCGTCCTACCGCCTTCCGGGAAGTTCTTGTGCCTGAGCTGAGTCTCAAATGCCATACTTACTACTCCCCCAAGTATCGCCGTCTGTTTGACATCGTGGCGGAGCATGCGGTGCCAGACCCCAGCTGGAAGCCCCTCTCCAAAATTTACTTCAGCCGCAGCCAGCTTGCCAAAGGCCGGGCCTTTGAATTTGGCTTTGAAGCCCTGGATAATTTCTTTGAAAAAAATGGCTATACCCTTCTGTACCCCGAAAAGGTTCCTTTGCGTCAGATGATTTTTTATATCCGGCACAGCGACGTGGTAGCCACCCTCTCCGGCACCCTCCCCCACAATATGCTTTTTGCAAACCAGGGCCAGACCGTAGAGATTCTGGAGCGTTGTGTGCTGAACATTGACAACCAGGTGGATGTGAACCGGATTCGGGACCTTCATGTGGTTTCCATCGATGCCAATATACCCATCTACACCATTGATTTTGGCGGCCCCTTCATCATGGGCTACAATGAGAACCTGGAGCAGTTTGCAAAGGATCACGGCTATGTGCCGCCGGATGGGAAATATCTCACAAAGAAGCATTTTCGGAAATGTTTTATCCAGTATATGAAAGCCTACGAAGACCTGTACCACTACAACTGGTTCATGGAAGCATGGTACGCTCCCTTCACCGACTACCTGTGGGAGGCATATCAGGCGGGCCATAAGTGGTTTGGGGCGTATCTGGACGGTGATCTGCCCTTCCGATGGTTCCACTATTTTGAATTTCACTACTGGAAGCAGTTTGTAAAGCACACCCTGGTGAAGCTGGGACTTCGATAAACAAAAGGACTTGCCGTCTGCGATTTGCAGGCAGCAAGTCCTTTTCTACTTAAATAGGATTGTGTACCAAAAAATGCCGCATTTACATTTCCTGTCTGCCTTCCAGGGCCCGGGACAGGGTGACTTCGTCGGCATATTCCAGCTGGCTTCCCACGGGAACGCCGTAGGCCAGCCGAGTAACTTTGACTTCCAAAGGCCGCAGGAGCCGGGAGATGTACATGGCGGTGGCTTCGCCCTCCGTGTTCGGGTTTGTGGCCATAATGACTTCCCGGACGTTGCCCTCCGCAACTCTTTGCAGGAGCTCCTTAATCTTAAGGTTATCCTGAGTCACGTGGTTTAAGGGGGAAATAACGCCGTGGAGCACGTGATAGACGCCGTTGAACTCCCGGGAGCGCTCCATGGCAATGACATCCTTGGGCTCCGCCACCACGCAAATCACACTCTGGTCCCGCATTTCATCGTCGCAGATCGGGCACAGCTCCTTGTCCGTCAGATTCTGGCACCGGGGACAGGTGTGGACTTCCTTTTTGGCCCGGAGAATGGCCTGGGCAAATTCTTCCGCTTCCTCCTGGGGCAGACTCAGCACATGAAACGCCAGACGCTGCGCCGTCCTGCCGCCCACACCGGGAAGCCGTGCAAAATGGTCCGCCAGGTCTTGCAGGGCGGCGGGAAAAAACTGCATGGTTCCTCCCTGCCCTTAGAACAGGCCGCCCAGATTCAGGCCGCCGGTGAGCCGGGACATGTTGCTGGCCGCCTCGGCGTCCGCAGAACGCATGGCTTCGTTCACCGCTGCCATGACCATGTCCTGGAGCATTTCCACGTCTTCGGGGTCCACGGCCTCGGGATTCACTTCCAGAGAAACCAGCTCGTGCTTGCCATTGACTGTGGCTGTGACCATGCCGCCGCCGGATTTCGCAGTGAAGGTCTTATTTTCCTGCTCCTCCTGAAGCCGGAGCATTTCCTGCTGCATCTTCTGTGCCTGCTTGAGCATGGCCGCCTGATTCATACCGCCGGGCATACCCCGGAATCCGCCTTTTGCCATAATAAAAAACTCCTTTGTTTATTGATTTTTGATTTTAATGATGTCCCCATGGGCACGGCCAAAGTTCAATAGCTGTTCCATTCTGGGATTTTGGTTCGGTTTTTTTGTCAGGTCCACCACCTGAATACGGATTGGCCGTCCCAACATGGCTCCGGCCTTACGGGAGACAATCTCCAGAATGTCCTTCTTGTCGATGGTCTCCGCCAGGAAACGATTACTGCACCGCAGTTCCAACGTATCTCCCACCAGACAGCCATCCAAGGGTGAATTGGGAGCCGCAGTGAAAAAGCCGGAGGCCGGAGGCTTCAGCTCCTTCCGGACCGCTGCACAGAGGTCCGGCCAGAAGCCCATGGGGGCTTCATCGGGAGGCATTTGGGCCCCATCCTCCATAGGCGGGGCGTCCTCGTCTGTCGGAATGGGCGGCCGCTCCTCTTCTTCCTCCTGGGGCGCGGTCTGAGGTCTCTGAGCTGCCACCACAAGGCTTCCGCTTTTGATCTGCTCTTCCAGCCGGGTCAGACGGGCATTGAGGCTTTTTGCATCCAGGCTCAGCTCTGGCTGGCACAGCTCCAGCAGACACAGCTCCGCGTCCAAACGGCGGCTGCTGCTGCGGGTGAAGCCCGCCATGGTGGTCTCGATACGCTCCATCATCCGGATCAGCTCTCCGGTGCCAAAGGCTTTGCTGAGGTCCATGGCTTCCTTGTCCGTGGAAATACCGGAGAGCATGGCAATACCCGCTCCCCCTGCGGTTTTCAGCACCAGCAGGTCCCGGCAAAGGCAGGCAAGCTCGTCCAGCAGAGCTCCGATGTCTTTGCCCTCAGCATAGAGACGGTTAAAAAGTTCCAAAGTACGGCGGGTGTCATGAGACGCGATATAGCCCATGATTTCGGCACATTTCTGCTCTCCCGCAATGCCAAGGCATGCGTAGACCCGCTCAGCTGTCAGCTCCCCGGTAGTAGCCGAAGCACACTGGTCCAATAAGCTCAGGCCATCCCGCATACCGCCGTCGGCCAGTCTCGCCAAGATCTTGGCGGCGGAGTCGTCCAGGTCGATGTTCTCCTGGTAGGCCACATATTGAAGCCGTGCGGCAATATCCTCCTGGCTGATGCGCCGGAAGGAGAACCGCTGGCATCTTGAGAGAATGGTTGCCGGGACCTTGTGAAGCTCCGTGGTTGCCAGAATGAACAGCAGGTGTTCCGGCGGCTCTTCGATGATCTTCAGCAGGGCGTTGAAGGCCGAAATGGAGAGCATATGGACCTCGTCGATGATATACACCCGCATTTTCACCTGGGAGGGCGCGTAGATGGCATCGTCCCGCAGGTCCCGGACGTTGTCCACGCCGTTATTGGAGGCGGCGTCAATTTCCAGCACGTCCATGCAGGAACCGGAATCGATGGCCCGGCAGGCAGCACAGCAGTTGCAGGGATTGCCGCCTACAGGGTTCAGGCAGTTTACGGCTTTGGCCAGAATTTTGGCGCAGCTGGTCTTGCCTGTGCCCCGGGACCCGGTGAAGAGATAGGCGTGGCTCATTTTCCCCGTCATGATCTGGGTCTTGAGGGTCTGGGTCACAGCCAGCTGGCCCGATACATCATCAAAGGTCTGGGGACGGTATTTTCGATAAAGCGCTTGATAGGCTGACATATGTCCCCCTCCTTTTATAGCAGATTCGCGGAATTATCCCCGGGCAGGCGGAAGGAAAGCCCCTATCCGGCATCTCAAAGGAACATTGGAATGAAAAAGGCTGGCTCATAACAAGATCGCACACCCACATTTGAACATCCGGCTGCCGAACCGTACAGCCCGACTCAAGAACGGTAAACCCGCGGCACACGAGAAGCTCCGCTTAATGCTGCTTGGTTCCCCACCTGACATGGTTCACGGTTTCTCGTTGCGCAGGGCCGGTCTCTCAACATCAAACTGCCCATAGGTATCGGTTCCTTGACGCCCGGGTGTGGGGTTTCATCCCTGCTGAAGCGATGCAGGTACAGGAAACCGCTAACTTCCCGACTAGTGCGACCTTGTTATAAGCCAGCCCGCTTAAACAAGGTTTGGTATTTAGTTCAGCTTGGAGTCAATGAAATCAGCCAGCTCCTGGAAGGTGGTGATCTTCTGATCTTCCATTTCCAGCTCCACACCCAGCTCAGTCTCCAGGTCCATGATCATCTCCACTACGTCCAGGGAATCGATGCCCAGGCTCTCGAAGGTGGAATCCGGGGTGATCTCATGCTCGTCCAGCTCCAGCTGCTTGGCGGCATAGTTCACAAGCTTTTCATACATAGACATAGGTTTTTCCTCCTGTTTTCTCTGGGGGTTCTTTATTTGTACTGGGACTATTCTAGTACAGGGAGTCTCATTTGTCAATGGCGTATTTCGCGGCGGCAGTTCCAGCGGCCCAGGCAGTGGCCCAGGCGATCTGCAGGTTAAAACCGCCGGTGTAAGCGTCGCAGTCTAAAATCTCTCCTGCGAAAAAGAGGCCCTGGGCGATTTTCGACATCATGGTCTTAGGGTCCGCCTCGGAAACCTTCACGCCGCCTCTGGTGATAATGGCTTCCGCCACCGGGCGTTTGCCTGTAATCTCAATGGGAAAGGCTTTCAGCAGCTCCACAAGGGAGCGGCGGTTCTGCTTTGTGAAGGCATTGGCCTGGGTCTGGGGGTCCACCTCCAGACGCCTCAGAACCACGGGAATCATTGACCGGGGCAGCAGGTCCGTCAGGGCGTTTTCCATACTGCGGTTTTGATAGAGCGCCAAATCCCGCTGGATTCTCTGGTCCAGCTTTCCTTCATCCAGAGCGGGTTTCAGGTCAAGAATGAGGCGGCAGCCCTCCCCTTTCAGGTGGCAGCTGGCGGAGAGCACCGTAGGACCCGAGACGCCGAAATGGGTGAAAAGAAGCTCACCAAAGTCCTTATAAAGAATCTTTCCCTTGGCGTTTAACAGTTTCACGCCTACGTTCCGCAGGGACAGCCCCTGCATATCCTGGCAGTCCGTGCCGGAAGTCTCCAGCGGGACCAGGCATCCCTCAACGGGAACAATGGAATGCCCCAGCTCCCTTGCCATGGCATAGCCGTCTCCCGTGGAGCCGGTGGCGGGATAGGAAGCGCCGCCTGTGGCGAGAATGACCCAGGAAGCAGGGAACGTCTCCTCTTCTGTCTGTACAGCGGTAACTTTCCCATCTTTTGTGAGAATATGCTGGGTCTTTCCCCTTTGGACCGTGATATTCTGGCGGCGCAGTTCTTCTTTCAGGCAGTCCAGAACGGAATAGGCCTTGTCCGTCACGGGAAACACCCGATTCCCGCGCTCGGTTTTTAAGGGACAGCCCCGGGATGTAAAAAAGGCCATGGTACTTTCCGGCGGAAAGGCCGTCATGGCGCTGAACAGAAAGCGGCCGTTTCTAGGGGTATTTTGCAGGACGTCCTGGGCAGAGCAGTCATTTGTGACGTTGCAGCGGCCTTTTCCTGTAATGAGCAGTTTCTTTCCAAGGCGGTCGTTTTTTTCCAGCAGCAGGACCTTCTGTCCATTTTTTGCCGCCGCAATGGCGGCCATCATGCCGGCAGGACCGCCGCCGATGACGATTCCATCAAAGTTCATGCTTGCTCCTCATTCTTGGCATAGACGTCGTACTCGTCCCAGATGCGCTCCAAATTCGCAAAGGTCTGGGACAGCTCGTTTTCCCGTTTGGCGGCGATGGCCACAATCAGGGCATTGACGATGCTGAGCGGGGCCACCAGGGAGTCAACCAGCGAAACCATATCGCTCTTGGCAATGAGCACATGGTCGGAGTTGACACCCAAGGGGGACAGGCGGCTGTCGGTGATGCCAATCACCGTGGCCCCCGTAGAGCGGCAATACTTTGCTCCCTTGGTGGTGGAAGAAGAGTACCGGGGGAAGGAGAAGGCAATGAGCACGTCTTCCGAGGTGATGCCCACGATTTTCTCAAACATCTCCACCGTGCCAAAACCGGAAACAACATGGACATTATTGAACATATAGTTCATATAATAGCCTAAAAAGTTCGCCAAAGGTGCGGTGGAGCGAACTCCCAGAATATAGACCCGCTTGGCTTTTAAAATGGCGTTCACTGCCGCAGAGAATTCCTCCCGGCTTAAGACCTCTCCGGTCTGGCGAAGCTTCTCCATATCGGAGTGGAGAACCATGGATACCACGTCCTGGTCTCCGATGCGGTTGCTGGCAACCTCAATGCGCTGGACCGCGGTCAGCCGATTGAGGACCATTTCCTGCATGGCCTTCTGCATCTCGGGGTAGCCGTCGAAGCCCAGGTCCACGGCAAAGCGGACCACAGTGGATTCGGAAACCCCTACGGTCTTTCCCAGGCGGTTGGCGGTCATGAAAGCGGCCTTGTCGTAATCCTCGGTAATGTAGCGGGCAATGCGTTTCTGGCCCTTGGAGAAGGTGGGTTCCTTCTCCTGTAGGAGCGCTAAAATATCGTAGCTCATGGTACCCTCCTACGGACGCACTCACAGCGTCCCGATTTCTTTTGATTGAAAATATAGTAACAAAAACCAAATCGCTTTGCAAGATGCGTTTCAAAAAAATTCATGGCATATTTCCACAAAAAACGAAGGACGTTTTTTCGTCCTTCGTCATCGTAGTTTTTTCATCTCGTCCGCCGTAAGATACCGCCATTTTCCCAGGGGCAGGTCTCCCAGCTCCAAGCCCCCCTCCCGAATGCGTCGCAGACGGACGCATGTCATGCCTGCCGCCTGACACATCCGGCGTATCTGACGGTTCCTGCCTTCGTGGATGGTCACGAGAAATTTCGCCTTTTCCCCCTCTGCCTTTTGCAGACAAATCTTGGGCGGGCGAATGGTGTAGCCGTCCAGGGTAATGGGGCGGGCAAGGCGCTTTTCTCCCCCGGGGACATAATGTTCAACCCAGACCTCATAGGTTTTTTGGGTTTCATGCCGGGGGTGCATCAGGGCGTTGGCAAATTCCCCGTCGTTGGTAAAGAGCAGCAGGCCCTCGGAGTCCATGTCCAGCCGTCCCACAGGATAGACCCGAACCCCGCAGTCTGCCACCAGCTGGGCGGCGTTGGGTCTGCCTTTTTCATCAGAAAGGGTTGTCACGTAGCCTCGGGGTTTGTTCAGAAGGATGTACACATTTCGAGGCGCTTGGGGTAAGGGCCGGCCGTCCAGGCGGATATCGTCCCTTTCCGGGTCCGCCGTGTCGCCCAGGCAGGCGGTGACACCATTCACCGTGACCCGCCCCTGGGAGATCATTTCCTCGGCCTTTCGCCGGGAGGCGGCGCCTCGGGCGGATAGAATTTTTTGCAGGCGCTCCATGGTGCCGCCTCCTGTTTTATCTGTTGAATATCTTTTCCCAAAAGGATTTTTCTTCCATTGGGGTCTGTTCAATGGTTTCTCCAAAGATGGTGGGCACTTTGGCCAGGGCTTTGCCTCCCAAAAGGGCGTAGCAGTCAGGGCCTGCAGCTCCCTCCACTGCCGGAGCATAGAGGAATCCGGAACCGGAAAGGGCCAGCTGGACCTGCTCGTCGGGGGCCAGAGAGAAGTCCAGGTCCTCAGAGGCCAGAACCGTCACCTTCTGCCGCTGTCCGCCTGCCACTTCCATGGTTCCCACGGTCTCTCCCTTATTGATGACCCGACGCGTTTCATAGCGGGAGAAGCCGTTTTCCAGCAGCTTCTGGTGATCTGACCAGTCATTGGGGTCATCTATGGTCACAGCGACCACCCGGCGGCCTTCTCGTTGGGCGCTGGACACCAGAATGCGCCCAGCAGCTTTGGTAAAGCCCGTTTTGACGCCTTCGGCGCCGGAAATCCGCCACAGAAGTTTATTGTGGTTTGTAAGATAGCGGTCTCCGATGCGGATGGATTTTGTGGATACGGTTTGCCGGAAAACAGGATTTTCCATGGCATAGGCTGCAAGGACAGCCAAATCCCGGGCGGTGGAATAGTGACCGGGACTGTCCAGGCCGTTGGGGTTTTCAAAATGGGTCCCCGTCATCCCCAGACGATGGGCCTTGTCATTCATGAGCCCCGCGAAGCCCTCCACGGTGCCTCCGCAGTAAATAGCCAGGGCCACCGCAGCGTCGTTGCCGGAGGACAGCATCAGGCCATAAAGAAGCTCCTGAAGGGTCAGAATTTCCCCCTCTTTCAAATACATGGAGGAGCCCTCAATGCCTACAGCCTCCTTGGGAACGCGCATACGGTCCAGGACGTTGCACTGCTCACAGACAATGAGAGCCGTCATGATCTTGGTGGTGCTGGCAATGAGGCTTCTTTCCTGGGGGGATCGCTCATAGAGCACCTTGCCGCTGATGGCATCCATCGCATAGGCCCGCCGGGCCGAAATGGCCTGGGCCTTGATCGGGAAAAGCAGGACGACGGCCAGCAGTCCAGCCGCCGTCCCGGCAAAAAGTCGTTTCATGTTCCTCACCCGGGGGTAGTTTGTGCCCGCAGGCGAAAATTATACGCAGCTTTGCAGGGGTCCCTCCTGCCCAAACAGTTGTTTTGAATCTATCCTAGTTTACTTGTTTTCCTTCCGGGAATCCAGGAAGTCGGCGATTTTTTCCAGGGTATCGGGAACCATTTCTACGATTCTGTCGGCGGTGGAGTTGGCAGGTTCAGGAATGGACATCATACGAACGTTTCCGTCCTTCACAATAAGAAAGCACAGCGGGGTCACCTTCACGCCGCCGCCTGTACCGCCCCCGAAGGGATTGTCGGCGCTGGCCGTTTTGCTCATCCGGTCCATGCCGCCGCCTGCAAAGCCGACGCTGACCTTGCTGACAGGGATAATGGTCACTCCATCGGTCGTTGTAATGGGCGTTCCAATGACGGAATTCACATCCACCATTTCACGAATCTTCTGGATGGTGGCCTCCAGCATATTGGGAAGTTTCTGGCTCATGTTATGCACGTCCTTTTCCTTTGTTCCGAAGTGTAAAATATTCTCTCAGCGCCGGGAAGCCGTACTTTCCCGTGAGGCCCAGGAGTCGGTACAGCGGGATGGAGAGTTTGGCTCTGGCGTAAATGGTGGTTTTTTCCGCGGTGAAGTCGCACTGGACGTCCACGTCCTGCTTTTGAATGACAAAAACCTGCTCCAGCTGAGGTATCAGGCTGCCGATCAGCGCCCAGGTTCTGCCGTAGTTCACCGCCAGGTCGCAGGGGTCGCCATCGGCAAGCACCAGTTTCAGTTCCAGATGCTTTACCCGGAGCTTTCTTCTCAGGCCCTTCAAAAAGCCCAGAAGCACGTTGATTAAGGGAAGAAAATCTGTAAGGCTGCCGCCTTTTTCGGTTTTCTGCGGCGCCTGCTGGGATGGCTGGGGCGGCTGGGGTGGTTTTGTCTGTGACGCCCGGGATGTTTCCTGGGATGGCTGGTTTTTTTCCGCTTTCTTGGGTTTCTTTTCCTCCCGTTTGGGCCTTGGGTAGAGGGTATAGGAAACGGGGCCCAGGCCAAACTGTATGAGAGGGCCGTTTTCCCCGTATTTGGCATCCAGGCTCAGGGGTATGGCGCCAATGAGAAGCAGGACTCCCAGGACAAGAAGAAAGCCCATTTAGTTTTCCTCCGTTGTTTCCGGCTCCACAGGCTCTCCGAAGGATATCTTGTCGATGGGAGGAAGCTCCTCCAAAGAGCTGAGGCCAAAGGTCCGGAGAAAATCCGGTGTGGTCTTATACTGAATGGGCCGGCCGGGGACGTTCAGTCTGCCTGCCTCCTCGATGAGCTTCTTATTGAGAAGCGCCGCCACGCTGTAAGCGCTGTCCACGCCGCGGATTTGCTCCACCATGGCCTTGGTTGCGGGCTGATAGTAGGCAATGATGGTAAGGGTCTCCAGCTGCGAGGCGGAGAGCTTGGGCGGTTTTCTCGTTTCCAGGGCTTTGGTGACGTAGTCCGCCATTTCTCCGGAGGAGGCCATCTGGTAGCCCTTTTCCAATTTCAGAACCCGGATGCCCCGGCGTTCAAAGGCATATTTGTCGCTTAATTTATCGGCGGCCTCCTCGATTTCCTTGGGGTCCGTATCCAAAGCGAAGGCCAGACGGGAAATATCCATGCGCTCTCCCGCCGCAAAGAGAATCGCCTCAATGGCGCGCTGCAGTTCCTCAAATTCCATCGGACTGTATCTCCTTTCGTTCCCCTTCGTTCAGCAGCCGCACGTTGGGATTGTCGCCGCTAATGTCATCTTCCAGGGTCACGGAGTTGGTTTTGCACAGGTCCAGTACCGCGAGGAACGTCGCCACGATTTCCGAGCGGCTTTTGTTCCCACGAAACAGGTTTTTCAGGCGTTCCACTCCGCGGAGCAGCAGCTGACGCAGGACCTCTCCGGCCTTTCGGCCCACGGGATAGGGTTCCTTACCGACGATGCCCTGGAAATTGGAGGTCGGCGGCGGGAGCTGACGGCCCCGGCGTTCGGAAATTTCATCCAAGGACCGCAAAAGGTCCCGCACTTCATGCTGATAGCGGTAGGTTTTGTCCTTGCGGAGGGGTTCCGGCTCTTTTGTAAACAGGCTTCGTCCGATTTCGTTCCGGGGTTCCAGCACCGTCACAGCTTTTCTGATATGCTCCATGGCCTCCTTCCGCTTCCGGTCGATAAGGGACTGGCGCAGAAGGTCCAGCTCGCTCTCCGCCTCGGCGGCTTCCGCGGCTGACAGGAGCATTTTGGTTTTAATGAGCATCAGGTGAGACGCCATGGTGATAAACTCGCTGGCAATCTCCATATCCAAGCGTTTGCGCTCTTCCAGGTACGCCAGATACTGCTCCAGAATGGCGGTAATGGACACGTCCTGGATCTCTATTTTATTCTTGCTGAGAAGTTCAAAAATAACATCCAGAGGGCCTTCAAAGTCCTCCATCACCTCGCTTCGGGTGTGGACGATGCCCTGGAGACGATACTGCGGTTCCGACATATCCCAATCCTTATTATTGATAAATTATAGTAAGTATACCATTTTTTTAAACTCTTCGCAAGGCCTTCAAAAAAATTTACCTTTCTTCCAGAAATTATTGCTTTTTTCGTGGGGGTGTGGTATGATACCCACAAGAGATAACGTAGGAGGGATGAAAATGGCAAAGCGGAACCGTTACCGTCAGATGGAGAGTCTGATGACAAAGATCATTCTTGGGGATGTACTGATATTCGTCGGGTATCTGGTTTTTGCGCGCATGGGTCTCAACGTTCTGAAAGTCATCACTGCCATTGTGGCCCTGTGCGGGTCCCTGGTCTGTGTGGGATGGCTGTACCTCACCGGAGAATTCACCCGGCGGCGGAGCCTGTGGATGGTGACGATCTTCATCTGCATCGTACTGTGTATGGTGATATCCCTGGTTCTGAAATACCCCTGCCCTCCCCTGAACGGTTGATTGCCAAAAACAGGAAGCAACAGTCAAATGACTGTTGCTTCTTTTTTATCGATAAAATGTGTTGCCGCCGATGAATTCCCGAATCAGGCTGGTAGGCGGAATCTCGTCATCCACATCGGCCTCACAGACGTAGTTCAATATCTTCACAATATTCCGGACCTCTTCATAGCAGGTCTCCTCCGGCTGCACTGCTGTGAGCAGCGGGAAGATGTGCTTCTTTAGAACCGCCAGCTCATAGAGGGTGGAAGAGTTAAAAATCACGTCGGCATTTTCCTGATAGGGGAAAATCCAGCGTTTTTCCCCTCGCTGGACGGATTCCCACATGGAGATGGTCTTCTCCACAGAAGCGCCTCGGGTCTCGTAATCCCGGACGGTACGCCGGAGAAGCCGCAGATAGCTGGTGGGAATACGGTTGTGGTCATCCAGGTTCAGAGGGAGAAGCGGGCTGACATACATCCGGAAGATGAGGTCATGGTCCACATTCTTCGGGAGCATCATGGGGTTCAGGCCGTGGAGGCCCTCCACAATGATGACAGACTCCTTGGGAAGCCGCAGTTTCGTCCCCCGCCACTCCCGGCGGCCTGTGAGGAAATTGAAGCTGGGAAGTTCCACTTCTTCTCCCAAAAGGAGCTTTTCCATATCCTCCCGGAAGAGGTCGCAGTCAATGGTGTTGATGTGTTCCAAGTCCAGCTTTCCGTCCGGTCCCGGAGCAATTTTATCCCGGTCGATATAGTAGTCGTCCAGGCTCATGAGAATGGGCTTTTTGCCGTGGACCCGGAGCTGGGTTGCCAGACGATTGGCCGAGGTGGTCTTTCCCGAAGAACTGGGTCCCGCCAGCATAACGGCTTTGGCCCCTCGGTCACAGACCATATCCGCCACCTGGGAGAATCGCTTCTCGTGGAGGGCTTCATTGACCCGGATAAGCTCCCGGATATTGCCGGAAGTGGTGAGGTCATTGAGGTCCGCCACGTTCTCGCACTCCATGAGGGCACACCATCGCTCTCCCTCAGAAAACACGGAAAAGAAATTCGGCATGGAAGGAACCTTGGCGCATACATCCGGGTTTTGGTCGTCGGGATAGACGAAAATAAAGCCTCCGTCAGCGGGAAGGATGTCCCACACCGTAAGGTACCCGGTGGAGGGCAGCATCTCGCCGTAATAATAGTCGGCGAAATCCCCATAGGCGTACTCGTCAAAGTAGTTCTCTTTCCGCCAGTGAAGAAGCCGGGCCTTGTCGGTCTGGCCCTCCTTTTGGAACCGGTCCACAGCCTCCTGCAAAGGCACCCGGCGGCGAATCAGGGGGATATCCTGCTGCACAATGGCTTTCACGCGCTCTTTCAGCTCCGAAACGTGGAAGCTTTCTCCCGCCACTTCCACGTAAACACTGGAACCCAAGGTGCAGTTCAGCTTGCTCCGGACCCCCGGATACAGCTCCCGCAGGGCCAGGAAAATAACAAACTGGGCGGTGCGAATATAAGCGTCCTTACCGGCGGAGTCCTCGTAGCGAAGAAGCCGCACCTCGCCTCCGGATGCCGCCATGGCCCGGCGGATGGAGGGCCGGTCTGCGGCTGCATCCTTCTGCCGCAGGGGGATATAGTTCAGGGTAAAGACCTCGCCGGACAGCTTCGCAGCCAGGGGCCGGCGGGAAAGGCAGGGGCCATCCAGGCCCAGGGCCTGCACCAAATCCCGCAGACTCTGGTCAGGCTGGGTCAGGATTTTGCGGCCGTCAATGGTCAGTTCCATATCTTCGCCTCCTTATTTTCTTATCTTATCCGAAACATCGGAATTTATTTCTTCTTACAGCGGAGCAGGAAAAGGTATCCCACAACACCCACGGCAATCACGGCCAGACGGATAAACAAATACCAGGCAGGATTCCCGGTGATAAAAACAGCCGTGGGACCGTCGGCACCGCCAATGATGCCAATGCTGGCACTTCCCTCAGAAGCGGCTAAGGATGCAGACAGGATATGGCCCAGAAAAATGGCTTTAAGAAGGTACGGCCCCACTGCTCCCAGAATCGCCAGAGCCAGAAAGGCAAACCGCCAGGGACTTTTATAAGTCGCTTTCTCAGGCATATAAATCCCTCCTTTGTTTTTTCTATTATAAATTGAGAGGATTCTCCTGTCAAGTAACCAATCTGTGAACAGTGGTTGGCCACACTGGGCTCCGATCTCCCCTACGACTGCTCAAGGGTGGTTCCGGGGTAGTAGTGGGATAGAATTTCATCGTAGGTCGCCCCCTGGGCGGCCATGGCGTCGGCGCCGTACTGGCTCATGCCTACCCGATGTCCCCAGCCTCGGGTGTGGATGGTGATCTTTTCCGGTGTGGTCTCCACCGTAAACGCCGTGGACCGCAGGCCCAGCTGGCTTCTGAGCGCCGTTCCGGTATAGGCAAGTCCCCCGATGACCATCTTCGCCACACCGCCGCCGGAGGTGTAAGTAGCCTCCCCAAACCAGGTATCCGGCGTTCCTTCCAGGTTTTGGCCCAGCAGGTCCTGGAAGGACTGGGGCGTAAATTCCACCGTGTCCGTATCATAGGGTGCGTTTTCCTCCCCCGGGCTCTCCACCGATCGAAGATATGGGATGTCTGCGCCCCAGACGGCGACGGCATCCTCGGTTATGCCTCCGGAGCAGGAAAAGTACACGGCCTCGATAAGCTCTCCCTGGTAGGTCAGGACCTGTCCCGAGGTCTCCGATACAGCCCTGCGAATTTTCTCCAGATCCCCGGGGATTCCTCCCCGGGAGACGTATTCCGCAGGCGAGAGCCGGGCCTGACAGCAGGCAGGGTTCTCGCAGATGGTTCCTTCTCCGTGCTTGAAGCCGGAAGATATGACCTTTTTCGTATAAGTCCGGGCAGCCACCGCCTGGGCTTTCAGGGCTTCCAGCTCAAAATCCGCAGGCATTTCTCCAATCAGCGCGGAAACCAGATAGTCCTCCATGTTCTCCTCGGTAACGGTGCCGTCGTTATGGAGCAGCTTGATGGTGTCCTCGGCTTCCGTGGGCATAGTTGTCGCCTCGGTAACCGCAGGGGGTTCCTCTCGGGGCGGTATCAAGGCCATGGCTGCATTCAAAAAGGCAGACGGCAGGATAAGTCCCATACACAGGGCAAGCAGAACATCCTTATAAACGGTTTTCATAGGTATCCCTCCGCTCCTACTGTACCACGGCATCGGTGGGAAACCTGTCACTTTACAGGCCGAAAAAAGGGCGGTACCCGGCAAAAAAGAAAGCAGCATCCAGGTGATTTTTCCATGCTAAAACGTGGGAAGGTACACCTTCCTGTCCTAGACCTCTGGGGACATTCCTTGCGTAACATTACATAAAACGGCCGCAAACAACTGTGTTTGCGGCCGCACGTCATTCTTCTTCAGTTTTCTTTCGGTACATTTCAGGAAGTTCACCCTGGCCGCCCATCATGGCAGTCATTTCCTCAATGCGTTCAATGGGGAAAGGCGGATTCGTCAGGGGCTTCAGGGCGATGGACATAAGCTTCATAGGGTTGTCATCGGCCAGCACACGATTGGAGCTGAGGGTGCCGCAGCGGCGGCAGCGGTGGATAATCGCCCACTCCCCTTTTCCCCGGACCCAGACAGCCACAGGCTCCATAATGCCGCCGCAGTCGCTTTCGCGGTCTCCCGGTTCAATGTCCACGTGGAGGCTATGGAGACAGTTCGGGCAGTGATTCCGATGGTCGCTTCCGGCCCCGGCAGGAACCACCAGGCGGCCGCAGTTTTTGCAGGTAAAGCTCTCGTCGCAGGCGTGGTTCTTGTAGTAACCTTTTTCGTACTGTTTGCGCTTGTTTTCCCGATTCATAATGGGTCCTCCCCGTTTATTTTCTTTATTAATACCGTAGTCAAAATTCAGATTAAGAACGTTTCTCTCTCCCCTTGGGGAGCTTGTGGAGCCTCTGTTCCACGATCGTGCAGAAGATGGCCATTAGCAGTGCAACGCCTGCCAGCATCAGGGGCTTCAGCCAGGGCTCGGCCGCACCCAGGACATTGGAAACGGTCGCCTGAAGCTGGCTGTTATAGAAATCGATCAGCTGGAGATGCAGAATGTACATCCACATGGAAATGGGCCCCAGAGCCAAAATCAGCTTTTTCCCAGGTGTCCAGGCGGCGATTCTGGGATGGGACACCATGAGCATCATGAGGGCGAAGACCTCCAAAATGGTACCGCAGGGGATCTCGCCAAAGGACATGGTTTTCGCCTGAACCACATTGAGCAGGATGCCCGTCAGAAACATGGCCAAAAGCTTTCCCGTGGTCAAGCGGAAGGTTTCCTGAATGCGGTCCTGGTACTGGCGGATAAACAGGCCCAGGCCAAAGAAAGGCAGTCCATAGAACCAGCCGTTGCGATAAATCAGGGAAATATCCTGGTCGCCAATCTGTTTGATGTTTGCCGCCGGAGCCACAATGCACAAGGCAAAGAAGACTGCAAAGGCACATAGACACAAAATGTAGAAAGGCCCATATTCTGTATTCTTCTCCCCTTTAAAGCGAACAAAGCAGCCAAAGACCAGATAAACAGCAAAGATGGCATTTAAGTACCACAGAGAGCCAACCCGGGGCGGGATATGCAGGAAAAGCCATCGCAGAAGGTCATAACCCAGCTTCGCCGTGTCTACGCCCTGAGAAAGGGTCCAGCGATAATATCCGATAACATCTGCCCCGCCCATTTTAAGGCCAATGATGTCGCACAGGATTTGGACGCCATATCCGATGGCAAAGAGCTTTGCAATATGCCACGTGCGGCGGCTTAGCTGTTTGGAGGTTGCCTGAAAATTAAAATAGCCTGTGATCATAAAAAACATAGGCACGCCGAAACGGCCCAGGCAGTTAATCATCTTTCCCAGCTCTCCCGGGAACTCCCCGTGGATCAGCACAATGAGAAACGCACCTATAAACTTGCACAGCTCCATAGATTGGTTGCGCTCAGCCTTAACAGCAGCTGTAGGCATTCTGTCTCTCTCCTTTGCAAAGGTTGTTGCAGCGAAGTCAATATACCACAACCGTCTTCAAAATGCAAGAAAAACCCCCGGGCGCTATTGCACTCGGGGATTTTGGAGGTACCGGCCAGATTTGAACTGGCGAATGAGAGTTTTGCAGACTCTTGCCTTACCACTTGGCCACGGTACCATATGAAATAAGGAACGCAGGCGCGTTCCTTATCCTTTTTTTGGAGCGGGTGACGGGGCTCGAACCCGCTACCTCCACCTTGGCAAGGTGGCGCTCTACCAGATGAGCTACACCCGCATCTGTTCTATCAAGGAAATTCCCTGATAGACAGCTGAGGAAGATGTGCCGGTAATCCGCCCGGCTGGGGAATTGTGGTGCCTCCGGTCGGAATCGAACCAACGACACGGGGATTTTCAGTCCCCTGCTCTACCTACTGAGCTACAGAGGCATATTGAGGAGAGGCAAGCTCTCCTCAAATGCTTTATTTGGCGACCCGGAACGGACTCGAACCGTCGACCTCCAGCGTGACAGGCTGGCGTGCTAACCGACTGCACCACCGGGCCAAATTTGAATGGTGGGAACAACAGGGCTCGAACCTGTGACCCCATGCTTGTAAGGCATGTGCTCTCCCAGCTGAGCTATGCTCCCGTTTCGCTTGGCGCTTTCGTTTGCCGCACCTCAGCGACGTGGTTCATTATACACAAACGCCCCCATTTTGTCAAGCATTTTTTCCAAAATTTTTCAAGAAATTTTTTAGGGTGTGTTTTCAGGGTATTCCCACCATTTTATGGGCTATTTTAGATTTTATTCAGAAGTTTTGCAATGTCGTCCGGTGTGAAGGAATAAACCGTGTCACAGAACTGGCATTCCACAGGGAAGGTTTTTCCTTCGTTTACAATGTCCTGCAGCTCTGCTTTTCCCAGGCTGATCAAGGCCTGCTCCACCCGGCTCCGGGAGCAGTAACACTTATAGGCCACCTCGGTGGTTTCCAGGAAAAGCACGCCCAGGTCACCGCAGACCTGGCCCAGGATGTCCTCGGGGGTCATGCCCGCTTCCAGCATAGGCGTCACGGCGCCGGCTTTTGCGATGTTCGCCTCCAGCTTGTCGATGATCTCATCGGGTGCGCCGGGAAGAAGCTGAATGAGGAAGCCTCCTGCCACTTTCACGGTCTGGTCCCGGTCCACCAGGACGCCCAGGCCGCAGGCTGTAGGGGTCTGTTCGCTTTGGGCAAAGTACGCCGTTACGTCATCGCCAATCTCCCCGGAAACCAGGGCTGTGGAGCCGATATAGGGTTCTTTCATTTGGAGGTCACGGATAACGGTAATTGTTCCGTCGGTGCCCACGGTGGCACCCACATCCAGCTTCCCGGGGTTTTTTTCCACCAGCGGCACATTGGCCTCGGTGACACAGCCCCGGACGTTGCCTGTGGCGTCGGAGACCACCGTAATGGTGCCAATGGGCCCGCCGCCGCGAATTTGCAGGGTCAGGGAACCATTCTCCACCTTTTGAAGGTTGCCCATCATGGAAGCCGCCGTCAGGCAGCGGCCAAAGGCGGCAGTGGCATTGGGAGTGGTGTGCTGAATTTCCGCACCCCGGCGGACAAGGGCCGTGGAGCGGATGGCCATGACCTTCACAAAACCGTCCATGGTCATGCCCCGGACAATATAGTCGTTCATTTGATCTTTCCCTTTCTCGCTTTTAAGTAAATGCGCTGTTCCCCTTCCCTGGGGGCCTCGAAAACACGGTCGCCGTAGACGGCGATGGATGTAAATCCGGCGGCTTTCAAATATTCCACCAGCTGTTCCTGGGTATAGGCATATTCCCGGTGCTCTTCAAAGGACCTCTTCCAGGTGTTTCCCTGGCGCTGGAACAGGTCTATGCCGTAGGAGCAGATGTTGGTCTCATCATCAAATTCCCCCCGCCAGACACAGTAGACGTCCTCATCCTCGTCGAGAAACACCTGGCCGTCCATGGCCCGGAGCTTTTCCGGGGTGTTCACGTCGAAGATGAAGATGCCTCCCGGGTTCAGGGCCTTGTAGATGCGGCCTATGGCCCGGGCACAGTCCTGGGGGTTCGTAATATAGTCCAGACTGTCCAAGGCGCAGACAGCCATGTCTACGGCCCGAGGGAGGCAAAGCTCTTGGAGAGGCTGGCAGACGAAGTAAGGCCGCTTGGGGAGCCCCTGGGCCTTCTGGGCGGCTACCGTAAGCATTTCTTCGGACAGGTCCACCCCCACCACGTCCAGGCCCCGTTCTGCCAGGAGGCAGGCCACGCTTCCCGTCCCGCAGGCAAGGTCTGCGGCAGTACGGGGGTGCAAGCCCTCTCGCTGCAGTATTTTCTCGTAAAAGGCCACAGTGGAAGCATAGTCCACATCATTTGTCAGGCGGTCGTAGCTGGCCGCCAGGGCTTCATATGCTGGCATAGTTTTTTCATTCCTCTGCATACGCTATGTAAGAGAAGGGTTTTCCTCCCTTATATGCTGTTCGATTACAAAGTGCGAAACCACAGGGAGACGTGAAAGCCTCCCTTGCTGTATAAAACGCACAACAACGATTAGGGGAGGGATCACTCCCTCCCCTACAGAAAATTGTAAACGTTTACCGCTTGAAGATGCTGAAAATCTCGTCGATGTCGCTCATATCGGCGGGCTTGGTGGGCTGCTTGGAAGCGGCCACGGGGGTGTCGATGTCCTCGGGAACGAAGCTGGGGGTCTTGGAAGCGGCGCTCTTGGGTGCAGAGGCGCTGGCCTTAGGATTGAAGCTGCTCTCCACAGCGTTCATGTCAAAGCCCGTGGCAATGACGGTAACCCGCATTTCGTCCTGGAAGTCCTCGGCAATGGTGGCGCCGAAAATGATGTTGGCGTCGGGGTTAGCTGCCTCCTGGACAATGCCCGCGGCGGTCTCCACGTCATCCAGGGTCATTTCCAGAGAGCCGGTGACATTCACCAGGACGCCTGTAGCGCCGTTGATGGAGGTCTCCAGCAGGGGGCTGGAAACGGCGGCCGTGGCGGCCTGCTCGGCCTTCTCCCGGCCGGAGGCGGTACCCACGCCCATATGGGCCCGGCCGGCGTCCTTCATGACGGCAGACACGTCGGCAAAGTCCAGGTTGATAATGACATTCTTGCAGAAGCCCACCAGCTCGGAGATGGAGGTCACCGCCTGCTTCAAAACGTCGTCGGCGATGCCGAAGGCGTTGGCAAAGGTGATCTTCTGGTCGGTGACGTATTTCAGCCGGTCGTTGGGAATGATGATCAGGGAGTCTACCTTTCCGCTGAGGTCGGCAATGCCCTGCTCTGCCTGGCGCATCCGGTTGGCACCCTCAAACTTGAAGGGCTTGGTGACGACGCCCACGGTGAGGATACCTGCCTCGTGGGCCAGGTCCGCCACAATGGGTGCTGCGCCGGTACCGGTGCCGCCGCCCATACCGGCGGTGATGAACACCATGTCGGTGCCTTCCAGGGCTTTGGAGATTGCCGCACGGCTCTCCTCGGCAGACTTCCGGCCGATTTCCGGCTTGGAGCCTGCGCCCATGCCTCCCGTCAGCTTCTCGCCGATCTGGAGCTTATTCTTGCAGACAGACTTGTTGAGGTCCTGCTTATCGGTATTGACCACCACAAAATCCACGCCGCCAACGCCGGAGTCGATCATGCGGTTGATAACATTATTTCCGGCGCCGCCGACGCCGATGACTTTGATTTTAACGACACGATCCTGGATTGATTCGGACATATTACTCTTCCTCCTATGTATCTCGTCGGGTCTGCGATTTTTCGCTTTCCCATGTCTTTTCTTATCCATAGCCTATATTCTAACTTTCTTTTTGGATTTGGTCAATAGAAAATCTATCATTTCGGCGGAATATTTACAAATTTCTTACATCCGGACGGCCTTGGACTGAAAAGACCGGTCAGGCAAAGGGGGTGTAGACCACCTTATCCGGCCAGATGCGGAAGCTGATATCCAAAATTCCGGACTGATAATCGCTCATCTGAAGAATCACATCGGCCATACAGGCGACCTTGTATTCGAGATTGCTGTCGTCGCCCAGGTTCACCTGATACCGGGAGCCGTACCACAGCATGATTTCCTCGGGCCGGGTCACGTCCACGCTGGCGGCTTCGCCTACGATGTCGTTATCTTCCAGGGCAGTGAGAATTTTTAAGGTCGCAGTAAGGCGCTGGGCTCCTGTGACACCCACAGGCGGGATGGTCTCCGCAGCTGTGGTCTCTGTGGGGTCCGTGGCGGCGGTGGTCTCCGTCTCCACGGATTCTAAGTCCTTTGCCTCCGCCGCTACGGCGGGTGAACCGGGGCTGGGTCCTTTCAGGGTCAGGCCAATGATCTTTGTATGGTTTCCTGCCTGGCCCGCAGTGGTCTGTTCCACCACCCGCCCCTGGGAGTTTATAAGCCACCACTGGGAATTCTCATCCTGGACAGAGTACACCACGTCCTCTTCTTCGATGATAATATTGACAGTATCCGGTAATTTTATACCGAACCGCACATCTTTCACATAGGGAAGGTTGGCTTTGATCAGGGCGCCGGCCCGGGCACGGCTGAAAGTGAAGAGGTTGTCTCCCTCGGAAATACCCGAGGCCTCCCGGACGGACCAGGGCGTATAAACCTCGGCACCGGTAACGGTGATGTCGCCCACCTTAAAGAAAACGGACAAACCGACTACCATGGCCATGACCACGGCAGACACCGTAATCAGCTGAATGAGCAGACGGTTCCGGTTAAAGGCCTGGGGCTGGGTGTAGATGACCGTAGGCGCCACGATAGGCTGCTTTTTCCGTCTCTGTCTGTTATGGCCCCGGAGAAGGGCCTCTTCCTTTGCCTTTTTCCGGGCGGCGTTTCGCTCCATGCCCTTCAGGAACACATCGCTGAGCTTATCCACCACGGTCTTTTTCCTGGGCTTTGTCTTGCCATAGGCCCGGCGGCTGGTGCTGGATAAATCGTCCGGCACCTCCCGGGAGCGGCGGGCCTGCCTTTGCGCAGGTTTCTTTTGCGGCGCTTCCCGCTTTGTCTCCTGCTTGGGACGGGCGGCCTGGCCCTCCGGGCGCTGGGGCGCTTTTACGGCTCCCTGGGCACGCTGGGGCCGTTTTTCCGGGGCCTCCGGGCGTTTTCTCTGGGAAGATGCCTGTCTGGGCGCCCGGTTCTCCGGCTGGGGAGCTCTTCTGGGCCGCTCAGCGCCACCCTGTTCCCGGGTACGGCGAGGCTGGTCCCGGTTTTCTTGTTTTGTATCCATAGGTTTCCTCCTGGGGTAGGGACGTTCTTACTTTCGGGACAGCTCCTCGACGATGGCACAGATACACTCGGTAGAATCCAGCCGCGCCAGTCCATGGAGTTTTTTCGCCATCTGCTCCCGACGTTTGTCGTCCGCAAGAAGCGTCCGTATCTGTGCATAGAGCTTTTCCGGCGTACAATCACGTTCCAGCATCACCACAGCGCCCCCGGCGGCTTCCAGAACCCGGGCGTTTTTCTCCTGGTGGTTGCCTGTGACGTTGGGCGACGGAATGAGGATGCAGGGAATTCCTGCGGCGGCGATCTCATTACAGGTAGCGCTGCCTGCCCGGCCAATGACCAGGTCCGCGGCGGCTACCACATCCGGCATATTATAGATGTACTCCCGGATATCCAGCTCCGGGACGGTTTCATAATCCACGCCGTTGTCTTTTACCCGCTTCGGCATCCACTCTTTGCCGAAGCTTCCCGTAGCATGGATATGGTGGAAGGGGAAGCCGTCCTTCTGCTCCAGAGCCATCATGTCTGCCACGGTCTCGTTCATGACCTTGGCGCCCTGGCTTCCGAAGGCGGAAACCACCACTTTTCCCTTTAAGCCCAGAGCCTCCCGGGCTTCCGCTCTGCTCTCATAGAGGAATTCCTTCCGGACAGGCATGCCCACCACCTCCACCTTTTCGGGATGGCGGTAATGCTGCACGCTTTCGGGGAAAGCCACCAGCACCCGGTTTGCCTTTCGGGCGGCAAGTTTTGTGGTGACGCCGGGAAGGGCGTTGCTCTCATGGACGCAGGTGGGAATCCCCATACTCTGGGCGGCGTAGAGAGCCGGGAAGCTGGCATAGCCCCCGGTACCCACCACCACATCGGGCTTGAATTCTTTAAAAATGGCCTTGCAGGACTTGACAGCGTCCAGCACACATTTGACGGCCCGGACGTTTTTCTTCACCGCGGCAAAATTTTTGCCCCGGCTCAGTCCGGAACCGGGCAGGCAGCGGACCTCATAGCCCGCCTGGGGCACCAATTTCTCTTCCATGTGTCCTTTGGCACCAATGAAGAGGATATTGCAGTCTGGATGCCGCTCCTTCATCATATTGGCCACGGCAATGGCGGGATTGATATGTCCAGCGGTGCCGCCGCAGGTAAAAACAAGGTTCATAAGAGACCCTCCTGGAGTTTTCTCTGATTTCGGTAGCGAGAGATACTTAAAACGATGCCCATCTCCCCCAAATTCACAGCCAGGGCCGTTCCGCCGTAGGAAAAGAACGGAAGCGAAATGCCAGTGGAGGGGAGCAGGTTCGTGACAACGCAAAGATTCAAAGTGGTCTGGACCGCCAAAAGTGTGATCAAGCCCGCAGCAAGGACCGTGGAAAACCGGTCCCTGGCGTGAAGGGCGATCCAGTAGCCCCGCCAGATGGCGGCGGCAAAGACTGCCATGATTGCCAGGGCCCCAATGAGGCCCAGCTCTTCACAGCAGATGGCAAAAATATAATCGTTATACTGGAAAGGCAGGTACAAATACTTCTGCCTGGAACGGCCATAGCCCAGGCCGAAGAGACCTCCGGAGCCAATGGCATAGAGAGATTGCAGAATCTGATACCCCGTATCCCCGGGGTCCAGCTCCGGATGGAGCCAGGCGGAGACCCGGTCTCCGGCGTAGCCCATGAAGCTGATGTAAAGAATCACAAAAAGAGCGGCGGCCCCTGCGCCCGCCAGAAGCCATTTGGGCTGGGTCCCGGCAACGAACATCATGACCACGGCAACCAAGCCCATGAGCATAATGGCGGACAGGTGTTTTTCCAGAGCCAGGGGCACCAAAATGCCCATCAAGGCGGCGCCAAAGCCCACAACCCCATAGCGGAACCGCTTGGCATCGGGGCCAAAATGTCTTGTCAGTCTTGCAAAGACCAAGATCATGGAGAATTTCGCCACTTCCGAGGGCTGGAACTGGATTCCGGCAATGGAAATCCAGCGTTTTGCTCCGTTTACCTCCTGGCCCATGACCAGCACAGAAAGAAGAAGCAAAATGCTGACGACATACATGGGCCAGGCAAATTTCTGCCAAAGAGCGGCAGGTATCCGGCTGAACAGCGCCATGGCGGCCAGGCCGATTACGGCGAAGACCGCCTGTTTTTGCAGGTACTTGGTGGAAATTTCGTAGGAAGTATCGTATTCACTCTGGGCGTAGCTGGCGGAATAAAGCATCATAAGGCCCAGGGTGAGCAGCAGCAAAATGAGAATAAGAAAGGGAATGTCCACGGTTTGCGCCTTGTTTCGGCGGTCCTCATTGGCATGAAAAGTTCCCTTTTCTGCCATAAAATCCTTTCCTTTTCCTTTAGAAAACGTTAACTAGGCCAGAAAGCCCTGAATGGAGAACCAGGCGAGAATGCACATGACGGCGGAGACGCCAGAGAATACGAAAACGATCTTCTCCTCCTTCCATCCGCACTTTTCAAAGTGGTGGTGGATGGGAGCCATTTTGAAAATACGCTTGCCGTGGGTGAGCTTAAAATAGGTCACCTGAATGATGTCCGACATGGCCTCACAGATATACACAAACCCCACAAGGACCAGAATCAGGGGCATTTCCAGGGCAAAGGCCATGGTGCAGACAATGCCGCCCAGGAACAGAGACCCCGTATCTCCCATGAAGACCTTCGCCGGGTGCCAGTTGTAGGTGAGGTAGGCAATCAGGCCGCCCACCAGGGAGGCAGGAAGCAGAGCCAGGTCCACTCTTCCCAGCGCCAGGGATACGGCGGTGAAGAAAACCATGACGGGAAGGGTCACGGAGCTGGAAAGTCCGTCCACACCGTCCGTAAGATTCACGGAGTTCACACAGCCCACCATGACGAACATGGCGAAGAAGATGTAGAGAATCGGGTTCAGCTCAAAGCTGACATCAAAAAACGGGATGTATAAATGGGTGTTCATTCGGCCGCTTTTATACATGGCATAGAGGAACACTGCAGACACCGCCATTTGCAGCAGGGCTTTCTGAATAGAAGTCAGGCCCAGATTCTGATGGTGGCGAATTTTCTCATAGTCGTCCAAAAAGCCGATGAAGCCAAAGCACAGGCCCAGAGCCAGCACATAGAAAACCGTGTAGTCCGTCATGCCGGGGATGTTGATGAGCAGGCACACAAGGGTCGCAGCAATGAACATGAGTCCGCCCATCATGGGGGTACCTGCCTTATAATTGTGCCAGGTAGGACCGATTTCCCGGATGGATTGTCCGGCCTTCAGGGCCCGCAGGACCGGAAGAAGCATCCGGCCGAACAGCCAGGAAAAGCCGCAGGCAATAGCGCCTGTGATGAGTACGTTTATCATGGGTTTCCTCCCTTATGTGTCTTTTTTCAGGAATGCGTCCAGAACCTGTTCCAAGTGCATTCCATGGCTGGCCTTGAAGAGGAGCACGTCCCCGGGTTTCGCGGCCTGTTTCAGGGCCGCCACCAGTTCTTCCTGGCTGCCGAAGGCCCTGCCGCGGTTCTCCGGCATGCCGCCTGTGATGGTGCCATCCCGGACCCGGTCGGCGTGGGGACCGTAGGCAAAGACCAAATCCGCCTTTTCGGCAGCAATGCGTCCGATGCGGTAGTGCTCGGCGTTGGCGCAGTCGCCCAGCTCCAGCATATCTCCCAGCACGGCAATGCGCCGGCCGGGTTTGTTGCCCAGAACGTTCAGCGCCGCTGCCATGGACTCGGGGCCGGCGTTATAGCAGTCCTTGATAATGGTGAACTCCCCGCATTTCAGAATTTCCTGACGGCCGGAGAGGTTGTGGAACCGGGACAGGCCTGCACTGATGAGGTTTGAGGGCACCAGAAGCTTTAAGCCAACGGTAATGGCCGCCAAGGTGTCGCAGACATAGTGCTCGCCTTCCAGCGGGAGCTCCACGGGAATGGAGAGCCGACCTGCCTCAGCACGGAAGCAGAGCATGCCTTCCCCTTGTCTGACATCCATGGCACGGACGTCACAGCCCTCACTGCGGCCAAAATAGGTGATGCGCTGGCGGGGCATCTTGTCCAGGTTCCGAAGCATGGTGTCGTCGCCGTTGAGCAGGAGCATTCCCCTGTCGCTCATACCTGCCACGATTTCCATTTTCGCCACCCGGATGCCCTCCTGGGAGCCCAAAAATTCCATATGGGCCGTGCCGATGTTCACAATCACCGCCACGTCGGGATGGGCGATGTTTGAAAGATAGGCAATTTCTCCGAAGTGGTTCATGCCCATTTCCAGCACGGCCACCTCCGTATCCTCCGGCATGGCAAGGATTGCCATGGGCATGCCGATGTCGTTATTGTGGTTGGCTGGGGTCTTGTGAACCCGGTAGCTCTCGGAGAGAACCGAGACGATCATCTCCTTGGTGGTGCTCTTTCCCACGGAGCCCGTTACCGCCACCACTTTGGGGCCGATCCGTTTGAGCTCCTCCCGGGCAATGTCGCCCAAAGCCCGCCGGGGGTCGTCCACATAAATGGCAGGGTAGTCCCCCACTTTCCGGGTACACAGCACCGCACCCGCTCCTGCCGCAATGGCGGCGGGGATGAAGTCGTGGCCGTCCCGGGCGCCTTGGAGCACCACAAAGAGCTGGCCCGGCTGAATGGAACGACTGTCGTTGGTGGCGCCGACAAAACTACAGTCGGCGTATTTTTCTTCCACGGTGCCGCCGCACCACGCGGCGGCCTGGCGAAGGGTAATATTAGCCATGATGATTCCTCAATTCCAGCAGGTAGTTTGCAACCTCTTCCCGTTCGTCCAGGTGAAGTTTCCGGCCGCCGATGTCCTGATATGTCTCGTGGCCTTTTCCCGCCAATACAATTATATCATCTTTTTTCGCAATGTCCATAGCATATCTGATGGCAACACGGCGGTCTTCAATGACAATATATTCCCCGGATTCCTTTTTTACCCCTTTTAGGATGTCCTCAATGATTGCCATGGGCGCTTCCGTCCGGGGATTGTCCGAAGTAATGATGGCAATGTCTGAAAGTTCTACGCCGATTTTTCCCATAATGGGCCGCTTCATGGGGTCCCGGTCTCCGCCGCAGCCGAAGACTGCAATGAGCCTGCCCTTACAGAATTCCCTCACGGATGTGAGAACATTCTGGAGGCCGTCGGGGGTATGTGCATAGTCGATGAGCACGGAATAGGAGGTTCCCGGGGTGGGGACCACTTCCACCCTGCCCCGGACTCCCTGGGCATCTGCCAGGGCGGCGGCAGCGTCCTGCAGGGAAATGCCCAGCTCTTTTGCAATGCCCAGAACTGTCAGGGCGTTGTAAATGGTAAAGTGGCCGGGAATGGGAAGGCTTACCCGGGCCTTTTCTTCGCCGCAGAGGGCGGTGAATGTCACTCCCTCTGCGTGAAGCTCCAGATCTCTTGCGTTCAGGCTGCCCTTTCCCTCCACGGAAGTTGTGAGGCACGGGCAGGCGGCAGCCTTCAGCATACGGTGGGAATACGGGTCGTCCGCGTTGACCACCGCTTTTCCACAGCGGCGGAACAGCTCGGCTTTCGCCTCGCAGTAGGCGTCCATGGTCTTGTGGAAGTCCAGATGGTCCTCCGTCAGATTCGTAAAGGCCGCCACCGCAAAGCGGATGCCGCCGATACGCTCCAGGGCCACTGCGTGGCTGGATACTTCCATTACAGCGTATGTGCATCCGGCATCCCGCATTCTGGCAAAGAGGCCCTGCAACTCAAAACTTTCGGGGGTCGTGCGCTCCGTGGGGATGACCTCATCTCCAATGAGATTTGCCATGGTGCCGATGAGGCCCACTTTGGCATGGCGTGTTTTTTCCAGAACCTGTTTCAGAAGCAAGGTGGAGGAGGTTTTGCCATTGGTGCCCGTAATGCCGATGACGGTCATTTTTTCCGCCGGACGGCCGTAGAAATTGCAGCCAATCAGGGCAAGGGCCAGGCGGTCGTTTTCCACCAGAATGTAGGGGACCTCTCCCTCCGGCTTTTTCGCCGTGACCACGGCGGCGGCGCCTTTCTCAAGCGCCATAGGGATAAACCTGTTGCCGTCAGCGGCAAAGCCGGACACGGCAACGAAAAGGCTCCCCCTGGTGACACGGCGGGAATCGTAGTACACTTCCGGGATGTCAAGTTCCAAATCCCCATGGCATTCCAAAATCGCAACGCCTTTTAACAATTCTTTCAGCTTCATAGTCTGCTCCTTAATCGTGGGCCGAATGGTCCGTAAAGTGGAGGGTGATGGTGGTTCCACGCTGGACTGTGGTATTTGCTTCCACGCTCTGGGCCGTAACGGTGACATCATCGGATTCTTCCGGGTTGCCGGTCACCAGAATATAGAGGCCCTGGGCTTCGGCCATGGCGGCGGCCTCCTGACGGTTCTTTCCAAGGAAGTCCGGAACGGCTACCACAGGAGGTTCTTCGGTCTCTTCCATATAAAACAGAATCTCGCTTCCCCCGGGCACAACCTCTCCCGGCGCCGGGAGCTGCCCGGTAACATATGCTCCGTTTCCCGAAAAACTGGCCGAAAGCCCGATTTTTTTTAGAATACCTCGAACTTCGTCCGCTGTCAAGCCGGACATGTCTTCCACCAGGATTTTCTGGCTTTGCGGGTCGCTTTCCTCATAGTTTCTGGCCACGCCCAGATAGGGAAGAATATCCGACAGCACTGCCCCCACCGTAGGCGCTGCCATGACGCCGCCGGAAATGTAGATGCCTGTCTCCCGGGACGGGGTATCCAGGGCCACCAGGCAGATATACTCCGGGTCCTCCATAGGGGCAATGCCCACAAAGGAGACGATCTTATCCTGGACCCGCTGGCCGTTTTCGTCAAACACGTCTATTTTCTCGCTGGTGCCGGTCTTGCCGCCAATGGAGAAACCCGCCACCTGGGCATTTTTTGCCGTACCCTCGGTGACCACGGAACGGATCAGCTCCCGCATGGTGTCCGAGGTCTCCTGGGAAATGGTCTGGCGAACAACAGTGGGTTCTGCCTTCAGAACGGTGTTCCCCTCCGGGTCCACCACCTCCGAAACAATATACGGCTCCATAAGCTTGCCTCCGTTGACCACAGAGGAAATAGCCCGGACCAGCTGAAGTGGCGTAATTTTGAAGGTCTGGCCAAAGGAACCGGAAGTTAAGGAGGCGGTGCCCCATTTGTCTGTGTTGACAATGAGGGACTTGTCAAAAAACACGCCCTTACTCTCCCCTGCCAGGTCAATGCCTGTCTTTTCCAGGATGCCGAAGCGCTGAACGTAGTCATAGAACCGTTCCCCTCCCAGCTTCAGGGCGATGTGGGCAAAGGCGATGTTGCAGGAATTCTGCAGGGCCTGGGGCGTTTTTTCTGCCCCGTGACCGGCGGAGCGCCAGCAGTGGAGCTTCTGGGCCCGGCCGGGTATCTGTTCAGAACCGGAGCAGTGGAAGGAAGTTTCCAGGTCGATAGCCCCGCTGTCCAACGCTGCCGCCATGGTGAGGACCTTGAAGGTAGACCCGGGCTCATAGCCGTCGGACAGCACCCGATTTCGCCACTGCTTGAGCTGTGCCGCAGAGAGGGCCTCGTCATAGGCTTTCTTGGCTTGCGCATATTCATCGCTGCTGCGGGGAATGCCCTCCATTTCCGCCTGCATTCTTTCAAGCTCTGCGGCGGCATTTTCATCCATAATTTCCAAATAATTGTTGGGGTCGTAGCTTCCCAGCGTGGCCATTGCAAGGATTTCCCCGGTCTTGCAGTTCATCACCAGACCAAAGGCTCCATTCTGCACATCGTATCTCGCCATGGCGGCCTCCATCTGCTTTTCGAGGCAGCTCTGGATTGTGGTGTCCAGGGTAAGAATCACCGTATTTCCCGGTTTGGCTGCGGCGAAGTGCTCATAGGAAAAGGGCATATCCATTTCGTTGTTGCCCTTGGTGGTGATAACCCGGCCTGCTCCTCCGGTCAGATAGCGGTCATAGGCGGCCTCCACCCCTTCGGAGCCGCCGCCTGAGGCGTTGGTAAAGCCAATCACCTGGGCGGCTAAGGTACCGAAGGGATAGGCACGCTTTGATGACGGCTCCAAATGGACGCCGGAAATATCATTCTCATTGATATAGGAGCGAATCTCCCCGGCGGTTTCCTCGTCAATTCCCGCGGCAATCTGTTTATAGCGTTTCGTCCGGTCTGCGGCTTGTTCCGCAATCCAGGCAGGGTCTTTTCCCAATAAGTCCCCCAAAAACTGTGCCACAGCGGGAATATCCGCCTTGGACTGCTTGAGCTCATGGGGGTCCAGGAACACATTTTCCACGGAAACAGACGTGGCGAGAATGTTCATGTTCCGGTCCAGAATGTCCCCTCGGCTGGGAGTGACGGAGGTGGTGCGGGTTTGATTCCGCAAGGCGAGAGACGCATAGTAGTCATAGTCCCGGATCATCAGCTCATAAAGCCGCACCCCCACGCACAGGAAGGCCAGAAGGCCGAATACCGCACTCACCAGGGCAATGCGCCGGTGCTGTCCGGTGCTGAGCCGCAGGCGGTCATAATGCTTTCTCTCCACTTCCAACACCCCATTCCAATTTCCGCTTTGCAAAACGGGCAGCAAGGGAATCCCTCGCCGCCCGTTTGCAGCTTATAGAAAATTGTATGAGGCAGGTGTGCGTTTATTCCCAGAGCCCATTCCAAAACCAAAGGATCCGCTCTTTCAGCGTCTCCTCATGGCGAGGCTCAGGAACCGTCACATTTATGGTCATTGTCTTGACTTCCTCCACAGGGACCAGTCCCAGGCCCAGGGCCTTGCTTTTGACCTCTTCCAAGTCGTAGCCCTGCTGGTACTGCAGCTTCAGCTGGGAGTTTTTCACATTGAGGGAGGAAATGTAGTTTTCTGTAGCACGGTACTCGGCCCAGTCGTCCTGAATTTCCACAACGCCAAAGGCCATGACCATAAGAAGCACCAGCGCCGCCACGATGCCGACGATGGCAACAGGGTCCAGAACAATGTTTTCCGGCTTATAGAGCCGCTCCTCAGGCAGAGTGGTCCGCGGCAGCCGGAAACGCTGGATATCCAATTTTTTCGCTTCACTGCCGTAGGTGTAAAATTCCCGAACGTATTGAATCTTCGGTTTCTCTACCATGACCGTTCCGTCCTTTCTGGGGCGCTGTACCGATGCACAGCCAATAATTCAGATTTTCTCGCAGACCCGAAGCTTTGCGCTTCTGGCTCGAGGGTTCCGGTTCAGCTCCTCATCAGAGGATGTGATGGGCTTTCTCGTCATAACCTTCACCTGGGGTGTTTTGCCGCAGACACACACCGGGAAATTGGGCGGGCAGGTACAGCCCTTGGCAGCGGCGGCCATGGCATTTTTCACAATGCGGTCTTCCAGAGAGTGGAAGGTGATGATGGCAAGCCGTCCGCCCGGATTCAGGGCCGGAATGGCGGCATCCAGAACCTTTTCAAGGTCCCCCAGCTCGTCGTTCACGGCAATGCGGATGGCCTGGAAGCTGCGCTTGGCAGGGTGCTGTTTTTCCCGCAGCGCGGCGGCGGGCATGGCGGAGCGGATGATGTCCACCAGCTCCAGGGTGGTTTCGATTGTCCGTTCCTCCCGGCGGCGGCAGATGGCAGCCGCAATCTGGGGGGCGTAGCGCTCTTCGCCGTAGTCGTAGAGGATGCGTCTGAGCTCCTCGTAGGGCCAGGTGTTCACCACCGTATGGGCAGTCACCGGGTCCTCCCGGTTCATACGCATATCGAGAGGTGCGTCCGCCATGTAGGAAAACCCTCTCGCCCCATCGTCCAGCTGGGGCGATGACACGCCCAAATCCAGCAAAATGCCGTCCACTTTCTCAATGTTCAGGCGGGATAAGACATTCTTGAGCTCCGAAAAATCGCTGTGGACCAAGGTCACCCGGTCCATATAGGGTTCCAGCCGTTTTTCTGCGGCGGTCAGGGCCACCGTGTCCCGGTCGATGCCGATGAGACGGCCAGTGGTGAGCTTGGCAGCAATGCGGCTGGAATGGCCTGCGCCGCCCAGGGTGCCGTCCACATAAATGCCTTCCGGTTTGATATTCAGCGCTTCGATGCACTCGTCCAAAAGGACGGAAACATGATGAAATTCACTCATAGTCCAATGGCCTCCAAGGAGGACAGGAGCTTTTCGGGGGTCAGATTCTCGGCCTCAAAGGCCTCAAACTCCTTGGCGTCCCAAATCTCCGCCTGGCCTGCCCGGCCCACAATCATGATCTCCCGGTCAATGCCGGCATACTGCAGAAGAAACGGTGTCAGCGCCACGCGGAACTGCTTGTCGGGAGCACATTCGGCGGCGTTCATGAAAATCAGGCTGGTAGCGCCGGCTCGCTGAGACAGGCTCAGAGCGTTGTAGTTGTCGCAGAGCTTCTGCCACTCTTCCGCCGTGTACACTGTCAGGCAGCGGTGACCGCAGTTGACGCCGATGGTCACAAAAAAGGTCTCCCCCAAATCGCCGCGCAGCTTCGAGGGCACAAACAGACGGCTCTTGTCGTCCAGCTTGGCAGGATATTTACCGATCATGGGCCGTCCTCCTTCCCTTTCACTCCACTTTACTACCATGTTGCTCCATTTATGGACAGTATACTACCACTGAATCAAAAAATCAATCTTTTTCTCTCATATTTTTGGTTTTTAGATGAAAAACGCCACTATTACAGAACGATTGTTCTATTAAAATAGCGTTGTATCCGAGAAAATGGCCTGTATTACGCCTTAAGGGAGGGGCGAGCCCCTCCCTTACAGATACAAAAATATGCGTTTACGGACGAAAGGAGACGCTCTCTCCCTCCAAATGAAGCTTCAGCTTGCTGGGACGGCGGTTGCAGCGCAGAAGATAGCTTGCCAGGGGCCCCTCCACCTCCGACTGGACCAGGCGGCGCAGCTGACGGGCGCCGTCTGCCGGAGGGCACTTTTTCAGAAGAAATGCCGCCAGGTCCTCAGGGTATTGAATCTGGGTACCCTGGGAGAGGACCCGTTCCTGGAGCCTATAGAGGTATTTCCAGGCAATGGCCTCCATGGCGCTCTGGCTCAGGCGCTCAAAGGGCACGATCTGGTCAATACGGCCCAAAAATTCCGGTGAAAAGGCGTCTCGGAGCGCCCCCTCCATTTCCGCTCCCCGTCCGGCGGCACAGAAGCCCAGGCCTTCACCCTTGAGGCCGCCGCCGATGTTGGAGGTCATGACCACAATGGCATTCTTGAAGCTGACCTTTCGCCCTGTGGAATCGGTCAGGACTCCCTCTTCCATAATTTGCAGAAGGATGCCCGTCACATCCGGATGGGCTTTTTCCAGCTCGTCCAGCAGGACCAGGCAATAGGGTCTCCGGCGGACGGCCTCCGTGAGCTTTCCGCCCTCTTCGTATCCCACATAGCCCGGCGGGGCGCCAATGAGGCGGGATACGCTCTGCTTCTCCATATACTCCGTCATGTCAAGCCGGATCATGGCATCCTTGCTTCCGTAGACCTCGTGAGAAAGGGCCCGGCACAGCTCGGTTTTTCCCACCCCGGTGGGGCCCGTAAAGAGCAGGCAGGCAATGGGACGGGATAAATCCCGGATACCGCTGTACCCTCTTCGCACTGCCTCCGCCACGGCGGAAACTGCCTTTTCCTGGCCCATAACCTGGGCAGAGAGAAGCCCTTCCAGATTCAGGAGCCGTTCCTTCTCTCCGGCGGTGAGACGGCCTGTGGGAATGCCTGTTCTCGCCGAAACCACTCCCGCAATGTCCTGGGCCGTAACCGCACGGCTTCGGCGGCCCTCCGAGGATTTATTCAGATGCTGCAGCTGGTCCCTGAGCTTTGCCGCTTTCTCAAATTCCCGCTCTCTGACAGCCTCCTGCAATTCCTGTTCCAGCGCCTTCCGGGCAGCGCCGCCTCGGGTGGGACTCAGTTCCTCCATTCTGGCTCTGGCAGCTCCCTCGTCCAGCAGGTCAATGGCCTTATCCGGAAGGTACAAATCCGGCAGATAGCGGATGGAAAGCCGCACCGCCTCTTTCAGGGCGTCCTCGGTGATACGCAGGTGATGGTGCCGTTCCAGCCCGGGCTTTAAGGCACGAAGAATGTCCAGGGCCGTATTTTCCGAGGGTTCCTCCACCGGAACGGGCCGAAAGCGCCGCTCCAGTGCCGCATCCTTTTCGATATAGCGGCGGTATTCGTCCCGGGTGGTGGCTCCCAGCATTTGAAGCTCTCCGCGGCCCAGGGCAGGCTTGAAAATATTGGCGGCGTCAATGGCGCCTTCGGCGGCTCCGGCGCCTACGATGGTGTGCATTTCGTCCACGAACAGGATCACGTCTCCGCTTCGGCGAATTTCCGCCAGCAGGTCCCGGAGCCGTTCCTCAAATTCCCCCCGGTATTTGGTTCCCGCCACCAAGGAGGCCATGTTCAGGCTCACCAGCCGCTTTTCCTTTAACTGCGGCGGCACGTTCCCAACGGCCATCCGCTGGGCCAGGCCTTCGGCAATGGCCGTTTTTCCCACCCCCGGCTCTCCCACCAGGGCGGGGTTATTTTTATTTTTCCGGCAGAGAATGCCGATGACCATGTCGATCTCCTTCTCCCTGCCAATCACCGGCTCCATGGCCGATGCTTTTGCAATCAGATCCTCGCTGAATTGTTCCAGCAGCTTCGTAGATACCGCCTCCTTTGCTCCCCTGCCGGGAAGGGCCGCTTCCCAGCGCATTTCCTCAAGCGTTCCCGTAAACAGCGCGTCGGCGCTGACACCGCACAACGTCAGCACTTCCCTGGCACCGCCGCTTCCCTGCCGTGCCATGGCGAGAAGCAGGTGGGCCGGGCGTATCTCCCGACTGTGGGAGAACTTCGCCTCTCTCGCCGCCAGATGCAATAGTTTCCTTGCCTCGTTTGTGAGCCCCTGGGGCAGCGGCAGGTCCGCCCTTCCCACGCCCCATACCGTCTCCGCCAATGCCACCGCCGTCTCCGGTTCCACTCCCAGCGTCCGGAGCACCCGCCCCGCACCTCCCGGGTCCCGGCTGAGAGACAGCAGTATGTGCTCCGAGCCTACACAGCTATGGCCCAGTTCCCGGGCCTCCCGGCCAGCTTCCCGAATGATGTCCAGGGTCCACAAATGATAGCGCATATCAAACCCTCCTTCTTTTCCCATTCCGGGAGAGCATGGTCATGTTCACAAAAATTTATTCCTGTTTTTTTGAAAAAGGAATTGCTTTTTCGAGAATCCATGCTACAATGAAGGTGCGTTTTCAGCGCGAGAATATACATCATATGGGAGGTAACACCATGGCTTACATTATTACCGACGCTTGTGTCGCCTGCGGCTCCTGCGCCGAGCAGTGCCCTGTTGAGGCCATTTCCGAGGGCGACGGCAAGTACGTCATCGACGCCGATGTCTGCGTTTCCTGCGGTTCCTGCGCCGAACAGTGCCCCGCCGAGGCTATCGAGGAAGCTTAATCAGATTCTCTGATTTCCGCAAAACTCGAGATTGGCCTACGCAGAGATGCGTAGGCCAATTTTTTCTATTCTGCTGCAGGAGGCCAAAATGGAGGTTTTTCCCAACGGTTTTACCTTGGCTGTGCCCGACGGATGCTTCCCCTTGGGAACCGATACCATGGCCCTGGGCCACTTTGCCAACATCCCCAAGCGGGGCCGCTGCCTGGACCTGGGTTCCGGCTGCGGTGCCCTTGGCGTCCTTCTCTGCTCCACCCGACCGGACATTTCCGTCACCGGCTTGGAGCTGAACCCAACAGCCCACGATGCCGCCATGGAAAACATCCGGCGCAACGCGCTTACCGCCCGCATGGAGAGTATATGCGGCGACATCCGAGAGGTTCCCAAACTTTTTCCGACAGGACGGTTTGATGTCTGCGTCTCCAATCCTCCCTATTACCCCGGAGGGCCTGCCAGCCGGCAAACGCCCTACGCCCGCCGCAATGATTTCTGCGCCCTCTCTGACCTGATGCGCGCTGCAGCCTGGGCCACCAAATTCGGCGGGGATTTTTTCCTTGTCCACAAGCCGGAGTTTCTGGAAGATCTTCTTGTGGAGGCAAGGGCCGCAGGCTTCGCCGCCAAGCGGCTTTGTCTTCTGCGGCACAAGCCCGGTCTTCCCGTGAGCCTGATTCTGGTGGGGCTCCGGAAAGGCGGCAAGCCGGGGATGAAATGGGAAGAACAGACCCTTTACAGCGAAAACGGACAGCCGTCCGATTTTTATAAGAACATCTATCACATGGAGGAATAACATGGCCGGAATGCTTTATCTGGTACCCACCCCCATCGGCAATCTGGGGGACATCTCCATCCGCTGTCGGGAGACCTTGGAAAAGGCAGATTTCATTGCCGCCGAGGACACCCGGGTAACCTTGAAACTACTGAACCATCTCGGCATCAAAAAAAACCTTGTGAGCTATTTTGAGCACAACAAGGCGTTTAAGGGCGACAAAATCGTGGAGCGCATTCTGGCAGGAGAAACCTGCGCCCTGGTGTCCGACGCCGGTTCCCCCGCCATTTCAGACCCCGGTGAGGACCTGGTGCGCCAGTGCGCAGAAGCCGACATTGTGGTCTGCGCCATTCCCGGCCCCTGCGCCGCCATTACGGCTCTCTCTATTTCCGGTCAGGCCACAGGCAGATTTTGTTTTGAAGGGTTTCTCTCCACGGCGAAAAAAAGCCGCCGGGAACACCTGGAATCTCTCAAAAAAGAGACGCGCACCATGATTTTCTACGAGGCCCCCCACAAGCTTCTGGGCACCCTGGAAGATCTGCGGGACGCCTTTGGTCCCCAGCGGCCCATCAGCCTCTGCCGGGAGCTTACAAAGCTCCACGAAGAGGTGGTTCGGACGACCTTGGGCCAGGCTGTGGAAGCATACACCGCCGAACCGCCGAAAGGAGAGTTCGTTCTGGTGGTGGCCGGCGCTCCCGCAGAGGAAAAGGAGGCCGCCTCGGAAACCGACGCCGCCAAACGAGTGACGGAGCTCATGGCAACGGGTTTCAGCCGGAAGGACGCGGTGAAGCAGGCGGCAAAGGAGTTAAACCTTCCCAAAAATGTGGTCTACGATGCGGCGCTGAAGGAGGATGAAGAATGAAAAAGCTGGTCTTTTTTGATTTGGACGGCACTTTGACGGACTCGGGTCCCGGAATTATGAACAGCGCCGCCTACGCTTTTGAGCGCATGGGCTATCCGGTCCCTCCTTTGGCAGTTCTGCGGACTTTTGTCGGCCCCCCTCTTCACGAATCCTTCCTTCGCAACGGCATTCCTGCCGAAATGGCCGAGAAAGCCGTGGCAATGTTCCGGGAACGGTATATGCCCATCGGAAAGTATGAAAACACCCCCTATGAGGGGATCCGGACCTTTTTGGAATCGCTGAAAAGTCTTGGTTTTCATCTCATGATCGCAACCTCCAAACCCGAAGAAATCGCCATTGAGGTTTTGGAGCACTTTGATCTGGCTAAGTACTTTGACAAAATCTGCGGCGGCTCCATGGACCTGAGCCGGACCTCAAAGGAAGCGGTTATTGCCTATCTTCTGGAGGAAAACGGCCGGGACGCCCAAATGGTCATGGTGGGCGATACGAAATTTGACATCATTGGCGCCAAGAGGCACGGAATCCCCGCCATCGGCGTCAGCTGGGGCTACGGAGATGTCGGGGAAATGGAGCAGGCAGGCGCCGCCGCCATTGCAAAAACACCGGAAGACCTTTTGGAAATTCTAAAATCGGAGGCATGGAAATGAAAATCACAAAAGTAAAGCTGGGGCGCATTTCCGTGCCTCTGCGAACTCCCTTTAAAACGGCTCTGCGGACCGTCAGCAGTGTGGAAGATGTGATTGTGGAACTTCACACCGACACAGGAGCCATCGGCTACGGCGAAGCCCCTCCCACGGGAGCCGTCACGGGCCACACCACCGGAGCCATTCTTGGCGCTTTGGAAGACCATCTGGCAAAGACCGTTCTGGGCCGGGAGGTCACGGACTTGGAGCCCCTGCTTCAGGATGTTCAGCGCTGCGTCCACGGCAATTCCAGTGCCAAGGCCGCGGTGGATATGGCAATCTGGGACCTGTATGGGCAGAATTATGGCATTCCCGTCCATAAGCTTCTGGGCAGCGGCAGAAATCAGCTCATCACCGACATCACCATTTCCGTCAACGACCCGGAGACCATGGCCTCTGACGCCATTTCGGCAGTAAGCCGGGGCTATGACTGCCTGAAAATGAAGGTTGGCGTGGACCCGCTGCTGGACGTTGCCCGGTTAAAGGCCGTCCGGACAGCAGTGGGAAATCACGTCACCATCCGCATCGACGCCAACCAGGCCTGGACCCCCAAGGAAGCCGTCCGGATTCTCAACCAAATGCAGGAACAGGGTTTGGACATTGAACTGGTGGAACAGCCCGTAAAGGCCGCGGATTTGGAGGGTTTGAAATACGTCACCGACCGCAGCTACGTTCCGGTTCTGGCGGACGAAGCGGTGTTCTCTCCGGAGGACGCCATGACCATTCTGAAAACCAGAGCCGCAGACCTTCTGAACATCAAGCTCATGAAGTGCGGCGGCATCTACAACGCCCTGAAAATCGCCTCCGCCGCCGAGGTTTACGGCGTAGAGTGTATGATCGGCTGTATGCTGGAGGCGAAAATCGCCGTGAATGCGGCGGTACATTTGGCCTGTGCCAAAAACATTATCACAAAAATTGACCTGGACGGGCCGGTGCTGTGCCGGGAAGACCCCATTCTGGGCGGTTCTGTGTTTGATGAGAAAATCATCACCGTAAGCGACGCCCCGGGCCTTGGCATCCGAGGCATTGAAGACGGTCGCATCACTTACCTTTGGGAAACCACATAAATATACGGCAGGCGGGGCTGAAGTGTTTCAGCCCCGCCGCTTATTTACTTTTCCGTTTCGCTATCCGCCATTCTCCTGATGCACTCCTGGCAGACGTTCTTCCGGCGGAAATTGATGAGCCCCCGGGTTGAACCACAAAAAATGCAGGCTAGCTCGTATTTCTGCAAGACAATCCGATCATTCTCCATGTAAATTTCCAGTTCATCCTGCTCGGCAATGTCCATTGTGCGACGCAGTTCAATGGGCAGTACAATGCGGCCCAGGTTGTCTACTTTGCGAATAATCCCGGTTGATTTCATGCAGCCAGCTCCCTTCTCTTTATTTTCTTATAAGCCAACAATACATCCTAACGGCTTATTTGTTTTATCATTATAGAGTCTTTACACCCTGTCGTCAAATACTTTTTGAGTTATGGTGCATATTTTGTAGAAACCATACAGACATTCCGAAAATACTTCGGCCATATTGTACAGAGAAAAGGAGGTAGACAATATGGTCATGAGCTGTATCTGGACAGGGCTTCTGCTTGTGAGTATTCTCTGCGGAGCAGTCTCAGGAAAGGGCCATTTGCTGGCGGGAGCCGCCCTGCAAGGGGCCCAGGCCGGGGTGACCCTGGGGATTTCCATGGCAGGAGCGATTTGTCTTTGGTCGGGAGTCGGCAAGGTCATGGAAAAAACAGGCCTCACCGAAGCCCTTTCCAGGGCTCTGTCTCCCCTGCTTCATCTGGTGTTTCCTTCCACAAAAAAAGACAAGGCCCTGGCAAGAGACCTGAGCGCCAATATCTGTGCCAATTTCTTAGGCCTCGGCAACGCCGCAACGCCTATGGGCATAAAGGCTGCCAAACGATTAAAGCGCGGGGATGCCGCCACGGACGAGCTGTGCCGCCTCATTGTTCTCAACACCGCCTCCATTCAGCTCATTCCCGCCAATGTGGCGGCGGTGCGCGCCGGTCTCGGCTGCGCCGCCCCCTTTGACATTCTCCCGGCGGTATGGGTCACGAGTTTCCTGTCGGCAGGGCTCGGGGTGACCGCCGCTTGGGCGCTGGGGAGGGTCCTGAAATCTTGACAGACTACATCGTGCCTCTGCTCCTTCTGGGGACCTCAGCCTGGGCCCTCCGGAAGAAGGAAAATGCCTACGACCTGATGACCCAGGGAGCCTCCGAGGGGTTAAAACTGCTCATTTCCATTATCCCTGCACTGATTCTGCTTCTGACCGCAGTGCATATGCTGAGAGCTTCCGGCGCGGCGGATATTCTCAGTTCCTTTCTCGCGCCCGCCTTTCACTTTCTGGGCATCCCGCCGGAGACCGCCATGCTGGTGCTGATCCGGCCCATCAGCGGCAGCGCAGCTCTGGCGGTGGGTGCGGAGCTCATGGGAACCTATGGGGTGGATTCTCTCATCGGCCGTACCGTTGCCGTCATGCTGGGCTCCACAGAGACCACCTTTTACACCATCAGTATCTACTTTGGCGCCGCCGGGGTCAGGAAAACCAGATATACCATTCCTGCGGCGCTGTTTGCCGATCTGGTGGGTTTCTGCATGGCTGCATGGAGCGTCCGATTCTTTTTCTAAAGGATGTAAATTTTGCAGGTGAGAGGCGTGCCTCTCACCTGCATTAGACTGTCAAAAATCCTCTTTGAGGCTTTTTGACAGGTGTTTTGCAGTCTCCT
>DSLFC04101__coassemble_249_pt1 | contig 73550 bp, 68 predicted proteins | sample DSLFC04101__metabat2_low_PE_021 | metagenome-assembled genome bin DSLFC04101 | reverse complement strand
AATATCCGGGATTGGCAGGAATGCCGTAAGAGGCGGAATTCATGGCAATGGTAATGACATCCATCTGCTTCTGGGTCAGATTGCCTTCCGCAGCAATGCCCAGGGTCATTTTGTTGTAGTAATACTCACAGTAGCTGGCCCGGAGGGCTTTTGCCCGTTCGCTCTGGTCTGCCGGATTTTCAAATCGGATCATGACAATATCCGATGCTTCCCGGACGGAGGAAGCGTTTCGCAGGTCTGCCAGGATGGACCCGCCGTTCAATTCTCTGGCCAGATATTCCAGCTGGGTATCCAGACTGCCAATGGAGGTGCCCCGGCCTTTGGCCAGGGTGAGCAGGGCCTGTTTTCGGGAAAAATACGTCCACTGGGCAAGACCATATCCTGCCTGGTCATGGACGAAATTCTGGTAAGTGCCGTTGTCCACCGCATTGGTGTAGGATTGGTCGTCATACCCCAGGGATGCTTCGTAGCTGTCCTGCAGGTTGGTGGGGCTGAGTCCGGATTCGGCATAGAGGTTGCCCATAAGACCGGCGGCACCGTAGGCATTGCCGGTTAAGTCCATAAGGAAATTCCAGATTTCCAGTTCATTGGCAGAGGCGGTGATTCCACCGATGTTTACATCCTGGGCAATTTCCACACCCTCGTACAGCTCTTCCCAATCCATGTCGTAGATGAGCTTGCACCAGGCAATGGTTTCCTCGGTCCAGCCCTCCCAGTTATCCCCGCCGCCCCAGTAATCATCTGCGTCAAAAATGGCATCAAAGGCAACGGTGGTGACGGTGATGGTCACATCGATATGACCGGGGCAGTACAGCTCCTTTTCCATCTGAATGGTGGGCTGACCCGTAACCGGATCAATGACCACCTTTTGGACAACACGTTCCTTACAGCCTTCGCAGGTGTAGCGGTGCTCCGCAATCTCATAGCTGTGGCTGGCCCGGTACAGGGATACCAGATAGGATTTTACTGCCGGGTTTTCTTCCATGTCCAATGCCTGTCCCATGCGGACGGCCATCATGGAAAGCAGCTCCCGGGAATTGTTGGACTGTCCGGAATACTGCATGGTCACATTGTCATAGGCATCGTTATTTTCATAGCGGCTCATGATATTGGCGATTTCCCCGTTGAAGCGGGTCATCTCGCTGCGGATTACCTGGGAGTAGGGGGCCAGATTGATTTTTCCGCTGGTGGATTCTGCGGGAGAGAGAATCAGGCTGGAGCTGGAAGCGGTCATGGTTCCGGCAACGCCGGATAAGATTCCTGCCAGAAGAATCAGAACCAGCACACCCAGACCAAACCACAAGGATGCGGATTTGGCAAAAGCGGCAGCCGCTTTGAAAACGGCTGCCACTTGTTCATTGAGAATTTGCTGCCAGGTCATAAGCCTGCCCAGCGGGGTGTTGGCAAACCAGACCTTTGCCTGGAAGGCTTTGTTCTGGATACCTACCTTAACTGCTCCATATGTACTGCGTACCTTCCGATACCCTCGCACTCCGTGATTGACAGCAGACTGAATCGGCTGGGGCGTAGCGTGTACAATTGCAGTGCTGACCTGCCCCAAAGCTTGCTTGGCTCCCCGCCGAACCTTCCGCATTTGCTGCTGCTTGACCATCCGGAATCGGTTGCTCACATCAGCGGAGAAGTCCCGGACGGATTCTTTCACAGGATCGGGAGTAACCGTCAGCACGGTTTTCTTCACGGCCCGGTAGGGAAGCTTGGCAGCGCCGGTGAGAATGCGCCGGTTTCTCGGACTGGAAACAAAGTCGAGCCCGTACCGAAGACCTTGGGTATCCGTGTCCTCGTCCAATGGCCGAAGGGCAAAATTCCGCAGAAGCATGGTTCCTCCCACAAGCTGCTGCTTTCGCTTCTGTGCCCGGCTGAGTACGCTCCCCAGCTTTCCTTCGATATAGGCCAGATCTTCTCTGCCGTTCCGGGCACCGGTTAGGGCGGTAATCCGGCTGCCAATGCTCTTGCTGTTGGATTTCAGTTCCAGAAGTAATTTCCGCTCAGGCTGGGTCAGAGCGGAGCCTTTGGCCTCCAAAGCACGAATTTGCTCCTTAACAGCTTTCCCTTGGTGGGTCAGATGCTGGATTTCCAGATTGAGCTGCTGCGCCGTCTGCCCGGCCAGGGTACCGTACTTTTTCTCCAGGCTGCTTCGCTTTTCTTTGAGCATTTGCTGAGACAGCTGATTGACTCTTTTGGGACTGGAGGGCACTTTCTTCCCTTCTGGCCGCAGGGATTCCATAATCTCACGGTCCAGGGTGCGCTCATGCCGGAACCGATTGACCTGCTGATTTCGGGGAATCTGTCTGTCCAGGCGGAGTTTTTCCTGGCGCATAGCAGAAAGATCTGCACGAAGCTGGGCCTGCTTGGCAGCGGTGCGCTTGTCGGGAGGTTTACTGGAAAGCTGGGAGAGGGCTTGCTGCGTTACCTGAATCTGGGATTTCAGTTCCCGTCGGCGACGGATGGCATCATTGCTGTGGGCGGCCAGCTGGGCGCTGGTCACGGTCCGGGATGCCCGATCCAGGGAAGCGGCGGGATTGGAGCGAAGCAAAGCGCTGCCCACACCTGCGGCGGTGGAAACATAGTAAGTTCCTTTGGCGAGACCAATGAGAGCGTCGTTTCCGGTTTTATAGGGGATGCTGCTCAGCTGCCGTCTGGCGGCGGACTCCATAACGTAGCTGACGCCGCCCACAGTTTGGGTGACGGACTTCAGAACATACCGTGTCCGCTGTCTTTCTTCCTCTTGTTTCTCTGCCAGGGCCGCTGCTCTTTGGGCACGGGTGACACGTTCCTGCTGCCAGCGCAGGTCGTCCTGCGGTGCAGGCTCCGGCTGTCGCACCTGTTTCTGCTGCTTATCCTGTATGGATTCCGATGGGTGTGGGTCTGTCTCCGGCTCCCTGGGTGTTCCGGAGCGGGAGAAACCCTCAGGAGACATATCAATGTGATGGTAATTCGGCCGTTCAAATTGGGCGGACTGTTCCATCCGGTCTTTATAGCGTTGGAAAATCTCCTGCTGCCTGGCTCTTGCGGCGGCTGCTGCCTCTGCTTCCCGGCGATGCTGCTCTTCCAACTGCCGCCGGTAATGCTGAATTTCGTCTGGGGTGATGGGTTGATCCGGATGGATGCGCATACCGGCATAGGCAGCAGCATCCCGGAGTTCCTGCTGGGGGCTGGAATACCTGGGAGGATACCGGGATCTGCGGCGTTTCTTTCTGGCACTTTTGGGGTCCTCTTCCTGGGCAGGAGCTTCTTCTGCTTCCTCTGAAGGTTCGTCCAGGGATTTCTCCGACTCTTCCGGAACTTCTGCTTCCGGTTCTTCTTCTGTTTCTTCCTCTGGGATTTCCGGGAAGGATTCCTCCTCCGGCTCCGGGTGCTCTTTTGAGAACAGGTCCCGGAGTTCGCAGAATTCCCGGTAGCATTGGCCCACGCTCTCCCGGGTTTGCCGGAGGGAGCGCCGCTGCTGGGTATCCAGCCCCCGGACTTCCTCTGCAAACTGGTCAAAGAGATTCTGGAGTTGCTGGAAGCGTTCCAGAAACCGCTGGTGCCGGGCGCTCCCTTTTCCGTTCCATTTCTGTAAATCTTGTGCCAGAGCCAGCCAGTCTGAAGAAATCCGCCGGGCGGTTTTCTCGGCAGGCTCTGTTGTAAGAGTGGTTTCATTCAATTTCTACACCTCCAAACTATTTTGGGGACAGCAAAAATGGGCGCAAAAAAAGACCGCTGATGGTCACACAAGGTGAAATCAACGGTCTATGCTGCTTATTTCAGTTGCTGGGTTGGTTTGGGATAAAAGGTTATGCGTCTGGGGATTCCTGGATTTCATTCAGTACCCATGGCAGTTCTGCGAAGAACATCACGTCAAAATGGGGCTCCGGGAAATTGGGAGCGCCGTATGGATAGCAGTCATGCCCACAACAGCCAGAACCCCAGTCAAAACGGATGGTATCGTTTGGACGAGGGTCGTCTGCCATAATTCCTGCAACACGGTAACTGAATTGATAGAGGTGTCCAGCATCGGTGGGGGAAAGCTCACATACATAGGTGGGCTTTTCCGGTAAAACGCCAATGGGCAGCACAATCTCCGTCACAGCAGAGGGAAGCAAACCCTTCTTGGCCAGGGCAAGGAAATTTTGGCAATCCCCGCATTCACAGCTCCAGCCTTCTGATTGTTCGTACCATTCTTTTGTAGCGGTACGGTCTACTTCTACGGGATAATCCCAGATTCGCCAGTGTTCCAACTTTCACGCCTCCTTCGGCTGGATGCCCGTGCAGGAACCAACGCTCATACAAATCTCAAAAGGCAGTCACTTGCCTTTTTCCAAAGTACATATAATGACAGAACCCATGATCACGATGGAGAGAATGGGGCCAAGTTCAGGCCAGTTCATCATCTCGTAACCGAGGGCGCTTCCCAAATAACCAACAAGGATGGCCGCAGCGGAAGCTGCAATCGCTTTTTTCATACATTCCCACTCCTGTCCTGGTTTCTCATTCACCAGATCTATCTGCCGATCATTATTGTAGAAAGATGCCTCCGCCTAGGGAAGTACCGGCAATTCTTCCTCGGCTGCCGATTCTGCTTCATATTGGAAAGATTGATAAATTCCTCCCACATCAGCGGATGTGAAGTAGTCCTGCTCCATGCCGGTAGCCCAGATTCTTCCGGACTTGACTGCAATTGCAGAATAGATCACTTCATAAGCGGTGCCGTCAGAGAGATGGAACCGGAAACTGGTCACGGAGCCACCGGCCACGGGTTCTGTTTCCTGATCCCGCAAGGTAAGGCCACTGAGAAATTGATATAAATTCTGAATATCCTCCTGCTGGGTCAATACCTTTTTCTCCGCCTCAGTCGGAGCGATGAAGTAAAACATCTCCACACGTTCCACGTCAGCAGCTTCAAAGGGAATAGAAAGGGATACTTCCTGACTGCAGCCGCCCAGAATCAGGCACAGCACCATGGCAAGAACGAAAGCAAATTGTTTTTTCATGGCAAACACCTCAGTGCGCTGGTTTTCTTCCCACAAGACAGTTGACGATAATTCCCAGCAGAATTGCTGTTGCAAAACAAATCAGCCAGATGATCCACATGCTGTTCAGGCCCTGGCCATAGTTCTGTTCAAACAGCTTTCCGGCGGGGAAGCCGAGGATGTAGCCAAGGGCCGCAGCCACGGGCAGAGTCCGGTTCCCTTTGCCGATTCCGGAAATGGCAATCAGGACGGCACCCAGGATGCACAGATACAGGGGAAAGTCCTTCATGCCATGCAGGGAAAACAACGGGTAGCGAAACACAACATATGCGGCCACAATGGCTGCAAGAGCGGCAATTCCGACTGCTCTTTTTCTCATGAATCCATCACCTTTCTAATGCCGGAGAAACTGATTTTTGGGTCTGATGCTTGGACAAACCGATGCTTACCGTTCCCTTTTTGTCAATCCAATCACCACGGCATTTAGTAACAGCATGATGACGACATATCCAGTCAACAAAGAAAACATATGTGGAGCAACATCCAGCAAAGCGCTCCAATCTTCTCTATTAACCCAATCCACTACCATTTTGTATTCCATAAGAAGGGTCAGGGAAACAAATGCCAGGGAAGCTCCAGAAGCCCAATACGCTATCCTATTTTTCTTTTTTACCATAATGAAAGCGATAACGCAAAAGATCGCACTCAGAGCGCCACATATAATCCACATGAAAAAGCCTCCACTGATTAGGATAGATTAACTATACCACACACTTTTGAACAATTCTATCCTCAATTGTTGAAATTGCTCAGCTCAGCCGGTTTGTTCTGCCTTCTCCGCTTTCTTCCGGTCCTCAATGGCCTTGACCTCCGCCAGATTGGTGGTCATGGCTTCGTAGATTTTGGAATTCTTGTCCACCTCGTTGATGAAGGGGACGATGTGAACACCATCATAAATCAGACCCTGGCCGGGAGGTGCATTGGTGATGTACGTCATCTCAGAGGGGGAGATGGGCAGGATGCTTGCCAGGGCAGCCTGGTCATCTGCGGACTGGGACAGCATCTGGACAAACTCGCAGTTGGCAATCATGGTTCTGGCCGTCTCATTTTTGAGAATATCGGTGACATTCTGGGTAATGCCGGTGGGGATGCCGCCGTACTTTCTGGCCCGCTTGTACAGATTCCGCAGGAACTCCGTACTGTAGCCGCTCTTAAAGAGCAGATACACTTCGTCAATGTAGAACCATACGTTTTGTCCTGCTTTCCGCCCGGACACCATCCGGTTCCAGATGTTGTCCAGCACCACCAGCTGACCGAAACTCTTCATGGTGTTACTGATTTCCGAAATGTCATACACCACAAACCGTTTGGTATACTCCACATTGGTTTTCTGGGCGAAGAAGTCCAGGGAACCCACCGCATAGATTTCCAGGGCATCCGCCAGCTGCATGGCCTCATATCCCGGCTGCTCCCGGAGACACTCATAGAAATCCACCAGGGTTGGAACCTTGGACTTGTCGTAAGTTCCGGTGCTTGCATCATAGGAAGCGAAGTAGGGGCCGTAGCAGATTTCCACACATCGGTCAATGACGGAGTGCTGGGTGGGAGACACCGAAAAGGAACCCATAATGGAATCAAAAATGGAAGAGATAAAGTCGCTTTTCTGGGTCACCAGGTCCCGGGTGTCATCGTGGATGGTCAGCTCATTGTCAAAGGGGTTGATGTGGATGCCGCTGCCCGGTGCAATTTTGATGACCTCGCCGCCCAGCAGTTCCGCCATGCGGTAGTACTCACCTTCGGGGTCGATGACAATGATCACATCCTTGCTGGACAGGAAGACATGGAGAATTTCCAGCTTGGCGGCAAGGGATTTGCCGCTGCCGGGAGAACCCAGAATCAGGCCGTTGCCGTTTTTGCGCAGCCGCCGGTCCAGGATAATTAGATGACGGGAGATGGCGTTGATTCCGTAGTACATGCCGCCGCTGCGGTCAAACAGTTCCTGATTGACAAAGGGCATGAACACGGCGGCAGCTTCGGTGGTCAGTGTGCGCCAGATCTCCAGCTTGTTGGTGCATAGAGGAAGGCAGGCATTCAGACCGTTTTCCTGCTGCCAGGTCAAAGGCTGGATATTTACCAATCGCCCTGCACCAATATCCTGGATGGCTTTGGTATCCAGATCCAGCTGTTTTTTGGAGTCGGCAAAGTGGACGATTACCATGTTCATAAAGAACATTTTCTGGTTCCGGGCGGTGAGATCTTCCAACAGGGCATTGGCTTCCTCCACAGCACTTTTCAGGTCCGGGTTAATCAAATCCACGGAATAGCCGGACTTGCTGGCCTGTTTCTGTTTGTCAATCATGTTGGCATTCACGTTGATAATGTCGTTCTTCACCATCTTGATGGCGGAATCCATGTCGATGGGCCTGTAAGTAAGGGTGGTCACCATCTTGCAATCTGCGCTGGTGATTTCCCGCAGGAGGTCATCCTGCACCTGCTGGGGAAAGGTTTTCAGGAACAGAGCACGGAAGTATACGGAGCCAACCATGCCGTAGTCGGACTGGATAGTGAACGATGGCGGGGCAATCACATCCTTGGTAGACAGCCCCATCCGCTGCATGATCTCAAAGCGGAACTTCTCCTTGTCAAATACCAGCTTTCCATCCCGGTCATAGTGCATGCTGTTTCCAAACAGACCCACGGAATTGGGATTGTAGATGTCGTGGAGCAGCTCCAGACGTCTTGCCGAGGACAGGGGTGTAGCAACTGCGCCGCCGATTCTTTTGAAGTTCCGTACAATATCCCCATCCAACCGATTGAACAGGGACAGGGCCTGCTCGTAGCTGGAAGCTTTGGCGGAGACGGTTGCGTAGCGGTTTTTAACCCGCAGATGGTTGACTTCCCGGATGTGTTTGCGGATGGTATTGTTGTACTCTTCCCGCATGGCATCCCTTTCATCCATTTCCATTTTCATAAGGGTGTTCGCTTCCAATTCCACCACGTTCATGGCCTGCTGGATGGTCATAATCTGATATACCATTCCGGAGTCGAAGGAATTGTGAAAATCGGAGTAATTCCGGTAGATTTCATCCTGGGCCTCATCTTTTGCTGCCTTATAGTTGATGTCCTCCAGAATATAGGTTTTGGTGAACACACCGTCTGCGGTTTCAATGATGCCGGAATCCGGATAGACCCGGGAATAGGGAATGGTTTCCTGGACGGTCCGGGGGATTACCAGTTTTTTGGCTTTCTTTCTCAGCGCCCGGTCGGAGCGGATTCTGACCTTTTCTGCTCTGCGTTCCTCCCGAAGCTGTTTCTTGGTTTTCGGTGCCGGAGTGTCTCCCTGCCTTTGCTGGGCAAGGGTGTCCACCACGGCGCTTAACTGGTCTTGCTCCGAAGCGGTTTCCGGAGCGGTTTTCTTCTTACGCATATAACCTCCTAACGGACTGCCTCCTTGGAAATGCGGTACTTGGGCTTTTTCTTATGCTGGTTCGTCTCGGTGCTTGACGCAGCCAGAACGGCCAGCATTTCTGTCTGACGGTTTCGGATTTTGTATTTTCGGTGGGCCGGTGCCAGTACCGTGGTAATGAAGATGGAGCGGATGAACTTTTCTGTGTGCATCCCATAGGGCTTGTACCAGCCAATCAGCCAGCACAGCGCTGCCGGAAACAGCACCAGAAATCCGGCGATGTCTCCCCCCAGAATGGGAGTCAGGCCGCTGTAAATTCCCCAGCAGACCGGGGCAGCTGCCAGAACGCAGAGAGACTGCCGGAGGGTGAAGGGACCTACAAATTTCGCTTCATAGCTGCCCACATCTTTGTTAAGTGGTACTTTTATCATCTGTCTGCCTCCAATTTGGTGTATGTTTTTCCTGCGCCACATCGTAGCTGGGGCCGCCCCCGGCGGCGCATCGGGAGAAGTTGGGGTGAGATTTCAGGTCGTATTTTCTGGCAAAGAAGGGGTCCAGGCCCCGGAGAAAGAAAATGCAGTGCTTGTTGTCCATGGTGCGAAGCTCATCCGGAGTCATCAGCTCCCGGCCTGTTTTGTTGTAGCTGACCGAGCTGCCGCCGGATTTTCCGAAGCTGCGGCTGCTGGACATGGTGCGGATGGTTTCTTTGCCCAGGGATTTGGATATGAACTCCAAAGTGGTGCTGTCCTGACAGCCGAGAAACAGCAGGCTGTCGCAGTTAGCAATCAGAACATCCCACTCGTCTTTGTACAAAGACTTGATCTGGCTCAGCGCCTGCAAAACAATGCTGCAGGAGATTTCGTATTTGCGCATGGTGGCCAGCTTCTGGCAGAAATTGGGAATGGTGCCGATGTTGGCAAACTCGTCCAGCATAAAGCGCACCGGATATTTCAGCCGCTTTCCGGGACATTTCGTCTCCGCGTGATGATACAGCACCTCAAACAGCTGGGTGTACATCATGGAAACCAGGAAATTGAAGGTGGTATTGCCGGTGGGAGTGATGCAGAACAGAGCCACCTTTTTGTCTCCAATGCTGCCCAGATCCAGGGTGTCGGTGCTGGTCAGAGCCTGGACGGCATCCAGGTTGAACATCTGAAGCCGGGTCTGGCAGGAGATCAGGATGGACTGGGCAGTTTTGCCGCCTCCTGCGGACTTGTACACCGCATAGCTGGTGACGGCGATATGATCTGGGTTTGTCTTGGCAAATGCTTCAAAGACCTTATCCAGTGTGGAAGTTTCACCTTCCTCTGCCGCAGCCTGCCGCAGAAAATACATGACAGCGGCAAAGTTATGGATTGCTTTGCCCTGGGTTAAAACATAAAAACAGATTGCCGTCAGCAGGGCTGTCTCTGCTTTCTCCCAGAAGGGGTCGGAGGAGCGGCTTCCGGATGGAGTGGTGTTCTTAATCAGGGCATCCACCATGACCAGCACATCTTCCTGCTTGTTGATGTAGGAGAAGGGGTTGTAGGCGTCGGAGTGCTCCATCTGTACCAGGTTAAATACCCGTATTTCATAGCCCTCTGCTTCTAGAAATGCACCCATGGTTTCCAGCAGTTCTCCGGAGGGATCGGTAACCACAAAGGAGCAGTTTGCCTGCAACAGGTTGGGCATGACGAAGAAGCGGCTTTTGCCGGTGCCGGAGCCGCCGATGACCATTACATTGTTGTTGCGCAGGGTTTTCCGGGTGTCCATGCTCAGATAAAGCTGCTGGGCAAAGATCATGTTCAGGCTGCCGGTGCCAAGCAGGGGCGTGGAGATGTACCGCTTCTGGTAATCGTTCAGGTTCTCATTCCATTTGGCAGAGCCATTTTCAATGGCAGGACGCAGATCCCGGCGGCGCAGATATTCTGTCTGGATCATCAGCGGGGCAATCAGCCCAATCAGCAGCCCGTAGACGAGATACTTGGCATCCATTGGTAAAAACTGGAAAGGGCGATAAACCAAGTGGTTGACTGCTTCCAGCGCAAGGGAAGCGCTGGACAGATCCGGAGAGGATTGGACGAGATGCCCCCAGTGGCAGAAGAACAAAACAATCAGGGCATAACTGCCAATGCCGAAATAGAGATACCGCCGTTTCAGACGGTTTCGTTCAAATGGTTTGCTCATAGGTCATACCTCACGCCGACCCTACCAGCTCTTTGGCCAGGGGCAGGCTCTTGAACATGAGCATCACTGCCGACGCGTAGAAGGCCAGGTATTTTCCTGCCAGGGTAATCATATTGGTGCTGTCCGAAATGACCACGGCTGCATACAGACGGGAGAACACAATGGCAATGACCAGAATCAAAGCTCCCTGCAGGCAGGAGGCCAGGAAGTTCTTCAGGAACCGCCAGCCGGAGCCGTGGAGACCGGAATGGAAGAAGTCGGAAAGGGCAATGGGAGCCAGGGATGCCCGGGCATAGATTTCCACCACCCGGGAGTAGCAGATAATGGAGATGGCCAGCCGCATGAGAAACGACAGCGCCCAGGGGATAATGAGATAGAGCATGAGCAGGAGCTGACCGAAGATCTTGAAGATCCCGGTAAAATTGGCGGATGCCAGGAAGTCCTGAATCAGCCCATTGGCATCAATGGTGACTTCACTCATATCCGTTCCGCTGATTTCGCTGACCTTGGCTGTCACGGCAAGACCAATGCCAAACAGGGTTTCCAGAATTTCAAATCCATGCTCCATGAGAAACTTGGCAGCCAGTACCATGGCCAGCTGCCTGAAAAACTGCTCCCAGGTAAAGGTTTCGCTGGACAGCTTGTCCACCAAGGCAATCATGAAGTAAATGAACATCATCATCACCCCAATGGGCATGATGGAGTTGTATAGTGACCGGACGGCGCTGTAGACGCTGCTGTAAGCGCCGCCCGAGGAAAATAGGTTAATTGCAAGGGTTTCGTATATGGAATCAAAGAGATCTGCTCCGCAGATTTGGTTGAGCATACTCTCCAAAATACCTTCCACAAGGTGCCTCCTTTCAAAGCAGGGGGCGCAAAGTGCGCCCCCTCAGAAGTGGTGCGTCAGCCTATAATTCCTGCCATTTCCAGCAGCGGTCGGAAACCTACCAGTGCGCCGCCAATGACGATCAGCCGGACGGCCCTGCTTTGGGCATCGGCGTTTTCGTCTTTGTAGGCCAGCAGCAGGCTCAGAATGCCGCCGATGATCAGCACAGCGCCGATATAGAATGCAATCTGGATGATGATGTCGGCGACACCGCCGAAGAGCATATCCAGATCCATATTGGCGTTGATGGTGGTCAGGAAAACAGGATTGACTCCCGTTTTCCGAAATGCGGCGTTTACTTGCTGGAATAATGTCAGGCTGACGGAGTTAAAAAATCGGAACATGTCTGCCTCCTGAGAAAAAGGGATATGAAAAAAGCAGACACGGTCACAAAACCGTATCTGCTTGAATCTGTTCGGTGCCGCAGGAAGAGATAAGGGTATCGTTCCAGTCCTTTCCCACAGGGGGAAATTGGGTGGAGACGTGAAAGCCTTTCTCCTGTAAATCCATTTCAAACCGTGCGGCGGCGGCCCGCCCCCAGTTGTCCCCGTCCAGAAGGAGGTCAATCTTCCGGATATGAGGATGGGCGGATAAGTAGTTGGCGATGGGGTCAAAGCACAGCCCTCCCAGGGCCAGATAATCCCTGCCCTGAAAGGGGTCAATTCCTTGGTGAAGCAGTAAGGAAGCGTAGGAAGCTGCGTCAATGGCAGCTTCAAAAACCAGCAGGGTATCCGGCTGCTTTCCGTGAAGCAGCCACCCGTGGTTTTTACTTCCTCCCGGTACTTCTCCTTTGAAGGATTTCTTTCCCATGCCCCGTAAAAATGCACTGCAAGGCTTGCATGTTTCATCCTGGGAAACAAAGCAGGCGTTGTGAATATGATTGGGGGATACCGATTCATACAGGACCTTCTGCTCCAGCATTTCCCGGACAATGGCTTCATCCAGCTTCCGTCTGCCGCAGAGGTAGGCGAACAGCTGACGGTCATTGTTTGCATGCTTGGGAAGCACAAAGGGAATCGGCTGCGGCTGCTTGACAGGAGGTGGAATGCTCCGGGGAATTACACGCGGAGTAAATCCGGGCTGAACCGTTCCTGCCAGAATCAGCACCGCCTCCGGGAAGGACCGGCCTTCATAGAGCACAATGAACTCCAGTGCCCTGCCGGAAAGGCCACGGCTGTTCCAGAACCAGCAGCCGGAGGGGGCGAACACCAGACTGTCATGCTGGCGCATATAGAAGTAGCGCCCGGTGCGAACCAGATCGTACCCCTGACGCTGTGCGTAGAGGAGCGCATTGTCATTGCGCTTGGCGGCTTCATACTCTTCCTTGGTGTAGTAGGTGCGGTTGTTGCGGCTGATGGACATAGGAATTCTCCTTTCAATAAAAATCCCCTCTCTTTTGGGGAAGAGAGGGGAAGGCATTACTGTGTACTTACATTTTCTGAGGTGCAGGGTTTTCTTTGGATCGACTTTCGCCGAAGTAAACATCGTCAACGCTGACCAGCATTTCCCGGCGCTGCTCCCCGTCGGGGGTTTTCCAGCTGTTTACCTCCAGACGGCCTGTGATAATCACGGCGCTGCCTTTCTGGAAATGCTGACAGAGGAACTCCGCCGTCTGACGCCAGGCCATACAGGGGATGAAATCGGTCTCCCGCTGCTTGTCCGCCTGCCGGTAATCCCGGTCACAGGCAATGGAAAAGCGGACATAGGCTGCATCGCCGGATGTCCGCTGAAGCACAGGTGTTTGGGCAATTCTGCCAGCCAGAGAAACGGTATTGAGCATAAGAAAATCCTCCTGTAGCCTTATCTTTCCCGTTCCTGGTTTTTCTGTTTTGCCAGGTTCTGCTGGGCAATGATCGTTCTTGTCTGACTGGTAAACAGATCAATCAAACCAGGATGGGCCTGATTGACTGCAAACTGAGCAGTGTCCTGATACAGCTCACTGCCTTCCGGCATGTTCATGATGCCCGCCCATTTTTTATTTTCCGGAGAAATCCTTCCATCTTTCTGCTTGTGCTGGATGGTCAGGGCCAGAATGAACTGTACCCGCTCCTTGCCGAACTGTTTCAGCACTTCCTTTGCCCCTGCCGGGTCCAGGTGGTGATCCAGATAGTTGTTCTGGATGGCCTGCTCAATTGCCTTGGTGCAGGCAAGATTCTGCCGGGCGGATTCCTGGTACAGGGCCAGCTCCCCATGCTCCGCTGCGTAGCGTGCGGTGTGGGGATAAACGGAGTCTTCCTGTTCTTTCGGCTCCATAGGCAGCACGATGGTAGCGCCGCCCAGATCGAGAAACCTTTCCGGTGTGTGATATATCCGGGAAAACTGCTCCATCAGCTCCGGCGTGAGGGAGATAAAATTCTCATCCCCCAGGCCAACCACCAAAAAGGTGCCGGACAGAAAATCGTAGATAGCGCCGTCTTCATCCCGCAGAACCCGATTTCTGGGCTTGCCCTTCAGCTTTCCCTCTTCGTCAAGGACGATGGCCACCGGCTCAAGAAATGGCGTGATGGCCTCAATCGTTCCGCCAACTTCCCGCTGCAGCGATTCCAGCCCCGGGGCAATCTCCTTCTCATAAGGACACTGGCCGGGCTCTACCACCAGAACCCGGATGGGCTCCTGATTCATCTCATATTCTTCCATGGTTTCCTCCATTTCCCAAATCAGTTCGTCCTGGGGCACCGTCAGGTAGTCCCGGCAAAAATAGATGATTGCAGCCACCAGCTTCTCCGCAACGATGAGACGTTCTTTCTCCGGCAGTAAGTGGAACCACGCCTGAAAATCGTCATAATTCAGGCGTTCAATGACCTCGTTCCATTCCTGGGCAAGATCGGCAATGCGTCGTTTGTTCATGGTGTTTCCTCCTGTAGGTTTGATTTTGTGTATGAATAAGGGTGGAAGTCAGCTGGCTTCCACCCGTTCACAGATTACCAGACAGCGATTTTTCACGCCGCCCGGTGCGTATTCACAGGTCATTAAGGTGAGCAGATCCTGTCCCTGCTGAATCAGCAAGGATTTGTTGGATTTGGGATAGATGGTTTTCACCTCTTTGACCTGATAAGTCAGGGTTTCCCATAAGTTGGTAATCTCTACCAACTCACCGGCTTTCAGTCTGGGAATGTCCCGAAAGTATGCGCCGCCCCGCCATCCCCGGTGTCCGGCAATGACGCAGTTGGTGTTCTCTCCGCCAATGGGCAGGCTGGTCTGGGACAGATGGGCAGCGCCCAGAGCCAGGTTTTCTGCGCTGGCACCCAGATAGATGGGCATCCCCACATTCAGGCTGGGGATGGAAATGACCCCGAACACTTCCTCCTCCAGACCGTAGTCCGAGAGAAGAAAAGAGGGAGTCTCATAGGCATCCACGCTGTTGAATCCTGCCTGTCCTTCTTCAAAAATGCGCAGATTGTACGCTTCCATGGCAATTCTCAGCGGGTCAGTCGGTTCCGGAGGCTCTACAGCCTGTTCCTGTTCCCGGGATAAGAACAGCCGGGCTGTCCTGCTCTGCTGCCGGTCCAGCAAAAGACCGTTGACGATTGGGTAAAGAAATGCTCCCAGCCCTCCAAGAAAGACGGCCAGGAGAAGAATCAGGACAATCAGTTTACCTTTCATACTTCCCAACCCGTCCTTTCTTCCGCAGCCGAGTCACCAGAAACCAGGAAGAACACAGAGCGCCGGTGATGCCGATCCCCAGCAGAATACCTCTGAGGTACTGCTGTTCCCAGGTGGAAACGGGCTTGCCCGCTGACAGAGAAACAGCCTGCGCTTTCTCTTCCTCCGAGTACGGAATCCGGGAACCCCGGACCAGCAGCCGGTGGGTATTGACTCCAAAGGGAGTGCAGGTGACCAGGGTGCAGTAGTCTGCACCGTCCGTAATTCCCAGATAGGTGGTGTCGCTGGGCAGTACCGTTTTAATCTGGTCTACCTGATACGCCAGGGTTTCTTCCAGAACCTCCAGGTAGAATACGTCCCCGATTTCCAGCTGATCCAGGTCGGAGAGCATTTTGTTGTTGGCCATTCCCGAGTGACCTGTCAGCACCGTGTGGGTGCTGGCACCGCCCACCGGAAGCGAACTGCCCAGCAGATGGCCCACTCCAACCTCCAGTGTGGCGTCGGAGGTGCCATGGTAGATGGGCCGTTCCGCTCCGATCTGGGGGATAACCAGGTATCCCATGATGCCGTTTCCGGCGATGTTCAGCAGATTTGCGTAATCTATAGAAGCAAGCTCCACGGCGGCGCTGGAAAAAGCGTCCACCTGCTGTGCACCGGGAACCAGGGCGGCATTATATTGGACGGCCAGTGCCCGGTTCTCTTGAAGAAACCGGGCATCTGTGTTTGCCAGCTCCTGATTGTACTGGGTGTGAATCAGGGACTGATGGCGGCTGTTGTAGGCGGTGGAGATCAGGGGGTATAGGGTGATGCCCATGGCAATGAGAAAGAGAGAAACTGCCAGTGTGACTTGAATGTGTTTTTGTTTCGTAGCGTAACCTCCTTCAAGAAAATGGATTGACTGAATCACGGTATCGTGATATACTATACATGATGAAAGGAGTGATTGGATATGCCCGTATTGTCACGATTCTATGGAATCATCATCCGGATGTACTTCCTGCAAAGCGAGCACAATCCGCCCCATATTCACGCAATTTATAACGAAGATGTCGCTGCCATTGATTTTATGACAGGTGAAGTCCTGGAAGGACACCTGCCACCCAAAGCCCTTGCCATGGTTCGGGAGTGGGTTTCTCTTCATAAGGACACGCTGCAAACCATTTGGGAAACCCAGGAGTTCCGTAAGATTCCGCCGCTGGAGTAAGGAGGTGTCCTATGTTTCACAAAGTTAAAACGGTCTCACCCTTGCCGGATTTCCGGCTCAGCGTCCAATTCAGCGAGGGTGTCACGAAGCTTTATGACGTGAAGCCCTTGTTTGAAAAGCTCCCTGTTTTTACCGCTCTGAAAGATGATCCCGCTCTGTTCGGCTTTGTATCGGTGGATGTGGGCGGTTACGGCATAATCTGGGGAGACGAACTGGACTTGTCCTGTGACGAATTATGGGAACATGGTACGGCGGTGGCCACGCCTTTTGACGGACTGCTGGCTCTGAGCGATGCCACCGAACTTTGGGGGCTGAGCGAAAGCGCGCTGCGCAAAGCCATTTCCTACGGAAAGCTGGTTAATGGCGTGGATGTCTGCAAATTCGGGAAGCAGTGGGTTGTTTCCATAGATGCCATGAACCGGGAGTACGGAAACCGAGTGGGATAATCCCATTCACCTTTTAACTTTTAATCGAAGTGCCGGAGGGAAGTTCCCTCCGGCGTTTGCTGTTTTTATGCGGATTTCTTCTTGCTGACAATCACAATGGCGGCTGCCGCTCCGGCCATCAGGACGATGCCGATAACGCTGTACAGCCAGGTGCCGGTATCACCGGTCTGTGGCAGGTCAAAGCCACGGGCATTGACGATGGTCAGAGGAGCCTTGGCGTTGTTGCTGCCATTGTCGGCGGTCATGGAGATGGCGTTGCCATCAACCTTTGCATTGGCAGTCATGTAATTGTGAGACAGCTGCTTCTGGGGAATATTTGCCAGAGTCAGATCCTCATCGCCGTTGTTGTAGCTGTAGTAGGGGTCGTTCTGCAGAACACCCAGCACATCCTTGCTGTAGATGTCGCAGGAGCGGCCAGTATCTTCAATGGCGGCAATTTCCAGCTCAATGGCATCCTTCAGTAGGGTATAGCCGCTGGCGGTTGCGGTTTCCTCAATCATGTAGGCATCATCCTCACAGCCCTTGATAATCAGCTTGCCATGGTCACTGCCGGAGGTCACAGGGGTAAAGACGGTGGCACTCTTCTCGTTGTCGGTATGTCCGGTGACGTAGTAGATGCCGTTTTCCTCATCCAACTGGGCAACCAGCCAATAGCCGTCAGTTTCGTTGCGGACGGTAAAGGTCACATCTTCAAACAGGCCATCTTCTGCTGCCTGAGCGGAATCCATGGCAGTGCCATCCTCAGTGGTGAATACCTTGGTCAGATCGATGGCAAAGCTGTAAATGTGAGCATCGTCAATCAGGGTGTCGTAGTATTCGCCGGAGGTACGCTTCCAGGTCAGCACCACTTCATTTTCGTTGCCGTTGTCGCCGTAGACGAAAGAATCATCGGAGTTGACTTCTGCGGTGTAGGTAATGCGCAGGGTGTAGTTGGAGTAACCCGCATAAAGTGCGCCGTTGGCATTGGATGCGCTGCCGTTGATCTCGTCCAGACCGGCCTGAGTGATGTCCACAGTCATGTGCCGGTTGTCCTCAGAATAGGTGACGGTGAACTTGCCACTTTCCATATCCCAGGAGGCAGCAGAGTCGGTGCAGTCCTTATCCTTGAAGAACTCCAGCTTGATACCGGCTTCCTTGCTGTATTCCATGCCTTCGCTGAGGGAGTCATAGAAGTTGTACACGGACAGAGCGGTGGCCTGAGAGGTGATGGTGGGCAGAGAGGAAATGATCTGGTATTCCAGGGTGTCGCCGGTGGAGGCGGTGGCATTGTGGGCGTAACCGTCGGTGATGCCGTTGGTGCCACTGTTCTTACCGGTGTCGGCTGCGGATTCCCGCACGGTCTTTTCCAGGGTGGGGATGCCGGTTTCATTCTTGGGGTAGACCACCACATCATAGTTCCAGCGCTGACCGCCGTCCTGGGAGGCAGAGTTTTCATCGCCGGTGACCGTGGTCATGGGCAGGGAGACAAAGAAGGGATTGACGGTGCTGGTGACCATTTCAGGCACCTTGGTTTCCACCAGCAGGTACAGACCTACAGGCAGTTCGGAAACGGAGGTGCTGCCGTTGGCATCGGTGAGGGTCATTTCCACGCCGCTGTTGGCCGTGATGTAGGTTTCCAGTGCGTCCTTGACGGTGGTGGAGTTGGCAGACAGAGCGTCTGCCAGGGCTTTGTTCAGGGTGTTGGAGGTGTAATAGTAGTTGGCGCTGTCCAGTTTGTCGGTGTTGTCCGCATTTTCATAGCGTCCGGCTCCGTCTGCCAGACCAATGGCGGCCAGCAGGTCAGCGGAAGCAGTCTTGTTGAAGCCATACAGCACCTGGGTCAGATTGTAGTCCGGGTGGCCGTCGTTGGCAGACTCCGTAAAGGTCACGATGTCTGCAACCTTCAGGTAGGTAAAGCCAACTCCCTTGATCGCATAACCGTTGCTGGTTTCGCCGTTGCCCAGATTGTGGGAACCGGAGCCGCCCAGAATGTTTTCCACATAGCTTTCCTTGACGCCAGTGGAGGTGAAGGAATTGACATTCCAGACCCCGTCCTTCACAGCGGACGTCCAGTCATACTTGAAAATGGTCAGAGAACAGTCTGCGTCCGGATCAATGAGGTAATCCGGAACCGGTGCCAGCTCCATGGCGGAAGCGGAGACGGGATAGGCCAGGCACAGAATCAGAGCCAGGCAGAGGGTCAATGCTTTCATGATGTTGCGTTTCATTTTGTTGTTCCTTTCTTGTACATAGATTTTGTTTTATCACTTGCCAGTACCAGGAAGAATCCGGTAAAGGCAATGGCGATACAGATGGGAAGATAGAGAAGATCGGAAGCGCCGGTCTTGGGAAGATTGAACACATAGTTGTCCACCACCCGATAGGCGGCTTCATAGTTTTGCTCCGGGGTCAGCTTGTCTACCAGGATGGGTTCTTTCAGCAGCTGGTAACCGTTGGGGGTAGCAACCTCGGAAATGCGGTAGCGGACCATGGGGGACAGGCCGGAGAAAATGGCCAGACCGGCATCATCGGTGGTCAGGCAGCCGCTGTCATCCAGACCTTCGCTGGAACAGCTGCCTGCAAGAATGGTTTCAGACTTGGTGACAGGCTTCCAGGATGTGCCATCTTCGCTCCACTCCAGGAGGAACTTGGCGCCGGGGAGGGCTTCGTCATTGGGGTTAACTTTCTGCACCCGGATGGTTGCCGGGAGCATCTCGTTTTCACAGGAGACAGACACCTGGGGATTGGCATTCTCTCCGGTAATGGTAAAGGTTTCAGACCACCCCGTATTGCACTGGTAGAACTCATTGCCCTTGGTTTCTTTTACCTCATAAGTACCAATGGGGAAGATATTTTCGGTGGATGCAGCGCCGGTTTCATCCACGGTCAGCACATAGCAGACTTCTCCCGGCTGGGCCACAGCGTGATCTCCTACCTTTACAGGACCGGCAGAGCGGTTATAAATCGTGAACTCACATCCGGCAAAGCTTGCCTCGTTGGGAGCAGCCCCGTCGGTGCCTTTGTCCACTTTCTGGATGGTAAGACTTCCCAGGGTGGTCTTGTCCTGGGGTTCTGCCGCAGTGGTAATACCTTCACTGCTGGAGACGATATTCTGGAGGGATTCATCCGTCCAGTCAAAGTCGGCAATGTCGCCGTTGCTCTTCTGGGTAATGGTGGCATACAGTACCGGCATCCGGTCATAACCGGCGGGAGCGGTGATTTCCGTAACCTTGAGTGAGCCCAGGGGCAGGTTGGGTACGCCGTTGGCGTCAACGTACAACTCAGAACTTTCCGAATTGCTGTCCAGGGATTCCGGGTGATAGGCATAGGCACCGTTTTCGTCGGTGACGAAGTACCAAGTCCGAACCGGATCGCCGGACCAGTCCGTATTGTCGTAATAATCCCAGCGGAAGATGGCTCCGGCAAAGGTAGCGCCGCCCTGGGCGGTACCGGTTTGGGAATCCGTCTTCTGGAAACTCTGGGTGGCAGGGTCAAAGGTGGGATCGTCACTGACCTCCACTACATAATCGCCGCTGGCAGGAATGGTAAATTCCACCGGAGTGCTGTCCAGCAGGAAGCCTGCGGGAGCGGTGATTTCTACCAGAGTACCAGTGGTTCCAATGGGGTAGCTCTTGGCGGATGTGGCCTTGCCTTCTGCATTGGTCACCAAGGTTTCTACCACTTCGCCGTCCACAATTATGTTGTATTTGGCACCTGCCAGGGAGTACATGGCATTGCCGGACAGCTGGGAAGCGGTCTGTTCTTCACAGCGGAAGGTTTTTTGGATGGACAACCGCTTTCCGTACTGGTTTTGGGCAGTGTACCCGCTATCCTGGATGGCATCCACGGTACTGCCAGCCGTTACGGTTACTGTCACCGGCGGGGCATCCTGGGACCACATGGCTTTATCCGCCCTGGGTTGCTCTTCCATGGGTGCTTCCTGAACGGTGTACTGTCCAGGAGCCAGTCTGCCTGAGGTGCCGTAGCCGTCTGCTCCGGTGGTAATCTGGGCTACAACCTCTTTCCCGGAGTCATATACATAGAACAGCCAACCGCTTAAGTTGGCGGCACTGCCATCCGTGCCGGACACCCCTTTGCGGACACGGATCATGCCCTTTTCCACATTCACTGCGGTAGCGGAATCGGTGTACAGGGCGGCCTTGGTTTCACCGGCCTGGACAGTCACAGTGACCACGGACTGAGAATCCAGGATGAAGTTATCCTTGTCGCTTCGGGTCTGGTTTGCAAGAGGTGCTTCCCGAACGTAGTAGGTGCCGGGAGAGAGGGTGACACCAGTGGTGGCGAAACCGGTATTGTCGGTGGTCAGGGTTTTGACAATGTTGGCAAAACCGGAATCGCTGGCGATCTGGAATACCCAGCCGTCCAGCTTGCCGGTAGTACTGGCAGAGGTCACCGCTTTTTTCACGGTGATGGTGCTCAGTTCCACATTGTTGGCGGTTACCCCGGTGCCGTTGTTGGCCAGCACGGTTTCCGAGCCGGTGATGGTCACGGTGACAACGCTGCCGTCCAGCTGGAAGTTTCCTTTATCACCACGGGTCTGATTTGCCAGCGGAGCTTCTCTGACATAGTAGGTACCGGGCGCAAGCACATTGCCGGTGGTTCCTTCGCCGTTGGCGTTGGTGGTGATGGTTGCTGCGATACTGGAGAAACTGCTGTTCTTGGACACCTGGAAAATCCAGCCGTTCAGCTTGCCGGAAGGATTGGCAGAGGTCACTGCCTTCTTGACGGCGATTGCTCCAGCCGGAGAGGTGTTGGTGACGGAGCCGACGCTGATGGTGTTGCCGTTGACCGTACCCTGAAGGACATTGGACGACAGGGTCCAGCCGGTAGTGGACACCCGATCCTGCCGGGAGGCGGGGGCTTCCCGGACATAGTAGGTGCCGTTTTTGACGTTGGCGAAGGTGGCGATACCCCGGGAATTGGTGTAGGCGGACATCAGCGGATTGGTACCGGCAGTTGCATTGGCCCGGGAGTTGTACAGCTCAAACTTCCAGTTCTGGACCGAGCCGGTGCCGCTGACATTCTTGGTTACGCTGATGTTTCCGGTGGGAGGTGTGACCGTTTCATAGGCAAAGTTGGAAACCGTCAGCACCACCTGGTCGCTGGAGGTTACCCAGGATACTTTGTACTGTGAGTCCTCCACACTCAGGCGGCTGCCGGATGTGGTGTTCATCCAGTTGCGGATTTTATCATTCAGGGTGTTATAGGCGGAGCGGACATTGCCCCGATCAAAGTTGTCAATGACTCGAGAGTTGGAGCAGTAGGAGGGGTCCGGGAAGGATCTCCAACCGCCCACCACTTCCCAGACCATGATCTGGGCAGCGGCAAAGGCGCACTGATTGGGATTGACGGGATTCAGGATGCTGGTACCGGAACTGCTGTGGGAACCCCAGTCGAAGGTGTTCTGGTTCAGGCCCAGCATGGCAATGAGCGCGATGGCCTTGCGCTGGTTCTCACTTAGGTTTGACCACACATCATCTCCGTGCTTGCTTTCCCAGCTGTAGACGCTGACGGTGGAGGAAGAAGCGCCGCCGCCAGTGGCGTAGCCGAAACTCTTGTGGGGTTCCAGGCAATAGCCGGGGGTGGAGGGGCTGTCCACATAGTGGTAGGTGATGTCATGGAGACGGCTGGCAGAACCCACCGAGATGTAGTTGTATCCCTGGACGGCATATACGCCCCAGATGGAGTGAGCAACCAGAATGCTGGGGAAATCGCTGGACAAAATGGCGAACTTGGTTCCCTGGGAGAAGTCCGTCACGGCGAAGGACATTTCCTTCAGGGCTTTCTCTTCCACCATAGGAGTGGCTTCCAGCCGTTCCATGGTGCCGTCTGTCAGGATGCGGACAACGGATACGCAGTTTCCGTTCAGGGCCCGGAAGGAGGAGCTGTTGAAGTACACCTTCATTTCAAAAGAGACGCCATTCCAGTCTGCATCTGAGATGTCCAGGTTCAGGATGCAGTAGTCCAGGATGTTCAAGAATCCGGCTGTCTCCATACAGGCGGTCAGGGCATCTTGAGCCAGTTCCGCATCGGTTACCGGAAGTTGGGTTTCCGCTTCGACCTGGAATCTATCCGAGAAGGTAATGCTGACGGAAGCGTCCCAGCTGTCCAGAAAGGAAGCCAGGGTGGATACCATCTGCCTGGGTGGCAGGGTTTCCTCTGTTGGCGATGTGGTTTCCACAGTGGGCGGAATCGTCTGCTCGGTGGCAGCGGTGGTTTCCGGGGAAGGCTCTGTAGATTCCTCAGCGGCCTCAGTTGAAGTTTCCGGGGACGGTTCATCCTCCCCGGGGGATGTGGCAGCTGTCTGCGCTGGTGCTGATCCCGGCGATTCTGTAGCCGATACGGTAAGCACCGGCGTAAAACAGGACAGCACCAGCATCAGCACCAAAAAGATGGCTGCTGCGCGTTTGATGGTTTGCATGAGTTACCTCCTGGTCATATATTTGTTTCGGCTATTTTGTTTGAGACAGCCGGAAACATTGCTTAAGTCCTTTCCTGGGCATGAAAAACCCCCTCGGCAATTTCTTGCTGAGGGGGAGCAGGAAAAGCGAACCAAAGCTTTTCGCAATCTTATGAGTAGTTTAACTGGGAAGCTTTGGAAGCGTTACGGACTCTTTTTCACGACAACGTGTACAGATCCGTTCCGCAATGCCTGTGGCGTTTTCAGTAGGTGCTTTCATGGTAGCCCAGGGGCCAAAGCTGTGTCCTAGGGCGGGGTCGCCCAATTCCATATAGCTGTAACCGCAGTTCTTGCAGGTGTAGTTGGTGTACCCGTTTTGGGTGCAGGTGGGATTCTGGACGGCAATGACATAGGCGTGGGGAAGAGCCTGAATGTTTTCCTGGTAGGATGCTCCGCATTCGCAGGTATAGGTGCGGACACCGGATGCAGTACAGGCGGGGGATTTGGTGACTTTCCCGGTGTAGTCATGTTCATGGACGGTAGGTTCTGTTGTAGGCGGAACTGTAGCAGTTTCCGTGGCTGAAGGCATTGTACTTACAGATGTTTCCGTTGGCTCCGTTTCCTCTTCGGTGGGGGCAGCAGTAGGTGAGGAAAACTCCATAACAGCAGCAGGGGGCTGCCAAAGGGAGAGTACACAGATACAGATGGATAGTACAACTGCCAGAGCAGCCAGGAAAAATATAAGATGTTCACTTTTCATAATGGAATCGGCTCCTTTTACCGTTCTTGTTCTCTTTGTCGCTGACGCTGCCAGGCTTCCAGAAGCTTCACAATGGTCTCCTGCATCTTCTTTGGGGTGTAACTTTTGGGAAAGTACTTCCGAAGGGTTTCGCTGGTCAGGGTCACCCGATCCCATTCGGATTTCTTTTCCTCACTCATAATGGCGCACATCACATCCGGGGTCAGATGCCCCTCCTGGCTGAATTTCTTCAGCCGCTGGGCCTGGGACAGGGAAGGGGTGGCCTGTTCGCTGTCCATGGCATCCAGCAGCTGTTCCTGTTCCTTCTTCTTGAGAAAGGAGAGTTCATATGCTGGGTTGAGGGCAATTTTCCGCTCGTCCACCATGTTGAGTAGATTCGGAACCAATTCCGTCAGGCGAATGTAGCGCTGGACTTGGTTTTTGCTTTGCCCAACTTGCTCAGCCAAAATATCTCTGGATTTCTTTCCATCTAACTTGTGCCCAACTTGGGCACAAGTTAAGTCTGTTCGGGTACCCTGATGCTTCATGGCTTCCAGCTTCATCTTGTAGGCAAAGGCCCGCTCACTGGGGAGAATGTTTTCCCGCTGGAGGTTGGAATCCACCATGACCAGCACGGCTGCATCGTCATCCAGCTCCCGAACAATGACCGGCATGGTCTCCATTCCGGCAAGTTCACTGGCCCGGTGCCGCCGGTGACCGGACACCAATTCAAATCCTCCGTTGGGGTCTGGTCTGGCGATAGCCGGAACCAGTACACCATATTGCCGGACACTATCTGCGGTTTCCATCATGGCTTCATCATCCCTTACATGAAATGGATGGTTTTTGAACGGGTGCAGTTCCGATAGCGGAATGTCCCGGATTTTTTCCAGCTTGGCCTCCTGACGGCTTTCTTCCGTGGAGAACAGGTCATCTAGCGACGTCAGCTCGATCTTTCTCCCGCTGCTTTTCAATGGTGATCACCTCCTGGGCCAGACTGCGGTAGCCCTCCGCTACCTTACCAGAGGGATTGTGCTGAAAAATACTTTTTCCTTCTGCGGTGGTTTCCTTGGCCCGGACGGAATGGGGAATCTCGCTGCGGAATACTTTGATCTTTCTGCCATAGGTCTCCCGAAGCAGGTTGGAAATTTCCTTGGCAAAGTTGGTGCGGCTGTCCACCATCGTCATGAGAATGCCGTCGATCTGAAGCCTAGGATTGATCTGCCGTTTCACCTTATTAACAGTTTGCAGCAGAAGCTCCAGACCTTTGGCGGGCAGGTATTCTGCCTGCACCGGGATGAGAACCCGGTTGGCGGCGGCCAGAGAATTGATGGTCAGCATGCCCAGGGAGGGCGGACAGTCGATGAGAATGTGGGTGTAATCCGATTTGACGGTATCCAGGTACTGCCGCAGAATCGTCTCCCGGCTCATAGCGGTTACCAGGGACACCTCGAAGGCGGAAAGATCGATGCTGGCGGGAACCAGGTCAACACCCTCCGGATGGTGGAGAATGCCCTCACCGTGCTGAATTGGCTCGTCGTTGAGGATACGGCTCAGAGCGGTGGATACAGTAAAAGGCAGCTTGTCCGGTCTGGAATGTCCCAGACTGATGGTCAAGCTGCCTTGCGGGTCTGCATCAACTAGCAGGACTTTCTTTCCTTGCTTTGCCAGGGCGACGCCCAGGTTGACGCAGGTGGTTGTTTTGCCAACGCCGCCTTTCTGGTTGACGATGGCGATGATTTGTGTGTTCATTGTTTGTTGGCTCCTTTCGGGGTTGTTTTCAAAATCGTGGCTGCAAGGCCATGTTTTGTATTGAGTAGGCCGATGATGTATTGCCTTTCACAGGTTGTTCAATTCATCATCTGTTCTTTCCTTTCTCCTGCGCTGTGTGCAGCGTTGAAAGTCGGGGCGTGGAATATGGACATTCCTTAAAAACACAGGGACGGTTCTTCCAAAAGGGGCGGTGAAAACGACAGGAGCGGCACTCAGAGTAGATCCCGTCGTATCCACTGTCATAGTGGGAATTGGGCGTTTCTTTCATGAGAGATTCAAACGCCTTGAAGGTAGATTTTGGACGCATCTCATTTCTCCTTTCGCAAAAAACAGCCTATAAGGATATACAGCTGACCGTTGGACAAATTGATATAAAAATAGCACCAGACAAATTATCTTGCTTGGTGCTAGGATTGATATGGGCAGTGAGTGGTTTTGTCGATGTTTTATTTCTTTGCACTTTCCGTACTGAAACGCTCCCGTTCCGTTTTTTCCTTAATTTTCAGTAGTAGTTAAGGGAAAGACCAATTGATAAGGGTAACTGACGATTGCTAAAGAGGAAGAATACAGAGATGACGGCATAAGAAAATGCGATACGCATGGAAAGCGTACCGCATTTGGATGGGAAGAGGTGAAATTCGATAAGAAGGATAGTTGTTGAGAAATCCTATAAATAAGATTCCCCCAAATAGTAGTTTTTAGAACTATATTTTCACTGTATGTACAGAACTGGTAATAGTTTCGATGTTTTTTGATTAATTTTTGGTTTTTTGTGTTTCTATACATACGCATTATTTAAGATGTTCCGAGGACATCCTCCTCGGATGCTGCCTGCATCTTGAACTTGTCCATGGCATCCCGGGCCTGGGGAACGTTCAGAGCGTTGCTGTTCTTCATATTGATTCTCTCCTTTTCGTTTTTCTCGGAAAGCAAAGACGCTTTCCGATGGAAAACGACTTTTTTCTTTCCGTAACCCTATCTTTTCCCGCAGGAGAGATTGTATGTCTGGACGTTTTCGGAAAGAAGGGCAGATGCTTCCAAAGCGGGATTTTTATGCTGCTGCGTTTCGGTCATTTCTGAAAAGAGAAACAGAGCTATTTGATAAAATGTATGTCCAAAACAGCCGGGAGGCTTCATGATCACGCTTCCATGCTCCGGCGCGGTTCCTGGGGCGCGGCGGTGTTCAGCCATTTGACAAAAATGCACAAAAAGTCTTTCCAAATGTTTTCTTTCTGGTATACTAATGCACGAAGCGCCTATTATCATACTGGACGAACCTACAAGTGGGCTGGATGGTACGAATATGCGGAATGTCAGCCGCGTGATCCGCAAGCTGGCGAAGATGGGGCGTACCATTATCGTCATTACCCATGACGCAGAGTGTGCGCTTGCCTGCTGTGAGCGGGCAATACGCCTTGAGAACGGCTACATTACCGATGATTTTCAAATCAATGGGGCAGAGCTTCTTTTAGAAAAAATTGGGTATGACCAAAAGGAGGGTTAGAAATGGCACAGCAAAACAAGAATCAGCCGAAGGCAAAAACCGGGCTGGCGCGTTGTCTGGAACTGGCTTCCGGCCATAAAGGGCTTGTGTTTCTATCAGGTTTTTTGGCTGCGCTGGCTGCAATTTGTTCTTTTGTACCTTATTTATCAATTTATTACATCATTCGGGAAATCCTGTTTGTTTACCCGGATATGTCGCTCTTGAATGTTTCTACAATCTCAACATGGGGCTGGCTTGCCCTGGTTGGTATTTTGGGGAACATTGTATTTTACTTTTTTGCTCTACTGTGTTCCCACATTGCAGCGTTTGGAACGCTTTATGAATTGAAGGTGGCCTTTGCCGACCACATCATGCACATTCCCCTTGGGTATCATTGCCAGAGCCTTTGCCGTCCAGCCGGACCTGCTTCTGATGGACGAACCCTACGGCCAGCTGGATAACTCCCTGCGCTATAAGCTGGAAGATGAGATCATTAAGCTCTGGCAGAAAACCGGTACCACGGTTATTTTCATCACCCACAATATTGAAGAGGCTGTGTATCTGAGCCAGCGCATTCTGGTCCTCAGCAACAAGCCCACAGGCATCAAAAAAGAAATCGAAAATACCCTGCCTCGCCCTCGGAACGTAACAGATTTGGAGTTCAACAAACTCCGGGACGAGGTTACGGACCTGATTAAGTGGTGGTAATATGGCAAAACGACCGAATATTCTGCTGATTATGGCGGACCAGCTGCGCTTTGACGCACTGGGCTGCTATGGCAACAACGAAATCCACACGCCCAACATTGACAGCCTGGCTTTGAACGGCTCCACCTTTGACAACCATTTTGTCCAGAATCCCGTGTGTTCTCCCTCCCGATGCTCCATCCTCACAGGCCGTTACCCCAAGAACCACGGCACCAGAGACAATGGCATCCCCCTGCGAGACGAGGAAGTCTGCTTCCCTGAGGTTCTGCGCAGCAGCGGCTACCTGACGGCGGCAATCGGGAAAATGCACTTCACCACCCAGTTCATGCCCAAGGAAAACGAGGAGGATGACTGGCCGGAGGACAACTACGGCTTTGATGTCATCCACACCACCTGCGACTGCAAGACAGGCGAATATCTGACCTGGCTGAAAGAGCAGAGCCCCCGGGATTATGAAATTGTGAAAATGCAGGGCAGCCGCAAGGCCAAGGAGGACCGGGCCAGCGCCGCGGAAAAGGACACCTCCGGTGCGCCTCAGCTCTATCCCAGCGATATTGACCCCAAATTCCACCAATCCACCTGGATTGCCGATCAGACCATCAGCCTGATTCAAAACGCCGCGGCGGAAAAGCCCTTCTTTGCCCTGTGCAGTTTTGTGGACCCCCACCATCCCTTTGACCCGCCGAAGTCCTACTATGAGATGTATGACCCGGATAAGCTTTCCGTTCCCACACGGCAGGAAGGCGAGCTGGAGGACAAGCCGCCTCATTTCCGCCGCCATCGGGTGGGACGCGGCTGCAGCAACGAAAAATATGACTACCGGAAATTGACGGACCGCCAGTGGGGCGAGGTCAAGGCTGCCTATTATGCCATGATTACCCTGATCGATGAGAACGTGGGCCGCATTCTCCAGGCAATCAAAGACAAGGGAATTGAGAACGACACCCTGATCCTCTTTACCAACGACCACGGCGAGCTGTTGGGAGACCACGGTCTGCTGTTCAAGGGCCCCTTCCACTATGACTGCCTCATCAAAGCCCCTATGATTCTGTCCTGGCCCGGGGTCATTCCCAAGGGTTCCCGGTACGCCCAGATCACAGAGCATGTGGACATTATGCCGACCATTCTGGACTTCGCTCAGGCTGGCGTGCCAAACGGCGTCCAGGGAATGTCCATGGCGCCCATTCTCCGGGGCGACCTGGGTGCAGGCAGAGACTGTGCCCTGACGGAGTTTACCTGCTACGACTGGGGTCTGAACCTCAAGACTCTCACAACCCGGGAATACAAGCTCACCTACTATGCAGGAGAGCAGTTCGGCGAGCTTTATGACCGGAACAAGGACCCAAACGAATTCACAAACCTTTGGGACCACCCGGATTACCAGGAAGTGAAACAAAAGCTTCTCATGCGGCTTCTGGACCGCATGGTGCAAACCGAGGACACCCTGCCTCTGAGAATTGGCAAGTATTGACAAAGTTTCTGTAAAAAACATACCGCCGCAGTTTGAAACTGCGGCGGTACTTTTTTGCAGCATAGAATAGCTTCCTTTATCATGACAGCCCGTTTACGGGGGAAAGGTGTCTTTCTGTCATGCTTTGGGGCTGAGGCCGAACCGGGCATAGACGGCGGGCATCTCCTCGGGAGTGCATTCCGTTACCGTCACGCCCTGGGCGGTGAATTCCTTATAGACATTTCCGTCCAGGGTGATTCGTCCCTCTTTTGTTTTCAGGGAAAACATTTCCTGGACGGTAAAGGGTGAACTGGGGTGCTTTTCACACCAGAAGCAGGCCGCCTGGAAGTCCACGTTCAGCTGGGGCTCTTCGGTGAAAGAATAAAATTTCCGCCATTGGCCCTTGTGCAGGTCCCACAGGACCCAGCCCAGAAAATCCTCCTTTTCCAGACGGTAGCTTTCGCCCAGCTGTTCCTGGACTATGCCTTCTTCCAGCTTCAGAGGCTCCCGGGGACAGATTTCGCCAATGCCCACATCTGCCAGATAGACACCGTCGGTGGCAGCCACTTTCAGCACCCGATGCCTGCGCATGGGAATGCTGCTCTCTCCTCGGAGGTATCGGGCAAAGTAATCGGTGACCTCATACCCCAGCTCCCGCAAAAGCCAGCCAAAGCTGCCGTTCAGCTCAAAGCAGAAACCGCCCCGGTTTCTGGTCACGATCTTTTCAAACAGGTCGTCTTCCTGCAGGGACAGGGGAATGCCCCGGAGGATGTCCAGATTTTCATAGGGTACGGCGGTGCAGAAGGCAAATTGCAGCTTCCGCAGCAATTCGCCATCGGGAACAATGACCTCCGGAAGCGGCAGACCAATGCGGTGAAAATAGGCGCTTACTTTCTCTCGGTTCATAGGTTCATCTCCTCCAGAAGCTCCATTACGGAAAGCAGGGTTTCTTCGGTGACATAGGGACTTGCCGTGCCTTCCCGGATACACTCCACAAAGTGCATCAATTCGTTATAATACCAGCCGCAGGGGGGAACATTGATGCCGGTGGAAATCATGACTTCGTCCCGGGTATCGTAGACCTTTGGCTCCGTTCCGAAGCGGTAGGCCGTCAAGGCAGTGCCGTCGTTGACGAGAACGCCGTTTTCAAAGGCTACCCGCCAGCGGGCGGTAAAGGGAATGGGGGCGTTGAACCAGGCCGCTTCGGCGCCTACGGTGAGGCCGTCTTCAAATTCATACAGAAAGCGCATCTGCTCGGGGTAGTTCTTTCCTGCGCCCCGACGCTCCGTCACGGAGAAATGCTTGGGCTTTCCAAACAGGGAGACAATGATATCCAGATCGTGAATATGCAGGTCATAGGGAAGCAGACCGGATTTTTTTCGGTCAAAGAGCCAGCCGCCCATGGCCCATTTGGGACAGGAGGACAGCCGCTCAAAGTAGGCATCCAGAGGCTTGCCGAATTCTCCGGTTTCCACGGCCTGACGCAGAACCGCAACTTCTTTGGTGAATTGCAGCACCTGAGCCACATACAGGTGAACCCCATGCTTTTTTGCCTGTGCCAGCATTTCGGCGGCGTCGGCAGTGCTCAGGGCAATGGGCTTTTCCACAATGGTGTGCTTCCCAAGGCCCAGGCTTTCCATAACCATGTCATGATGGCAGTAGGTGGGGCTGCAGATGTCAATGGCGTCCAGTTCCACGGCTTCGGCCATTTCCGTAATGGAAGAAAAGCAGGGCAGTCCCCACTCTTTTGCGGCCTCTCTGCCTTTTTCCGAGGAGACACAGACTGCTGCGACCTCAGCACCGTCTATGGCGGCAATATTACAGTAGTGGACCCGGCCCATGCCGCCGGTTCCCACAAGGCCAATGCGAATGGTTTTCATGGGTTCGTGCTCCTTTCAGAACAGCAGGGGAGCGGCAGAAACCGCTCCCCTGCCTGATTTTGAATCTTAGAGGGTATAGCCGTGGTCGAGAAGATAGCGGGCAGAATCCTTCACTGCCTGGTTGATTTCCTCCAGGCTCTTAGGCCCTGCCTGGGTGAATTCAATTTCAATGGAGAAGGGCGCATCGTTGCCGCTGTCCTCCAGCATACGGAAGAGAGCCGGGAAGGGGACATAGCCTTTGCCCAGAGCCGGGAAGTCCCAGGTCTGCCGTCCGCCGGCCTTATCCTTCAGATGGACATAGGCAATGTGGCTGAGACAGTCATGGAAGTCTTTTTCCACATCCACATCGCCGTAGAAGATGGCGTTGGCGGTGTCGTAGTTGATCTTCACTCTGTCAGAGCCTACCTTCTCTACGATGTCTGCCAGGATGGCGCCTGTACCATGGTCCCCATGGATTTCCAGCACCAGAATCATGTCATAGGCCTGGAGATAGGGCACCAAATCCCGGATGTGGTCCGCCACCACGTCATTGGAGGCCACGGCCTGGTCCTCCAAATGGGCTTCTCCAATGGAGGAGACGATGTACTTGGCGCCATAAAAATGGGCCAGACGGATATTCCGGACGAAATCGGGAATTCTCGCCGTATCCATCAGATTGGTGTGGCCGCTCATGGCAAAGGGCGTGAGCCCAGCCTCTTTCAGCTTGTCCTGAACCTCCAGCAGCCGCTGAAAGCTCTGGTCCGGAAACACGTGCTCCGTCCAGCCTTTGGTGGCGGTCAGCTCAATGTAGCGGAACCCTGCCGCCTGAATACCGGCAATGGCATCCTCGATGGAATAACCGTGATAGCAGTTGGAATTGACCGCAATGATGCGTTCTCTCATGGGATAGCCTCCTGTCAGATCAGGTAGTTGTCCAGATAACGCTTGGACAGACGAATGGACTTCAGCACATCCTCCCGGGAGCCTTCAAAGGCCTTATCCTCCACCTCAATCACGGCGCAGCCGTCGAAGCGAATGTCGTGGAGAGCAGAGACGAAGCTGCCCCAATCCACATCGCCGAGGCCCGGAAGCTTGGGGGACATATACTCCAAGGGATAGGCCAGAACGCCGACCTCAGCCAGCTTCTCCGGGTACAGCTTGATATCTTTAAAGTGGATGTGGAAAATCCGGTCCGCGAAATCCCGGATGGTCTTGCAGTAATCCAGCTGCTGCCAAACGTAATGGCTGGGGTCAAAATTGAGGCCGAAGTTCTTGGAGGGGATGATCTCAAAGAGCCTGCGGTAGATGGCGGGGGTGCACATCAGGTTTTGTCCGCCGGGCCACTGGTCAGCGCCAAAGAGCATGGGGCAGTTCTCAATGGCAACCTTTACGCCGCATTCCTCGGCCAGGGCGATGAGTCCGGGCCAGATCTCTTTGAACAGGGCGATGTTCTCGTCTACGGTCTTATACTGGTCCCGGCCAATAAAGGTGGTGACCATGCCCACGCCCAGCTTGCCGCTGGCACGGATGACGTCCTTCAAGTGGGAAATGGCGGCTTCCCGTTTGGAGAGGTTCCCATCCATGGTGTTGGGATAGAAGGCCAGGGAAGAGATGGTAATGTTCTTCTTTGCGGCATAGTCCATAACATGCTTTGCATAGGCGTCATCGCTCAGGACCCGTTGACAGTCGATGTGGGAAACACCGGCATAGCGGCGCTCTGCCTTGCCGGCAGGCCAGCAGGCAACTTCCAGGCAGACAAAGCCCATTTCGGCGGCAATGTCAACCGCTTCTTCATAGGTCCAGCCATCCAGAATGGCGGTCAGTAAACCAAATTTCATCATAAGTAGATTCCTCCCGGATTACATATTTTCAGGAATTTCCACGGTGCAGCCTTTCTCGGAGGAGACCAGGGAAGCAAAGACGGCACGCATAGCCGACAGGGCGCTTTCGCCGGAGATTTCGGGCTCTTTGTCCTGGACAAGGGCCTCCATCCACAGGTCAATGATGCCGCTCTTGGTCTGGTTGTCGTTGGTCTGAATTTGTTCCACGTCATAGTATTCCGTCTCGCCGCTGCTCTTGTTCACCACAATGGAATGGGCGGGGTCATCGTAAATCCGCATGGTGCCCTTGGTGCCATAGAGGATGGTGGAATTGTCTTCTGCGGCGTAATAGGTCCAGCTTGCCGTCATGGTGCCGTAGGCGCCGCCGCTGAGCTCATAGATGCAGAAAGCGTTGTCGTCCACGCCAATGAGATTTCCGCCGGCGTCCCGTTTATCCAGGGTGGTGAGCCTTGCGGTGGTACGGACCACCTTCTGGCCCGTCAGGAACTGAATCAGGTCCGTCTTGTGAATGCCCAGGTCTGCCATGGCGCCCATGGCGGCCCGCTTCTTATCAAAGAACCAGACGCTCTTGCCGGGATCGATGCTCCAGGTCTCGGGTCCGCCATGACCGAAGGTGGTGCGGAAGGTGAGAATCCGGCCAATGGCGCCTTCTTCAATCATCTTTTTGGCAACCATATGGGCTTTGGCAAGGCGCTGATTGTGTCCGATCATCAAATGCTTTCCGGCCTTTTTGGCGGCAGCCACCATGGCTTCGCATTCTGCCAGGGTCACAGCCATGGGCTTTTCGCACAGCACGTGCTTGCCGGCCTCCAAGGCCTTGATGGTCATTTCAGCGTGGGCGAAGTTCGCCACACAGACGCTGACGGCGTCAATAGAGGGATCAGAAAGCAATTCTTCCACCGATGCAAAGGCTTTGCCGCCGAATTTTTCCGCCAGCTCTTGGGCCCGCTGCAAATTCAGGTCAAAATAGCCGCGAATTTCGGCGTTGGGATTTTCCAGATATTCCGGAATGTGCCGTACCTGGGCGATTTTGCCGCAGCCAATAATTCCGATTCCAAACATAAGGTTTTCCTCCTATTGGTTTTTGTGATGAAAAGGTCCCCTATGAAACCTTTCCAAGGGGACCTTTGTGAATGAGGTTAATTGTTGTCCTTGCGCTGAACCAGGACTGCAAAAATGATAATCAGACCTTTGACAGCCTCGCACAGGAAGGTGGGCACACCCACAGAGTTGAGGATGTTGTTCATAACGCCGATGATGAGCATACCCAGGAAGGTGCCAACCAGACTGCCCCGGCCGCCGCTCATAGCGGTGCCGCCAACGATAACAGCGGCGATGGCGTCCATTTCGTAGCCGCTTCCGGCGTTGGCAAAGTCCATGGAGCCAATTCGGCCGATGTAGATAACGGCGGCAATGGCGCACATCACACCGCCCAGAGCGTAGATGCCCAGCTTGACCTTTTTGACGTTGATGCCGGAGAGCTTTGCGGCCTTTTCATTAGAGCCGATGGCAATGGTCTGACGTCCAAAGGCGGTCTTACGGAAGATGATGTGCATGATGATCACAATCACCACCCAGTAGAGAATGGGAAGCAGCACCTGACCGCCGATTTTTGCGGAAGTGAGCAGCTTGAAGTCTGCGGGGACCTCGGGGTTAAAGGTTTTGGTAAGCTGCTGGGTTACGGAACGGAAAATCTTCATTGTGCCCAAGGTGCCAATGAAGGGGGGGAGCTTGCCATAGGCAATCAGAACGCCGTTGAGCTGACCGAAGAGCCAGCCGCAGATAATGACTGCCACAATGGCGATGAAGTAGGCGGGCATACCCACAAGCCCCATAGCGGCCAGAGGGCCCTGGGGCCCGATCAGGTACATCAGGATGGCGCCCAGAGCACAGAGCATGGAGCCCACCGACAGGTCAATGCCGCCGGAAATGATGATAAAGCACATACCCAGGGCGATGACACCCTGATAGACGTTGTTCCGCAGAATATTCAGCCATGCCATGCCCATTTTGCCGAACATGCCGCTGAAGGAACCGGCATTGACGCCCTGGACCACGCATTGAATCAGCACCATGACCACGAGAGCAAAAATGGTGGAGGACAGGGCATTCTGGCTCCAGAGCTTCTTCGCTTGAACCAGCGGAGATCCAATTTTCTTCGTCTTTTCCATAGTTTATACGCACTCCTTTTTTCCCTGCTCGCCGCCGGTAGCAAGGTACATGATGTTCTGTTCGTTCATTTCCTCCCCCTGGACCTGGCCCACCACGTTTCCGTGGAACATGATGAGGCTCCGGTCACAGACACGGATGATCTCCTGGGCTTCGGAGGAGAGGACGATTACGGCGACACCGGCTTGGGCCAGCGAATGGATGATGCTGTAGATTTCTTCCTTGGCGCCCACGTCCACGCCCTGGGTGGGATTGTCCAGAATCAGGACCTTCGGGCCGGACATAATCCACTTTGCCAGAACCACCTTCTGCTGATTGCCGCCGGACAGGGAGGTGATGCCATCCTTGGGGCTGCCCATTTTGATGCTCAAAGCCTTGGCCTGCTCATCAAAAAGCTGAGACTGCCTTTTTTCATCCAGGAATAGGCCTTTTATGAGATGGGGCAGGAAGACAATGGAACCGTTGTCCAGGATGTTCATGTCCTTCAAAATGGCGTTTTCTTTTCGATTGCGGGGCAGGTAAGCGATGCCTGCGTCCAGAGCCTGATGGGTGTTTGCCAAATGAATTTCCTTGCCGGAAAGCACCACCTTGCCGGAATGCTTTCTGCCCATGGCGCCGAAAACGGTCTGGAACAGCTCACTGCGGCCGTCGCCCAGAAGTCCGGTGACGCCCAGCACCTCGCCGGCATGGACGATGAGGGAGACATCGTGGAAGTAGCGTCCATCGGACAGATGTTCCAGGCGCAGCATTTCTTCGCCCATGGGGACATCCCGCTGAAGGACTTCGCTCTTCAGCTCGTGACCAACCATGTATGTAGCCAGCTCACGGGGATTTGTTTCGCTGACCGAGCCGCTGGCCACCATATTGCCGTCCCGGAGGACGGTGTAGCGGTCACAGATTTCCATGACCTCATTGAGCTTGTGGGAAATGAAAATCAAGCTTACGTTCTGCTTTTTCAGGGTCCGCATAATGGCAAAGACACGCTGGATTTCCGGCTCCGTCAGAGAGGTGGTAGGCTCGTCCATGATGATAATGGAGGCATCCTGCATGAGTGCCCGGCAGATTTCCACAATCTGCTTATAGGAGGCGTCCAAATCCCGCACCATGGCGCAGGGGTCCAGGCGGATATCCATCCGGTCAAAGAGCTCCTGGGTTTTCTGCTGCATGAGCTTAGCATCCAGGAAGATACCCTTCTTGGGCAGATGGGTGATGAACATATTCTCATACACCGTCAGGTCGTTGATGAGGTTCAGTTCCTGGTGGATAAAGCCGATACCGGCATCCAAAGAGTCCACGGGAGAGGAGAACTTCACTTCTTTCCCGTCCAGCAGGATTCTGCCGCTGTCGGCAGGGAGAACACCGCCGAGAATGTTCATCAGGGTGGACTTGCCGGCACCGTTTTCGCCGATCAGCGCGCAGATCTCACCGGAGTCTAAGTGGAAGTCAACTTCCTGGAGCACGTCGTTTGCTCCGAAAGACTTCCTGATTTTTTCCATTGACAGATTCAAACAATCACATCCTGTTTCCGTATTCCTATATTCTCAAAAAGCGGCCATGGCGGCATGGCAGTTTTCTCAGAATATATGGGGACGGGCTATGGCTATCAGCCATAGCCCGTCTGAAATGTTGGGTTACTATAGGATTAGACCAGGTTTCGGCTTAGTAAACGGTGTTGTTGGGGTCCAGGAAGTCAGCCACGTTTTCAGCGGAAACGATGGTGGTGGGGATGATGATTTCAGGCTCAGCAGTGCCGCCGTTGAGCAGGGTAATGGCGGTCTTGATGGCGTCCTGAATCATAGCGGGGGAGTACAGAGCGGAAGCCAGGCCCAGGTCAGCGTTTGCCTCGTCGGCAATCATCTTGAAGTATTCCTGGCAGCCGCCGCCGCCGGTCATAGCCTTGATGTCGGTACGGCCAGCCTCGGTGATGGCCTGGTAGCAGCCCATGGAGGTCTCGTCGTCCATGGAGTAGACGGCGTCGATGTGGTCATACTTCTCAAGTGCGTCAGCCATGGCGGTAACGCCATCGGTACGGGCGAAGGAGGGAAGCTGCATCTCAACGATGTTGCTCTGATCGTAGTTGTTCTCGGTCAGGTAGTCATAGAAGCCCTGCTTACGCAGCTCACAGACGGAGCCGGAGGAGGGAACGTCCATAACAAGGATGGTGGCGGCGTCGCCAACCTTCTCGGTGATGTACTTCGCGGACTGGTAGCCCATGTCGTAGTTGTCGCCGGTGACCTTGTAGATGCCGGTGCAGTCTACGTCAACGTCGAAGTTGACAACGGGAATGCCAGCGTCGATGATTTCCTGCATAGCAGTCTCCATGCCGGCCCACTGGGGGAAGGAGACGATAACGGTTGCGCCCCAGGAGACCAGGTCCTGCAGCTGGGCAGCCATCTCGGCGGCGTCCTTAGAGGTAGCGACCTTGTAGTCCAGGCCGTTGTCCTGGCAGTACTTTTCGGCGTAGTAGGCAACACCGGCGACCCAGCCGTGGGTAACAGCGGGAGCGGCAATGCCGACGTGGATTTCGGGAGCTGCGCTCTCTTCCGCCTCGGTTTCGGCGGCTTCCGTTGCTTCGGTCTCGGCGGGAGCAGCGGTGGTTTCGGGAGCGGCGGTGGTTTCGGGTGCGGCAGTGTTGCCGCCGCAGGCAGCCATGGCCAGAACCATGGTCAGCACCAGCAACATAGCAATGATCTTTTTCATTCGTGAATTCCTCCAGTTGATTATTTATTTCAACGGCTTTCGCCGATTGAAAACAAAAACCATTACATTTAGGGTAGTTGCTTTTTACAAAATCACGTTCTAAATTTATAAAACGTTATACCATGCCTTTACGAATCTGTCAACTACCCCTTTTTGGTTTTTATTTTTTTGTGCATAATTACAAAAATAACAGGTAAAATTTGGTTATTGCAATGGTTCGAGCCGGGGATGGATTTCTGCTTTACGAAGGAAGGGCAGCTTTGCAGGAATGCGGGGGAGAACAGGCATCTTTATAGGAGAAAGTTATTGAGAATAGAAATTCAAATGGCTGCCATGCTGGCATTTCTTGACAGAATCATAGGCGAGATGTATAATAACTAGTAACAGTAAGACGTTGATTTTGTCAAAATCGACACTGCTGAACCATTACACAAAGGAAGTGAACATATGGATACTGTTTATGATCCGTTATTTACCCCGTGGAAAATCGGCAATGTGGAGATTAAAAACCGCATTGTTATGACCTCTATGGGCGGCACGTCGATTTTTGGATGGATGGAGCCGAACCACTTCGATGAGGAGGCGGCGCGTTTCCTTCTGGAGCGTGCCCGGAATAACGTGGGCCTGATTCTGCCCGGTATTGCACCCATTCGCGACATCCTTCTGGGAAAATGGCTGTATGAAGGAACGGGAAAGTTTGAGAAGCTGAAGGCGTTTATGGAGGAGTTCCATAGGACCGGCTGCAAACTGTTCATTCAGCTGACGGCAGGCTTCGGACGCTCTCTGGCCATCAACGACATCATGATCAAGGCGCTGCACAATAAGGCGCTTGCAGCGGTTATGAAGCCCGTCCTGGATGTGGACTATCTCACCGCCAGCGCCAGCGCAACCCCCAACCGCTGGGATGACAGCTGTATCTCCCGGCCCCTGACGGTGGCGGAGATTCATGAGATGGTGGAGGCATTTGCCAAAACAGCCAAGTTGTGCATGGATGCCGGGGTAGACGGCGTGGAGATCCACGCGGTCCATGAAGGGTACCTTCTGGACCAGTTTACCATGAAATACACCAATCTGCGTACCGATGAATACGGCGGCTCCCTGGAAAACCGCTACCGTTTCCCTGTGGAAATCGTACAGGCCATCAAGAAAGCCTGCGGCCCGGATTTCCCTGTGTCCCTGCGGTATTCTGTGGTGTCCAAAACCAAGGGCTTCGGCAAAGGCGCTCTGCCCGGCGAGGAATACACGGAAGTGGGCAGAGACATGGAAGAGAGCCAGTGGGCGGCCAAATATCTGCAGGATGCGGGCTATGATATGCTCAACTGCGACAACGGTACCTATGACGCCTGGTACTGGGCACATCCTGCGCCCTATATGCCGGAAAACTGCAATCTTTCCGACGTTGCCCACATTAAGAAGTTCGTGGACATCCCGGTGGTCTGTGCCGGCAGAATGGACCCGGTCACAGGTGCAAACGCCGTCCGGGACGGCGAAATCGATGCCGTAGGCGTTGCCCGGCAGTTCCTGGCCGACCCCCAGTGGGTCACCAAGCTGATGCAGAGCAGGACGGAGGACATTCGCCCCTGCATCTGCTGCCACAATGCCTGCTTCAACATGGCCCACTACAACGGCGTGGGCAACGACCAGTCCCTGTCGGACAACGCCGGCATGGCCCGATGCGCCCTGAATCCGGAAACCATGCAGTCGAAAAAGTACAAAATTGTCCCTGCCAGACGGAAGAAAAACATCGCCGTGGTAGGCGGCGGCATCGGCGGCATGGAGGCGGCCCGGGTGCTGAAACTCCGGGGCCACAGCGTTACCCTTTACGAAAAGAGCGACCGGCTCGGCGGCGTATTCCTTGCGGCGGCTGCCCCCTCCTTTAAGGAAAAGGACCGGGAGCTGATTCGCTGGTACGAAAAGCAGATGAAGGACCTGGACATCGATGTGCGGCTGAATACGGAAGTCACCGATATCAGCACCCTTGGTGCGGATGAAGTCATCATTGCCACCGGCAGCAAGGCGAGAAAACTGCCCATTGCAGGCATTGAGAAGAGCATTGAGGCCTGCGACTATCTGCTGGGCAAAAAGGCAGTGGGAGACAAGGTCATTATCATCGGCGGCGGCCTGACGGGCTGTGAAATCGCCCTTGACCTGTATCAGAAGGGAAAGACCCCGGTGATTGTGGAAATGAAGAACGACCTGATTGCCGTGAAGGGCGTATGCCTGGCCAACTCCTCCTACCTGCGGGACTTCTTCGCCCTGAACAAGGTGGAGGTGCACCTGAACACCGGAGTGAAGGAAATCACCGAAAGCGGCGTGACGGTTATGGGTCCCGATGGAAAAGAGCAGCACATTGCAGGAGACAGCGTGATTCTGTCTGTGGGCTATACCCCTGCGCTCACAGCGGCCAAGGCTTCCAAGGTACACCTGGTGGGCGACTGCAACGGTGTTGGCAACCTGCGGACCGTCATCTGGCGGGCGTGGGACGTGGCTATGAAGCTGTAAGGAGACCTTATGGAACTGACAAAGGAACAACAGCAGATTCTCGACGGTGCCCAGGGCGAAACCATGGCCAAAATCATGAAAACCCTGGTGATGTACGGCGCGACATTCGGTGCGGAAAAAATGGTGCCGGTGACGGGAAAAATGGGACATTTGGTGACCAGTTTCGGCCTGGGCGTCATGAAGCCGGTGTATGCGCTGATGGACAAGCTCATTGCCGAGGGTGCGGTATCCAAGCAGAAATTCACCGTTGACCCGAAGCCCCTGGACAAAAATGTGCCCTCGGACTTCCTGAAAAACCTGGTTTTCAACAAATTCATGTACAGCGCCCAGGATTCCTACGATGCCCAGCTGGAAAAACTGGGACTTGCCAGCAAAGACGGCTACAGCTGCACCTGTTACCTGGACGAAATCGGCAACAAGCCGGAAAAAGGCGACGTGCTCAGCTGGGCGGAATCCAGCGCTGTGGTCTATGCAAACTCCGTTCTGGGCGCCCGGTGCAATCGGAACTCCGGCATCATTGAGCTGTTCGGCTCCATTGTGGGCTATGTGCCATACTTTGGTTTGCTGACCGACGAGGGACGGAAGGCAACCTGGGTGGTGGAGGTGAAAACCTCCAAACTCCCGGAGGCACAGGTCCTTGGCAGCGCCATCGGCATGAAGGTCATGGAGGACGTACCTTATATCAAAGGACTTTCCGAAATGCTCGGCACGCAGCTGAACGACGCGGTCTGCGCCTATCTGAAGGATTTCGGTGCGGCCACGGCTTCCAACGGCGCAGTTGGCCTTTACCACATTGAGAATCTGACCCCTGAGGCCAAGGAACAGGGCCCGGCGCTGATTGCGGAGAACGCCAGAACCTATGTCATCGACGATGCAGAGCTGGAGCGGGTCAAGGCCGGATACCCGGTGATGTGGAAGGACCCTGATGCAAAGCCGAAGCTCTGCTTCGTGGGATGCCCCCACCTGACCCTTGCCCAGCTGAAGGAATGGACGGAAAATGTGGCGGCGGGACTGAAACGCAGCGGCCTGAAAAAGGTGAAAATCCCCACGGTGTTCACAGCGGCGCCGGCGGTCATTGAGGCCTTTAACAAGCTGCCGGAGGCGGAAACCCTGAAAAATACTGGGGTGGTGCTGAGCTATATCTGCCCGCTGATGTACATGAACAATCCACTGGCCGGGAAAATGCCCGTTATTACGAATTCCAATAAGCTGCGAACCTATACCACCGGACGATACTACACTTCGTCCGAGATTCTGGACATCATCACGGGAGGTGACAGGCAATGAAAACATTTCAGGGAAGAGCCGTGGTTCCGGGGACGGCGGAAGCGGTAGCACTGGTATCCCATGGCGGCTTCAACACACTGGCTTCCTTCCAGAAGAGCCTGATGTTCGGCGACAAAACCGCAAAATGCGGCGACCAGAACAACCCCGATTTGTATCGGAAGCCCATGGCGGGTACGGCGCTGTGCCTGCCCCAGACCATCGGCTCCACAACCGGCGGCATGGTGCTCTACTGCGCCCACGCCATGGAGCGGTCTCCGGCCTGCCTGCTGTTTGCCAGCCACATTGACTCCCTGGCAGCCGCCGGGGCCATCCTCTCCGATGTGTGGACGGACCGGCCTCTGCCAACCGTAGACTGTCTGGGGGAAGAGTTCCTGAACACCGTGAAAACCGGCGATCGGCTCCGGGTCTATCCGGACGGAAGGGTGGAAATCCTGTAAAAAATTAACTGCGGCGGTATGCTTCCAGCCGGAAGCATACCGCCATTTTTATGACCTTCAGAGATTCCAAACGACAGAAGTTTACAAATTCTCTATTGACAAATGCGCTGCAAGGGTGTATCGTTAGCTGTACAGACACTATATATTGTGCTTTACATAAAACATAAACACAATATATTTGATTTGTTTGGAATTTGGGAGGCGGTGTCATGGTTATCGGCGGACTGCAGAAGCTGACGCTTCTGGACTATCCCGGGCGGGTTGCCTGCACGGTGTTCCTGTCGGGGTGTAATTTCCGCTGCCCCTTCTGTCACAACACCCCTCTGGTTTTGGGGCAGGCAAGAATGGACGAAGGGGAAGTATTTGACTTTTTGGAAAAGCGCCGGGGACTTCTTGAGGGCGTGACCGTCACGGGAGGAGAACCCCTGTGCAGTCCGGATACCGTGGATTTTCTCCGGCGCATCAAGGACCTGGGGTATCTTGTGAAATTGGATACCAACGGGGCATTCCCGGAGCGTCTCCGGGAAATACTGGAAGCGGGTCTTGCAGACTGCGTTGCCATGGACATCAAAAACAGCCGGGAAAAGTACGAAATGACCTGCGGCGTTTCCGGGTGGCTCCCGAAGGTGGAGCAAAGCGCGCAGATACTCCTTGCGGGGAAAATACCCTGTGAATTCCGCACCACCGTGGTGGACGAGCTTCACGAACCGGAGGATTTTGCCGCCATAGGGCAGTGGCTTACAGGGGCGAAGCAGTATTATCTCCAGGGCTTTGTGGACTCCGGAGATATTCTCGTGCCGGGGCTCCACGCTGCCAGCCGGGAGAAAATGGAAGCCTGCCTGAAAACCGTACAAAAATTTATCCCCGCAGCTGCGCTTCGGGGCGTTTAAGAAAGAGGAGAGGCTTATGTATCAAGTAGTGAAACGAAACGATAAGGTCGTGTCCTTTGACCTGCAGAAAATTGCCACGGCGATCCGAAAGGCCTTCGACGCCAAGGAAAAGCAGTATACGGACGACATCATCGATTTTCTGGCTCTGAAGGTCACCGCCGACTTTGGCCCCAAGGTAAAAGACGGGAAGATTGCCGTGGAGGACATTCAGGACAGCGTGGAGTCCGTGCTCATCCGGGCGGGCTATGACGATGTGGCCAAGGCCTACATTCTCTACCGCCGCCAGCGGGAAAAGCTGCGGAACATGAAGTCCACCTTCCTGGACTACAAGGCGCTGGTTGACAGCTATCTGAAGGTCCAGGACTGGCGGGTGAAGGAAAATTCCACGGTTACTTACTCTGTAGGCGGCCTGATTCTGTCCAACTCCGGCGCCATCACCGCCAACTACTGGCTCAGCGAGATTTACGACGATGAAATTGCCAGCGCCCATAAAAACTGTGACATTCATATTCATGATATGTCCATGCTCACAGGCTACTGCGCCGGATGGTCTCTGCGCCAGCTGATTCAGGAAGGACTGGGAGGCGTCACGGGAAAGATTACCTCGGCCCCCGCCAAGCACCTGGCTTCCCTCTGCAACCAGATGGTGAATTTCCTGGGCATTATGCAGAACGAATGGGCCGGCGCCCAGGCGTTCTCCTCCTTCGATACTTACCTGGCGCCCTTTGTCAAGGCAGATAATCTGAGCTACGATCAGGTGAAAAAGTGCATTGAATCCTTCATCTATGGTGTCAATACCCCTTCCCGCTGGGGCACCCAGGCGCCCTTCTCCAACATCACCCTGGACTGGACCGTCCCCGACGACATGGCGGAGCTTCCCGCCATTGTGGGCGGCAAGGAGATGCCCTTTAAATATAAGGACTGCAAAAAGGAAATGGACATGGTGAACCGGGCGTTCATTGAAATTATGATTGAGGGCGATGCCAACGGCCGGGGCTTCCAATATCCCATTCCCACCTACTCCATTACAAGAGACTTTGACTGGTCCGAGACGGAGAATAATAAGCTCCTGTTTGAAATGACCGCAAAATACGGTACCCCGTACTTTTCCAACTACGTCAACAGCGATATGGAGCCCAGCGATGTGCGCTCCATGTGCTGCCGCCTGCGCCTGGACCTGCGGGAACTGCGGAAAAAATCCGGCGGCTTCTTCGGAAGCGGCGAATCCACAGGCTCCGTCGGCGTGGTGACCATCAATATGCCGAAGATCGCCTATCTGTCCAAGACCCCGGAGGAATTCTACAAGCGGCTGGATAAGCTCATGGACATCGCCGCCCGGAGCCTGAAAATCAAGCGCACCGTGATTACCGAGCTCATGGAGGCGGGGCTGTATCCCTATACAAAGCGGTATCTCGGAACCTTCGAGAACCACTTCTCCACCTTGGGCCTTATCGGCATGAACGAGGTGGGCCTGAACGCCCCGTGGCTGCGGAAGGATTTGACCCATAAAGAGACCCAGGCGTTCACCATTGCGGTGCTGAACCATATGCGCGGGCGCCTGTCTGACTATCAGGAGCAGTACGGAGACCTCTATAACCTGGAGGCAACCCCAGCCGAGTCCACCACCTACCGCCTGGCAAAGCACGACAAGAAGGACTACCCCGATATCATCACCGCCGCCAAACCGGGGCAGACACCTTATTATACCAACTCTTCCCACCTGCCCGTGGGCTACACCGAGGACATCTTCTCGGCCCTGGACATTCAGGACGAGCTTCAGACCCTGTATACCTCCGGCACGGTGTTCCACGCCTTCCTGGGGGAGAAGCTCCCGGACTGGAAGGCCGCCGCAAGCCTGGTGCGAAAGATCGCAGAGAACTACCGACTGCCCTACTACACCCTGTCTCCCACCTATTCCATCTGCGCCGACCACGGCTACATTGCCGGGGAAGTCTACACCTGCCCCGTCTGCGGCAAGGCCACCGAGGTCTACAGCCGGATTACCGGCTACTACCGGCCTGTGCAGAACTTCAACGACGGCAAGGCCCAGGAATTCAAGGACCGGAAGGTCTACGATGTAGCGGGCTCCATGAGCCGGCGGTTCGGAAATGCCGCTGCGGCGGAGAAAGCGCCTGTGCCCGTCAGTGCCGTCTCCGGGACAGGAGAGAAGCGGGTGCTCTTCACCACCAGTACCTGTCCCAAGTGCGTCATGGCAAAAAAGTTCCTGGCCGACGCCAATATCCGCTATGAAACCGTGGTGGTAAATGAGGAGCCGGAAAAGGCCCGGCAGTACGGTGTCCGTCAGGCGCCCACCCTGCTGGTGTTTGACGGGGAGTGCGTGACGGAGCGGGTGGAGAATCCCTCCAACATCCGCGCCTATGCCGAGCGCCATGGAAACTGAGGTGCCCTATGTATGATATTGTGATTGTCGGCGCGGGACCTGCCGGGCTCACCGCCGCCATCTATGCCCGGCGGGCGGGAAAGACCGTGCTGGTGCTGGAAAAGGACACCTTCGGCGGTCAGATCACCTTTTCGCCCAAGCTGGAAAACTACCCTGGCTTTTCGGAAATCAGCGGCAACGCCCTGGCGGAGAAAATGCTGGAACAGGCCATGGCGCTGGGTGCGGAGGTGGACATGGACACCATCACCGCCATTGAGGACGGCAGTCCCAAAACCGTGGTGGGGGAGCGCAGGCGTTACAAAGCCAGAGCCGTTATTCTCGCCACGGGAGCCAGACACCGCCGGCTGAACCTGCCCCGGGAGGAGGACTTCATCGGAAACGGCTTGTCCTTCTGCGCCGTTTGCGACGGAGCCTTTTATGCGGGGCAGCACGTGGCGGTCATCGGCGGCGGGAACACCGCCCTGCAGGAGATCGCCTTGCTCAGCGAAATCTGCCGCCAGGTCACCGTGGTGCAGAATCTTTCCGTTCTTACCGGGGAGCAGCAGATGATCGAAGGGCTTCAAGAAAAGCATAACATCGACTATTGCTTCAATACGGTGGTGACAGGTTACGAAGGCGGGGACGCTCTGACAGGCCTGGTGCTTCGGAACACCCAGACCGGAGAAGAGAGCAGGCTCTCTGTGGACGGCGCCTTTCTTGCTATTGGTACGGCCCCGGAAAACGAGGCATTTTCCTCCCTGGTGACTTTGGACAGCTTTGGCTACATCTGCGCCGGAGAGGATGGAAGGACCAATGTTCCCGGCGTATTCGCCGCAGGAGACTGCCGGACCAAAACCTACCGCCAGGCAGTCACCGCCGTGGCCGACGGCGCAGCCGCAGCCCTGAACGCCTGCAAAATTCTGGATGCCTGAAAAAGCGCCCGATGCCGGAAAACCCGGCACCGGGTGTTTTGCCTTCTTTACCAAGCCTTGCCTCTGCCTTTGAAAGGCTCTGCGAAAAATGTCAATATATGGAATTACTAAAGGTAAATGAAAAAAACTGTGCTGTATGCACAAAAAATAAAAACGATATTGACACAAACTTATTTGAATTATATAATAAAAATGCTGAAAAAAGCAAAGAAAATGGAGGTTATGACAAATGAAGAAGCTAATTGCTATCCTGCTGACTCTGGTCATGGTCCTGAGCCTGTTTGCCGGCTGCGGCGCTGCTGAGCCTGCTCCTGAGACGACTCCTGAAACCCAGGCACCCGAAGCACCTGCGGAAACCGAAGCGCCTGCGGAAACGGAAGCCGCAGAAGCTTCCAACATGGACGAACTGATTGCCGCTGCCAAGGAAGAAGGCACCCTGGTGGTCTATGGTTCCTGTGAGGAAGACTATCTGGCAGTTGCCTGTGAAAAGTTCCAGGAGCTCTACGGCATCGAAGTGCAGTATCAGCGCCTGTCCACCGGCGAAGTCCAGAGCAAGATCGAAGAAGAGAACGGTAACCCCTCCGGTGACGTCTGGTTCGGCGGCACCACTGACCCCTACAACGTCTGCGCCGCTTCCGGTCTGCTGGAGGCCTACGAGGCACAGAACGCTACCCACCTGCTGGGCGACGCCTACCGTGACCCCGACGGCTACTGGTACGGCATCTATAAGGGCATCCTGGGCTTCATGGTCAACGTGGACGAGCTGGAGCGCCTGGGCCTGGAAGTGCCCCAGGACTGGGCCGACCTGACCGACCCCAAGTATGAAGGCCTGATTTGGATGTCCAACTACAACACCGCCGGTACCGCAAAACTGGTTATCAACACCATGATCCAGAAGTATGGCCACGATGAAGGCATCCAGTACCTGAAGGATCTGGATAAGAACATTCAGGTTTACACCAAGTCCGGTTCCGGCCCCTCCAAGAACGTGGGCACCGGCGAGTGCGTCATCGGCATCGGCTTCCTGCATGACGGCATCACCCAGATCGTGGATAACGGCTACGGCAACATCCAGCTGGTTATTCCCTCCTCCGGCACCTCCTACGAGATTGGCGCCACCGCCATCTTCAAAGGCTGCAAGCATCCCAATGCCGCCAAGCTGTGGATTGAGTATGCCCTGAGCCCCGACTGCGTGAATCAGGCCCAGGACAACGGTTCCTATCAGTTCCTGGTCATTGACAACGCCACGCAGCCCGCTGTGGCCGCGGAGTTTGGTCTGGATCCTGAGAACGTCATGGATTATGACTTTGAGGATGCCAAGAACAACATCACCACTTATGTGGAGGAAGTCATGAACGCCCTGGGCGGCGGTGACGACCGTTTCGAAACCGAATAATTCCGGACACAAAATGAACACCTGCGGGGGATGGAGGCGCACCTCCATCCCCCAGATTTCTTACCTGCTCCATAGAAAGGAGGAGTCCGTGAATGGCTACTCGCCAAGGTGCGGCTCTGGAACGAAGAAAACTCATGGCTGACCCAATTCTGGTCACGACCATTGTGGTGCTGATTGCGTTTCTAACCATATTCATTCTCTATCCTCTGGCAATTCTGCTGGTGGACAGCGTCTATGGCTCCGATACGGGCCTGACCATGTCCATTTTCCAGCGGATATTCAAAATGAAGACCTTCCGCACGGCCATTACCAACACCCTGAAAGTTGGCTTCACTGTGGGCATTTTTTCTACCGTCATAGGACTGCTGTTTGCCTATGTGGAGGAATATGTGAAGGTCCGTACCAAAATCATGGGGGGCCTTTTCCAGGTGGTTTCTATGCTGCCTGTGGTGTCGCCGCCCTTTGTGCTGTCCCTTTCCGTGATTATGCTCTTCGGAAAGGCGGGCATCATCACCCGTTACCTGCTGAAGATCTACGATAACAGCGTCTATGGCTACTGGGGCATCGTGGTTGTCCAGACCCTGACCTTCTTCCCGGTGTGCTATATGATGCTGAAAGGCCTCTTAAAAAACATCGACCCGTCTTTGGAGGAGGCCGCCCGGGACATGGGCGCTTCCCGCAGCAAGGTGTTTCTCAGCGTGACGCTGCCGCTGATTCTGCCGGGCCTTGGCAATGCGTTCCTCGTAACCTTTATTGAATCCATTGCCGACTTTGCAAACCCCATGATTATCGGCGGCTCCTATGATACCTTGGCAACGACCATCTACCTGCAGATCACCGGTGCCTACGATAAGCAGGGCGCCGCCGCCATGGCAGTTGTGCTGCTGACCATTACCCTTGCCATGTATCTGGTGCAGAAATACGTGCTGGAGAAAAAGTCCGCTGCCACATTGACGGGCAAAGCTTCCCGGGGGAGAATGCTCATTGAGGACCGCAGCGTTACCATTCCCCTCACCATTCTCTGCTCCCTCATTGCCGTTTTTGTCTTGCTCATGTACATCTGCGTGCCCTTTGGCGCCCTTTTCAAAACCTGGGGCTACGACTTCCACCTGACCACCAAGTGGTTCCAGCAGGTGTTCCAGCGGTACAAGGGCTTCAAGGCATTCAAGGATTCCTTCCTGCTGTCTCTGGCCTCGGCACCCATTACGGCCCTTCTGAGTATGATCATTTCCTACCTTGTGGTCAAGCGGAAGTTTAAGGCCAAGGGCTTTATTGAGTTCGTCTCCATGCTGGCCATGGCAGTACCGGGCACGGTGCTGGGCATCGGCTATATCCGGGGCTTCGTCAACGGCGTGTTTGGCACCGGGTTCCTGTCGGGAATCTACGGCAGCGCTGCCATTCTCATCATCGTCTTTGTGGTGCGGTCCCTGCCTACGGGTACCCGCAGCGGCATTTCCGCCCTTCGGCAGATTGACAAGAGCATTGAGGAATCGGCCTACGACATGGGCGCCGACAGCTTCACGGTATTCATGACCGTGACATTGCCCCTTATCAAAGATTCCTTCCTCAGCGGCCTGGTGACAGCCTTCGTCAGAAGCATCACGGCCATTTCCGCCATTATCCTGCTGGTGACGCCGCAGTTTTTGCTTATCACCGTTCAGATCAACGAGTTCGCGGAAAAGGGGTCCTATGGCATCGCCTGTGCCTTTGCAACGATTTTGATTGTCATTACCTATGGCTCGGTGCTGCTAATGAATCTGTTCATGAAATATTTCGGAACCAGCCGGAAATTCAAGGAGGCCAACTGACATGGCAAAAGAAAAAAAGGGCGTTCGCCTGGAACATATTTCCAAAATTTACAAGGACCCGAAAACCGGGAAGGACTTCTACGCAGTCAAAGACGTGTCGCTGGACATTGAACCCGGCTCCTTTGTGACCTTGCTGGGACCCTCCGGCTGCGGCAAAACCACCACGCTTCGGATGATTGCCGGCTTTGAAAGCCCCGACGAGGGTGAAATCTACCTGGGGGAGAAGCCCATCAATGCCTTGACTCCCAACAAACGGGATACTGCCATGGTGTTCCAGAGTTACGCGCTGCTGCCCCATTACAACATTTTTGACAATGTAGCCTATGGCCTGAAACTTCGCAAGCTGGACAAGGCTGTCATTAAGGAAAAAATCACCAACATTTTGAAATTGGTGGGCCTGGAAGGCATGGAAGAGCGCATGACCAATCAGCTCTCCGGTGGTCAGCAGCAGCGTGTTGCCCTGGCAAGAGCCCTGGTTCTGGAACCCGGCGTCCTTCTCTTTGACGAACCTCTGAGCAATCTGGACGCCAAGCTCCGGGTCTCCATGCGGACGGAAATTCGCCGCATCCAGCAGGAGGCAGGCATCACCGCCATCTACGTTACCCATGACCAGAGTGAGGCCATGGCACTTTCGGACCAGATCATCATTATGGAAAGGGGCCGCATCGCCCAGATCGGTACGCCTCAGGAGATTTACTACCATCCCAACAGTGAATTCGTGGCTGACTTTATTGGCGAGGCCAATTTCCTGCGAGGAAAACTCTCCAACAAGGATGGAGACGAGGGCATTGTCACCGTAGCAGGGGTACCTGTGAATGTGAAGGGCGTTGCCAATCTGCCTGAGGGAAAAGACTGCACCCTGGTGCTCCGGCCCGAGGCGGCGGTCCTGGCGGATTCCGGAATTCTGCCTTGCAAGGTCGTCTTGTCCTGCTTCATGGGCTCTTATCAGAACTACCACGTCATGGTAGGAGACACCCTGGTGAAGATCACGGACTTTAACCCCAAGAATAAGAAGATTTTCAAGGTTGGAGACACCGCTTGGGTGGCCTTTGAAAAGGAAAACGTCCACGTGCTGTAAAAGGTTTGGCAAATATCCCCCCCGGTCCGGGAGAATTCCGGAACCGGGGGGATTTGTCTTTCCAAGGGGCTCAGCGGCATCTGTGGGGAGGCTGTGGTCCCCTTCGGGTTTCCCTTGCAAATTCTGAGAAAAAGGATTATAATAGACGATGTCAGAAATTTGGAAGTCATCGGAAATGCCGCTGTCCAATCGGCAGAAGGGAGAAATTATGGAAAATCAGCCTACAGAAACACCGTTGCAGAAGCTGAAACCCAGGGAGATTTACTGGAAACTTTTTACCATCACCCTGGCCCTCAGCGCCAGTACCTTTGGCGGAGGCTTTGTCATCATCGGTATGATGAAGCAGAAATTTGTGGAAAAGCTCCGCTGGCTCGGAGAAGAAGAAATGCTGGATATGACAGCTATTGCCCAGTCCTCGCCGGGAGCCCTGGGCGTCAATATCGCCATTGTGGTGGGCTATCGGCTGATGAAATTCTGGGGTGCTGTGGTCTGCGCCCTGGCTGCCGTTCTGCCGCCGCTGATTATCATTTCCATTATTTCCCTGTTCTATAATCAGTTCAAGGACAATGCAGTCATTGCCATTGCGCTGCAAGTTATGCGGGCCGGCGTAGCGGCTGTGATCTGCAGCGTGGTCATTGACCTGGCGAAGAACATTTTCAAAACAAAAAGCGCCCTGTGGATCACCCTGATGGTTGCCGCCTTTATTGCCACCTGCTTCTTCAAGGTCAGCGCCATTGTCATTATTCTGATCTGCGGAGCCATTGGTTTGGGAACCGTTTTGTGGGAAGACAGAAAGGGGAAGAAAGCATGATCTATTTACGGATGTTCTGGGCGTTTTTTCAGATCGGCCTCTTTAGCTTCGGCGGCGGCTATGCGGCGGTGCCCCTGATTCAGAGCCAGATTGTGGAAGCCAACGGCTGGCTGGAAATGAGCCAGTTTGCGGACCTTATTACCATTGCGGAAATGACCCCCGGCCCCATTGCGGTGAACAGCGCCACCTTTGTGGGCCAGCAGATTGCGGGACTCCCCGGCGCAATTCTCTGCACCCTGGGCTGTATCATGCCCTCCTTCATCATCGTGCTGCTGCTCAGCTTCCTGTACATGAAATACCGGAGCCTGCGTACCATGCAGGGCATCCTCACCGGACTGCGCCCGGCGATTGTGGCCATGATTGCATCGGCGGGCTTGTCTCTGCTCCTGCTGGCCCTCTTCAATGCCTCCCTGTTTGAAGTGCAGCTCTCATCCTTCCGGGTGGTGGAAGGCGTTCTGTTCTGTGTCTGCCTGTTCCTGCTCCGAAAATACAAGCTCAGCGCCATCACGATTATTTTCGGCTCGGGCATTGTGGGTACCATCGTCTATCTCATTCTCGGCGCCCTTGGGGTGCTGTAAAAACCCATCCGCAGTTCAAACCGCCCCAGGCTGAGCCTGGGGCGGTTTTTTACAAAAATTCGTGCCGGAGGGAATCCTCCGGCACAATTATAATGGGAAGCGTTTACAAAAGTCCGGCGGCCATGGGCAGTCCGGTGCTCACCAGAGGCACAAAGGTCACAAGCAGAAGACCAATGAGAATTGCCACATAGTACATGAGCATATAGGGCATGACTTTGGACAGGGAAGACCTGCCAACCTTGATGGACACAAACAGGGTGTTGCCCACGGGAGGCGTGATGTTTCCGATGCAGAGATTGTACACAAGAATGAGACCGAACTGCACGGGATCCATACCGAAGGTTTTCACAATGGGCAGGAACAGTGGGGTGAAAATCAGAATGGCCGGGGTCACGTCCATGAAGGTGCCGGCTACCAGCAAAATCAGATTCATAATGAGAAGAATGATGATTTTATTGGTGGTGATGCCCAGCAGCGCCGCGGAAATGGCCTGGGGAATCTGGGTGAATGCCATAACCCAGCCGAGGATATTGGACACGCCGATGAGGAATACAATCATGCCGCTGACCTTGGCGCTGTCAATGACAATTTTCCAGAAGCTCTTGAGGGTGATGCTGCGGTAGCAGATGGAGAGAATCAAGGCATAGACCACGGAAATGGCCGCGCCCTCTGTGGCGGTAAAGATGCCGCCCACGATGCCGCCGATGACCAGAACAATGAGAGACAGGGCGGGAATGGCCTGCAGGGTGGCAATAAGCAGATTCCACCAGCTGAATTTTCCTGCCTGACCGTGGTAGCCGCGTTTTTTGGCAATGAGGATGGCAACCACCAGGCAGGCCAGGGACCAGATAATGCCGGGAACGTAACCTGCCAGGAACAGAGCGGCTACGGAGGTGCCGCCGGAGGCCAGGGAGAAAGTGATCAGTGCGTTGGAGGGCGGAATCAGAAGGCCAGCAGGTGCGGAGGCACCGTTGGTGGCGGCGCAGACAGCGGGGTCATAACCCTGCTCTTTTTCGCCGTCTTTCACCATGCTGCCAACGGCGGCAGCTGCGGCGGAGGCGGAGCCGGAGATGGCGCCGAAGAGCGCATTGGCGCCCACGTTGGTCACCAGCAGAGAGCCGGGGAGCTTACCCAGAATGGCAAGCACAAAGTTCACAAGTCGTTTGGCGATACCGCCTTGATTCATGAGGTTGCCCGCCAGAATGAAGAAGGGGATGGCGGTAAGGCTGAAACTGCTCATGCCCACAAAGGTTCTCTGAGCCGCGGTCAGAACGGAAACGCCTGCGGGAACGCTGGCCACAATGGCGGAAAGGGCGGAAATGCCAATGGCATAGGAGATGGGGACGCCCAGAATCAGAAGTCCCGCCAGGACCAGAATAATAATTGCCAGGGATTGCATTGCCATAGGTTACACCTCCGTCTCTTCCTGCCCCTGGGCGGGAAGTCCGTTCTTAAAGATATCAACGATATTCAGGATGCAGTAGACGCTGTTCAGCACGCCAGCCACAGGCAGAGCAAAGTAGAACACGCCCACAACCACGCCCAGGGAAGAGGTCAGCTGGCCCATAGCGAGCTTGGTGATCTGGGTGCCGCCAATCAGCAAGATGATAATGGAGAAGGCAAGGGCGATAAGCTCTCCCAGAACTGCCATGACCTTCTGGCCTTTTTCCGGGAGCTTTTCCACCAGAATGGGGATGTTCATGTGTCCCCGTTCGCCCGTGACCAGGCAGGCACCGAAGAGAGAAGCCCAGGCAAACATATAGGAGACCAGCTCTTCGGACCAGGTGGAGGGGCTGCCTAAAATGTATCTCGCCACGACCTGCCAGGTGGTGATGGCCACCATCACCAGAAAGCTGACCCCGGTGAGCACATTTAAAATCTGATTCAGCGCATTTCTTAACTTTTGCATGACGACCTCCTACTTTCCGGTGGACGGGAATTCCTGGTTGTACTTCTGAATGGCATCATAGGTTGCCTGTAAACCAGGATTTTTCTGCAGCACCGACTGATGAAGGGGCTTACAGGCCTCCTCAAAGGGCTTGGTGTCCGGATAGAAGAACTGGACATTCTGCTCGTTTTGGGCCTTGGTCTTAGCGGCCTCCACGGATTCGCTCCACTTTTCCCGCTGGACCTTGTTGATAAGCTGGAAGCCCTCTTCAAAAATGGCTCTGTCCTCGGCTGTCAGTCCATCCAGGAAGGCGTTGTTGCCAATGAGGATGTCGGGGATCATCTGATGCATATCGTAGGAATAGAATTTACACACATCGCCGTGACCGTTGTCCGTCAGAGCAAGCTCGTTGTTTTCCGCACCGTCAATGATTTTGGACTGGAGCGCCGTGTAAACTTCGCCAAAGCCCATTGGTGTGGCAGAGCCGCCTAAAAGCTTCATCATTTCCACATTGATGGGGGACTGCTGAACCCGAATTTTCATGCCTTTCAGGTCTGCCGGGGTTTCAATGGCCTTGCTGACCGTGTAGAAGTTTCGGGTGCCTGCATCCAGCCAGGTAACTGCCGAGAAACCGGCCTCCTTGGTGGACTCAAAGATGGGGCCTGTAACCGCGGGGTCGTCCATGACGTGCTCATAGGCTTCCTGGCTGGCAAAGAGGTAGGGCAGGTTGAAAATCTCGTAGTTTTTGCTGAAGGTATCCAGAATTGCGTTGCTGGCCACACAGAAATCGATGGCGCCGGTCTGGGTCAGCTGGACCATATTGTTCTGGGAACCCAGAAGCTCGTTGGGATAGACCTCTACCCGATACTTATCGCCCAGCTTTTCGTTGATGAAGTCCTGGAATGCCGCCAGTGCAATATGGGTGGGGTGGTTGGTGGACTGATTGTGCCCGATCCGGACAATCCGTGCTTTTTTCTCGGTTCCGGAACCACATCCTGCGAGAATACCTGCCAGCACCACAAGAATGAGAAGTGCGGCAATTTTCCGCAAATGTCTCTTCATGGGTCTCTCCTTTCCGTTTACCGCTGAACTCTGGCTCCGGCGCCGCCCATAATGGCTTCTACTTCTTTCTTGCTTGCCATGGTGGTGTCGCCGGGGGTGGTCATGGCGAGAGCGCCGTGGGCTGCGCCATAGTTCACCGCCAGCTCCGGATTTTCCGTAGTCATGAGGCCGTAGATGAGGCCAGAGGCGAAGGAGTCGCCGCCGCCCACACGGTCCATGATTTCGAGGGACTTATAGTCCTTTGCCTTGTAGACTTCGCCGTCGGCCCAGCAAATGGCGCTCCAATCGTTGACGGTGGCGGTTTTCACTTCCCGCAGTGTGGTGGCCACGGCCTTGAAGTTGGGGTAAGCCTTGGCGGCTTCGTTGATCATCTTCTTGTACCCGTCCAGATTCAGAGCCTTCAGGTTCTCGTCGTTGCCCTCAATCTGGAAGCCCAGGCAGGCGGTGAAGTCCTCTTCGTTGCCAATCATGACGTCCACATACTTTGCAATTTCCTTGTTCACTTCCTGGGCTTTTTCCTTACCGCCGATGGCGCTCCACATGGAGGGACGGTAGTTCAGGTCGTAGGAGACCAGGGTGCCATACTTCTTGGCGGTCTTGATGGCGGCGAGAACCGTTTCGCAGGACTGCTCTGAGAGAGCCGCATAGATGCCGCCGGTGTGGAGCCAGCGGACGCCCAGCTTTCCGAAGATGTATTCAAAGTCAAAATCCTCGGCAGTGGCCTTGGAAATGGCGGTGTTGGCCCGGTCGGAGCAGCCTACGGCGCCGCGAATGCCGAAGCCCCGTTCGGTGAAATTCAGGCCGTTGCGGCAGACCCGGCCGATGCCGTCGGTGGGCATCCACTTGATAAGGGAGGTATCCACGCCGCCCTGGAGGATAAAGTCTTCCATGAGCTTGCCCACTTCATTGTCGGCGAAGGCGGAGATGACGGCAGTCTTCATGCCGAAGCAGCGGCGAAGACCACGGACCACATTGTATTCGCCGCCGCCTTCCCAGGCGCGGAAACTTCTGGCGGTGCGGATGCGGCCTTCGCCGGGGTCCAGACGCAGCATGACCTCACCCAGGGATACGGCGTCGTACATACATTCTTCTTTGGGCCTTAAATTCAGGTCCATTTCATATTCCTCCGTTTTGATAGATGTGTTTTGGGAATTTTAAATTCTGGCAACGCCTGTGTCTCTGGCGGCCTGGGCCACAGCCTTGGCGACGGCGGGACCCACTCTGGGGTCAAAGGCAGCGGGGATGATATAGTCCTCGCACAGTTCCTCATCGGAGATGAGGTCGGCAAGGGCCTTGGCGGCGGCCATCTTCATCTCTTCGTTAATGTCGCTGGCCCGGACGTCAAAGGCACCCCGGAAAATGCCGGGGAAGGCCAGAACGTTGTTGATCTGGTTGGGGAAGTCGCTGCGGCCAGTGGACACCACCCGGGCGCCGCCGGCTTTTGCCTCGTCGGGGAAAATCTCGGGAGTGGGGTTGGCGCAGGCGAACACAATGGCGTCCTTTGCCATGGTCTGCACCATTTCCTTGGTCAGGGTACCGGGGGCGGACACACCGATGAACACATCGGCGCCCTTGATAACATCGGAGAGGCTGCCCTGCTCGTGGGCCAGGTTTGTGACCTGGGCCATCTCCTCCTTGATCCAGTTGAGACCTTCCCGGCCTGCGTAAATGGCGCCCTTCCGGTCGGTCATGACAATGTTCCGGAAACCTGCGGACAGCAGCAGCTTTACAATGGCGATGGCTGCGGCGCCTGCGCCGGAGGTGACCACCTTCACGTCTTCCTTGCGCTTGCCCACTACCTTCAGGGCGTTCTGCAATCCCGCCAGGGTGATGACGGCGGTGCCGTGCTGGTCGTCGTGGAAAATGGGAATGTCACACTTTTCCTTCAGCTTCCGCTCGATTTCAAAGCAGCGGGGAGCGGAGATGTCTTCCAGGTTCACGCCGCCGAAGGAGCCGGAGATGAGATAGACAGCGTTGACGAACTCGTCCACATCCTTGCTCTTGATGCACAGAGGGAACGCATCTACGTCGCCGAAGGCCTTGAAGAGGGCGCATTTGCCTTCCATAACGGGCATACCGGCTTCGGGGCCGATGTCGCCGAGGCCCAATACGGCGGTGCCGTCGGTGATGACGGCGCAGAGGTTGTGGCGGCGGGTCAGATCGTAGGATTTATTGACATCCTTCTGAATTTCCAGGCAGGGCTGGGCCACGCCGGGGGTGTAGGCGAGGCTCAGTTCTTCCTTGGTGGTCACAGGCACCTTGGCAACGACCTCGATCTTGCCCTTCCACTGGCCGTGAAGCCGCAGGGATTCTTTTGCATAGTCCATAAAAAGTTCCTCCTTATAAATTTTCTTATATCATACAATATTTTCCCCGGATTGAAAAGCCCTTATGGTGCATTTTCTAAGAATTCGGCGGCTTGCAATTCTGCTTTAAGTGTGATATTCTAATAAAAACGCCCAAGGAGGCAATGCTATGAATGTCCGCGAATCCGGCGAAATGTACTTGGAGGCGATTTTGGTCCTTTCTCAGCAGAAAGGGGTGGTTCGCTCCATTGATGTCAGTGAATATCTCCATTATTCCAAGCCCAGTGTCTCGCGGGCGGTGGGCATTCTCAAGCGGGAGGGCCTCCTGGAAATGGACGCCGACGGCACGCTGATCCTCAGCGCCCAGGGGCGGGAAATCGCCGAGAAGATTTACGAGCGGCACCAGGTTTTGACCAAAATCCTGCTCAAGCTGGGCGTGGACGAAAAAACCGCCTCGGAGGACGCCTGCAAAATGGAGCACGCCATCAGCGATGCTTCCTTTCAGGCCATTAAGAGGCACCTGGGTATATTGTAAAATCTCGACCGGAGGGACTCTCCGGTCCATTTTTCCGGGAGGAGAACATGGGAAACTGCGGCAGCTGCAATTCCTGCTCCGGCTGCGGCCGGGAGCTGGTATTAACAAAACAGGAGGTGGCCCTTCTGGACCTTCTCTCCCAGATACCGTTCCTTCCCGTGGCGCGCAAAACGGATAGTGCGGAACCCGTCTCTTTTGAACCGGCGGCGGAAGACACCCTTCTTTTGCAGTGCCTCAGCAGGAAGGGACTTATTTCCATTGACTATGATAAACCCCTGGGCGGCGGTTATGGGAAGGAATACGATCCTTACCCCATAAAAGGAAGCTTTGCCCTGACGGCGAGAGGCCAGCAGGTGCTGGAGCAGATAGAAGTCTGGGGCATGACCGAAGAAATCTGAGAAAAAGGAACATAGACATTGAAAAACGCAAACGAGTATGGAAACGGAGTCTCCCGGGGCTTTCCCGTCGGACTTGGATATCTCTCCGTGAGCTTTGGCTTCGGTGCCATGGCGGCGGCCCAGGGGGTCCGGGCCATGGATGCAGCGCTGATTTCCCTGACCAATCTCACCAGCGCAGGACAGTTCGCCGGACTGACTCTGATTGTGGGAGCGGCCTCTGTATGGGAAATGATTCTTTGCCAGTTGGTCATCAACAGCCGCTACGCCCTTATGAGCCTGGCCCTGGGCCAGCGGATGGGGGAGAAGATCGGCATTCTTCCCAGGATGTTTCTTGCTTTCTTCAATACCGATGAGATTTTTGCGCTGGCCATGGCGAGAACGGAGCCGCTGACGGTGCCGTTTCTTCTGGGCCTGGGGACGCTTCCCGTTGTGGGCTGGACCCTGGGAACCTTTCTCGGGGCCATGGCCGGGACGGTGCTGCCGGAGGCTCTGGGCACGGCCCTGGGAGTCATGCTCTACGGAATGTTTATCGCCATTGTGGTGCCCCCGGCAAAATCCGACCGCCGTATCCTCTGGGCAGTGGCCCTGGCGCTCATCTTAAGCTGTGCCTTTGCCTGGGTACCGTTTTTAAAGAACCTGTCCTCGGGTCTTGCCATTGTCATCTGCACCGTGGCGGCGGCGGGGATCTGCGCCGCGGTTTTCCCGGTGGCTGAGGAAGCGGAGGTGGGCCAATGAGCATCTACACCTATATTTTCACCATGGCCCTGACCACATACCTCATCCGGGTCCTGCCGCTGACCATCTTTCGCAAACCCATTCGCAGCCGCTATTTAAGGTCCTTTCTCCACTACGTGCCCTACTGCTGCCTCACCGCCATGACCTTCCCGGCGATTCTCAGCAGCACCGCTTCTCTGATAAGCGGCACCGCGGCGCTGATTGCGGCGGTGTTCCTGGCATACTGGGGAAAAAGCTTAATGACGGTGGCCCTGGGGTCCAGCGCCGCCGTTCTCATAACCGAAGCGGCGATGATGCTGCTTTAAAATCACTTGGGGAGAGGCTTGCCTCTCCCCTTAGACTGTCTAAAGGTATTTTTGACAAGCTGAGGGGAGATATTCACGGGCTGTGTGCACAGGATCTGGGCTAAGAATGAAGGAAGTGTAAATTCTTGTCGGCGGCCTTGACGGGCAGGTAGAATTTTGCTATAATCCATCCCGGAAAGCGGAGAAAGCCAGATTTTGGGGCTTTTCTTACGGAGGTTTTTATGGGAATTGCGGAAATGCTCCTGCTTGGAGTGGGTCTCAGCATGGATGCCTTTGCGGTGTCCGTCTGCAAAGGCCTTGCCATGAGAAAGGCGACCTGGCGGGCGAAATTTACCTGCGGCGCGTGGTTCGGGGGCTTCCAGGCCCTTATGCCGCTTCTGGGTTTTTTCCTGGGCGCAGTGTTTGCCCAGGCCATTGAAAGCGTGGACCATTGGGTGGCCTTTGCGCTCCTTTGCATTATCGGCGTGAATATGCTGCGGGAGGCGTCCCAAAAGGACGAGGGACAGGAAAAGAATGCAGATATGTGCATGAAAACCATGTTCCTAATGGCAGTTGCCACCTCCATTGACGCCCTTGCCGTGGGCATCAGCCTGGCTATGGTGGGAAATGTGAACATCTTCCTGGCAGTTGCCATCATTGGCGTCTGTACCTTTCTGCTCTCCGCCATGGGCGTGCAGATTGGCAACGTCTTTGGCAGCCGATTTGAGAAGAAAGCCCAGATTGCAGGAGGCGTCATTCTCATTTTGCTGGGAGTCAAGATTCTGCTGGAGCACCTGGGGGTGCTGGCATGACCCGCACAGACAAGCGAATGCGGCTGTGCGCGGCCCTTCTCGCCTGTAATCTCGTGGTCATTTGGGGCAATTCCATGCTGCCCGGGAACGTCTCCGGGGCCATCAGCGACTTTGTTCGGGACATTGCGGCAAAGATTCTGCCCATGGGTCCCGAAAAGGAAACGGGAGGCCATTTTATCCGGAAACTGGCCCATTTCACGGAATTTACGGCTCTGGGAGTATTGCTTTGCTGGCTGTTTTCCATGCTGAAAAAACCGCTCTCCCTGGCGTTTGCCTTGGGCATCGGAGCAGCTTCACTGGACGAAACCATCCAGCGCTTCGTTCCCGGCCGTGTCTCAAGTCTCAAGGACGTGGGAATTGACACCTGCGGAGTTCTTGCAGGTATTCTGCTCCTGCGCTTTGGGTATGCTATTTATCAAAAAAAGCGAAAACATTTGGAGGAAAGACAATGAAGAAACTGATTTCCATTTTGCTCTGTGCCGCCATGCTGGCATCTTTGCTGGCCGGATGCGGTGCGAAACCCGAAGAAACCCAGCCCACCACCCCGAAATATGAGGGCACCATGGAGGAGCTGGCAAACAAAATCGCCGCTGAAGTTCCCGAAGGCATCCAGAGCACTGCCATGACCCTGGACCTGACGGACACCAGCGAAGAAGGCCTCTGGAGCATCAAAAACGCCACGGGTCTTGACAGCACCGAGGACATCACCGATGCCGCAGTCTATGAGTCCATGATTGGTTCCATCGCCTTCTCCATGGTGACGGTACGGGTGGCAGAGGGCGCCGATTCCAAGGCCGTTGCCGAGGCCATGAAGGCCGGCATCGACCCCCGGAAGTGGATCTGCGTCAGCGCTGACGATGTGATGGTGGCGGGCTACGGAGACGTGGTCATGTTCATCATGGTGGACACCGGCCTGGACCTCACTGCCCAGAGCTATGTGGATGCGTTTGCAAGCGTTGTGGGCGGCGAGCCTACCTTCACTCTGAAATAATTCCGAATCTTAGGCAGCGGCTATGCCGCTGCCTAAGGCTGCGAAAAATCCTCTTTGAGGCTTTTTCACAGGTGTTTTGCAGTCTCCTGCGCGCAGAATTTGTCCCCCATGGGGGACAAATTCCACACTTGGAGCCTGAGAAGTGTTTTCTGCCAGGTACACGCCCTGGCAAAAAACGGTTTTCACTTTATTTGCCGCCCCAGGCGGCAAACTCTGCGAGGCTTTTTTGACAAGCTGAGGCAGCGGCTATGCCGCTGCCTTTTTATGAGGTAATGCGATGATTTTTTCCAGCATCCCCTTCTTATATTACTTTCTCCCTGTGGTGCTGATTGCCCACTTTCTCATGCCAAAACCAGGGAAAAATGCTGTTTTGCTCCTGTTCAGCCTGGTTTTCTATGGCTGGGGAGAGCCAAAGCTTCTGTTTTTGATGATTGCTACCATTCTCCTTTTCTATTTCTGCGGCCTGGCTATGGGCAGGGCAGGGCAGAAGGGGAGAAAAGCTCTCTGTATCTTTGCCGCTGTGGTGAGCATTGGCCTTTTGGGGCTTTTCAAATATGCCGACTTTTTTGTTGAAAGCTTTAACGGCGTCACCGGTCTGTCGGTGCCTTTGCTGCGGCTGGCCCTGCCTGTGGGCATCAGCTTCTACACCTTCCAGTGCCTGAGCTACATTGTGGATGTGTACCGGGGCAAGGTACCGCCCCAAAAGAACCTTGTGAGCTTCGGCGCTTATGTGGCTCTGTTCCCCCAGCTCATTGCAGGCCCCATTGTCCGATATGCCGACGTGGCCAGAGAATTGGACAGCCGGCGCACATCCTGGGACGATCTTTCCCAGGGCTTCGGCCGCTTCCTCACAGGTCTGGGAAAAAAGGTGCTTCTAGCAGACCAATTCGCCCTTCTTTGCCGGATTTTCCGGGAGAGCGGAAACCAGTCGGTGGTTTTCTACTGGGTCTACGCCGCGGCGTTTACCTTAAACATTTACTTCGACTTTTCCGGCTATTCTGACATGGCCATCGGCCTGGGCCGTATTTTTGGGTTCCACTTCCTGGAAAACTTTGACTACCCCTACCTATCCAAAAGCGTCACGGAGTTTTGGCGGCGGTGGCACATGAGCCTGGGCTCCTGGTTCCGGGACTATGTGTATATTCCCCTGGGAGGCAGCCGGGTGAGCCGGTGGAAGTGGGTCCGGAACATTTTGGTGGTTTGGATGCTCACGGGACTGTGGCATGGGGCGGCCTGGAATTTTGTGCTCTGGGGCCTCTTCTTTGCCTGCCTGCTTCTTCTGGAAAAGCTCAGTGGATTTGCGGAGAAACTGCCAAAGGCTCTGCGTCATGGCTATGTACTCCTGGCAGTCATGCTGAGCTTTGTCCTCTTCAACGCCGGGAGCCTCACGGAAGCGGGACGGGATTTCATGGGCCTGTTTGGCTTCGGGAATCTGCCGCTGTACACCTCCGAGACAGGATATTATCTGAGAAGCTATGCTGTACTGTTTGTTCTCGGCATTCTGGGGGCTACGCCTCTTCCCAAAATGTTGGGAAACCGCCTTGCCGGGACAACGCTTGGCCCAGTGCTGGCGCTCATCTGGCGGGTATTCCTGCTTCTCGCCGCTACGGCCTATATGGTGGATGGTTCCTTCAGCCCCTTCCTCTATTTCCGGTTCTAGGAGGTGTCTATGAAAAAAGCAACGATTCTCATACTGCTCAGCCTGTGGGCCTGCCTGACCCTGGGCTCCTGGTTCCGCACACCGGAGAAGATTTCCGACGATGAGCGCCGCGCTCTGGCCCAAATGCCGAAAATTACGGTTAAAACCCTGGGAAACGGAAACTTTATGCGGGACTTTGAAAAATATGCCGTGGACCAGTTCCCCCTGCGCCGGAATTTCCGGGGCCTGAAAGCCGTGGTCCACACCGGGCTCCTGGGCCAGAAGGACATGAACGGCATTTATCTTTATGAGGGCCATGCCGTGAAGCAGGAGTATCCGCTGGACAAAATATCCCTTCGCCACGCCTTGACGCTGTTCGGGAAAATCCACGACACGTACTTGCAGGATGCGGAAACCATCTGCTTCGCCCTGGTGCCGGACAAGAATGCCTACCTGGGGCCGGAAAGCGGCCACCTGAGCATCTCCTACGATGACCTCTGCGCCGCGGTGGAGGAAAACCTTCCCTGGGCGGATTTTTTGGACCTCCGGGACACCCTGACCGCCGACTGCTACTACCGCACCGACGCCCACTGGCGGCAGGAGACGCTGATCCCCACGGCCCAGGCCATTTGCAAGGCACTGAACATTCCGGAGCCAAAGGCAGAGGACTACACGGAGAAAACCCTGGAAAATCCCTTTTACGGTGTTTACTACGGACAGGCGGCCCTGCCCCTGACGCCGGACAGAATCACGATTTTAGAGAGCACGCTGTTGCGTTCTGCCACGGTTTATGACTACGAGACGGAAAAAACCGGGCCTGTATACGATATGGAAAAGCTCCAAAGCCGGGACCTTTACGATGTCTACCTCTCGGGGGCCAAGAGCCTTTTGACCGTGGAAAATCCCAACGCCGCCACCGACCGGGAGCTCATTCTCTTCCGGGATTCCTTTGGCAGCAGCATGGCGCCCCTGCTCCTGCAGGGCTACCGCCGCATTACCCTGGTGGACGTCCGCTATATCCGAAGCGACTTTTTAAAGGAATATCTGGACTTTTCCGGAAAAGACGTGCTGTTTCTGTACTCCACCACCGTGCTGAATCAGAGCGGAACATTACAATGAAAAAATAAGGGAGGGCCAAAGCCCTCCCTTATTTGCATGATTATGCGGTTAAATTCTGAATCCACTTGCCTTTTTTCAGCATGACCGCGCCAATGGCGCATTTAATCAGGTCCGTGCCCTGACAGATGGCATAGAGAGGCAGAATGGAAATGCCAACCCAGCGGGTCAGAACGAAGGCCAGGGGTACGCAGGCCACCCACATGAAACAACTGTCAAAAATGAACGTCACCAGGGTCTGGCCGCCGGAGCGAAGGGTGAAGTAGGTGGCGTTGGTGTAGGAGTTGAAGGGCATCATGATGGCGCTGATGCAGATGAGCTGTGCCGCAAGGTCGCGCACATTTTGCGTGGTGTTGTAAATTTCCGGGAACAGGCTGGAAAAGGCAATCATGAGAATGCCGAAACTGCTGCCGGAAACCACGCTCACTGCAATGAGCTTCCGGTTGGAATCCCGAATCTCTTCTTTATTATAGCTGGCTCCCAGCATCTGACCCATGATAATGCCAACGGCGTTGCCCATGGACAGGAACACCACGCTTCCCAGATTAAAGAGGGTGCTGGAAATATTCATGGCAGGCACCACGTCCAGACCGCAGGTGGAGTAGCACTGGCTCAGCACCGCCGTGCCAATGGACCAGAGAAGCTCATTGACAAACAGGGGCATTCCTTTGATGGAAATGATTTTGAAGAGCCGGGCCGGGATGTGCATGGAGCGGTACAGGCCCACCATAAAGGGATACCGGGCGGTGTGCAGATGGGACCAGGCGGCAACAATGGCCAGCTCAACGACTCGGGAAACCACCGTTGCCACGGCGGCGCCCTCTACGCCCAGAGCGGGGGCTCCGAAGTGACCGAAAATCAGTACATAGTTCAGGAAGAGGTTCACAAACACCGCGGCCACGCCGGCAATCATGGGCACCAAGGTCTCCCCGGTTTCCCGGAGGGTGCCGGAGTAGGCATTGCTCAGGGCGAAGGGAAGAAAGCCCCAGAGCATGACATGGAGATAGCGAAGGCCGTGATGGAGGGCCTCCTGGGCAGAGGCGGCGTCGCCCTCTCCCGTGAGGTAGAGTTCGATCAGGCTCTTTCCGCCCGCCAGGAAGAGCACCGTTCCCAAAACCGTCAGAAGAAGACAGGTCAGAAGCTTAAAGCGGAAGGTGTGCCGGATGCCCTCGTCGTCCTGGGAGCCAAAAAACTGGGCGGTGAAGATACCCGCGCCGGAGCAGGCACCGAAAATTGCCAGGTTAAAGACGAAAAGCAGACTGTTGACGATGGAAACGCCGCTCATGGGCATGGTGCCCACCTGGCCCACCATAATGTTATCCAGCAGGGAGACGAAGTTTGTGATGCCGTTTTGGATGATGATGGGGATAGCCACCCCCAGGACCCGGCGATAGAACGCCCGATCGCCGATGTAACGTTGGAACATAGAATACCTCAATTTTAATCTGTTTTTGACATGGGAAGGGAGGGGCCAGCGGTCCCTCCCAGTAAAATCCAATTACCGAATGCTTAAATCTCCTTGCCGCCCAGGAAGACCCGCTTTTCGGAGTAGTCAGGCGCGCAGACGATGAAGTCGGCGTACTTGCCCTCCGCAATGGAGCCAACCTTGTCCTGAACGCCCAGGGCCTTGGCGGGGTTGTAGGTGGCAGCCCGCACAGCCTCCTCTTCGGGGATGTTCCAGGACAGAACGTTTTTGAGACAGTCCCAGAGGTTGGCGGCGGAGCAGGCGATGGTGCCGTCGGCAAGCTTGGCAACGCCGCCCCGGAGCCAGCAGTCCTGACCGCCGAGGGTGAACTGGGTGCCCTCGGGCATACCGGCGCAGCGGCCGGAGTCGGAGACGAGGATCATTCGATTTTTGAACATGGTGAAGGCCAGACGCACGGAGGCGGGATGGATGTGGTATCCGTCGCAGATGAGCTCCGCCTGGACATTGGGATTCTCCACGGCTGCGGGGATGGGGCCAGGATTGCGGTGGTGGATGGCGGGCATGGCGTTGTACAGGTGGGTCAGATGGGTGACGCCTGCGTCCACAGCGGCCTTGGCGCTATCGTAGTCCGTATCGGTGTGGGCAATGGACACGGTGCACAGCTTGCTGGCTTTTTCCACAAATTCTGCGGCGCCAGGAAGCTCGGGAGCCACGTCCACAATGCGTACCATGCCGTCGCAGCCCTCAAAAAGCTTCCGGAAGCCCTCAAAGTCCGGCTCCTTCAGGTAGTCGGGGTTCTGGGCGCCGCGCTTTTTGTAGGAGAAGTAGGGGCCCTCCATCTGGATGCCCATGATCCGGGCACAGCCCGCCGGAGCCTCGTCCCGAAGCTGTACAGCAGTGGCGAAGGCCTTTTCCAGGACGTCGTAGGGCAGGGTCATGGAAGCGGGGGCAAAGGAGGTGACACCGCAGGAGAGATAAAACTGGGCCATTTTCTTCAGGCCTTCATAATCGCCGTCGGAGAAGTCTGCGCCGGAGTTGCCGTGGCTGTGGACATCAATGAGGCCGGGAATCACCGTAGCGCCATGAAGGTCTACCGCGTCCTCCGGGACATTTTCCGGCAGAACTGCGCCGAAGAGGCCGTCCTTTACTTCAAAGGCACCGGTGTGAAACTGAAAATCGGATGCAAAGATTCGGGCGTTTTTATAGAACATAACCATTCTCCTTTACATGTTCATTGTATCCCTATGGTATCACGGCTGGGAAAAAAATGCAATGGAAAGCGAAGAAAATTTCCCGAAATCTTGTGGTTCCCGCCAAATTGACGAAGCGGGAAAATCGTGCTATGATTTTTGTAAAAAAAGTGATAATCGAGGCGTATTATGACACAAGAACGGCTATTTTCTAACCAAAGATTGATAAAGCTCATCATTCCCCTTGCCATTGAGCAGGGGCTTACCATTCTGGTTGGTATGTGCGATGGCGTTATGGTGTCCTCCGTAGGTGAGGCGGCCATTTCCGGCGTATCCCTGGTGGATATGATCAACGCTGTGATTTTGAACCTCTTTGCGGCCCTTGCCACCGGCGGCGCAGTGGTTACCAGTCAGTTTTTGGGAGCCCGCCAGGGAGAACGGGCCAGAAAGAGCGCAGGCCAGCTGGTGCTCATGTCCGGCTTTATCGGCGCGCTTACCATGGCGCTGTGTGAAGTGTTTGCCGTGGGGATCATGCGGCTCTTTTTCGGCTCCATTGCAGAGGACGTTATGGCAGCAGGCCTTACTTACCTGCGGATTACCGCTTTGAGCTTCCCCTTTATTGCCCTTTATAATGCAGGCGCCGCTATTTTCCGGTCCGTTGGCAACAGTAAGGTGTCCATGAAGGTGAGTTTGCTCATGAACGCCATCAACATCATCGGCAACGCCATCTGCATTTTTGGCCTGCACATGGGGGTCGCAGGTGTGGCAGTGCCCACCCTGGTTTCCCGTGCCGTGGCGGCGGTGGTTATCCTGGCCCTGGCGGCGAACCCCAAGCAGGAGCTCCATCTTAACAAGGAGGGCTTTGCGAAGATCGATGGCCGGATGATGAAGAGCATTCTGAACATTGGCATCCCATCGGCCCTGGAAAACAGCCTTTTCCAGCTGGGACGGCTGGTGGTGGTCAGCATGATCGCCCTCTTTGGCACAGTCCAGACCTCTGCCAACGCCGTGGCTAACACGCTGGACTCCATGGGCATTGTCATTGGCCAGGCCATGGGCCTTGCCATGGTGACGGTGGTGGGCCAGTGCGTGGGGGCTCAGGACCCGGAGCAGGTGCGCTACTATGTGAAAAAGCTCATGGTGTGGAGCTACGCCCTGGTGGGCCTCAGCAACGTCCTGCTCATCACCTTTGTAGAGCCCCTTATCGGTCTGTACAGCTCCCTGTCCCCGGAGACCGTCCAGCTGACGAAGCAGCTGGTTTACATCCATGCCGGGTGCGGCATTGTGCTATGGCCTGCGGCATTCGTATTGCCAAATGCTCTGCGAGCCGCCAACGACGTGAAATTTACCATGGTGGTTGGGGTCGGCTCCATGTTTGCGTTCCGTATCATCGGCTCCTGGGTGCTCTGCGTCCAGCTGGGCTACGGAGCCAAGGGCGTATGGGCCGCCATGATTGTGGACTGGGTCTGCCGGACGGCGTTCTTTGTTGCGAGAATGGCTTCCGGAAAGTGGAAAGCCCAGTATAAGCCCACTTAAATCGCCCAGTCCGGCAGTTTTTCAAAGGACATGACCTTACCGCCAAAGGGAAAGGCCAGTTTACAGGAATAGAGCATCGGGGCCGGGGAGGAATCTCTGGCCCCATATTTGTGGTCACCCACCAAGGGGAAGCCCCGGCTGGCGAACTGGACCCGAATCTGATGGCTTCTTCCCGTGTGGAGCCGGATGCGGACCAAGGATTCCTTTCCGGCGTGCAGGGTTTTAAATTCCAGCCTGGCTTCCTTGACGCCTGACCTGGGCCGGTTCACGACAAAGACCTTGTTCCGCCTTGCGTCCTTAAAGAGAAGGTCCGTCCAGTCTCCCTGCTCCGGCGGCGTGCCGTGGACCAGCGCCACGTATTCTTTTTCCATTTCTCCGGATGCAATGACCCGGCTCAGTTCCGCCGCCGCTTCTTTGGTCCGGGCGTAGACCATGAGACCGCCCACATTCTGGTCCAGACGGTGGACCGGGTAAAACACCCCGCCCACTTGCTTCTGCAGCTGCGCCGGGACCTCCTTCTCGGAATCCAGCCCCACGGGTTTACAACAAAGAATCAATGCATCGCTGCAATAGAGAATTTCCATCATTACGCCTCCTTTTTCCCTATGGTATCACAAAAAGGGGATTTCTGAAAGGGGAGCAGTTGCATTTTTCTTGCTTTTGTGGTAAAATAATTCATTATTTTGGAATCGGAGATGAGAGATATGACAACCAAAGAATATCAGCGAAAGTCGCCGCTGCGGATTTTTCTGCACTATTTCCGAAACCACAAGGCCATTTTCGCGGCGGATATTCTCTGCGCTACGGGGATTGCGGCGGTGGACCTGGCGTTTCCTCTGGTGACCCGGAGCGCTCTGTATGATATGCTTCCCAATCAGATGTACCGGACGTTCTTCACGGTCATGGCCATTGTGGCGGTGTGCTACGTCTTGCGGTCCGTGCTGAATTTCGTGGTGGCCTATTACGGCCATACCTTCGGTATCCGGGTGGAGGCGGACATCCGGCGGGACCTCTTCCACCATATGCAGGAGCTGAGTTTTGACTTCTACGACCAGAACCGCACGGGTCAGCTTATGTCCCGGCTTACCATGGACCTCTTCGAGCTGACGGAGCTTGCCCACCACGGCCCTGAGGACCTGCTGACATCCATCCTCACCATCTGCGGCGCCTTAGTGGTTATGGCTTCCATCCGCTGGCAGCTGGCGGTGGTGGTGGCGCTGACCATTCCCGTATTTCTGATTGTGGTTTTTCTCATGCGCGCCCGTCTGGGCCGTGCTTCAAGGGCTTCCAAGGAAAAGACGGGACACATCAACCAGGAGATCGAAAGCAGCCTCTCCGGCGTCCGGACGGCGAAAGCCTTCGCCAATGAGGACGTGGAGTGCGGCCGATTTGACGCTGCCAACGAAATTTATAAGACCTCCAAGCGAGAGTTCCATAAGGCCATGGGAATGTTCCATAGTTCCGTGGAGTTCTTCCTCTGCGCCCTGAACGTTATTGTCATTGGCTTCGGCGGCTACTTCGTCATGGAAGGAAATATGGACTACCGGGACCTTCTGACCTTCAGCCTGTATATCACCTCCTTTGTTAATCCCATGCGTAAAATCAGCTCCTTCTCCGAGACCTTTGCCAACGGTTTGGCAGGCCTCAACCGCTGTGTGGATATTTTGAGAAAGGAGCCCACGGTGCAGGACCGGGAGAATGCCCAGGATCTCCGGAACGTCAGAGGCGAAATTGACGTTAACCATGTGAGCTTTGCCTACGACGGGGATTTGGCGGTGCTCCACGACGTGAGCCTGCACATTGCCCCGGGGGAGACGGTGGCCATTGTAGGCCCCTCCGGCGGCGGCAAGTCCACCCTCTGCCAGCTGATTCCCCGGTTCTACGACGTGACGGATGGCGCCATTTCCATCGATGGCCAGGACATCCGGGACGTGACCCAGAAGAGCATCCACAAAAACCTGGGTATTGTCCAGCAGGATGTGTTCCTCTTCGCTGACACGATTTTCGAGAACATCCGCTATGGCAAGCCCGGAGCCACCCGGGAGGAGGTCATCGAGGCAGCGAAAAAGGCGGAAATTTACGAGGATATCCTGGCCATGCCTGATGGACTGGAGACGTATGTGGGCGAGCGCGGCACCCTCCTCTCCGGCGGTCAGAAGCAGCGCATTGCCATTGCACGCATTTTCCTGAAAAATCCTCCCATCCTTATTTTGGACGAGGCCACCTCCGCTCTGGACTCTGTGACCGAAGCCAAAATTCAGCGGGCCTTCGATGCACTGGCAAAGGGCAGAACCACCCTCATCATTGCCCATCGGCTTTCCACCATCCGAAATGCCCACCGCATTGTGTCCATTGCCGACGGCAAAATCACCGAATGTGGTACCCACGAGGAGCTTCTGAAAACCGACGGCATCTATGCCCAGCTTTATAAAACCCAGAACGCCCTGGCGCTGGAAGCCATGAAGTAAGGAAAAATGTAATATAGGGGAGGGGAGAACCCTCCCCTATATTTTTACACAAAACAATCCCCGAATGCCGGACATTCGGGGATTGCTTATTACATTAAAGGGGCAAACAGACGCAGGATACACTGCCAGACCCGCAGGAAGGCTTTTCGGCCGGTGCGGTAGGCATCCGTAACCTCCCGGCACTGGGGGAAAAGGGCTTCAAAATCCCGGGCGATGTCTGCAACCGCCGGGCAATCTGCCAGGAAGACGTTGTTTTCAAAATGGTGGTAAAGGCTCCGGTAGTCCAGATTGGATGTGCCGATGGAGGCGGCAAAGCCGTCGGCAATGCACATTTTTGCGTGGCAGAAGCCTGGGGTGTACTCAAAAATACGGACTCCCTGCCTTGCCAGAGCCGCGTAATAGGACCGGGTTACAGCGTAGATGAGCTTTTTGTCGGGAATGCCTGGGGTGATAATGCGTACATCCACGCCTCGTTTGGCAGCAAGGCCCAGAGCGCGGTTTACCTCGTCCGTGATGATCAGATAGGGCGTTGTGAACCAGAGCGTTTTGTTTGCCTGGTTGGTAAGATTCAGATAAACGTCCTCAGCCACCCGGTCTTCCACCATAGGATTGTCTGCATAGGGCTGGACAAAGCCTTTGGCGGGAACTTTGTGGACAATACTTAAGTATGGAGATACGTCCTCTCTATCCCGGCTCTGGACGATCCAAAGCTCCCAAAACGCCGCCGTCAGGCTTCTCACAGCCTCGCCTTCCAGCCGGAGACCAGTGTCCTTCCAAAGTCCGAAGGGTCGTGCCCGGTCAAAGTAGGCTTCCGCCAGATTGTAGCCTCCCGTGTAGCCGACTTTGCCGTCAATGACGGTGATTTTCCGGTGGTCCCGGTGGTTCAGGAAGAGGTTTAAAAAGGGAAGTGCCGGATTGAAGGCGTAGGCCCGGATGCCCTCGTTTCGCAGGCGGTTCAAAAAGCGGATATTCACATAGCCCACGCTGCCAATGTCATCGTACATGAGCCGCACATCCACGCCTTGCCGCACCTTCCGCACCAAAATATCCTCGATTTCCCGGAAAGCGGACTTGTCTTCCAGAATAAAGTACTCCATGAAGATGAATTTTTCCGCTTTCAGCAGGTCCTGCTTCATGGCGGTGAGGGCGTCTTTGCATTCACCGAAGTAGGTTACCTGGGTGTTTTCATACAGCGGCCAACCGGAATTTCTCCAGAGGTAGCGGCTCTGATGCCCGGCAGAGAGGCTGCGGTCGTCCAGCTCCTTCTGAATTTCCGGGTCCTGGACGAGATAGCTGTGGGTGTCCCTTTGGATGGCGGCCAGCCGCTTTCCAATGCCGGGAGACCGGACCAGCTCACACAGAAGATACAGGCTCAGGCCCATAATGGGCATGGCGAGAATCAATGTGATCCAGGATGTTTTCATGGCGGCATTGGTGTGCTTTCCGTAGAGCCGAAGAACCACGAGAATGCTCAGAATCCGCAGTATGAAGGAGACGTAGCTGGAATACTGACTCCATTTGAGTACCATGAGAAGTATCCACCCAACCTGGAACAGCAGGGACACACCTACGAACACCATCCGCACCAGGCTGTTGCCGCTGGGCTTTTTCTCGATACCGGACATAGAAATGCCTCCTTTTCGGAAAGGCGGAGGACGGTCTCCCGGCCTCCGCTTCCTTTTCCTTATTGTGAATCGTTCTCTTTCAACTGCTCAATGAGCGCCTCGGCTTTTTGGCGGTTCTTCTGTGCCACGTCAATGCCCTCGGTAGACTCTTTGGTGAAGAGAATGCGAAGGGTCAGAACAATAAGCTTGATGTCCAGCAGGAAGGAGTAGTTTTCGATATACATGAGGTCCAGCCGGAGCTTATCATAGGCGGACGTGTTGTATTTGCCGTAAATCTGGGCATAACCTGTGAGGCCGCCCCGGACTTTCAGACGGAAGGAGAATTCGGGAATGTCTTTGCAGTATTCGTCGGCAATGACTTTTCGCTCGGGCCGGGGGCCGACGAAACTCATGTCGCCCTTTAAAATGTTAATGAGCTGAGGCAGTTCATCCAGACGGAAAGGCCGGATGAATTTGCCGACTCTTGTGATGCGGGGATCGTTGCCCTCGGCAAGGACGGCGCCTGCTGTCTTTTCGGCGTCCACCACCATACTCCGGAACTTGAGAATGTCAAATTCCCGGCCATTGCGGGTAAGCCGGGGCTGTTTGTAGAACACCGGGCCGCCGTCCTCGATTTTAATAGCCAGAGCCACAAGGCCCATGATCGGCGCGGCGGGAATCAGAATGAGAGAGGAGAGTACAAGGTCCAGAGCCCGTTTGCTGACTCGCTGAGCAGGGGTCAGCCCTGTGCCTTTTACAAGAAGCAGAGGCGTATCGAAAAGGGAGATGTTTTTGGCGCCACGGAGCATCACGTCGGTGAGCTTGGGGGCCACATAGGTCCGCACCCGGTATCGGTAGCAGAATTTGAGAATATCGTTTCGCTTTTGGGCGGGGATGTCGTTCAGAATAATGGCATCGTATTTGAGGATTTCCTTTTTGAGAACCTCCAGGTCTTCATCGGCGCTTATGAGGCGGCTAATGTGGTACTTATCCCGCCGGGAGTCCATTTTGATTTTCAAACCCACGCCCCGCTGGTCTCCATAGATCAGGAGCATATCGTGGGGAGCGTAGAGCTTGTGGTACAGGGAGGTGTACGTATGCACCAGGAAGAAAGCCACCACAATTTCCAGCAGGAAAAGCACCATGATTGGCACAGGGGACAGCATCTGATTCTCCATCAGAGACAGCTGGAAATAGGTGATGAAATTCACCAGGAACAGCGCAATGGTCTGCCCCAGAATCAGATCCACCCGGTGAAGCTGGCCGAACATGGTGCAGTCCGAGTTCTGGAAGAACACATAGGTCAGCACTGCATATATGCCCATGAGGACATATTTGCCTTTGTAGGCGTAGTCTTCAATGTCGTAGCCATGCCGCCAGACGACATAGTATAGAAGCGTCAGCACCAGGACTTCCAGCCAGGTTTCCGCCACACGAACAAAGCCCTTGGTGTCCTCATAAGACCCGCGGCTCATTTTTCTCATAATCACAATACACGTCCTTCGCATGATACACCCTGTAGGGTGCGCTCTTAGGATATTTTCTCCATTTTACCATAGATTCAGACGGATTGCAAGGGAAGAGGGAAAAAGCTCATAATTTGTGGTGTAGGTGTTACAATGATGTGTGACAAATAGAAAAAAGAAGAGCGAATAGGA
>DSLFC04101__coassemble_245_pt1 | contig 77475 bp, 73 predicted proteins | sample DSLFC04101__metabat2_low_PE_021 | metagenome-assembled genome bin DSLFC04101 | reverse complement strand
CCGCACAGTGGCCGCTGACTACCGCACCAGCGGCCGTTGGGGACCGCAATTTGCATTTTCACTTTCATTTCGTATGTGATAAACTATTGATGTCATCCATTCTCATGATGGATGTACCTCCCTGTTACTTTATTTGAGCAGTTGGCAGACCGCTCTCTTATTGTAACAGGGCTTTTTATTCATCGCCATAGGCTTTTTTGAACCACTCGTATAACGAGTGGTTTTCGGTATACAAGAAAACGGCTGATTTCATATGAAATCAGCCGTTTTTACTGGTCCGAGTGGGGAGATTCGAACTCCCGGCATCTTGAACCCAAAGAATTGATGGAACTTTTTCCTAATCTTTTCTGTTCGTTTCTGGTGCTTTCTGCTCAAGTTACCATGCTTTCCGGAACTCTTCAGTCCGCTGTTTCCACGTGTTCCAGAGCTGTCTATGGTCAAAAATGTGGTCAAAACCGCTTCCCTGAAATCTAGGCAACTTTTCACCAGATCCAGGAAGCGGTTATCTTTGTGCCATTGTAGCTTACAGAGCAGCTTTGATCAAGTCATTTCTGCTTGCAAAAACTACACCGCTATAAACAAAGAAAAGGGATCAGCCAACTGTATGAAGCTTCATGAATGGGTTTGCTTCAAATAAGAAATTAGATTTTCGTCAGGGTTGATTTTTCTCGTCAAATTGGCTATAATTGACGAGAATAGTTATGGAGGTGACGAGATGCGCCACTTTGATTATGCAAGTCTGATAAACAAAACATGGGATAACGAGATCGTCAACTATCTGACCCTTATCCACGAGTATAAAGGGAAGCAGTCAATATATATCCAGCAACGGCCGCAGGAGTTGGAGCGGTTAGTCGAGATTGCCAAGGCGCAGAGCACCGAAGCATCCAACTCAATTGAGGGTATCCGCACGACGGAAACGCGCCTGCGCCAACTTATGAGTGAGCGGACAACCCCTCGCAACCGTGACGAAAAAGAAATTGCCGGTTACCGCGATGCGCTAAATATCGTGCATGAGAATTTTGACTATATTCCGCTAACGCCGAACTATATTCTGCAGCTCCATAAGATTCTGCTGAGTCATACCGATTCTGCCTTTGGTGGCAGCTTCAAAAATGTGCAGAATTATATCAGCGCAACAGATGAAGCAGGAAATCGATTTACACTGTTCACACCGCTGGCTCCCTATGAAACACCCGATGCAATGCGGGAAATCTGCGAAGAATACAATCGTGCCATTGGCGAAGGGAAAGTAGATCCGTTGCTGATTATCCCTGTATTCATTCACGACTTCCTGTGTGTCCACCCCTTCCTTGATGGCAACGGCAGAATGTCCCGGCTGCTCACGACCTTGCTGCTGTACCGTGCCGGTTATGAAGTAGGTAAATATATTTCGCTGGAAGCCAAGATCGCAAAGAATAAGGATGCCTACTATGCTTCCTTGGAGGATTCGCAGGTTGGCTGGCACGAACAGCAGGACGATCCCACTTCGTTCGTGAAATATCTTCTGAGCACCATTATCGCTGCATATCGCGACTTTGATGATCGTATCCAAATCGTCAGTCCTACATCTCTCGATACGGTGAGGAATGCCATCAATAATAAGCTCGGCAAGTTCACGAAGAAGGATATTCTGGAACTTTGCCCAGCTCTTAGTGCCTCCACCGTGGAGCGCCACCTGAAGAAGCTGGTCGCAGACGGCTATATTGCCAAACATGGCGCTGGCAAGAATACATTCTATGCGAAGCAATAACACGCGATAAAAAGCTGAAACTTTGATTGTTCGATAATGCGACTCTATTTAGAAATTATAGAGATAGTGGAGGATATCTTATGTCACCGTTTGAGATTATCATTGCAGTAATCAATATTTTAGCAATTGTTATCATTCCAATCCTTGCGGTTTACCTTGGACGAAGTTTGCAGGATAAGTCCGAAAGACGCAAAGACAAAATGCAGATTTTCCAGTGCCTGATGACAAGAAGAATTACAGGCTGGGCGGGTTTGGATACAGTTAATGCGCTCAATTCAATTGATATCGTATTTTCGGATTGCGAGACCGTTAGAAAGCAGTGGGCAGTGTTGCTTTCGAAATATAGACCCGATGTAACTCCACAGGAGCAATATCGAGAGCAGTGCAAGTTGCTGGAGCTGATGGCAAATGATTTGGGATACAAGGATAAGATTACTTGGGATATTATTCAGAATCCTTACTATCCTGAAGGACTGGCAAAACAAATAGAGATCAACTCGCAAATTTTGGATGGCCAAGTTGCTTGGGCGAATGCCGCTGGCCAGTTTTCGCAATTAATTGGGAAAACCCCGAAACAGGAGGACAAGAACCATGCCTAACCTATCACAGATAAAGCGGGAGCGCATGTTGGCGTTCTTGCAGAAGATAAAAGACGAGCACCGGGATGATGACGATATGCTCATCGCCCTAGGTGAAATCGAGAGTGAGCTGACCTCCAAGAAGTATGGCCTTGTGTGGGAGCAGCATGAGGAAGCCGTTGATGTGATGATGCGGGACAATATTCCCGTATTCACCGAGGTGCCGGAGCGGGAGATCACTGCAGCACCCGGTCAGGGCTACAACTTCATTCTGGAGGGTGACAATCTCCACTCTCTCCGGCTACTCGAGAAAACCCATAAGGGAAAGATTGATCTCATCTACATTGATCCCCCATATAACACAGGCAATAAAGACTTTGTATATGATGATGCTTTTGTGGATAAGACCGATCTGTTCTCCCACTCGAAGTGGCTGTCGTTTATGGACAAGCGGTTGCGTGTTGCACGGCAACTTTTAAGCGATAAGGGTGTTATTTTCATATCCATAGACGACAACGAAGATGCACCATTGAGAATGTTATGTGATGATATTTTTGGAATAGACTGTTTTGCAGCAAATATCTCTTGGCAACGTACCTACTCGGCAAGAAACGACTCTAAGGGAATTGTTACTGAGGTAGAACATCTGCTTGTTTATAGCCGTTTGAATACATGGAGTCCTAAAAAGCTTCCTCGCACAGCGGAAATGGATGCAAAATATAAAAATCCGGATAACGATGTAGCAATGTGGCGTACAAGCGATGCTTTTGCGCCAGGAGCAGTTACACACCAAGGCATGGTATATGCAATTCAGCACCCGTTTACCGGCAAGCTTATATATCCAAGCAAGGGAGCTTGCTGGAGATATCAGCAAGCTACAATGCTTGAAATTATGCAAGGTTGGTGTGAATATGAGCTGAAGGAATTGGATGATGCCAGTGAAAGAGCCAAGGTTTGCGGTATTACCGCTGATGAAGTTCGCAAGGGAGTAAAGGCAATTATGCTGTCTGAGTCTCTTGAGATTTCAGCGCAAAAAGCCCAGACTGTATATGACCGTGGACAATGGCCTCGATTTTTCTTTACCAAGGGTGGTAAAGGAGGAATTGCTCGAAAGACCTATCTAGATAATGTTGGTGGAAAGCTACCTTCAAACTTCTGGCCTTATTCAGAGGTAGGACATACCGATGAAGCAAAAAAAGAATTGCTCGCTATTTTTCCAGGAAAAGCACCTTTTGATACGCCCAAACCTACAAGACTGATGGAACGAATCCTTCAAATTGCATCTGCTGATGATAGTATCATTCTGGATTTCTTTGCAGGCAGCGGCACGACTGCCCATGGTGTTTTAAAGTACAATGTAGCGAATCCCAAAAGCAAGCGAAGCTTCATTCTCTGTACCAATAACGAGAGCGGCATCTGCGAAAATGTTACCTATCCCCGTGTAAAGACTGTTATTACCGGAAAGAGAACAGACGGTAGCAACTATGCCGACGGAATCCCTGCCAATATCAAATATTACCGCACCGATTTTGTTTCCAAGGACGATGAATATCTCTCCGATGCCCTGCTGGAACACATTAGGGAAATGATCCAGTTGGAGCATGGTGTCAAAATTGACGGCAGCCGGTATCTGATGGTTATGAGCGACGAGGAAGCCGATGAATTGCAGGCACATTGGAGCGAATACGAGGGTGTAAAGGCAATATATGCCTCCAAGGACATCCTGTTCACCACGGAGCAGAATGCACTCTTTGCCGGTGTGGAGATCCACACGATCCCTGACTACTACTTTAACTTTGAACTGAAGGAGGTGGGCGAAACATGGTAAACGGCATCAACATCAATCTGTTTGACTTTCAGGAAAAGGCAGTCATCAAGCTGCTGGATATCGTAACGGATAGCCGTTCCAAGCAGACCGTCATCGTCAAGTCCCCCACCGGCTCCGGTAAGACCATCATCCTGATCGATTTCATCGAGGAATATCTGACCAAGATCAACAGTCGAACCGCTTTCATCTGGCTGTGTCCCGGCAAGGGTGATCTGGAGGAACAGAGCCGCCAGAAGATGCGGAAATTCGCGCCACACCGTTACACCCAGAACCTGTTCGATGCCCTCCAGAATGGTTTCGATGCCGAAAGTACCACTTTCATCAACTGGGAGCTGGTGACGAAGAAAGGCAACACCGCCATCCGGGACAGCGAGCGGAAGAACCTCTTTGACCGCATTGCGGAAGCACACCGGGCAGGAACGGAATTCATTGTCATCATCGACGAGGAACACTCCAATAATACCGCAAAGGCAAAGACCATCATCGATGCTTTCTCCGCCAGGAATATCATCCGGGTCAGCGCCACCGCTGTCGAGAACAAGCGGTATGAATATTTTGAAATTGATGAAGTGGATGTCATCAATGCCGGTCTGATCACCAAGGCCCTCTATGTGAATGAGGGGCTGGTGGATGGCATGGAGATTACCAATGACTATGACTGTCTTCTGGATCTTGCCGATGCCAAGCGCAAGGCGATTGCTGCCCGGTACAAGGATTTGGGCAAAACCATCCGTCCGCTTGTGCTGATCCAGTTTCCCAACGGTCAGCCGGAGACCATCTGCGCGGTGGAAGCCAAGCTGGAAAGCATGGGTTATACCTATGATAACGGCATGGTCAGTATTTGGATGAGCGAGGATAAACGGGATCTGCCTGACGACCTGACCGAGAATGATGCCACCCCGGTATTCCTGCTGATGAAGCAGGCCATCAGCACCGGCTGGGATTGTCCCCGTGCCAAGATCCTGGTGAAGCTCCGCGAGGGCATGAACGAGGGCTTTGAAATCCAGACAATCGGCCGTATTCGCCGCATGCCCGAAGCGAAGCACTATGAGGACGATCTGCTGGATTTCTGCTATGTGTATACCTTTGATGAAAAGTACAAGGCCGGTCTGCTGTCCAGTATTGATAAGGCTTATGAAACCCGCCGACTGTTCCTGAAAGATAAGTGCAAGACCTTCACCTTGGAGAAAGAGGTCCGGGATATGGACTTTGACGGCCTGGGCGAGCGTGAGGTGCTGATTAAGATTCACGAAGCACTGGTTGCGAAGTATCATCTGGGCAGCGATAAGAAGCAGAACCAGATGCTGTTAGCAGATGCCGGATATATCTTCGGTGCGGAGATCCTCGGACAGGCTTTGCAGGGGGAATTTGTGCGTACTTCTGCTCTGACGGAGAACCATAGCTACATCACGACCCATAAGCGGATCGATACCCACAAGCATGGTATGCAGCTTATGCACAGTATCGATGCCATCAAGAGCTCCATTGGCATGGCGCAGAACAAGGTTAAGACCATTCTGGAGCGGCTGTTCCGCAAGGGCGGTGCCACCGGCCGGAAGCTGATTACGCTGGAAACAGCCGAATTCTATGCTTTTGTTATCAATAACCAGCACAGGCTGAAAGAGGAATTCCGGGAAGTTACCGCACAGATGGCGGTGCAGATGAGCTACGAACGCAACCCCAAGCGTAGTACTTTCCGCATCCCGGAGCAGGACTTCTTCCGCTATGATCCCAATGTCAAGGGCGAGGTGGAATACCTGTCCAACGCCTATCATGAGTATACATCCGGCTTTGCCACCAGTCTTGTGCGCAGTACCTGCGAAATGTTGTTTGAGCAGCACTGCGAAAGCCGGCAGGATATTGAATGGGTGTATAAGAACGGCGACACTGGACAGCAGTATTTCTCCATCGTCTATGTGGACGGCATTCAGAAGCAATGGCTTTTCTATGCTGACTACATCGTGATGAAGAAGGACGGCACGGTCTGGGTCATCGAAACCAAGGGCGGCGAAGCCAGGGGTCAGGACAAGAACATCGACCGTCAGATCGAAAATAAGTTCAATGCGTTCAAGGCTTATGCAGCCAAGCACAATCTCCATTGGGGGTTTGTACGGGATAAAGACAACCAGCTTTATATCAATAATACGGAGTTTGCCGAGGATATGGCTGATGAACATTGGGTGCCGCTGACGCAGGAGTTTTAACAACATTGGAGGTGGGTTCCGTGGAGCAAACTGATAGAGCGAAATCAAGAGATTTTAACATATACTATCTGAATTTCAGCAAAGTATATGAAATCGCAATGATGATTAATAATGTCATACTTACTAAAATTGAAAAAGACCACACGAGCAGTTTTGAGGAGCAGTATGGCTTCACATCATCTATCTCAGCGCAAGGCACAAAAGATTTTCTGGATGGAATCAAAGCTTCTATCTCTGCTGATGCAAAAGAAACATCAACATCATCATCCAAAGTGGTGGAAAGTTTGGACGTAAAGACCACAAAGTCCATTCTTCTTCGCAGAGTTATTGACCAATGCGCATCTGTGGCTACTTTAGACAAATCCACGGAGGGAGATCTTGTTAAAATTGATCTCGTTAAGCTGGAACTACTGAACGAAGAAAGTCTGCGCCAGTTTTTGATTCTGCGTCGTGATGCATTAAAAGGAATGCGCGTAGAGGGTATGGAAGTAAATAACCTGATCGGTTCCATGCTTCAAGATTATGCATACATTCTTAAAGGAACTGTATACGATAGAAACACCCATAAGAGCGTTACCGAAATTATAATTAAGATTCCTATGGAGATCCAGTCGGAGTTTGAGAATAAGTATAATATCGATGATCTGCTAATCGGTCATGTTTCTATTGTGGGTATCTACAAGGGCTTTGTAAGTGAGGATTTCATCACCTCAAACACATTCACATATTTCCAGGAGGCAGGAGCGCACAAGGAAAAGCAAGCGACAACTACGAACAAAGTAATCAAAAGCAATACGCAACCATTGTCTCGCAATGTCGAAACTTCGAAGAATCATGACGAGTACCATTTTGTTGATACGTTGGCAATTATTCAGGATGTTGCCTTTAAGCTGGAAGCAAAACCTGCCCCCAAACTCCGCTGGTGGAACCGCTTAGGAATATGGTTAAGCAAACTGGGGAGGAAAGTAAAATGAAGGCGCACACCTTGTTGACTTACCGTAACCTTGAAGAATTGAGGAGAATTCAGGAAAAGCAAGAGGTTTTTCCATTTGCATTTGGTGATACCAAAAAGCAGATAAAAGCTTCGCCTAAAATTACTATAGATATTTCTGCGTTGGTCTATTTCCTGCAAATAGAAAAAAGTAACATTCTGTCAGTCTATATCAATTTCATTGGAATGACCAATGAAACAGTTATCATAGCAGAAGAGGCAATATCGCAAAGTGCGTTGGAAATTTTACCATATCTTCTTTCCAATACATCGTCTTTTTTTCCTGATGAAGGTGGATGTCCCGAGCATGCGGAGCCCGTTGTTATTAATCCCCAGCAGCGTCGCAAAATCTACAAGTACAACAATACTGCAGAACTGGATCAGATTGTCCAATATTCTACTGAGCATGGCATTCCAATTGCGACATTTGCAAGTGCAAATGGTGGATTAAGGCAAGAGTTTGAACAGTTCAATAAAACGGCAGAATTGGCGATAATGGACTTGACTTCTGTTTGCTATGCAATAGAGGACAATAAAGCACTAATCTATGCAGTTGAACAGCTTTTAATCGGCTGGCCAAATGTTAAAGTCATTGCTTGCACACCCCAAGTTGATACCCTCTTGAAATACTTCCCTTTATTTTTCAATGGACAGGAATCAGCAAGCAGATTGCTTCCTGATTTGCCTGAATTGGGTGGGGATTTACCTGAAGAAAGTCACCTTTTGAAAGTTACCGATTTAGATGCCGCTACGTTCGAAAGTTTTATTGATGAGTTTAACCACAATCTCATTGGTCATGGCTATTTCAAGGAGAGATTGCGGTATGCTCTAAAGAATTATATCGCACTAAACAAAGCCAAAGAGCAAAAGGTATTATCAGTTTTTCTGTTTGGTTCATCAGGTATCGGAAAAACCGAGGTTGCAAGATTACTGGCTAATGGCCTTTTGAGAGACACTTATCTGGCGAAAATTAACTTTCAAAACTACAGCAGCCAAGATGCATTGAATAGCTTGATAGGTAGTCCGGCAGGCTATGTTGGATGTAACCACGGAGAGCTAAGTGAAAAGGTTCAAAAAAGTAAAGTGGGCATTTTGCTGTGCGATGAATTTGAAAAGACTACCCGCCCAGTTTATTCATTTTTCTTGGAATTGCTGGAAGAAGGCCGCTTTACAGATTCCATGGCAAGAGAGTATGATATGGATGGCTATGTTATTGTTTTTACATCCAACATACCGAACGAAGCAGAGTATAAGAAGAACATTCCTCCAGAACTTCAAACACGATTTGATCTTGTATGTGAATTCGAAGAACCGACACCGATAGAAAAGGAGCAGTTCTTGGAACTGTTGTTAGAAAAAGCTATTGTAAAGTATCCGGAAAAATTCTCTGCCTATGAGATCACGGATGCTGATAAGAGAGCGCTCTTCGACTTCGATTATTCTGGCATAACCGCACTGCGTGATATCAAGCGTGTCTTTAATAATAGGCTTATGGATTTATTTACGCAGAAAGGTATCTAGTTTGTCCCCCATGTATAGAAAAGAAGCGCCACATCTTTAATCATAAGTTGTGGCGCTAATCTTTTGAATTATTTATCTGTTGATTTGAAGATCGTTTGCAGATAAGTCTTTTCAAAAAATTTTTCGTCTATCAATTGTTAGGAATTCCATAGACCCCTAAAAGAGGATCTTGGAATAGCGGGATCTGTGGCGTTGTGAAAGTGAACACTACGAACAGAACACCAATCAGGCAAATGGCGGTAACAGCAAGCCGTGGGTGCTTGCATTGCAGCCTATCCCGCCTGAATGCCCACCACTCAAAGAACAAGACCAGCAATGCGGTGATATAAAAGATGGCAATGTTGATCCAGTCGGGAGATTCTCCAAACACCCCATTGTAGGTGTAAAACAGCACCGGAATCAGAACCAACCCCAGCATAATTTCCGCCAGTTTGACACACCAGTAGTTGTTCTGACCTTTGAAAAATGGTTGCTGAGCCAGCGCAAAGAGAAACAGGGGCCAAAACAGCAGTTTCATATGTTCCCAGGTGGATTCGTTTACCCCGGAAAAAGGTGCAATCAGGATGTTTCCGCCTGTCCAGTCGTACAAGAAGTGCAGGATCGTACCGCCAAAGGTAATGAGAGCAAATCCTGCCGTCTGCCAAAGAATTGACCGTTGTTTCATAACCCCACCTCACCGGTATGATACAAACAGTTTATGCGTAGAAGTCCGTGATTTGCACCGCTATAAACAAAGAAAAGCCTTTCCACGCTTTACCGGATGTGATAGAATAAGGGCAAAGGAAGTGATACCGTGATCCAAAACTTTGATGATTTTTGCCGGGAACTGAACCACTGCGGCTTTTCCATGGGTGGCGGCAATGCCAAGGGCATCTTCGCGCTGATCGACTACGACTGGCTGAATCAAGACATTTTGGGCACCCCGGTGAAGTGGCATTGCGGTGACCCGGAAGTCGATCCCTGGGAATGGCGGATGCGGGTGTTGGAGGAACGGACGGATATCGCCTATTCGAAGTTGTTCTTCAAAACCAGCGGTTTCATCACAAAGGACTGGTATTCTTGTTTCTATGCTGTCCGCAGAAACGGTGAGACCTTCGAGTCAAGCTATGAGAGGGGCGGTATCAGTCACACCGCCAAGCGGATCTATGATATTGTGCGTGACGGCTATATGGCGCTCCATGAGATCAAGACTTTGGGCGGTTTTGGCAAAGAGGACAAGTCCCAGTTTGACCGGGCGATGGTGGAGCTGCAAATGGGTATGTTCATTACCATGACCGGACGCCAGCAGAAGAAAAACAAGTACGGCATCGAGTACGGTTGGAACAGCACTGTGTTCACTACCGTGGAGAATTTCTGGGCAGAGCGGGGGTTTGAGATCCCTGAGTTGGATGCCGACGAAAGCTATGAGAAGATCCGCCAGCAGATTCTGCTGCTGAACCCAACGGCGGAGGAAAAGACCATCCGGAAATTTATAGTGGGACGATAGTAACAGACAGGAGGACTTCCTTATGAAAACAGAAATATTTGAATTTGCAGGATATAACGGAATCATTCTGCCTGCCTATCTTTGGCTGCCGGATGGCGAAGTGAAAGCGGTATTGCAGATCACGCACGGCATGACGGAGCATATGGGACGGTACGAAGCCTTTGCGCGGTACCTGTGTTCTATGGGAATTACCGTGGCGGGCTTTGATCTGCGGGGTCATGGCAAGAATCCCGGCGACGCTGAAGTGGCCTCCTTTGGTGAGGGCGGCTGGGCGGCATCCATTGAAGATATGCGTCTGTTTTATGAACTGTTGGAGCAGCGGTTGACGGTCGTGCCGCACTACATGCTGGGCTTCTCTCTGGGTTCGTTCCTGCTGCGGGAGTATCTGACAAAGTATCCCGATGAGGGTGAGGTTGCAGGTGCAATTATCATGGGCACTGGACATCAGCCGGGATGGCTGCTGTCAATCATGATGGGTATCGTGAATGGGCAGATCAAAAAGGCTGGCTTCGACAAAACTACCGACTTGGTGCACCAGCTTTCTTTCGGTACTTACAATCAGAAATTCAAGCCCAACCGTACTACCGCTGACTGGCTCTGCGCTGATGAAACGGAATTGGACAAGTATCTGGCAGATCCGTTGGTGCGCAAGGATATTTCCGCTGGTTTGTTCTGGGAACTGCTTGGTTCCATGAAGCGAACCGGAAGTGCATACGAATATGATGGCTGGGACACCAGCATACCGATTCTGCTAATTTCCGGTCAGGACGATCCGGTGGGCGATGGCGGAAAAGGTGTGCAGGAGATTTCCCGGCGCATGAAGAAAAGCGGAATGGAAAATGTGACGATTAAGCTGTTCCCAGGTGCAAGACATGACTTGCTCCACGAAGAAAAGAACGGTGCGGATGCGACTCGGAAATATATTGCAGAATGGATCAAACAATCATCGACTGACCTTATGAGGTGAAATCATGTGCAGTACGACACAATTTATGGTTCATCATATTCCGGTCGTTTTGCACGGCGACAGCAGTGAAAAACTGTTCCTGTACATCCACGGGAAAATGGGCCGCAAGGAAGAAGCGGCGCGTTTTGCGGAGATCGTCTGCCCCAAGGGCTATCAGGTGCTGAGCATGGATTTGCCCGGACATGGAGAACGAGCAGACGAAATGGAGCGGTTTGTCCCGTGGGAGGTTGTGCCGGAATTGCGGGCGGTTTGTGGGTTTGCCTGGCAGCGCTGGGAGAAAATCAGCCTCTATGCAAACAGCATCGGCGCGTATTTCAGCCTGCTGGCGTACCGGGATGCCAAGCTGGAAAAGAGCCTCTTTGTGTCGCCCATTCTGGATATGGAAAAGTTGATCCGTGATATGATGGGCTGGGCAGGGGTGACCCGGGAGCAGCTTCAGCAGGCGGGGGAAATACCTACCGCTTTCGGGGAGACTCTGTCGTGGAAGTATCTGACCTATGCCGCAGAAAAACGGATCACCAAATGGGACAGCCCCACGGCGATTCTCTACGCCGGGCAGGATCACCTGACAGCCCGGCAAACGGTGGATGACTTCGCCCGGCAATTCGGCTGTGCGGTCACAGTCATGGAGAATGGGGAACACTGGTTCCACACCGAGGAGCAACTATCTGTGCTGGATGCGTGGCTCCAGAATGAAACATAGTAAGAGTGTCCATACAAGGAGAAAACCAATGAAGAAAGTTAAGATTACTGCCATACGCAAAGCCTGTTATCCAGACCTGATGGAAAAGTACGAGAATCCCATTCAGCACGCTTGCGACATCCAAGAAGGACAAGTCTGGATTGCCAATGGCTGGCAGAAGCCGGAGGGAATGTGTGACAGTGCGTGGGAGAGTATGTCACCCTTTGTAATGACCCTGGCACATGGTGGCGGCGATTTTTATGATGGCTGGATGAAGAACCCCAAGTCAGCAATGATTTCCTGTAATGACGGGTTCCGGCCGGTCAGCTTCTACATCGAAGCTCTGGACGAGGACGCGGACTAAAGAACAGCACTGAGAGAACAGACTTTATATCATATGATGGGGTGACGGCAGACATATGGAAATTCAAATGCTGGACGCAGAAAGCTATGCCGGGCAAAGATTTACAGCCCGTTATCAAACAAACGGCTACTATGATATTTCCACAACAGAATCCGGTTTTCAAATCGAATACAAGGCATTTGAGGCACCAGTCAACAAGTCTTTCGAGGATGTGTTTTTCGGGCAGTGGCTGGATGACCCCATAGCCTATGGCGCATTTGAGAATGGGCGGTTACTCGGCTATGTGGAAGGATTTCTGGAAACCTGGAATAACCGTTACCGGATCAGTAATATCTGTATTTTTGACGATGGAGACCGCCGCAGTGGAATTGGATCTTTACTGATGGATACCATTCTGAAAGAAGCAAGTGCATCAAAAGCCCGTATGGTGGTACTGGAAACTCAGACCTGTAATGAAAACGCCATTGCGTTTTACCGCCGGTATGGGTTTGAAATCATCGGATTTGACCTGTATGCCTATTCCAACACGGACCCGGAAAAAAACGAGGTTCGGGTTGAGCTGGGAAGAAAACTGGGTTAAAAAAGAAATAGGAGTTTGTGGAGGAATGAAGCGAATATGATCGAAACAGAACGCTTGCTTCTGCGCCCCTTTATAGAAAAGGACGCGGCAGATGTATTCGAGTATTTGAGAGAACCGGCAGTGAATTGCTTTGCCAGTATGAAGCTGGATTCCCTTGCGGAAGCAAAAGAAGAAATGAAGAAGCGAGCCGGGGAAACCGAATACTATTTTGCCATTGTCCTGAAAGAAACGGGCAAGGTAATCGGCGAGATAGAGGCCTACCCGGAACGGGGAGAGCCTCACGATACAAGCTCGCCCCTTGACACATTCAGCCCGTGCTGGATGCTGAACGAGGCTTATCAGGGGAAAGGCTACGCGTATGAAGCGGCACACGCTTTCTTTGACTATCTCTTTCATGACAAAGGCGCAAGACGCATCTACGCCTATACCGAGGATTACAATTTGCCAAGCCAGCACCTTTGTAAAAGACTCGGTATGCGCCGGGAAGGACTGTTTATGGAGTTCATATCCTTTGTCAACAACCCGGATGGTTCCCCACGCTACGAAAACACGGTGCAGTATGCCATTTTGAAAAAGGAATGGCTTTGAGAACTTCTATGGCTCGGGTCAGGAAAGCAAAGAAAAGCACTTAACGGGGGAGCGGTAATGGACAACGATATTTTATCCTTCTTCGGCGAACACATGGATGCTTTGCCCAACTACGAACGGCTGGAAAATGCGATTCTGACCCGGGTTCCCGATGTAAAGATCAAGGAGGCAAAGACGCAGATCACTTTTGCCAACAAACGAGGCTTTGCGTTTGTGTCCTTCAATCCCTGCCGGAAAGCGAAAGACCGTCCGGCGGTGTGGATGACGGTCACCTTCGGGCTGGGCTACCACAAGGAATCCCCCAGAATCGATGTGGCGACCGAACCCTACCCCGGAAGATGGACGCACCATGTGATGGTGGGAAGTGTGGACGAAATCGACGAGGAATTGCTGGGCTGGATTCAGGAAGCGGCGGAGTTTTCTGCCTCCAAGAGGTGATACTATGCTGTACAACGCGAAAAACGGTACTTTAAAGATCGGCGGTTCGGAAATGGACTATATCCGCTTTGGTACCGGCGAGAGAATCCTTGTGATGCTTCCCGGCTTGGGGGACGGCCTGCGTTCTGTGAAAGGCACGGCGCTGCCCATGGCGTTTACCTACCGGGTGTTTGCCAAAGAATTCACGGTCTATGCGTTCAGCCGGAAGAATGCGCTGCCCGAAGGCTATACCACAAAGGAAATGGCGGCGGATCAGGCGGCAGCTATGGAGCAGCTTGGCATCCAAAAGGCGGATGTGCTGGGGGTTTCCATGGGCGGAATGATTGCCCAGCACCTTGCCATCAGCTACCCGGAAATGGTGGGCAAGCTGATTTTGACCGTTACATCCGCCAGACCCAATCCGATTCTGGAAGCCTCCATTGACGAATGGGTGTCCTGCGCCAAACGGGGCGACCATACCGCTTTCATGGACAGCAATGTGCGGCGGATCTATTCGGAGGAGTATTACCGCAAAAATAGGTGGCTGGTTCCCATCATGGGTAAGCTGACAAAGCCAAAGTCATACGAACGGTTTTTCATTCAGGCGGAGGCCTGTCTGAAGCACAGCGCCTTCGAAAATCTGCACCAGATTCGGGCACAAACGCTTGTCATCGGCGGCGGGAAGGACAAAGTTCTGGGTGGCGACGCATCCCGAGAGATCGCGGCAGAAATCCCCGGCGCGCAGCTTCGGATGTATGACCGGCTGGGCCACGGCCTGTACGAAGAAGCCGGGGATTTTAACCAGACGGTTCTGGACTTTTTGGACGCTTTCTGATAAGGAGACGGAAATGACCAACGAAAAAGTATTTGCTATGTCCTTTGCCAAGGTGTACCCCATGCTGATCGCCAAGGCGGAGCGGAAAGGGCGTACCCGTGACGAGGTGCAGAAAGTCACCGCATGGCTGACGGGCTACAGTCGGGAGCAACTGGAAGAACTGATGGTTTCGGATATCACCTACGGCGACTTCTTCCGCAACGCCCCGGCGCTGAACCCCGCGCGAAAGCAGATCAAAGGCTCCATCTGCGGCGTGAAGGTGGAGACCATTGAAGACCCGCTGATGCGGGAGATTCGGTATCTTGACAAGCTGGTGGACGAACTGGCTAAGGGAAAACCTATGGAGAAGGTATTGAGAGTATGAGAATGTTGTGCTACGGAGAGTCCAACACCTACGGCTATGACCCAAGGGGCCTTCTCGGTGACCGCTACCCAGCGGAATGTCGGTGGGTGGATATTCTGGCCCATAAAACTGGATGGACGATCCAGAACGAGGGACAGAATGGTCGGGAGATTCCCAGCCGCCCGTTCCAGTATCAGCGAGCCGGGGAACTGCTGATACAGAATCCACCGGATGCCTTTGCAATTATGCTGGGCACCAACGATCTGCTCCGGGGCTATTCTGCCGCGGAAGCCTGTTCCCGCATGGAAGCATTCCTGCGGTACATCCAGCCTAAATGCAGAGAGATTCTGCTGATTGCCCCGCCGCCCATGAAACGGGGCGCGTGGGTTACGGAAGAAAACCTGATCGCGGAATCCGTGAAACTGGCAGAAGCGTATCAAGTCCTGTCTCAAAAGCTGGACATCGCCTTCGTGAATGCCGGGCAGTGGAATGTGGAGCTTACATTCGATGGCGTCCATTTCACGGAAGCAGGACACCGTGCCTTTGCCGAGGGACTCTATGCGTACCTGACAAAATAAGCAAGACCAGGAACCGCAACGGCTCCTGGTCAATTTCTATTCTGCCAGCTCCCGCGCCAGCAGTATTCCGATCCGCACCCCATGTACAAACCCTGACCGCTCGTGCTCCCGGCAGAGGAAGCACACCGGGTTGATGATCTCGTCCATCTTCTCCAGTGGTGCCCCGTTCATCAGCTGGTACAGCTCGTAAAAACCAGCCTTGATCTGTGCGTCCACCATGGGGTTGCAGTCGCTGTAGGCTTCGTAGAGCATGGTGAGAACGGAATCCGCATCCCCCAGATTTAGGGGATGGGTTTCCATGCGGCGGCGCAGGGCGGATAGGTAGTCGGTCAAAGGGAACACCTCCTGAAAAAGTTTGTGTGATGTTACCTCTGGTTGCGGAAAAAAGCAAGTCCTGTTTTCGAAATAATTTTTGCCATCGACAGAATTCTCTAAGAGAAAAATTCGAGACATGTTACAATTCAGGTGGAGCAGAGCGCCCAAACCCAATATAGGAAGTGAAGTCGATTGCAGGAAACCCTGATACATAATCCCGTACAGCACCGCGCAAAAGCAGCCGCCCGAACAGAGGGTGGAGCTTTGCGCTGTTTGGCTGTACGGGGATTTTTGCTTCCGGGCTATGACGCGCTCTGCACCTATTCTAAAAAACGAAGGAGCTGATGAACATGGAGGCAGTTATCAACCATCGCGACCAGAAACCATGGAGGGTGAATGAACAAATCTATCTACAAAAGCTACGACGAACTGCCGCTGTTTCTGAATGCCAGAATGGTGGCGCAGCTCCTGGGAGTATCGAATTCCTCGGCCTATGAGCTGATGCACGAAAAAGGGTTCCCCGCTCTGCGGATCGGCAGCCGGCTGGTGGTTCCGAAGGCGGACTTCCAAAACTGGGTAAAGGAGCGGATGGGCCAATGAAGTACAGCCGCTATCCAAGCCGGGATGCCATCCGAAACTACTTCCCGCTGCCCAATGAAATTTTTCAGCTGGGACTGACGCCGGGAGAGCTGGCGGTGTATTCGTTCCTGCTGAAAAGCGAGAACCGGGAAACCTACCAGTGCTACCCCAGCTACCGAACCATCGGGGAGGCCGTGGGCATGAGCCGCAATACGGTGAAGAAGCATGTGGACAGTCTGGTGGAAAAGCGGCTCATCTACACGGAGCCGACTACGGTGACGCTGAAGGACGGGACCAAGCGCAACGGGAGCCTGTTGTATACCATCCGGCCCATTCAGGAAGCGAAGGAATATTTCGTGGAACAACAGGCAAAAGCCAACGAGATAGCACGGCTTAAAAAGCTTGCCCCGCTTTGAGCCGATTGTGCGGGGGTGTTTCCGGTTTTCCTCTCCGGTAGGGCTGGGATACCACCCCGCCGGGTTTTGCCGAAATAATCGCCGGTTACGCGCCGGTTTGAGCGCCACAGAGCCTGAATGACGAGCCGGACACTGACGCACCCGCAGACAGACCCGATGCCCCGGTATCTCCATGCCGGGGCATTTTCCGGAAAAAGTTAGGAATACCCGGATTTGCGGATTTGGGAATCGGACGGCAGATGGGCGCAGAACCGCAGGGTCGAAAATCAAGCAGGAGAAAGGATAGGCGTCAACGCCTATCTGGCATGTGACATTGTCGGGCAATGCCCGCCAAGAAAACGGGGGTTTACCGGGAATACAAGCCGTTTCCATAACAAAAGGACGAAATTCCAATAGGCGTCGGTAAACGGGGCTGTGGGTCGTGATAGGTGCCGTAGAACCGAATTCCCTTAGAGCCGCAACGTTTCCATGTGGGTCACGGACTGGGTCGGTGCCATTTTCCCTCAGAAAATCTCAAAAAACCAACCAAATTGAAAAGGAGGAAAATTGTTGGATATTGTGAATAGCTATCGCCCTGCTTCTGTGATAGTGTTGTGAACTGATACAGGGGAGGGATACATATGGCAAAACGAAGACCCGCAGGTGACGGGCTGGTGCGCAAGCGCAGCGACGGACGCTGGGAGGGCAGAATCGTGGTGGGACACAAGGCGGACGGCAGCCCCATCTTCCGCTCGGTGTTTGCCAAAACCCAGGGGGAGCTTCTGAAAAAACTCCACAGCCGGATGGAGGAATATCGGGACGTGGAGCTGACGGAAGAATCCGGTATGACGCTGGGGCAGTGGCTGGATAAATGGCTGGCAGATTACATGACCCTGACCGTCCGGGAGAGCACCCTGAACAGCTATAAAAGCATAACGGAGCACCACATCAAGCCCCTGCTGGGGGACGAGAAAATCGGCTCCATCACCACCGCTGACATCCAGAAAATGTACAACTGGCTCCGGGAGAATGGGCGGGTGAACGAGCATTATGAGAAAGGGAATGCCCTGTCCGACAGCTTTATCCGCCGCGTTCACATGATGCTTCACGAGGCCATGGACGCGGCGGTGCGGGAACGGCTGATCCCGAAAAATCCCACAGAGGGCACCATCATTCCCAAGGTGAATTACGCGCCCAAGCAGATTCTGACGGAGGAGCAGCTGGAAAAATTCATGGAAGCGCTGAAGCAGGATCCGCTGTGGTTTGACTTCTTCTACACGGAGCTGACCACAGGAATGCGCCGGGGAGAAATCTGCGGTCTCAAGTGGCAGGACTTCGATGACAAGACCGGCAGGCTCCATATCCACCGCTCGGTGAGCAACCGAAAGGGCGGCGGCATCCGGGTGGGAGAAACCAAAACGGAATCCGGCGCAAGAACCATTCTCCTGCCGCCCAGCACAGCGGAAATCCTGAAACAGCGGAAAAAGAAATCCTACAGCGAGTGGATTTTCCACAATCCCACGGTGCCGGAGCTGCCCATGAATCCGTCCAGCGCATACCGGCACCTGAAAACCCTGCTGAAAAACGCGGAGCTTCCCCTCATTCGTTTCCACGATTTGAGACATACGTTCGCGACCCATGCCCTGAACAGCGGCGTGGATGCCAAAACCCTGTCAGGGATTTTGGGACACACCAACGCATCCTTCACGCTGGACACCTACACCCACATGACCACGGACATGCACCGCAAAGCGTCGGGGGTTGTGGGCGGATTCCTGGACGAGATTATGTGAGGTAACGCCATGGCAAAGAAAAGAAAAAGCGGTTCCGGGACTCTTAGAAAACGGAAGGATGGGCGCTGGGAGGGCCGGGTTGTCATCGGGTACGACGATAACGGCCTGCCGAAAACGAAAAGCGTACTGGGCAAAACCCGGACGGAATGTCTGGATAAGCTGAACAAGCTGCGGGAGGAATACGCGCCGCCCATCCGCAAGTGCCGGGAGGATATGCCCTTCGGGGAGTGGATGGCGTTCTGGTATGAGACCTACTGCAAGCCCCAAATCAGCCCCAGAACACAGGAGGGTTACGCCGACCGGATCTACAAACACATCATCCCGGAACTGGGACAGATCCCGCTGAACAAGCTGACCCAGAACGATTTGCAGCAGTTCTATGCCAGGCTGAAAACCAGCGGACGGCTGATCCGGGTGGAGCAGTTTGGCCCGGGACTTTCCGACCGCATGGTGCGGGTGTGCCACGCAAGCTGCCGCTCGGCACTGGAAAAAGCGGTGCAGGAGGGGCTGATCCGAACCAACCCTGCCATCGGCTGCAAGCTGCCGCCCAAGAAGAGCCGGGAGATGCAGGTGCTGACCCAGGAGGAAATGCAGCGGTTTCTGATACAGGCAAGGCAGGACGGATACTATGAATTGTTCCTGCTGGAGCTGGGCACGGGAATGCGGCTGGGGGAGATTCTGGCGCTGCAATGGACCGACCTGAATTTCAGAACCGGGGAGCTGCGGATCGACAAATCCATGTGCTATCTCGGCGGAAAGCTGCAAATCACCGAGCCGAAAACCAAGTCCTCTATCCGTACCGTGATTCTGCCGCCTGCCCTGCTGGAGGTGCTGAAAGCGTATCAGCAGACCGTGACTTCCCGCTGGATATTCCCATCCCCGGCGAAGGAGGACGCCCCTTTGACCCAGAATTTCGTGCGCCGGAGGATGCAGCAGACGCTGAAACGGGCGGAGTGTAAGGTGGTTCGTTTTCATGATTTGAGACACACTTTCGCGACCATGGCGCTGGAGCATGGCATGGATGTGAAGACTTTGTCCACAATCATCGGTCACGTATCATCGGCAACTACGCTGGACATTTATTCCCACGTTACCGACCTGATGCAGCAGCAGGCGGCGGTGAAAATTGACTGTCAGATTGGGAAAACCGACACGCCCATGCCCACCGAGGAGGTAAGAGCCAACGCCCAGAGGGTGGACTTCCAGCCAACCCCGTTCAAGCACCGCAAATCCGGCACCGGCGGCATCTACCAGTTAAATGACCATCTCTGGGAGGGCAAATACTCTCCCAGAGATGCCCACGGAAAGCGGATTTCTCGAAATGTCTACGCACACACCCGCGAGGAGTGTGAAGAAAAACTTGCTGCCATGATCGAGGAAATGAAACAGGAAATCGCGGCGGAGAAGGAACGAATAAAAGTAGAAAAATAGAATTATTAGGTGTGCAAAATTTTGCACACCTAATAATGAATGCTTTAAGTACTCTGTAAAATGCTACGTACGAGTCATATGACCGATTTATTATGGGACAGTGGTTCAGCTTTGAAGTAAAAATCAATCAGTAATAGTGAACGATAAAAGTGCGGTTTGGGCGATTCTATGCCTGCGCATATTCAATATATTAAAGCTACTGTAGCCACACGCACGACCACTATACAAATTAAAAACAGGGAGCATTAGATTACATAAAGAAACGGAAGTCATAAGCTCGATCATAAAGAGCCTCTGTTTGCTTCGACATGCGCGACAAAACTTTTGCAAAGTCCAATGTTACAGGAAGTGTTTTATACATACTGTCGCCGCTATTCCAGTTCATCTTCGTTAGCATCAGCACTTCCTTTACGATTGTGTCACCTGATCCTTTTCCATAGAAACGCTTTACATATAAAGGTGTTGGAATTCCTCTTCCACCTTTATAGTAATTTCCTCGCGGATTAATGTCATCATGCATCACACTGCCGTTTGTCCATAGCAAAAACGAATTTGAATCCAATTCACATACGGTTCCTCTCTTTATGGGATATGGATAGGCGCCTTTATTAAAATCCGTATAGAATCGGACTGCACGCCATGGAGTCATCTCTTGGATTTGCAGCAGTTCAATATCCTCGATGCCCTCAAACGCCTGAGTAAAACCTCTGATTTCTTCTTTGGTGAACGGTGTTGTTTTATGGATGACTATTCTCTTCAGCGGAGTTGAAGCGGTGCTAGCGTAATACTGTGCTCGCAATGCGCCCAGCATTGCCCGCGCCTCATCTGCTTTCATGTATGGATTATTACGCCCCATAAAACCCGGATTAACAATTTTACGCATTAGCATTCGCATCCCTGCGCCGGTGGAATCAAACAACTGGCTGCATCCAATGTTAATTCCTGACGACGATGTTGCATAAGAAACACCAATGAATGCGGTATTCTTTTGCACTTCACTAGGCTGCCACAGAATGCCGTTCGCCTTAGCATATATGCTGGTTGACAACCCCCACATTACCTTACACTGATCAGATGCTCGAACGGACCGTTCCTCAATGAACTGAACCTTCACGCCCTTGTCCATCGCATAAAGTTTTACTGCATCATGCAGATTAAAGTCACCAGCGCCAGGCACATCCTCTCTGAACATGTTAAAGCTTTTTGGGATATATACTACTACTAGATCTGTAGATAACAAATTGGTTGCAAATTTGTCAATTCCTCGCTTTATCATGGCAACAAAAGAATCGCGTGATATTCGAAGGATCTGCTGTTCCGGATAAACTAGGCATCGGATTGTGTCCTCTTTCGTAGGGACATCCAAGGAACGCCGAAAAATATTCTCAAAACCGTTATACTGTTTAACAAAAGCCTCCTTGTTGTTTACTACAGCACATGCCGTTTTCAAATGGTTGAGATGCCCAATCAACGAGTCAACATGTTCATTGGGGCAGATTACTGCCAACCGGATAGGTGTACGTGGCATAGTATCTGGTTTAGCATAGGAATAATCTAATGGACCAAACTGGGTTAAGCCATACAATTGATTGACTGTACACTTTGTTCTATCATCCATGCTGAACTGAAGGGACGGTTCCTCGTATTGATGTGACTTAAGTTCTGGCCATTTACCATTTCTTTGCTTGCCGCTGCTGCTAACGCTAATACCGTCAAACACAATTTCAAAATTATTATATTGGAATACTATCTTTCGGTCTTTTGATATTAGCTTTTTATTCCAGGAAGATAGTTTTTCGTTGTATTTTTGATTGTAAAGGCTCGACATATATGAATTGATGATGGTCTTCTTTTCCTCGAGCGGTAATGCCTTACCCGTTCTCCCGGTCAAATAAACAGTAGGAAGTATATTCAGATAGTATTTACCGTTAATCAGTTCTAATTGAATTTCAATTGCATCATATACATAATACGAACTCCTAAAGACTTCTTGACAAGTGACATCGTAGTAAGTATTTTTTGAAAGCTTTTTAATTGCAGAATTAGATGTAAGGCTCTTTTCGATTAACGAGTAAAGCAGGCCAGTATAGATTGAATCGTATCGATTTTGTATGACTGAAGAAACATGCTCAGTTTTTATTGCTGACTTTACATGATCTCCAAATACTGCTCTAATGCACTCATCGGACTCGAAGCAGTATATTTTACCAGAGAAAAGTGCGGCAGGTACTTGTGCACTGTCAGTAATAGCCCGTAATTGCTTCCATGAGGTAACATCTGTTTCGAAAGAGCGATACATGGGATATGTTATACTGATAAATGCATTAGTTTTCACAAAACTATCTGCTTGACAACCCGAAAAATACAATGGCGTTAACTTTTGATTTGTTGGATTTCCAAGCTCCTCAATGATTCTTTCCTTGTTCTCCAGGGTAGAATACAGTTGGAATAGTATGTCGTCGAATCCATCGATCTGAACTACACAAGACATCTCGCTAACCTGACATGCACGTTCCATCAACTGCTCTACGCGAGGAGGAAGTTGGGTTGATCGTGTCATCCAAATAAGACCATATCTAAGCGATTTATTCTCAACCGCTCTTTCTAATTGGGACATAATTGACTCATCACTTCCTGAGTAGCCAATTACCACAAGTCCTTTGCCATTCAGGCCTTCGCTAAATCGCAGTCCCATTGTTGACTCTAGTGCTTGTAATTCCTCTGGCGTATTCAAAATGTGGTCATATCTATAATCTCCGTGCAGCTTAATAACCGCAGGGAAGGTAGAGTCTGCCGTAAATGCTGCCTCTTTTTGATTTGCACTACTATGTATTTTGAAAGCAAAAGATGGCTCCAGTGTCTTAATGCCCGACTCAACCAATTCATCAAAGTTTGTTGTCCACACACGTGTTACACGGCCTGTCTTTATTAAGCTAGCAAGGCACAAATGACCGACAGAAGGTTTGACTCCGCGCACTTTGTTTTGAATATAAATCTCTCTGGCAGCACTAGTGGGATGACATCTCTGGAAGTAGTACGCATACTCCAAGGGATCTCCTTTGGGAGGGGTATCCTGCTGTGCATCAAAATATGCTTGAAGCGCAGTCTGAGTATACTCAGACTGTAAGTCTTTCATTGCGCCTGGGTTAACTCCAGTTTCTGTGCAGTAAATATCTCTCTTAAAAGCCCATGTCATGCTATATCCCGTAGGAATTCCTGCTTGTACCGATGCTCCAGATCCCAAGAAGAAATCAAAGGTACCATTAGGGAATACCGAAAACATCCTAATAAATTCAGCCTGTGTAAATAACCGCATACTGTAGAACCCCTTTTGCTGTCTTGAGTAATATCATTATACCAAATTAGGACCCTAGGTGCAATATTTTGTCACAAAACAACTACTCTGCTAAATTCGCTTCAACGGAACGCCCGGTTCGGATGAACGGTGTGGGCAGTTCGGTTGAAGCGGTGTGAAATTTAGGTACTTTTTCAGCGGGCCCGTCAGGGGGTGACCGGGTTCAGATTTCTCATGTTCTTCCCGTTCATTTCCAGTCGGTATGCGTTGTTCAGCATGCGGTTCAGACAGGCATCTGCATAGGTGTGCTCCTGAAACAGATCATACCAGGATTTCACCGGAAACTGAGAGACCACCATGGTGGATTTGCCCGGATCCCGGCATTCCAGAACCTCAAAAAGATTCCGGCATTGATCTAGCCCCATATGATAAGCTTTCGGGCCTTGACATTGACGAAAAGCAGGAAAACCTCAACCAGCTTGTGGCAGATCTGACCCAAGCAGGCTACTGGGAATTGGCGCAAAAGGTAAATGATACGAATGAGGAACTCCGCCGGCAGTTAAAACTCGTCTACAAGGACTTGCCCCGGTGTGTATTCCAAGGGGATGAAAACTTCTCCAATCTCTGCGTGGATGAAAACGATCAGATCGTCGGTCTGTTTGATTTCAATATGTCCGGCACAGAGGTGATTGCCAACTATTTGGCGAATAATGCCTTTATGGGACATTTTTGCTATGAGGACGAAATTCTAGACAAGCATACGGCAAAGGAAGTTCTGCAAATGCTGCTGGATGCCTTTCACCGGAGCACAGAGTTGACCTGCCAGCATTACAGTTTCACAGAACAGGAGTTTTATGCCTATCGCCTGTATGCGAAAATTGTTATGATCTCCGCCTATTGGAATACATCAACTTTCGGAGAGTATTTGCAGCAAGAGAAATACAAAGCGAAAATCGCAGAAATTATCGACCTTATCCTAGACGAGGATGTATCCTGAGAGGTACAAAATGGAAATCAAACACTACACAAAAGACCGAATCCCCGATGTTTTGAAGTTCGAGCGTGACTTGCGCTCCGAGGAAAACTTCTGGGGTTGGGAGATTGACGAGAAGTACATAGCCGATGTGACAAAGAGTTTTGATGATCCTGCCTTTGCAAATTCCATTTCGCTGCTTGCCTATATGGATGGCAAGGTGGTGGGCAGGATCGACTCCACCAAGATTTGCAGCCATTTTGATGGCTCTACCAAAGCATATTTGGACTGGATCTGCGTTATCAAAAGCTACCGTCATAAGGGTGTTGCCCAGGCGCTGATGCAGACCTTACGCAAAGAACTGAAAGCGCAGGGAATCGATACGCTGATTGGCCTTATTGCATCCAATGAAGATGCACAGCGGTTCTATCGCAACCTCCCAAACGCTGAAATCAAAGATGAAGGTATATGGATTGATCTATAATGGAAAATACTATGAAGCAGATTTGTGAATTGAATGACAAAATCATTCTTGGACAAGAAGGTTTGTCCAAGAAGGCTCCCCGGATCACAGCTCGTGCGATTGTAAAGAACCAGGACGGCCTTTATGCTGTCATGTATGCCGATAAATTCAAGCTCCACAGCCTGCCCGGTGGCGGCGTGGAGGATGGCGAGGATGTGTTGACCGCTCTGCGCCGGGAGGTCTATGAAGAAACTGGATGCATCTGCGATGAGATCAAAGAATTGGGTATTGTTGCGGAAAACCGGGCAAGTCTGGACTATACCCAGATCAACTACTATTTCGTAGTTACAACCAAGCATACCCCCAGTGAGAACCATTTGACGGAAGCAGAACAGGCAAACCGTACTGTGGTGCGGTGGCACACCTTTGATGAAATGGTGCGCCTTATCAATGAGCAGGAATTTGACCGGGTTCAAGGTAAGTATCTGAAAGCCCGTGATGTGGCAGCGCTGAAAGCATATGCGATGTGGAATTCAGATTCAAAAAGTGTACCGCTATAAACAAAGAAAAGCCTTTCCAAAATGTCAAAACCGCCAGTTTTCGTACGGAAAACTGGCGGTTTTGGTCCGGGCTGCGGGACTTGAACCCACGGTCTCTTGGTCCCAAACCAAGCGCGATACCAAACTTCGCTAAGCCCGGATATGAAGTTAAGAATTTTTCAGATGTGGTCAAACATGTGGTCAAAGGCTATTTTAGACCAGAGCAGGGGAGAAGTCAAGAAGAAAAAATACTAGAGTCGCAACGGGTTTTCGGATTGGTTGATTTCACGGGTGCAAACCGTGCTCCAGCACCCAAACCAGGCGCCCTACCAACTGGGCCACACCCGGGTTTACCGCAAAATCCTTTGCGGTAAACCCTATTTTAGCGGAGATTGAAAGGAAAGTCAAGAGAGAAAACGCTGAACGCCCCGCAAAAGGCGCATGCCCTGGTATGCCCAGGGACGGTGCAGATGATGACAGAAAAACTCCAGAACTTTCCCCATAGCGCTGCCGGTGCCTGTGAGATAACTCTGCCTCTGGGTGCATTCCGGCGGAATTTTGCCGGGGTATAGCCCCATAGCGTGGAGCTTTTGCAGATGGGGCTTTGCGCGGTCCCGGGGGATTTGGGCGATTTCGTATAGACTCATCCAGAGAAAGGCTGCAATCTTATTGGCGGTGGCCGGGTCCCGATGGCCGTTTTCATAATACCCTAATAGAATTTCCAGGACCCGAATGTGGGAGCGGATTTTCTTCTGCTGGCTTTCAAGACTGGCGGCGGTTTCGGCGGACCCAGCGTGGGTTCGGTAGAAATACAAAACCTGTGGAGTTTCCACGGTACGGGGATTCTGCAAATCCACTTCGTAGAGGAACACCCCATCCTCGCCGTTGGTCAGCTCGGGATAACGGAAGCACAGGCGCTTTTCCATCAGGAATTCCCGCCGCAGAAGGTTGCGCCAGATGACGGAGGACTGGTAGGAGGTGTTGCAGGGCAGAGCTCCCCGGTCGGCCTGCTCCCGTTCTTCCGGGGACAGAGCGTCCACAAATTCATAGCCCCCCAGCACGATACGGTCAAAATTCCCGGAATGGGCCAGCTCCCAAAGCCCTTGCAGACAGTTTTTTTGGATGAAATCGTCCGCATCCACAAACCAGATAAATTCGCCTCTCGCTGCGTCCAGACCTGCGTTCCGTGCAGCTGCCACGCCGCTGTTTTGCTGGAAGAGCACGCGGAGATTCTGGTGGCAGGTCTGATACCGGGAGAGAATTTCAGCGCTTCCATCCTTGGAGCCGTCGTTGACGCAGACAATTTCGTAGGTATGCTCCGGCAGGTCCTGGTCAAGAAGGGAATTGAGGCACTCCTCAAGATAGCGCTCCCCATTATAGACCGGAACGATGATGCTCAAAAAACAGGGATTTTCCTCCATCGTGCCGCCTCCTTCTGAATTTTTCCTCCATTATACCTGATTTATGGCTCAAAAGCAAGGAAAACCATTTGAATTTACCGGCGGGTACTGCTATAATGGCATCAAAAAAGGAGACGCGCTATGAAAGAAAAAGGACTGTCTCAGGAAGGGCTGAAGCTTCTTGCCTGTTTGACCATGCTCTTAGACCACATAGGAGCCACCCTGGTCCCGGGCTGGACCCTGCGGATCATTGGCCGTCTGGCCTTTCCTATTTTTTGCTTTTTGCTGGCTGAGGGCGCGCACTACACAAAAAACCCGGCAAAATACGCATTTCGCCTTGCCATCGGGGCGATTCTCTCGGAAATTCCCTTTGACTTTGCTCTTTTCGGTGGCTGGACCTGGTACTATCAGAGCGTTATGCTCACCATGCTTCTGGGCTTTGGTGCCCTCTTTGCCATGGGGAATTGCCAAAACGGTCTATGGAAATGCCTCATTGTGCTGCCCTTCGCCCTGACAGCGGAGTGGCTCCAAACGGATTACGGCGGAGCCGGGGTCCTGCTTATTGCCATGTTCGGCTTGACCAGGAAGATGCCCCATCGGAACCTTGTCCAGACCATAGCCATGGGAGTTCTCATTTGGTTTCTCATGCCGGGAGCTCCGGTGCCTGTGCTGGGAAGAGAAATCCCCATTGAACTCTTCGGTGTCCTGGCCATGGTCCCCATCGCCCTCTATTCCGGCAAAAAACGCACCCATAAAAAAGCCGCCCAGTGGGCCTTTTACCTTTTCTATCCGGTCCACCTTGGGGTTTTGTACTTGATTCGCGTCCTATAAAACAGAGAAGCCGCCAGGCACTGGCGGCTTCTTTTTTGCGGACTTATGGCCATGAAGGGGAACTGGTTTTTATGGGTTCTGCTTTTCCATAACAAAATTGGTCAGCGCAAGGCCGCCTCTCAGGACCGTCTGCTGGCGGACTAGGCGGTAGCCTCGCTTTTCAAAGAAGGGTCTTGCGGTGATAGAGGCGTGGGTGGTAAACCGCTTTGCCGGAGAGCCGCCTTCCAGAGCGTCGCAGATGGCGGTGGCAACGCCTTTTCCCTGGCAGTCCTTGTGGACGTAGAGACGGTCCAGATAGCCTTCTTCGTCATCCATGTCTCCAAAGCCCAGAATGGTTCCGTCTTCTATGGCAACCAAGGTCCGGTGGGCAGAGAGAGACGCATCCCATTTGGCGGCGTCCTCCTTTCCCGTAGCCCAGACATCCAGCTGGGCAGGGGAGTAGTCCCTGGCGTTCACCGTGTGGACGGTTTCATAAAAGAGCTTCAGAATCTGCTCACAATCTGCGGGGGTATATCTGCGTAAAATCATGATGTTCGCCTGCTTTCAGGTCAGTTCCCAGGGCCGCACAGCCTCGGCGCCCAGGTATTCTTCCAGGCACAGCCCGGAATCTTTCATATCCATGGAAACCTCCACACCAACATAGCGGAAGTGCCAGGGTTCGTCCACAATCCCCGTCCAGGCGGCCTTATCCGCCTGATAGCGGCGGATGAAGCCGTACTCCCAGCAGTGTTCGGCAAGCCAGAGCTTGGCGTCGTCTCCCACCAGATCCACAGCAAGACCCAGCTGGTGTTCACTGGTCCCCGGCACAGCCACGGTTTCCAGGGCTTTCATGGTGGCTTCCTCGGGGGTGAGAGCAAAGGTGTCCATATGCTCTTGAGTGCGGGCCTCCAGAATCTCTGCCTGCTGGTCGCTGGAACGGTAGCCGGAGTTTAAGTAGATGTCATTCCCGGCGGCCTCGCAGTCCGCCATCATTTTGATCAGGGCGTCGTAGCACCGGGAGTCCACGCTTCGCCACTCGTAGACCTCCACCGGGTCCGGAGTAAAGTAACTGGGCAAGGGGTTCTTTTCATTGACAAGAATCACTTCAATGCCCTTTGGGCTAAAGTAGTGCCGTTCGCCGTCAATGTCATGAGGTCCCACCGCTGCACTGCCATCGGGTAGCAGGTAGTAGCGGTATTCCCCCTCCTGACGCCATCCGGTTTCCAGAAAGCCGTCTTCATTAAAGTAGTATCGCTTCTCTGCAATTTCCATCCAGAGCACAGCGAAGCCGCCTTCCGGCAGGTAGTAGCGCCGTCCGGCGGGTTCGTCTACCCAGCCTGTAACCATAGCGCCGTCCTCTCCGAAGAGATAGGGCGTCCCGTCAATTTCCGCCGCACCTGTGACCAGAATGCCGTTCTGGCCAAAATAGTAGCGATTATCTCCCTGATCCAGGAACCCCGTGACCATGGTGCCGTCTTCGTCAAAATAATACTGTTCGCCTTCGATTTCCTGCCAGCCGGACACCAGAATGCCCTCAGGCAGGTAGTATTTATTCCCTTGCAAGGAGAGCCAGCCAAGGGTTCGTACCCCGTCCTCGCCCAGATAATAGGTGTCGCCGTCCAAAGTCAGCCAGCCTGTGGCCATAATGCCGTCGGAATCAAAATAATAGGTACGGCTTTCAATGGACTGCCACCCGGTCAGCGGAATTCCGCCGTCCTGAAAGTAGTATTCCCCCGCAGGAAGGGACAGCCAGCCGGATACCGGGTCACCGTGAAAATCCCGGTAAAATCGAACTCCGTCTTTTTCCACCCATCCGCTCCGGTCCACATAGGTGTCGTAGAGCATCCAGCCGCCCCAGGCAAGGGCACCAAGAAGGAGCAGACTCAGAAGGAAGGGAAGCCATAAAATTTTCTTTTTTGTCTGCATTTTCCGGCCTCCTTTTCCTGTGATGGACAAATTGTATCATGAGGAAAGAAAATTTGCAAGGTTCCCACAGCCTTTTCCAAAGGTTCCTAAGAAAACTTAATAATTTTACATATAGATTTTTTTCGGGAAACTGATATAATGGGAGACATGATTTGCAAGAAAAAGAAGAGAAAGAGGTGAGGGCGTGAAACTCTCCAAAATTGTTTCAGCGCTTTTCGCATTTCTGGGAATGGTGCTTGTGGCAGGAGGCATTTTCCTCAGCTTTGCCAACCGGAATGCCGGGGCCCCTGGGAGAGCGGTGCCCCAGGAAGCCAAGGACTGCGCCACAGCCTTTTTGACCGCTCTGAATGACCATGATCTGGAAAGCGCCCAGACCTATCTCTACGGAGATCCGGACCTGGGCCTTTCACAGACATCAGAAGCCCCCCAGACTGCCAAGGTGTGGGATGCCTTCCGGTCCAGTTTTGCCGTCTCGGACATCGCACCTCTCCGGGTATCCCAGTCGGAAATCCGGCTGGACTTTACCTTGACCACCCTGGAGCTGAAAGCGCTGGTGAACCTGCCTTCACTGGCCCGGAGCATCCTGGATGGGAAAGAGGATCAGGACAGCCTGTATGACGAGAACGGGACCCTGAAGCCCCAGGAGAAAACCGCCATAATGGAAGAAGCCCTGGAAAAGACCCTGGCGGAGGCGGGAAGCGTCAACCGAACCTGCACCATTTCTCTGGTGGAAGCGGAAGGCCGGTGGTGGGTCCTTCCCAATGAAAATTTGCTGTCGGCCCTTTCCGGCGGCATGGAATGAGGAGGCAATATGGGTTATCAGCCGAAATACGCCCCCCAAAAGAAAAAATGCCCTTCCGGAGCTGCGGTGGTTCTGGCACTGCTTCTGGTGCCGCTGTCCCTTGCCTGCACGGGAAAGCTTTTGAGCTTCCTGTACCATACCCCAGGCGAGGAAACCCAGGCGGTGACCGAGCCGATGAAAACACCGGATATGTCCATTTCAGAACAAATTGGGGACTTTGCATCCATCCAGCTTCAAAACGCCGAGGCGGCTCTGGACGGTGTGCTCCATGAGACGCTGCCGCCGGAAACGGAGCCTCCAAGAGTGATTACCCCCATTCCGGCAGATGCTCAGATGGGCCCCAAGCCTGACAGCACCAAGTATGGCCAGGTCCAGAACCCTGCCGATATGGAAAGCGTGCTAAAAGACGCCGCGTTCTTATTGAAGGACGACCCCATGTACTTTTCTACCAGTGCCGAGCTTTTTGCCGACACCCCGGTGCGTTACTATCTGGATGACAGCATCTTTGCCGTGACCTGGAAGGAGGCCCACGACAAGTCGGTGTACACCTTCTCCGAGGTGAAGATTGCCGACCCCTCCCAGCTCCGCCGCCACCTGTCCGACGGCGCCTTTGGCTCCGGAAAGCTCTACTACCCCACGGAAATGGCCCAGACCGTCAACGCCGTGGTGGCGACCTCCGGAGACTTCTACGCCAATCGTCCGGCCTTTGGCATCATGGCCTATGAGGGCCAGGTCAAGCGCTCCGTAGAGGTGGCCTACGCCGAGACCTGCTACATTGACGAAAAGGGCGATATGATTTTCTCTTACATGAAGGAGCTTCCCACCCAGAAGGAAGCCCAGGCATTCCTGGACGAGCACAATATCAACTTCAGCTTGGCATTCGGGCCCATTCTGGTGGACAACTACCAGGTCCGGGAGCTTCCCAACGTCTACGGCGTGGGAGAAATTCGAGAGGAATACGCCAGAGCCGCCCTCTGCCAGATGGCGCCGCTTCACTACCTGGTGGTGGTAGCCAACTGGGAAGGGGACCAGCCTGACGACCCAACCGTGGAGCGGTTCCAGAAAGTCGTAGCTGCCACGGGCTGTAAAATGGCCTACTGCCTGGACGGCGGACAGACCGCCACGGTGATTATGGACGGCGAACTGATCAACCGCCCGGCAAAGGGCGAACAGCGCCGTATCAGCGACATTGTCTATTTCGCCACGGCGATTCCCGAGGGAGGCTGACCATGGAACGGATTGCCTATATCAGCGCAGGCGTGCCTGTATACTATAATGGCATCGTCCTGGCCATAGCTGCCGCCGGGGCCATGTGCTTTTTCCTGGCTTTTTACCTGAACCGGTCCGAAAATTTTTCCGCCGGATTTGCGGCACTGCCCCTGTCCCTGGGCCTGAGCATCGTCTTTTCCAGACTTTGCCATTGGTATGCCCGGCCCGACGGCTACGCAGGCTTCCTTGCTGCCATGACGGACTATACTTCCGGGGATTATGCCCTTATGGGGGCATTTTTCGGGTGTTTTCTGGCGGCGCTTCTTCTGCGCCTGGTGGGGCTCAGCCGAAGCCTGCCCGAAATGCTGGACAGTATGAGCATCGGCGGCGCCGCAGGCATTGCGGTGGGACGGCTGGCGGCTTTCTTCGGCACTGCCGACCGGGGCCAGGTGGTGAAATTGCAGTTTCTGCCCTTTGCGTCTCCGGTGGTAAACGCCGTCTCGGGAGCCACGGAATACCGCTTCGCCACCTTCCTGTATCAGAGTATCTTTGCCCTGATTCTTTTCCTGTGTCTCGCCCGATTCTATCTGAAAAACAGCAAGCGCAGAAGCTACCGGAACGGAGACGCGGCGCTATTGTTCCTTCTCTGGTACTGCGCCTCCCAGGTGGTGCTGGACAGCACCCGCTATGATTCTCTGTTTTTCCGCTGGAACGGCTTCGTGAGCATCGTGCAGGTCCTGTCCGCCATTGCCATCGTCCTGGTTATTGTGGTGTTTTCCAGCCGCCTGGTGAAAAACAGGGGCTTCCAGGTCTGGTATCTGGGGGCATGGGCCCTCATTGCCGGAGGCATCGGCCTTGCAGGCTTTATGGAGTACTACGTCCAGCGCCATGGCAATGCGGCGCTCTTTGCCTACAGCCTCATGTCTTTGAGCCTTGTCCTGACAGCGGGACTTACGGTCCTTCTGTACAAGGCCGGCAGAAAGCGGGAAAAACTACACCATTCTTTGTAAAGAATGTTATCATAGAACATTTTGTAAGCTAAAGGAGATGAAAGTCCATGACGATCTGGATGCGTAAAATACTTTCCATGCTGCTGGCCCTTACCCTGACCTTCTCCTGGACTTTACCTGCCTTGGCTAAGGAGCTTTCGCAAGAAACGCAAGTCCAGACGGAGGCCACCGAAACGGTGGCGAACGAGGAGGAAAACCAGGAAGAGACCACTGCCACGGAACCGGAAGGGGAGGAAAGCTCGGAAGAGACCACCGCCCCAGCACCGGAAGGGGAAGAAACCGTTCCCGAGGAACCGACCGAACAGGAGACGCTTCCTCCGGAAGAGACGGAGGAGCCGGAAGCAGAGGAACCGGAAGCGCCTCAGCGGGAAATGCCTCAGTTTTTCCAGGGAGATTACCCTGACGCCCGCTACGGAAACGGCACCATTGCCTCCGATGGCGACAGCGTGGTATCCCTTGCCATGGTGGCTACCTATCTCACGGGCCATGTGTATCTCCCGGATGAGCTTGCTGCCTACTTTGGGGACCTGATCTGCAACAACAATATGGAGCGGCTGGAATATGCCTCGAACCAGCTGCAGCTGCCCTGGCGAAAGGCAGAAAACTGGCACGATGCCCTGGCAGAAATGCGGCGGGGCTGTGTGGTCATTGCCCTTATGGGCCAGAATTCGGCATTCACCAATTCTCAGCACTATGTGGTTCTGACTGGCCTTACGGAGGATGAAAAGGTCTGGGTCAACGACCCCCTTCTCAGCAACTACGACCAGTGGAACCTGAAGGACGGCTTCCAGAACGGTTTCCCCCAGGGCTACATTACCACGGGTTACTCCGGATCCTGGATTTATGACCCCAGCGCCATGCCTGCGGACCCCTTCATCTACCATCCGCCGGAGAAACCCGAGGTGGAACCTCGGTACCCGGATATTACTTTGACGGCGGCAGAGACGGACCTCCTGGCGAGAATGGTCTGGGTGGAAGCCCAGGGCGAACCCATTGAAGGCCAGCAGGCTGTTGCTGAGGTGGTCCTGAACCGGCTGAAAAGCTCCCGTTTCCCAAACACCCTGAAAGGGGTTATCTACGCAGAGAATCAGTTCCGCTCCACTGCCTACTTAAGAGACGCGAAACCAAATCAGGCCCAGTATGTGGCCATTGAACGGGCTCTGGAAGGCCCCTATGTCCTGGACGAGGGCGTGGTGTTCTTTGCCACCTATCCGGTCAACGACAATGTCTGGGGCAAAATCGGCGGACATACCTTCTGCTTTGAAGAAAGCAAACCAGAACAAGAATAGAGATGGCAAATGCCCTCTTACATCTGGAACAAAAGGACAAAGGCGCTCTCCCGCAGGAGAGCGCCTTTTAGACTGTCAAAAATTCTCTTTGAGGCTTTTTTACAATTCCATAATGCCGCAGGAAAAGCCAAACCAGTCCCGATGCTGGGAAAACATGATTTCCAACGTCGTTGGAGGATTCCTTTTCTCAATGTACTTTTTGACTTCTTCCCTGCCGGCAAGGGAGCCGAGAATGGTAAAACGGCGGGCAAACTGCCGGATATTGGAATCCTTTGGCAGTTGAGCAGCCATAGGCGGGTATAGGAGCCAGCTGTAGCAGAGAAAGGCCCGGTAAGGGATTCCGGGAAAATGGACGGCAAAGAACTTTTTTGCTTTCGCCATGGAATCTTCCACCGCTTCGGCGCTCAGGTCGGCGCCTTGGGGAATGTGGCAGTTGATCACAGGCGTACCAGGAGGCAGACGCTTTTTCTGGTCGGGGTCAAAGGTCATGTAAGGCTCCCCCAAAGTCTCCTGGTCCAGATATACCATGGCGAAGGGCTGATATTGCAGGGGCCCGATTTTAAAAATTTCAGTGTGGATAATGTGCCGGAACCAGATCACGTCCACTTTGGTAATGCCGGGTTTCCCGCTTTTTTGAAAGTACAGCTCAGCGCGAAGGGACACGTCCTGAAAGGTGTCGAAAATCATTTCATCCGGCACGCCCATTGCATGATAATCCGCATATTTTTGAACCAGCAGAAAGGTGAGCACCGCCAGCCGGGTCAGGGGCATACGGCGGCACAGAGGAAAGTCAAAGTTTTCTCCTTCGTAGGCGGTCTTCGCCAGCTCTGATATTTTTCTCGTGTTTTTCTTGATGCTTGCCTTGACTACTTCCTCCACCGCTTCCCGGTAGTGAAGGGCTTTCAGCAGGGTTTCCAAAGTCACGGCATTTCCTCCTTTGTGGTCATACCATGAAAAGTAGCACATCCTATGGAAAAAGTCAATTCTATCTCTTTTTGGACAAATCCTTTTCATTTTTTTGGACAAATCCTTTTCATTGTCCCTTGCTTTTTTCCCGCTTTTGCGGTATTCTAGGAGAAAACCCTGAAATGGAGAATGGAGGCTGCGTTATGATCCTTCGGGTCGTGTTTTATACCATCGCCGGGTATCTGGCGGGGAGCATTCTCTTTGCACCGCTGGCGGCGGCGCTTCTGGGGAAGGGGAACATTGCGGAAAACAGCGCCGACAAAAATCCCGGGACAACCAACGCATTTCGCAACGGCGGCTTCTTCTGCGGCCTGTTGACACTGATTGGAGATATGGCGAAAGGGTATCTCCCCGTGTATCTCTATCTCCGTGCGACTGTGCCGGAGGGGCTGGGCCTGGCGTTGGTGCTGGCGGCTCCCGTGGTGGGACATATTTTCCCGGTATTCGCCGACTTCCGCGGAGGCAAGGGCATCGCTACCACCTTCGGCTGCCTTCTGGGCCTTGGGGGACTTTGGGAGCCTGCGGCGATTCTTACGGGAGTGTTTCTCCTCTTCTCCACCATAATCCGCATTACCCCCCACTACCACCGCACCATCTGCACCTACCTGGCGGCTCTGGCCGGGATGGTTCTGGCACACCAGTGCGGCGGCATTATTCTGGGCTTTTTTCTCATTACCGGCGCCGTTCTGCACCGCCTAGTCACCAGCATTGAAGAAAAAGAAGCCATGAAAGTGAGAATTCTATGGACGCACTGATTCTCTCCTGCAGTACAGGAGGCGGCCACAATGCTGCCGGGCGCGCCGCCATGGAAGCGCTGGAAGCCCGGGGGCATCATGCCCGCCTGCTGGACCCCTACGAACTGGTAAGTCCCGGCCTGGGGAAAAAAGTAGGCGATACCTATGTGGGCATGGTTCAGCGGGCGCCGCGGATGTTTGGCTGCGTCTACAGCCTGGGAGAGCTCTACCGGAAACTTCCCATCCACTCCCCGGTCTACTGGGTCAACGAGAACATGGGTGGGGTTCTGGAAACGTACCTCCGGGAAAATCCCTGCGACGTGATTCTCATGCCCCACGTATTCCCGGCGGAGATTTTAACGAATCTGAAAGCCAAAGGCATTCCTGTTCCCAAAACCGTCTTTATCGCCACGGACTATACCTGTATCCCCTTCACCGAGGAGACGAACTGCGACTACTACGTCATTCCCTCGCCGCGGCTCCGGGAAAACTTCCTCTTCCGGGGCATCCCGGAGGAAAAGCTTCTGCCCTTTGGCATTCCGGTGAAAGGGGACTTTTCCCGGGAAATTTCCCGGGAGGAAGCCGCAGAAACCCTGGGGCTGGACAAAAAACGCCACTATCTTCTGCTTGCCGGAGGCAGCATCGGGGCAGGGAACATCCGGGACACCATGGAGCATCTCCGGGATTATCTGAAAAACCGACCGGATACCACCCTCATCACCATCTGCGGCCGCCATCAGCAGCTCTACCTGAAGCTGCTGAAGGAGTTTGGCGGAGACCCCCAGATGGTGCTTCTCAGCTCCACGGATAAAATGCCCGAATACATGGCCCTCTGTGATGTGATTATGACAAAACCCGGAGGGCTCACATCCACGGAGGCGGCTGTGGCAGGGATTCCCCTGATTCACATTTCTCCCATTCCCGGCTGTGAGCAAAAAAACGCTGCCTTCTTTGAAGCCTGGGGCATGAGCCTGCGGGTAGGGGACAGCAAACGGGAACTGATTTCCGCCCTGGAAACCCTGGAACAAAGACCAAAAGCAGAGAACATGGTTTCCTGTCAGCGCCGGGAGATTAACCCCAACAGCGCCCGGGATTTGGCCATTTTTCTGGAAAACTGGATAGCATAAAACCGGGACGCTCCCGCAGTCAGGAGCGTCCCGGTTTTTATTGTTCCGTCGAATTCCGATGCAGGCTTTCCGAGGCGTTCTCAATGCAGGAACGGAGCATACGCAGAAATTCCTCCGGCGGCAAAAGGTTTTTGTCCAGCAGCCACCGGCCGATGGCGCAGGCAAAGGCGTCGGCGAAAAAGTTGATGTGGAATTCCTGAATGTCCGCCTCGGTTATAACCTGCCGCAGCCGATTGTCGATGAGGGGCAGCAGCACCTCCCGGAAGTGGATGGGGAAGGAATTCTGCCCGGTCATGCGCAGGGCCTTACGATAGAATTTCCGGTTTTCATAGAGGTATTGCAGAAGCTCTAAAATGAAATCCCAGCTGTCGTGGAAGGTTTGCTGGGACGCCACGGCAAAGAACTCTGTGTCGTAAATCCAGTTCACCAGATCATACTTGTCTTTGAAGTGGTAGTAGAAGCTTTTGCGGTTCATGCCACACTGCTGGCAGATTTGGGTCACGTTGATTTTTTCAAAAGGCGTCTCTTCCATGAGCGCTTTCAGCGCATTGGCAAAGGCTCTCTTTGTGGCGTTTGAATCTGCCAAGTTGCATCCTCCTCCCGGGGGAACGGTCAGGCATTAAAAACGTATGTATCCAGTCGGCGGAAGGCCTCTTCCAGACGGCTTTTGGGCAGGGCCAGGTTCATGCGGATGTGGGCGGGGCCGTTGAACGCCCGACCGTCCTGCCACATGACACCTACATCCCAGCCCAGCTTCAACAGTTCATCCAGGGTTTTTCCGTGATTTTTCAGCCACCCATCACAGTTCAGGAACAGCATATAGGTGCCCTGGGGGCGGCTGACCTGAACCCCGGAGAAGCGGTTTTCAATATAATCGCAGGCGTAATTTACATTTTCTGCCAGCACCTGCCGCAGTTCCTCCAGCCATTCATAGCCCTCTTTCTGGTAGGCGCCGATCAGGGCGTGCATGCTCAGCACGTTCATTTCATTGTAGCGGCACAGGGAGCTTTCCTTCTCGCAGCGATCCCGGAGTCTGTCGTTGTAGATGATGTGGTAGCTTCCAATGAGGCCAGCCAGGTTGAAGGTTTTGGAAGGGGCGTAGAGGGCCACGGTCCGCATTTTGGCGTCCTCGCTGACGGACTGGGTGGGGATGTGCTTGTGTCCCGGCAGGATGATGTCGCTCCAGATTTCGTCGGAAATCACGGTCACATCGTATTTTTTGTACAGGGCCATGGCCTCCTCAATTTCCCACTTTTCCCAGACACGGCCGCAGGGGTTATGGGGAGAGCAGAAAATGGCGGCATGAATCTTCTGCTCTTTGAGCTTTTTCTCCATATCGGCGTAATCCATGCGCCAGACGCCGTTTTCATCCAGACGGAGAGGGGAGTGGACGATTTCGTAGCCATTGTCCCGAAGGGTGTTGGTAAAGCCAATATAGGTAGGTGCGTGGAGAAGCACCTTGTCTCCCCGGGAGCAGCAGACGGAAAGGGCAGTGGCAACGCCGCCGAGCACGCCGTTTTCGTAGCCAATGTGCTTGCTTTGGAGGCCTTCCACACCGTTGTGGTCCTTTTGCCAGCGGATAATGGAGTCAAAATACTCTTTGCTGGGGCTAAAGTAGCCGAAGATGGGATGGCTGATGCGGTCCACCATGGCCTGCTGGACCGTGGGAACCACAGGGAAATTCATGTCAGCGATCCACATGGGGATGATGTCAAATCCGGGTTTTGGCAGGGGATAGACGTAGGCGGGGTTTCCCACTGCGTCCACAGACAGAGCGTCCCGGCCCTTCCGGTCGATAATGGAAGAAAAATCGTATTTCATGAGAGCACTCCTTATTTATCTATGCTTCGGCTATTATAGAAAATTTTGGCGAAAAATGCAACTGAAATTAAAAAATCAAAGCCTTGGCAGGGTTACAATCTGGGGCTGGTGATTCAGGGCGGGAAGAATGGTCTCCATCAGGTCCCGGGTGGCGATTCGCAGGCTGGAGGTGTTGATACAGGGATGGCAGCCAAAATACGCACCTTTTAAAACATCCTCGTCAATGAGCAGCTGCACCTGATTTTCCTTGTCGTTCATAAGACCCAGGACGCTGAGAGAGCCCGGGGTGATGTCCAGGAAGTTTTCCATATATTCCGGGGCTGCGAAGGATAGTCTTGAGGAACCGATCTCTTTGCTGAGAACGCTGGTTTTGAAGCTCTTGTCCCCCGGCATCATGAGAAGATAAAAGACTGTACACTGGCGGTTGCAGAGAAGCAGATTTTTGCAGATGACTGCGTTCAGCGCCGCATCGATGGCGGCGCAGGCCTCCATGGTCATGGCGGCTTCGTGGTCAATGCGCTGGTACTCGACGCCCAGACGGTCCAGCAGGTCATAGCAGCGGATTTCCTTGGGGAGCCGTCCCATGCAAGATTCGGGTCTTCCGTTTTGCAGTTCCATTTTACTTCCTCCTAAGCTGCCAGAAGGCCACCGCACTGGCGGCGGCCACGTTGAGAGAATCCACATCGTGGTACATGGGAATTTTTACGGTGTAGTCGCAGGCGGCGATGGTGTGCTCTGTAAGGCCGTCGCCTTCGCTTCCCATGACAATGGCAAGTTTATCTTCCGCCATAAGATTTTTATCGTCAATGGACACGGAATCGTCGCAAAGCGCCATGGCGGCGGTTTTGAAACCCAGTTTTCCCAGCATTTCCATGCTCTCGTCCGGCCAGGAAGGCAGATAGGCCCAGGGAATCTGGAATACCGTGCCCATGCTGACCCGGACGCAGCGGCGGTAGAGGGGGTCGCTGCACCCTGGGGAGAGAAGCACCGCGTCCATGCCCAGCGCGGCGGCGGAGCGGAAAATGGCGCCTACGTTGGTGGGGTTCTGGACGTTTTCCAATACCACCACCCGGCTGGCGTTTTTGCAGATATCCGCAGGAGCCAAAGGCATGGGCCGCCGCATGGCGCACAGCACGCCTCGTGTCAGGTGATACCCGGTGAGATTGCACAGAAGCTCCTCATCGGCAGTGAACACGGGAATTTCCGGACATCTTGCGATGATTTCCCTGGCGGAACCTTCAATATCTTTTCGCTCCATGAGCAGGGAAACGGGCTGACACCCGGCATCCAGAGCTCTGAAAATGACCTTGGGACTTTCGGCAATGAACATCCCCTTGGCAGGCTCAAACCGGTTTAAAAGCTGGGCCTCCGTGAGCCGGGCATACACGTCCAGCTCCGGGGCGGAAAAGTCGGTGATTTCAATAACCATAGCATATCCTCCCATTTTTCGCCATTATACCATGGCCTTTTCAAAATTTCCATCCCGAAAAACAAAAGGCCGTCCCTTCATCCCTTTCACAAAAAGACAGCCCTGAATTATAACACATTGCCGAAACTGCGGCACGGCCCTTGACGCCGGGAAAAAGCGTGGTATTCTGTAACCAAAAAGAATTTCCGTAGGAGGACAGATTTTATGAAAAAACACATCGTCTGTTTCGGCGATTCCAATACTCACGGCTTCTGTGCAGACCCCACCGACTGTTTCGACGGCGGAAACCGCTTCAATGAGGAGGAGCGCTGGACCTGCCGCCTGCAAAGCCTGCTGGGTGATGAGTATTTGGTTGTGGAGGAGGGACTTGGAGGACGGACCACCTGCTTTGAAGACCCCACGGAAGAAGGCCTCCAGGGCCTGCCCTATATCACCCCTTGCCTCAAAAGCCACGAGCCTGTGGACCTTCTGATCATCATGCTGGGCACCAATGACTGTAAGGACCGATTCTGCGTGGGGGCCTATGAGATTGGCATGGCCATGGCCCGATTGGTGGAAAAGGCCCGCTGCTCCCCCTGCTGGGGAGGGAAGAAGCCAAACATTCTGGTGGTAGCGCCGCCTCCCATTGAAGAGGGAATGTTAAAGAGCGCCGTGGCCCCGATTATGGGAAAGCACTGTGTGGAAAAGTCCCGGGAGCTGGCCCAGTGGTATGAAGAGCAGTGCAAACTGCTGGGTGCCGCATTCCTGGACGCCGGGAAGGTGGGCTGCGAGTTTAACCCCGTGGACCATATGCACCTGACGCGCAAAGGCCATGCCGCCCTGGCACAGGCCCTCAGTGAGATGGTCCCCAAGCTTCTGAAATAGGCAAAGCATAAAAAGGCAGACACATGGATAACCACCATGTGTCTGCCTTAAACTGTCGGAAAATCCCTGCAGGCTTTTCCGACAAGCTTTTGCAGTCTGCTGCGCGCATAATTTGTCCCCCGATGGGGGACAAATTCCACACTTGCAGCCTGAGATGTGTTTTCTGCCAGGTACACGCCCCGGCAGAAAACGCATTGAATTTTATTTGCCGCCCCAGGCGGCAAACTCTGCGAGGCTTTTTTGACACGCTGAGGCAGACACATGGATAATCGCCATGTGTCTGCCTTTGCCTTACATATTCACACAGCCGGAGGCTTTTCCTTCCGGCATCATGCCGCAGATTTCAATGCGCTTTCTGAGCCAGGTGCCTCGCAGGTAGGCTATGTAGAACACAAGAGAGGCAAGGCTCCAGCTGATGGGGTAGCACAGGGCCAGCATTTCCACCCGATGGAAGACGCGGACCACCGTAAAAATCCATACAACCCGGAAGACGCACACGCAGGTACAGGTGATGATGGTGGGCATGACGGAATAGCCTGTGCCCCGCATGGTCCCGGCGAAGACCTCCACAGGCATGAAGAGAAAGTTGAAGGGCACCACCAGAAGCATGACATAAGCGCCCAGGCGAATGACCTCGGGGTCTACTGTATATATGCCGATGATGAAGGAACGGAAGCAGACCTCCAGCACACTGAGACATCCCACCAAACCCACGGCCATGCCAAGACAGACCCAGACGCTGTGGCGAATGCGCGCATACTTCTGGGCACCGAAATTCTGGCCCACAAAGGTGGTGATGGAAACGCCGAAGGCACCGGAGATCATCCAGGTCATGGCGTCGGTTTTGGAGTAGGCTGTCCAGGCCGCCACGGTGACGTCCCCAAAGGAGTTGATACCGGACTGAATCAGAAGGTTGGCAAGGTCAAAGGTCACAAACTGGAATCCCGCAGGGACACCTACGTATAGAATGCGCTTTAGAAGCTCCGGCTCCATTTTGAGGGCCTGGATTTCCAGACGAACATCTTTTGGAAGCCGCATCAATGTGCCGACCACCAGGACTGCGCTGACCACCTGGGAGACCACAGTTGCAATGGCAGCGCCTGCGATGCCCATTTTGAATACCACCACCAAGAGGATGTCCATGAGAATGTTCGCAATACAGGCCGCCACCAGGAACAGCGTCGGTCTTCTGGAATCGCCCATGGCTCGCAGAATGCCGGAGCCCATGTTGTAAACCATGGAGGCAATGGCGCCGGAGAAGTAAATCTTTGTGTACAGAGTGGAGCCTGCCAGACAGTTTTCCGGGGTCCTGGTGGCGGTGAGAATGGGTCTTGCGGCGATGACGCCCAGAAGCATGATGACAGCGCCTAAAATGAGGGACAGTCCCATGCCCGTATGGAGAGACTTGCGGACGCCCTCCCGGTCACCTCCGCCGTAGAACTGGGACAGGAGCACGGTAGCGCCTGTGCCCAGGCCCACAAAAAAGCCGTTGAGCAGACTGATGAGGGCGCCTGTGGCGCCCACTGCTGCCAGAGCCTGGGTACCGACGTACCGACCGACAATAATGGTGTCCACGGTGTTGTACATCTGCTGGAAAAAGGTGCCAAGGAGAATGGGAAAGAAGAAGATAAGCAGCTGCTTCCAAATCACGCCTTCCGTGATTTTCTGCATTTCGTTTGTGCGGGACATGGCTGGCCTCCTTAAGTACGATGGAAAATTTCTGCGGTAATGGCTCGGAATTCCTCGATGTCCGTGGTTTTCCGGAGCCGCTTCCATTGCTTGTCACACCCGGGGAAAGAAGTGTGCAGATAGCTCCAATTCTCCTTCAGCCGGAACATGGCGTTTTTCTGGGAGCCGAAGGCGGCGGCGTAAGATTCCAGCAGTGCATTCATAAAGCTTTCCAAGGCGGCGTTGTCCGTGCCGCCTTGGAGCATCCCGGGATTCCGGAGCAGTCCGCGGCCGATCATATATGCTTCCACATCCGAAAACCGGGAATGGATTTCTCGGGCCTGGGCCAGGTCGAGAATATCCCCATTGTAGCACAGGGGATTTTTGGAGTGCTCAGCGGCGTAGGCAAACATCTCCATGTCCACGTCTCCGTTATAAAACTGCCTGCGCACTCTGGGATGGATGGTCAGCTCGGAAATGGGGTATCGGCTAAAAATTTCCAGCAGGGCGGGAAATTCTTCGGAATTTTCCAATCCCAGCCGGGTTTTTACGGAAACGGCCAGGGGCGCATCCCGATATACCGCTTCCAGAAAGCGGTCCAGGGCGTCTAAATCCTTCAGCATTCCGCTGCCCTTGCCCTTGGCCACCACCGTGCCTGAGGGACAGCCGAGATTGAGGTTTACCTCTCCGTAGCCCCGGTCCCGGCAGACGGAGGCGGCCCAGAGAAAATCCTCTGAAGACTTTGTCATAATCTGGGGCACCACGGTGAAGGCTTCGCTGTCCGCCGGGGGAAGCTCCCGCTCCTCCTTTGGGGTCAGGGACCGGTGGATGGTGGGGGAGAAGAAGGGGGTGAAGTATTTGTCTGCTCCGCCAAAGTATTGGTGGTGGAGATGGCGGTAAATGCTGTCTGTCAGCCCCTCCATAGGGGCAAAATAGTAGCGCATAGGCTCTCCTGATGTAAATGATGAATCAAACAGTGCATAAGGCGTTTGGGCCTTACGCATTAAGGGAGGGGCAAGCCCCTCCCCTGCAATATTTGCGTAAATTTCGTGTGTCCCCCAATGCTCCCCGGGAGGTTATACCTCAGAGATCACGGGTAGAATCATGGGGTTGCGCTTGGTGGCTTTGTAGAGGTAACCGCTGAGATCGTTTTTCATGGCGGATTTGATGGCAGACCAATCCCGGATGTGCTTGCGCTGGCAGCGGTCGATGGCCTCCATGGCCACATTCTGCAGGGCCTCCATCAGGTCCTCGCTTTCCTTCACATAGATGAAGCCCCGGGTAATGATATCGGGACCTGTGACCACACTGCCGTCCTCGGCGCTGAGATTCACGAATACCACAATCATGCCATCCTCAGCCAGATGCTTCCGGTCCCGCAGAACCACACTGCCCACATCGCCCACGCCGCTGCCATCCACGAAAATTTGTCCGGCGGTGACAGAGCCCTTGAGCTTGCATGATTTGCTGGTGAATTCAAAGACAGAGCCGATTTCTCCGATGAAGATGTTCTTGGGATTCATGCCCATCTGCTGGGCCAGCTTACTGTGGATTTGCAGATGCCGCTGCTCGCCGTGGATGGGCAGGAAGAACCGGGGGCGCAGAAGCCCGTGGATGATTTTCAGCTCCTCCTGGCAGGCGTGGCCGGAGACATGAAGCCCCTGGCTCTTTTCGTAGACTACGTCGGCGCCCTTGCGGTAGAGCTCGTTGATGATTTTGCTGATGGCCTTCTCGTTGCCGGGAATGGCGGAGGCGGAGATAATGATGCGGTCACCTGCGGTAATCTCCACCTGGCGGTGGGTGTTAAAGGCCATACGGTAGAGAGCCGACATATTTTCGCCCTGAGAACCGGTGGACACAATGACCACCTTGTTTTTGGGCAAACTCTTGATGGCACCCAGGTCCACAATGGTGCCCTGCTTGACCTTCAGATAGCCAAGTTCCTGGGCAACTTTCAGCACGTTTTCCATGCTACGGCCCGTGACGGCCACTTTCCGGCCGTACCGCTGGGCGGTGTTCAGGATAGACTGGATACGGTGCATATTGGAGGCGAAGGTGGTGACAATGATGCGCTGGTCGCAGTTGCGGAATTGACGGTCCAGGCTTTCGGCCACCACATTTTCGCTGGGGGTGTAGCCGTTGCGCTCAACGTTGGTGGAATCTGCCAGAAGGGCCAGGATGCCCTGGTTGCCCAGTTCGCCGAACCGGGCAAGGTCAATCATGCCGTCTTTCGCCGTGGGGTCAATTTTAAAGTCACCGGTAAACACCACGGTACCGACGGGGGTTTTGATGGCAAAGGCCACGGCGTCGGCGATGGAGTGGTTCACGTGGATGAATTCCACGGTGAAGCACCCGGCCTTCACTACGTCGCCGGGCTTGTGGGTCACGAGCTTGACCTTGTCCGCCAAACGGTGCTCTTCCAGCTTGAGCTTAATAAGCCCGTTTGTCATGGCGGTGCCATGGATGGGGCAGTTTACGTCCCGCATGGCGTAGGGAATGGAACCGATGTGGTCCTCGTGTCCGTGGGTGATGAAAAAGCCCTTGAGCTTATTCTTGTTTTCCACCAGGTAGGTAAAGTCGGGGATTACCAGATCCACGCCGTACATTTCCTCCTCGGGGAAGCCCACGCCGCAGTCGATGGCAATCATATCTTTGCCGTATTCCAGGACGGTGATGTTCTTGCCGATTTCATCAAGACCGCCCAGAGGGATGATTTTCAGTTTTTCTGCCAAAGAAATACTCCTTTCAATGAAATAGACATGGAAAGCAGGCAACCATTTCACGCGAATCCACGGCCCTGAATCGCCGCAATCCGGAGAAAATGCCTGCTGCAACCTTAGGAACCTCTGAATAAATCGTTTTCGGCTGGGCAGCGAATCTTTTGCCCCATCCGTGCAGTTCTGAAAATAGGAAATACATACAGTATTCCTCCATTTTCAGAACCTTCGGCTGAACCAAAATCTTTTGCTGCCAGCTCTTGCCGATTTAATCAGAGTTTCCCTTATGTAGCGGAATATCCGCTTGTAAAATTCGGAAAATACCGAATGTGAGTGGAGTTCGGTATGCTTCCGAAGGAAAGAGCCCGGGTCCAGCCCATCCCGGCGCCATCACATAAGAGTATAGCACAGTTCGGGCAAAAAGTATACGTTTATTTTTCCATGAAATCCGGAAAGAAAGCGGTTGCAGGATTTGGTTGGATTTGCTATAATAATGCGTATAAACTCCAAAGTACTGCCAAAAAGAGGAAGTGACGTAATGAAACGAAGATTGGGCAGGCTTTTTCGGCCCAGTATGGGACTGTATTTTCTGGTGATGGCCTCCTTCTGCGCCGTCACGCTTCTGGAGGAACACTACTGGCTGGCTGCTGCCGAGACCGGCGTGACCCTGCTGGTATTCATGGGGTATATGGTAGACCGGGTCCATCGGGACCGCCAGCTTCAGAAGTACCTGCAAAAAAACAGTACCACGCTGGAATCCACCAGCGGCGGAGATGCGCCGCTTCCTGCGGTGATGGTCCGGCTGGGGGACGGGGGAATCATCTGGGCGAATCGGCGCTTTGCAGAGCTTACAGGCTATGCCGACACCATGAAGGAGGAGACCCTGGAAGAGCTTCTCCCGGATTTTACCACGGATTGGCTGCTTACCGGCAAGAATGAATGTCCCCGGGACGTCAGTCTGGGCGGCCGCCGCTACCGGGTCTACGGCACGTCCATCCGGGCGGAGGACAGTAAGGGCACCCTTTTGGGAGTGCTGTACCTCAGCGACCTGACGGAACTCTATCAGGTCCGGGACGAGTATATTCGCTCCCGGCCCGTGGTGTCCATCATCCTCATTGACAACTATGAGGAGCTTACGAAAAACCTGACGGAAAATGCCATTTCCGCCCTGAACGCCAAGCTGGGTGAGTGCATCACCGCCTGGACCGACGCCTATAACGGTCTGCTGCGGAAGCTGGATCGGACCCGCTACCTCTTTGTCTTTGAAAATCGGAACCTTCAGCACGCCATCAATGATAAGTTCTCCCTCCTGGAGCAAATCCACGAGATTACCAGCCCCTCGGGACTTCCGGCCTCTGTGTCCATGGGCCTGGGAGTGGATGGCACGGACTTCGCCGAGAGCTACGACTTTGCGGCCCTGGGCATCGAAATGGCCCTCAGCCGGGGCGGCGACCAGGCCGTCATCAAGGACCGCTTCAACTTCTCCTTCTACGGCGGCCGCAACCGGGAGACCGACTATAGCTCCAAGGTCCGTTCCCGTGTCACGGCGAACTCCCTGATGGAGCTCATTGGCCAGAGCGACCATGTGTTCATCATGGGCCATAAAAATGCCGACCTGGACGCCGTTGGCGCGGCTATGGGTATCGCGTGCCTGTGCCGCAAGAAGGGGAGAAAGGCCAGCATTGTTCTGGATTTGGAGCATAACGCTGCGGAAAAGCTCATATCCGAAATTCAGGCGGAACCGCAGTACAGGGACGTGTTTATTTCCGGACAGGATGCTCTCTTAATGGCGGACAACCATTCCATTCTGGTGGTTGTGGATACCAACCGTCCCGACCAGGTGGAGTTCCAGCCGCTGCTGGAAGCCATTTCCAAGGTTTGTGTGGTGGACCACCACCGCCGGGCTGCGGATTATATCAGTCCCGTGGTTGTCAATCTCCACGAGACCTACGCTTCCTCTGCCTCTGAGCTGGTGACGGAGATTCTTCTCTACGCCGTGGAAAAGCAGGATGTTTTGCCCATCGAGGCCAAGTGCCTGATGGCGGGCATCTGCCTCGATACCAAATTCTTCAATGTCCGCACGGGAGAGCGCACCTTTGAAGCCGCGGCGGCATTGCGCCGCCTGGGCGCCGACCCCACAGAGGTCAAGAAGCTTCTGCAAAACGACTTCCAGGACACCATGGCAAAGTATCAGATCATCAAAGCCTCCCGGCTCTACCGGCAGGAGATCGCCATTGCGGCGCTCAACTCCACCACCAACCGCATCCTTGCCGCCCAGGCGGCGGATGAGCTGCTCAATATCTGCGGCATCACTGCGTCCTTCGTCCTGTATCCGGACGGAGACCAGGTCATTATTTCGGCCAGAAGCATCGGCTCTGCCAATGTCCAGGTGATTCTGGAAAAACTGGGCGGCGGCGGCAATGCGGCCACCGCAGGCGCCCAGATCAAGGGCACCACGGTCAAGGAAACCCTGGACAAGCTGGTGGAATCCATCGACCAATTCTACGAGGGCTGAGGCCCCAATGTAAAGGAGTAAGAATTATGAAAGTGATTTTAATGCAGGACGTCAAGGGCAAGGGAAAAAAGGGTCAGCTGCTGGAGATTTCCGACGGCTACGCTCGGAACTTCCTCCTGCCCCGGAAACTGGCCATTGAGGCCACCCCTGACGCAATCAACACCATGCGTATGAACGACAAGGCCACCCAGGAGCGCATTGCCCGGGAGAAGGCGGAAGCGCTGGCTACTGCCAAAGTCCTCAGAGAGATGACCGTCACCGTCACCGCCAAGGGCGGCGGCGCAGGCCGTCTCTTCGGCTCCGTGACCAACCAGGAAATTTCCGACGCGCTTTCCAAACAGGGCATTAAGCTGGACAAGCGGAAAATCGTGATTTCCGACCCCATCAAGAGCGTCGGCACCTATACCGTCACCTGTAAGCTGGGCTACGAAATTACGGCGCCTCTGACCGTGAAAATTGAGGAAGCGTAAGCTTTTTTAGTCCAAAAGAAAGGAGTGAGTGAATATGGATGAGGAGCTTTTGGCCCGACAGCAGCCCCAGTCTCTGGAAGCAGAGCAGGCGGTTTTGGGCTCTATCCTCATTGACAGTCGGTGCATCACCGACGTGGTGGGACTTCTGACTCCCGAGGACTTTTACCTTCAGCAGAACCGGGAGATCTACGAGACCATCTACACCATGTTCAACTACTCCCAGACCATCGACCCGGTGACGGTGCTGGATAAGCTCAAGGAGCTGGGGTTCTACCATGATAACTCCCGGGACTATATCCTGCAGCTCATGGAGATTACCCCCACCGCAGCCAACGTGGTCCGCTATGCAAACATCGTCCGGGACAAGGCCATGCTCAGAGGGCTCAACCAGGCCGCTGCGGACATTACGGAAATGGTCTCTGAAGAGGTGGGCACCCCGGCGGAGATGCTGGAATCCGCGGAAAAGAAGATATACGCCCTGCGTAAGGGCGAGCGGGGGGACAGCCTGGAGCACATTGGCACCACCCTGCACCGGGTCTTTGACCGCCTGACGGAGCTGGCACAGTCCGACTCCCTCATTCCGGGCCTGTCCACAGGTCTGCGGGACCTGGACACCAAAATTAACGGCCTGAATAAATCGGACCTTCTTCTGGTGGCCGCCCGTCCCGCCATGGGCAAATCTGCCTTTGCACTGAACATGGGCGTGAACGTGGCGAAAAAGTACAAAAAAACCGTGGCCATTTTCAACCTGGAAATGTCCAGAGAACAGCTGGCCATGCGCCTGCTCTCGTCAGAGAGCTTTGTGGAGCTGCAGAAGCTGGCTACGGGTAAGCTCAGCGAAGAGGAGTGGACCAAGCTGTGCATGGCCTCGGCCGCCCTCAGCCAGACGGACATCCGTATTGACGATAACCCCTCCGTCACGGTGGCGGATATCAACGCCAAGTGCCGCCGCCTGGACAACCTGGGCCTCGTCATCATCGACTACTTACAGCTGATGCAGGGCTCCGGCTACGGAAAGAACAACGACAACCGTGTGGTGGTTGTGGGCGAAATCTCCCGTTCCCTGAAGATTATGGCGAAGGAACTGAATGTTCCCGTCATTTGCCTCAGCCAGCTCAGCCGTGCGGTGGAAAGCCGCTCCGACAAGCGGCCCATTTTGTCGGATCTTCGGGAATCCGGCGCCATTGAGCAGGACGCGGACAGCGTCATGTTCCTGTACCGGGACGAATACTACAACGAAAACACCGAGGATAAGGGCGTGGCCGAGTGCATTGTGGCGAAAAACCGCCACGGCGAAACCGGAGCCGTGAAGCTCCAGTGGATTGGCCAGTACCAGACCTTCACCGACCGGGAGTGGAAGCATGCAGAATAAACTGCTGGCCTTTCTCCGGGAATACCGCATGACTGAGCCGGGAGATACGGTGATTTGCGCCGTCTCCGGCGGAACGGATTCCGTCGCCCTGCTCTTTGCCCTTTTCCTCTTAAAGGACAAGCTGGGCATCCATTTGGAAGCCGTCCACTTTAACCACCATCTCCGGGGAGCAGAATCGGACCGGGATGAAGATTTCGTCCGGGAACTCTGTGATCGGTACGACATTCCCCTTCACGTAGGCTCCGGAAGGGTGGTCCCCGGCAAAAAGGGCCTGGAAGCCGCCGCCAGAGAAGCGCGGTATGCCTACTTTTCGACGCTCTCCGGCAAAATTGCCACGGCCCATACGGCTGACGATAACGCAGAGACGGTGCTTCTCCACCTGATACGCGGCACGGGCCTCAAAGGCCTTGGGGGCATTGCTCCCATACGGGGGAACCTGATAAGGCCGATGCTCCGGGTTACCCGGCAGGAAAACGAACGCTTTCTCGAAACCTGGAACCTGCCCCATATGGAAGACAGCACAAATGCTTCTGACAAATTTCTCCGAAACCGCATCCGGCACAGCGTAATGCCCCTTTTGGCAAGGGAGAATCCCAGAATCGGGGAAAACCTTTCCCAAATGGCCCTGGGCCTGCGGGAGGATGAAAGCTATATTGCCGGGCAGGCGCAGTACAAAACCCTTCCCCCGGTGGAAGAACTCAAAACCCTTTCACCCGCCATCCGCAGGCGGATGCTTGCCCGGTTTTTGCAGGATTCCGGCGTCCGGGAGCCGGAGGATATCCACATCTCCCAGGCGGAGCGCCTGCTCTGGTCCCCTAAACCCTCGGCAAAGGTGCGCTTCCCCGGAGGCGTTGCCATCGGCCGGAACTATGACCGACTGGAAGTCCTTTCAAAAGACCCGCCGCCGGAGGACATTCCCGTAAATTGCCCCGGAGAGACAGACTATGGAGACTACCGCATCGTCTGTACGGCGGCAGATGCGCTGCAGAACACGGCAGATATCTTTACCATCCACCCCCAAGGCACCATGACCGTGGGCCCCAGGCGGGAAGGAGACGCCATCCGCCTGACAGGCGGAACCAAAACCCTCAAAAAGCTCTATATCGATCGCAAAATCCCCGCTGCCCAGCGGCCCTTTCTTCCGGTTATCCGGGACGAAACAGGCATTCTGGGAGTGGCTGCCATTGCCGCAAATCTGGACCGGGAGGCCAAGACCCTTCCCGCTGTGACGGTCCGAATTATAAAGAAAGAAGGTAACATAGAATGAGTATGGAGCAGAACATTGCCCAGATTCTTATCACCGAGGAGCAGATCAAAAACCGCATCCGGGAGCTGGGGGAAGTGCTTACTGCGGAATATGCGGACAAAGACCCTGTCATTGTAGGAGTTCTCAAGGGCGTGGTGGTATTCTATGCCGATATGATCCGGGAAATCCGGGTGCCCTGCCAGCTGGACTTCATGTGGCTGTCCTCCTACGCAGGCACCAACTCAACGGGCAGCCTCCTGGTGCGCCAGGATCTGAAAACCGACATTCGCGGGCGCCATGTTCTGATTTTGGAGGACATCTTCGATACGGGTACCTCTTTGGACTTTACCGTCCGCCATCTGCAGGAGAAGGGCCCCGCCTCCATCAAAATCTGCACCCTGCTCGATAAGCCTGAGCGCCGCCGCCCCGGCATTACGCTGCAGGCGGACTATGTGGGCTTTACCATTCCCAATGCCTTCGTGGTGGGTTACGGCCTGGACTACGATGAAAAATACCGGAATCTGCCCTACGTGGGTATTTTGAAACCGGAAGTTTACGAAAAATAAGGAGACACCCATTGAAAAACCGTAGAATCATTCCCCTTATCGTGTACCTGGTGGGGCTTGTGCTGCTCTTTTCCTGGGCAAGCACCCTTTTTGCACCTGCAAACAACCAGATGCCCTATTCCCAGGTGGTGGAGCTTATCAAAGACGGGGAGGTCAGCTCCTTTGTGGTGGAAAATAAGACCATCACCATGACCCTCCGCACTCCCATAAACGGCAGAACCAAAGTGACCACGTCTCTTGCGGACCCGGAGTCCTTCCGTGCCGAAATGCACGAGACGCTGCAGGCCCAGTATGAAGACGGCACCCTGGAAAGCTACGACTTTATTCCCGATAAGGCATTCAGTCCCTATCAGCTGGTGCTTCCCTTATTGGCGGTTGGCCTTATTCTGCTGTTCATCTGGGCCATGTTTGTAAGCCGGGCCAACGGCGGCGGAAACCCCATGGCAAACTTCGGCAGAGCCAGAACCGTTCTTGGAGTCCCCGATGGAAAGAAGGTTACGTTCGCCGACGTGGCGGGAGCCGATGAAGAAAAGGAAGAACTCCAGGAAGTGGTGGATTTCCTGAAAGAGCCGGAAAAATTCACGAAAATCGGCGCCCGGATTCCCCACGGCATTTTGCTGGTGGGCCCTCCGGGCACGGGTAAGACGCTGCTTGCCCGGGCCGTTGCCGGAGAAGCCGGCGTCCAGTTCCTCTCCATTTCCGGCTCCGACTTTGTGGAAATGTATGTGGGCGTAGGCGCCAGCCGGGTTCGGGATCTGTTCGACCAGGCAAAGAAAATCGCCCCTGCCATTATCTTCATCGATGAGATTGATGCCGTAGGCCGCAAGCGCGGTTCCGGTCTGGGCGGCGGTCACGATGAAAAGGAACAAACCCTGAACCAGATGCTGGTGGAAATGGACGGCTTCTCCCGGACTGAGGGAGTTATTGTCCTTGCGGCAACCAACCGCCCCGATATTCTGGACCCTGCCCTTCTGCGGCCCGGCCGCTTTGACCGGCAGATTCAGGTGGGACGTCCCGACGTCAAGGGCCGGGAGGACATTTTGAAGGTCCACGCCAAGGATAAAAAGCTGGATGCCGGTGTGGACCTGAAAACCGTTGCACGGTCCACCGCTGGATACACCGGAGCAGACCTCAGTAACCTTCTCAATGAGGCTGCCATTATGGCGGCGAGAGAGAACCGCCCGGTGATCACCATGGAGGACCTGAACGAATCGCTTATGAAGATCACGGCGGGCCCTGCCAAGCGGAGCCGCATCCAGACCCGGAAGGACCTGAAGGAGACCGCCATCCACGAGGCGGGCCATGCCATTGCCATGTACCGTCTGCCCACTCACGACCCTGTGCGGCACATTTCCATCATTCCCCGGGGCCAGTCCCTGGGCGCCACCTGGTACATGCCCCAGGATGACAGCGCCAACCTGACCCGGAACCAGATGTACGAGCAGATTGTGGCGCTGCTGGGCGGCCGCGTGGCAGAGGCCCTGTTCCTGGGTGACATCTCCGTTGGCGCTTCCAATGACATTGACCGGGCCACGAAGCTTGCCCGGGACATGGTGGCACGCTATGGTATGTGCGAGAAGCTGGGCACCGTCAGCTACCTGGACGGCGGCGAGGTCTTTATCGGCCGGGACTACCAGACCACCAAGAGCTACTCGGAAAAGGTGGCGGGCACCATTGACGATGAGGTGAAGGCCCTTATCGACCGGGCTTACGACCACTGCAAAAAGATTCTGCAGGACAACGAAGCTTCCCTCCACAAGGTGGTGGACTTCCTTCTGGAAAAGGAATCCATGACCGGCGAGCAGCTGAAGGCCATTATGGAAGGCCGGGACCCCGGCGAATCCTCTTCCACCGCCCTTTTTGACGGTTTCCGGGAGGAGAAGAAGCCGGAAGGCAACCAGGAATCCGAATGACAGCGGGGTCTCCCGCTGTCATTGAGGCAGACCACACAAACGTAATTTATCACGGCAACTGAGAAATGAGAGAGTAACATGGAAATTCGCTACGAAACCCATTGGAGCGGCCATTTGAACCGGGAGATGGCATTCAAAGTTTACGGCAGCTCCGGAAAGCCCGTGCTGTTCATCCCCTGCCAGGGAGGACGGTTCTGGGACTTTGAAGCCTTTAAAATGATCGACTATTGGGCTCCCTGGATTGAGGCAGGGAAGTGCATGGTGTTCTCCGTGGATACCATCGACAATGAGTCCTGGGCGGCGGTGAACGCCGACAACCGCTGGCGCATTGTCAACCATGAGCGCTGGTTCCGATATGTGATTGAAGAGCTGGTTCCCGCTATTCGTCATATTGCGGGCCTCGCCAACGGATACGACCAGAAGATCATGACCTTCGGCGCTTCCATGGGCGCCATGCACGCAGCCAACCTCTATTACCGCCATCCGGACATCTTCGACAGTGTCTTTGCCATTTCCGGCCTGTATGACCACAAGCTCTTCTTCGGCGACTACTGCGACGATCTGGTGTATAACAACTGCCCCTGCCTGTATCTGCGGAACCTGCCTCAGGACCACTGGTACAATGACTTGTATCACAGCCAGAAGTCCCTGGTGGTCTGCGGTCAGGGCGCCTGGGAGGAGCCCCTGCTGGAATCCACCCGGTGGCTGGACACGGTATGCTGTGAAAAAGGCATTGGCACAAGATTTGAATACTGGGGCTATGACGTGGACCACGACTGGCCCTGGTGGTATAAAATGGTTCAAACATATTTGCCCTGGTTTTTTGGGTGAGAAAGCATATAGAGAGTAGAATTATGAAAAACTTTGTTTTTATTTCCCCCAATTTTCCCATGACCTACTGGAAATTCTGCCGGGAGCTCCGCAACAACGGCATACGGGTCCTGGGCATCGGTGACAGCCCCTATGACGATCTGATGCAGGAGCTCAAGGACAGTCTGCATGAATATTACAAGGTGTCGAGCCTGGAGAATTACGACGAGGTTTTTCGGGCAGTGGCGTTTTTCACCTTCAAGTACGGAAAAATCGACTGGCTGGAATCCAACAACGAATACTGGCTCATGCAGGATGCGGCCCTGCGGACGGAGTTCAACATCACCACAGGCCCCAAGAATGACGACATCGACAAAATCAAGTATAAGTCTGTCATGAAGAAGTACTACGCCAAGGCCGGTCTGCCCACGGCCCGCTACCATCTGGTGGAGGGCCTCGAGGACGCCCTGGACTTTGCCCGCATGGTGGGCTACCCCGTGGTGGTGAAGCCCGACAACGGCGTGGGCGCCAACAATACCTTTAAGCTTACCTGCGATGGGGACGTGGAGTGGTTTATCCGGGAGAAGGATGAGGCTGTCTACATCATGGAGGAGTTCGTAAAGGGCTATGTCCAGACCTACGATGCCATTATCGGCTCCCAGGGACAGCCGCTCTTTGAGTCCGGCAACATCACCCCCAACTCCCTTATGGATATTGTCAATGATAACGGCGACTGCATCTACTTCCTGGTGAAGGACCTGCCGGAGAACATTCTGGATGCGGGCCATCGGACCGTGGAGGCCTTCGGCGTCAAGAGCCGCTTCGTCCATCTGGAGTTTTTCGTCCTCTATGAAGACCAGGAGGGCCTTGGGAAGAAGGGCGACGTGCTGGGCCTGGAAGTCAATATGCGACCCTCCGGAGGCTATACCCCCGATATGTACAATTACTCCCAGGAAACTGACGTGTATAAAATCTGGGCGGATATGGTGGCCTTCGACTGGAACACCAAAGGCACCGGAAACCACCACTACTGTGCCTACTACGGCCGCCGGGACTTCCGCCGCTACAAGCTGGACGACTACGAGGTCATGATGAAATACGGCGATAAAATGGTCATGCACGGCCGTATTCCCGAAGCCCTCTCCGGGGCCATGGCAAACCAGATGTACGTGGCAAACTTTGACACGGAAGCGGAAATGATGCAGTATTACCAGGATATCTCCGCTACTTATGAGACGTAAAAATGGCAAAGCTTGTGCCCCCTGTCATATAGACAGGGGGCACAATTTCTATGAAATATTATTTTGCGTTTTCCTTCTCTTCCTTGATCTGGGCCTGCAAATGGACCGAAAGGACGGCCAGAGACATAGCCATGTTCTCATTCTGGATGAGAATATGGGGCGGCACGTCCAGGTGGGTGGGAGCAAAGTTCCAGATGGCCTTGATGCCGCAGGCAATGAGCAGGTCCGCCGCCTCCTGGGCGTGCTCCGCAGGCACCGTCAGGATGCCCATGAGGACCTTGTGGCTCCGGCAGAAGGCTGTGAGCTTCTCAATGGGGTAGATGGGTTTTCCTTCATCGGAGTGGTCTGTCTTGGGGTTAATGTCAAACGCTGCCAGAATGTTGAGGCCATAGTCGGCAAAACCCTGATAACCCATAAGGGCCTGGCCCAGCTTGCCCGCGCCGATGAGAACGGCGTCGGTGGTGTTGTCATAGCCTAAAAACTGCTCAATGTCGTCAATGAGGCTCTCCCGCAGATAGCCGATCTTTGGCCGTCCGCCGTCGGAGACCATAGCAAGATCCTTCCGCACCTGGACTTCGCCCATGCCCAGGGCGGTAGCCATGGCCGTGGCGGAGATATTGGGAGGGGCGGACTCCGGCAGGTTTTTGAGATAGGTCAGATAAACTGGCAGCCGTTTCAATACGGACTTGGAGATGGTCTTCTTTTCCATAATATATCCTTCTTTAATCGATATAAAATATTATCGATATATTTGTTATCGATTATAACATATCGGTATGGAAAAATCAAGCGCAACTCATCTGCCGCAGAAACTCTTTTCGCATCCGCAGGAGAATGCGTTTTTCCAGGCGTGAAATATAGGATTGGGAAATGCCCAGCTGCTGAGCCACTTCCTTCTGGGTCAGCTCCTTGCGGCCTTCCAGACCATAACGTTTCAGTATGATTTCCCGCTCCTTTTGGGGCAGTTCCCGGAGGACCTGCCGCAGAACTGCGAGGTCGGCATCGTCTTCCATGGGACGGGAAATGGCGTCGGGGTCCGTGCCCAGAATGTCGCTCAGGAGCAGCTCGTTGCCGTCGCCGTCCAGGTTTATTGGCTCGTCCAGGGATACTTCCGCCTTTTGAGGTGCGGTTTTGCGGATGTACATGAGAATTTCATTTTCGATACACCGGGAAGCGTAGGTGGCAAGCCGAATTTTTTTCTCCAGCTTATAGGTCCCGATGGCCTTGATGAGGCCGATGGTGCCGATGGAGATAAGGTCTTCCAGGTTGATGCCCGTGTTTTCAAACCGCCGGGCGATGTAAACCACCAGCCGTAGGTTGTGCTCCACCAGGATCTGCTTCGCATATTCGTCCCCCTGTTCCAGATTTTGAAGTGCCTCCTGTTCCTCGGCCCCTTTCAGCGGCGGAGGCAAAACATCGCTGCCGCCGATGTAGTAAATATCCCCCTTGGGGAAAAGGCCGATTTTTTGGAAAAATTCCAGAATTGTCATACAGTTCCCTCCTTCAAGCGGTGACCAGGGCCTCGCAGGTGCTGCCAAGCCCATCCGGTGCAAAAGCCACCACAGCATCCACAACTTCGTTTCCCACCTTCACGCCCCGGAAGCGCAGCCCCAGGAGCATCCCGCCTGCCTGGCCCACAGCCCGGTAGGGAATGAGCCGCAGGCCGGGAATGGGCCGCTGGGTGAGGGTCTCCATGGGATGGCGGAGTTGGGACTGACTGAGGCCCGTGAGCTTCTCGGCGGCGGTCCCGGAGATGAGAAAGACCGATTCTCCCGTAATGGGGTCCCGCAAGGTGTTCCCTGTGTCCCTAAGGGCTGTGAGATGGACTTCCCGGTTCCCGTAGGAAATGGTCAGCGGCACATATTCCCGGCTTCCCAGACTTCCCGGAAAGGCCAGGCGGCAAAGCCCCCAGATACCCAGGGCTCCAAGGACCAGGGTAGGGAAGTGATTGGTGTTGAAGCTGATCGCCATGCCCCCGAGGGCCAGGCTGAGAAGCAGAAATACCCCGCCCCGTTGAATGGCTTCCCGCCGGAATCCGAAGGCAATTCCTGCCATGAAGCAGAGACAGACGCCTCGCCACATAAGATTCCCCAGGAATCGGAACCCGTGGAGCAGACACATCCCGCCGTACAGTCCGCCGACGCCTGCCGCCAGGGCGCAGCGTTTGGGCGCCAAGGGATAGCCTGCCAGATGGTTGGTTCCCAGCAGCAGCAAAAAATCCGTAAGAAAATTGAGGAGCACCGCCAGGTCCAGATACACCGCCATACCCTCACCTCCTGGGGCCAGTATACCGCCCCGGGGCAAAAAAGTTGGTCGCAACGGCGGCAGGGACCAGCCGCAAGTTCCGGCAAAGAAACAGCGGGGCACCCCCTCTGGTGGTAAGGCCCCGTCCAATGAAAAGCCCCAGTTTTGCATTTGGCAAAACTGGGGGCTTTGTGCTGGGAGTGGTCATAAAAAGGGAATTGATCCAAGGATGGGGCGGAGGGACCCCGGAAGAGATGGAAACGTCCCTTGTGGTGTCGCTTCCTCGAAGCCGCTGCCTGAAATTGTCTGAGAGACTAGCGCAGCAGCAGATACAGGGCCAAAGCAGTCTGCAAAAGAAGAATGGCGGGAATCCCAATAGTGAATTTGGGATGCCTGGTTTTGTGACGGAAGGCGTACATTCCCGCAAGGCACCCAAGGCTTCCGCCTAAGGCGGCCACGGTGAGAAGCGTCCGCTCGGGAATGCGCCAGAGATTTTTTCTGGCTCTGCGCTTGTCCGAAAGCATAAGAAAGAAGCCTATGGCATTGATTATCAGTAGGGAAACGAGAAAAAGATTCATGATGATTTCCTTTTGGGAGGGATTTTATGAAAATAAGTTGTTTTGTCCTGGCCTTGATTGTGATTTTGGCCTTGACGGCCTGCGGCCGACAGGAAACCCTGGAGACCGTGGCGGATGAAATTGTGCAGCCGGTCATGGCCCAGCCGAGAGAGGTTGAAGTGCGGCTCCCCCAGGGGGCTGTGGCCCCGGTGCTGGAAAACGGCGGCGCCCAGCTGTACATGGGGGCGGACTATGAGATCATGGTGGAAACCTATACCTCCGGAGACCTGGACGCCACCATCAAAAACCTGACAGGCTATGAAGAGGAGGACCTGACGGTGCTGGAAACGGAACGGGACGGCATCCCTTGTTACGACTTTGTCTGGGCCACAACGGGGGAACGGGGGCCGCAATTGGGCCGCGGCGTGATTTTGGACGACGGAGACTACCACTACTGCCTGTCGGTCCTCCGGGACGCCGACGGGGAGGAGTCCCAAATTGTTTGGAGCGACGTGTTCGATTCCTTTACCCTCTCTTAATCGTACTGACTGAGGGCCTCAAGGCAGAGCTTCTTGCAGGCAGTTACCACACTTTCCGGGTAGAGAATCTTCGCCTTGCTGCCAAAGCCCACTACCCAGCTTAAGAAAAGGGGAGACACGGCCACTTCTGCTGTGAAGACGAAGTGGTCCTCCCCGTCGGGAATGAGCAGAATCTCCCGTCCGAAACGGTCGATGACCACATTGATGAGGCTCCGGTGAAACCGGAGCTTCACCGTGGCCTCTTCCCCGTTATACATCTGAAACAGGCGGTTGGCGTGGGTCTGAAGGGCTTTGCCTGTAAGCTCCGGGCAGGGGATGCGGCTTTCGTCCAGAATGCGAATGTCGCTCATCCGGTCCACCCGATAGGCGGTGACGCCGTGGCGCGGGGACAGGGCCAGAAGGTAGCAGTTTTCGTTATCCTGGCAGAGGCCATAGGGACTAGCCGTATATTCCCGGTCCCGGTATTTTCTTTCGCCATTCAGGTCCCAGTCAAAGTACCGGAAAGAAATCTGGGTTCCCTGGGCCATGGCCTCCTGGATGGCGTCCACATTATAATAGATGGTTTCGTTCATGCTCTTGACCCGGCCGCTGACCATGACATCCCGCTTCAGGAGCTTGGCATCCTGGACACTGCACTCCTTGCAGAGCTTTCCAATAAGCTCCTGGGATTTTTTCTCCGTGAGATAGCGGCTGGACTGAACCGCGTCAATGAGCAGCTTCAGTTCCGGCAGTTCAAAATTCCGGGAGGCAATGTAATAGCCGCCGTTTTTGCCGGGGACGGAAACAATGTCCACGCCGTAATCCTGGAGGGCCGCAATGTCTGAGTAAATGGTCTTGCGTTCACAGACAATGTTGTGCTGCTCCAGAAGCATTTTTGTCAATTCCGAAGCTCTCACCGGGTGTGCCTGGTGAGAGTTTTTTTGCAGGTAGTCGAGAATGTAGAGGATCTTTCCCTTCTGATTGTCAGACTTTGGCATTGTGAGGCCTCCCATGCAGGGCAATTTTGGTTTACAGAACAATTATAGCACAGGTTCTGCCCCCTCGAAAAGAGTAAATTTGCATTTTTTTTAGAAATATGCTATAGTGTGACCATGCGAAAGGAAGGATTCTATGCCCTATTTTGGATGTCACCTGTCTGCCAGCGGAGGCTATGCCGCCATGGTGGAATCGGCCCTCAAGTTAAACGCGGACACCTTCGCCTACTTTACGAGAAATCCCCGGGGAAGCCGGGCCAAAGCCCAGGACCCGGAGGACATAGCTAAGGCCCTGAACCGGCTGAAAGAAAACTGCTTTGGCCCATTGGTCGCCCACGGAGCCTATACCATGAACCTCTGCACAAAAGAGGAAGAGGACCGGAAGTTTGCGGCGGAGGTCCTTTGCGACGATCTGCGGCGCATGGCGGACCTGCCTGGAAATTTCTACAATTTTCACCCCGGCAGCCATGTGGGCCAGGGGGCCGACGCCGGTATTGACCAGATTTCCCGGGCTTTGCGCCAGGCCATGGCCCCAGATTACCCTGTCACTGTGCTCCTTGAGACCATGGCGGGGAAGGGAAGCGAGGTGGGCGGCAGGTTTCAGGAGATCAAGGCCATTCTGGATGCCGTGGGCCGGGAGGACCTGGGCGTGTGTCTGGACACCTGCCACGTCTTTGACGCGGGCTATGACATTGTAGAGGACCTGGACGGCGTCCTCGGAGAATTTGACCGTATCATCGGCCTGGAAAAGCTGCGGGCGCTTCACCTCAACGATTCAAAAAATGTCCTGGGAAGCCATAAGGACCGCCACGAATGTATCGGAAAGGGCAGTCTGGGTATTGAGACCTTCCGGGCCATTGTCAATCACCCGGCCCTCAGGGACAAGCCTATGATTTTGGAGACCCCCAACGAGCTTCCCGGATACAAGGAAGAAATCGCCCTGCTGCGGACGTTAAGAAAAAGTTAATTTGACTTTTCGCAGAAAATGTGCAATTTTATAGAAAACGAAAGAGGATGGTGAGAATATGGAGGAATTTTTGGCAAGTTTATCCGTTGATGCGGCGGAGCTTACAGGGCAGTACATCGCCTTTGCCCGATATGCGGTGCCGATACTGGCGGCGCTGCTGCTTCTGCGCTGTGCATGGCCCCTTCTGACCTTCCGGCGGGAGCCGGAGATCTGGGCCTGGCTCAATATGCCCGACGGCACCCAAATTCCCATCACCCATTGGGAGAACGTTATAGGCAGAAGTCCCAGCTGTGACGTGACCATTGATTTTCCCACGGTGTCCCGGAACCACGCGGTTCTGACGCGATATGACGACGGAAGCTGGACCATTTCCGACGCCGGCAGCAAAGGCGGGACCTATGTAGGCGGAGAAAAGGTGAAAATCTGCGCCCTGACGGAACGGGACCGCATTTCCATCGGCGGGGTGGAGATGTACCTCCAGCCCATCACCAAGCGGCAGGAAGAGCGGCAGGCCCAGCTCCGGACCAAAGCCGCCAGCGGCTGGGACAGCGTGACCAATCTGATGATGCTGACCATTTTGCAGTGCATTATGGTTCTGGGCTTTCTGCTGGGAGGCTCCCGGGAGGAGTTTCTCTACATCCTGCCCGTATTCGTGGGCCTCATTACCATGCAGTGGATTCTCTACATCTTTTACTGCTTTATCCGGCGAAAATCCTTTGAACTGGAAACCCTGGCCTTTTTCCTGTGTACCTTAGGCATGGCCGCCATGGCTACGGTCTCTCCCCAGGAGATGCCAAAGCAGTTTTCCGCCCTTATCATCGGCGTGCTCCTTTTCCTGCTCACAGGCTGGTCCCTGCGGGATTTGGAACGGGCAAAGGTTTTCCGGTACTTCGCCGTGGTGGCGGGCGTGGGTTTTCTGGTGGCAACCCTGATTTTTGGCAGGGAAGTCTACGGCGCCAAGGCCTGGATCATCATTGGCGGCCTTTCCCTGCAGCCCTCTGAGCTTTCTAAGCTCTGCTTTGTCTTTGCGGGAACCTCCACCATGGACCGCATTATGCACAAGCGGAACCTGATTCTGTTCATTGCCTATTCCGTGACGATTTGCGGATGCCTTGCCCTGATGAACGACTTTGGCACGGCGCTGATTTTCTTCTGTGCCTTTTTGGTCATAGCCTACCTCCGCTCGGGAAGCGTGGGCACCATTGCACTGGCCATTACGGCGCTGGGCTTTGCAGGAGTCCTTGCCATCCGCATTGCACCCCACGCCCTGCAGCGATTCACCACCTGGCGGCACATCTGGGAGGACCCCCTGGTCACCGGCTATCAGCAGACGAGAGCCCTCATGTGCATTGCATCCGGCGGATTTTTCGGTCTGGGACCGGGAAAGGGCCTGCTGCAGTACGTCTTTGCGGCGGATTCCGATATTGTATTTGCAACGCTTTCCGAAGAGTGGGGCCTGATTCTGGCGGTGCTGAGCGTTGTCTGCGTGGAGGTCTACGGACTGTTTGCCATCCGGACGGCCAGAGTGGCCCGCAGCAGCTTCTACTCCATCGGCGCCTGTACCGCCGCCAGCATTTTGATTATTCAGACCATTTTAAACTGCCTGGGTACCGTGGACGTGCTTCCCTTTACGGGAGTCACCTTCCCCTTTGTCAGTAACGGCGGCACCAGTATGATCGGCGCCTGGGGCCTGCTTGCCTTTGTCAAGGCGGCGGATACCCGGCAGAACGCCAGCTTCGCCGTGAAGCTCAGCAAAATGAAGAAGGAGGCAAAGACATGAACCGTGTAACAAAGCGTACCTGGCTCATGGGCCTTTTTATCCTCATTCTCTTCCTTGGCATGGTGTTCTTTCTGGCGGAGTACGCAGTGGAAAGCGGCGACTGGGTTTCGGCAACGGGTTCACCCCATCTGTATAACGGCTCGAACCTGGGCACAGGTGTTGTCACGGACCGGAGTGGGGAAGTACTTCTCGACATGACAGAGGGCAGAACCTACTCGGAAAACAGCACCACAAGAAAATCCACCCTCCACTGGCTGGGAGACAGAAAGGGATTTATCCAGGCCGGCGCCGTGTCCAGCTACACCGCCCAGATGGCGGGCTTTGACCCGGTGAACGGCATCTATGATTCCAGCGGCCAGGGCGGCGAGGAGAAGCTTACCATCTCAGCCCGCGTCCAAAACGCCGCTCTGGAGGCCATGAACGGCCGCAAAGGCGTGGTGGCGGTGTACAATTACAAAACCGGAGAAATTCTCTGCGCCCTGACGACCCCCACTTATGACCCGGACAACGTGCCGGACATCCAGGATGGAGACGAGACCTACAGCGGCGTGTACCTGAATCGCTTTTTGCAGTCGGCCTATGTCCCTGGCTCCATTTTTAAGATTGTCACCACTGCCGTTGCCCTGGAAACGGTCCCGGGAATCGAGGACATGACCTTTACCTGTACCGGAGAAAAATCCTACGGTACGGAGTCTGTCACCTGTGAAAAGGCCCACGGCACCCAGACCCTTAAGCAGGCATTTGCCCATTCCTGCAACTGTGCCTTCGCCCAGGTGGCGGAGAAGATCGGCCGAAAGAACATGGAAAAGTATGTGAAAAAATTCGGCATCACGGAACCCATCTCCTTTGACGGCGTGACCTCGGTGGCTGGAAACTACGACCTGGAGGGTGCAGGCATTGTGTCCTACGCCTGGAGTACCATCGGACAGCATACGGACCTGGTTAACCCTGCCCGATATATGACCTTTATGGGCCAGATCGCCGCAGGAGGACAGGGCGTGGAGCCCTATCTGGTGTCCGAGGTCAGATGCGGCGGAGAAGTGACCTACACCGCAAAGCCAAAGAAAACCGAGCGTATCTTCTCGGAGGAAATCGCGGCGAAAGTCCGGGACTATATGCGAAACAATGTGAAAACCATCTACGGTGACGGCAACTTCCCGGGCCTTTCGGTCTGCGCCAAATCCGGCACCAGCCAGCTGGGCGGAGGCTTAAAGTCCAACGCCATGTTCGCAGGCTTCGTGGAGAACGAAGAATACCCCCTGGCCTTTATGGTGGTGGTGGAAAACGGCGGCTATGGCTCAGCTACCTGCGTCCCGGTCCTTAGCAAGGTCCTGGCAGTTTGCAAACAAGTTATGGACGAAGAATAAAAAATACCGGGGAGAGGCTTGCCTCTCTCCGGTATTCTAGACTGTCAAAAATCCCCGGTGGGGCTTTTTGACAGGTTTTTTGCAGTCTCCTGCGCGCACGCCTTGTGCGCTGTGGCGCACAACTCGCACACTTGGAGCCTGAGAGGTATTTTCCGCCAGGTACACGTCCCGGCGGAAAATTTTTTTGACTTTCTTTGCCGCCGCAGGCGGCAAACTCTGCGAGGCTTTTTAACAGGTTGAAATACCGGGGAGAGGTTTGCCTCTCCCCGGTATTCGTTATGCAAAGTGTAAGGCAGGGGAAAGAAAGGAAACCCTCCCCTGCGAACAAATACAGTATTTCGTGGTTCGTCAAAAGGCAGGCCCTCCTTTCTTTTGTGCAAGACGTACAAAATTTTTAAGAAATTGTTACGTTCCTTGTAGTGTTTTCTGCGTTGACAAATGTCCTTCTCTGAGATACAATACATCCATGCTTCACGAGGCAAGACTTCAAGAAAACCGAATAGAGAAGTGGTTACCCTGGTAGCCGCTTTTTTATCGGAACTTCCATGAGAAAAGGAGAAGAAACCATGAAAAAGCTTATTGCAATGCTGCTCGCCGCCGCCCTGGTCCTGACCGTCTTCGCAGGCTGCGGCAAAACCGAACCCGCAGCGGAAGAAACCACCGCTGCCCCCGCCGCAGAAGGCACCGCACCTGCCATTAAGATTGGCGTCACCGGACCTCTGACCGGCGACAACTCTGAGTACGGCCTGGCTGTCCGGGGCGGCATGGAAATTGCCGTTGCCGAAATCAACGCCAAGGGCGGTCTGCAGATCGAATTCAAGGCCGAGGACGACGAGGCCGACGGCTCCGATAAGGCTGTGTCCGCCTACAATGCCCTGAAGGACTGGGGTATGCAGATCTTCGCAGGCGCCGTTACCACCGGCTCTTCCCTGGCCATCGCTCCTGAAACCGTGAACGATCAGATCTTTATGCTGACCCCCTCCGCTTCCGCCGAGGACGTGGCGCTGACCGGCCCCAATGTGTACCAGATGTGCTTCACCGACCCCAACCAGGGCGCTGCTGCTGCCGACCTCATGAAGGAAAAGTGGCCTGACGCCACCATCGGCGTTATCTATGACTCCTCCGACGCCTACTCCTCCGGCATCGTGGACGGCTTCCTCTCCGAGGCCTCCGAGCTGGGTCTCAACGTTGCCGTTTCTGACGCCGCTTTCACCCAGGACAACAAGGCAGACCTCTCTACTCAGGTCACCAAGTGTAAGGACGCCGGATGCGACCTGGTGTTCCTGCCCTTCTACTACACCGAGGCTTCTCAGGTTCTGACCTACGCCAACACCATCGGATACACCCCCACCTTCTTCGGCTGTGACGGTATGGACGGCATCCTGAACGTGGAAGGCTTCGATACGACCCTCGCTGAAGGCCTGGCCCTCATGACCCCCTTCGACGCCAACGCCGAGTCCGCCAAGTCCTTCGTGGACCAGTTCAAGGCAAATAACGGCGGCAAGATTCCCAACCAGTTCGCTGCTGACGGCTATGACGTCATCTATGCCATCTACAACGCCTGTGTGGCTGCCGGCGTCGATGGCAGCACCCCCGCGGCTGATGTTTGTGCAGCTCTGCAGGAGCAGTTCGCCACCATGACCGTGGACGGCCTGACCGGCACCAACATGACCTGGGACGAAAACGGCATGATCTCCAAGACCCCCATTGTGGTGGTCATTGAGAACGGCGCTTACGTCCCCATGGCCTAAGGCCAGATTCAAGTGTTCCATACTGGGATGGGAAGGGAGACCTTCCCATCCCAACTGTACGTTTTCGGCAGTCCATGAGAGCGGCGTTGCAAAGGCTTTCCGCTGTCATGGACCGTCGATATCAAATAAAGAGAGGTAGCATATGCAGATCTTACAATATCTGATCAACGGCATCAGCATTGGTGCTGTCTATGCCATCATCGCCCTGGGCTATACCATGGTCTATGGCATTGCCAAAATGCTGAACTTCGCCCACGGTGATATCATCATGGTGGGCGCGTACATCTCCTTCTGTGTAACCAATTATTTGGGGCTCCCTGCCTGGGTCAGCGTCATTGCTGCCATGGCTGTGTGTACAATCCTCGGCGTCGTTATTGAAGCCCTGGCCTACAAGCCCCTCCGGGGAACGCCAAGCCTCGCGGTGCTTATTACCGCTATCGGCGTCAGTTACTTTTTGCAGAATGCCGCTCAGCTCATCTGGTCCAGTTCTACCAAGAACTTCACCAGCATCGTCACCATGAAGCCCATTTCTCTGATGGACGGCAAGCTGGTCATTACAGGTGAAGTGCTTCTCACTGTGGCAACTTCCATTCTCGTCATGGTTGGCCTGTCCCTCTTCACCGGCAAGACCCGGACGGGTAAGGCTATGCGGGCCGTGGCTGAGGACCGGGACGCTGCCCAGCTTATGGGCATCAACGTCAACCGCACCATCTCCACTACCTTTGCCATTGGTTCGGCCCTGGCAGCGGTGGCAGGTGTTTTGCTTTGCTCTACCGTGCCCACCCTTATGCCCACCACAGGCTCCATGCCTGGTATCCGGGCCTTCACGGCGGCGGTCTTCGGCGGCATCGGCTCCATTCCCGGGGCCATGCTGGGCGGTATCCTGCTGGGCATCATCGAGACCTTCTCAAAAGCCTACCTCTCCACCCAGTTTTCCGATGCCATCGTGTTCTCTGTGCTCATTATCATTCTGCTGGTGAAGCCCGCAGGACTTCTTGGCAAGCAGATCCAGGAGAAGGTGTGAGGTAAGCGTATGAAGAAATTATGGAATAATAAAAATACCCGCATGAATGTGGTGACCTATGCTGTGGTCATTGCGATGTACCTCATCATGCAGATTCTGGGCGCCCAGGGAATGCTGGGAAGTTCCGTTCGGGGATATCTGGTCCCCATCTGCGTCTATGTGTCCCTGGCGGTGAGCCTGAACCTTCTGGTTGGCGTCTGCGGCGAATTGAGCCTGGGCCATGCGGGCTTTATGGGCATCGGTGCCTTCTCCGGCATCGTCATTGCGGCCCTCTTAAAGGACAGTGTGGGCAACGACGTGCTCAGACTGCTGTGCGCCATGGCTGGCGGCGGCATTCTGGCGGGTGTTGTGGGATTTCTCATCGGCATCCCCGTGCTGCGGCTGCGCGGTGACTACCTGGCCATTGTGACCCTGGCCTTTGGCGAAATTATGAAGAATATCGTTGGCAACACCTACGTGGGCACCGACGAGGAGGGCTTCCATATGGCCATTTCCACCAGCAAGATGAAGCTGGCGGAAGGGGGAAAGTACATCATCAACGGCCCTCTGGGCGCCACAGGCGTGGAAAAGCTTGCCACTTTCACCATGGGCTTTGTGCTGGTGCTCTTCACCCTCTTTGTGGTGCTGAATCTCATCAACTCCAAAGAAGGCCGGGCCATCAAAGCCGTCCGGGATAACCGCATTGCCGCGGAAAGCGTGGGCATCAATGTCACCGCCTTCCGGATGAAGGCCTTTGTGGTCTCTGCCCTTCTTGCGGGTATGGCCGGAGCACTGTTCGGTCTGAACTTCTCCTCCGTCACCGCGTCCAAGTTCAACTTCCAGACCTCCATCAACATTCTGGTCTTTGTGGTCCTGGGCGGTATGGGCAATATCCTGGGCTCCGTGATTTCGGCAACACTTCTGTACGTCCTGCCGGAAGCCCTTCGCGGCCTCCAGGACTACCGGATGATCCTCTACGCCGTGGTCCTGATCCTCGTAATGCTCTTCACCTGGTCCCCCAAGGTTAAGGAGTTTACCTCCGTCATTTCGGAAAAGGCCAGGGGTATCTTCAGAAAAAAGGAGGCAGAAGCCAATGAATGAGTACTCGAGAAAAATGCTCCGTGTTCCCACCTACACCCTGCTCCGGGAGCAGGATAAGGACAAGCTTCCTGTGCTGGACGTCCGGAACCTGGGCATTGACTTCGGCGGCCTGACTGCCGTGGACAGCTTCAACATTTCCATTGGCCCCACGGAAATTTCCGGCCTCATCGGCCCCAACGGCGCAGGCAAGACCACCATTTTTAACCTGCTGACCTCGGTGTACCAGCCCACCCGGGGCTCCATCCTCATCAACGGCATTGACACCAAGGGCATGACCACCCATAAGGTCAACAAACTGGGCATTGCCAGAACCTTCCAGAATATCCGCCTGTTTACAGATATGACGGCTCTGGATAACGTGAAGGTGGGTATGCACAATTCCATTCACTGTTCCTTCGCTTCCTCGGTGCTGCACCTTCCCGGCTACTATAAGGCCGAAAAGCAGGCAAACGACCGGGCTATGGAACTTCTGGACTTCATGGGCCTGGCAGACATGGCCGACCAGAAGGCGGGGAGCCTCCCCTATGGTGTTCAGCGCCGCCTGGAAATTGTTCGTGCCCTGGCAACAGACCCCTCCATCATCTTGCTGGATGAGCCTGCCGCCGGCATGAACCCCAGCGAAACCACGGAGCTTATGCACCAAATTCGCCGCATTCGCGACACCTTCCATATCGCCATTTTCCTCATTGAGCACGATATGAACCTGGTGATGAACGTCTGCGAAGCCATTGCCGTGGTGAACTACGGCCGCATCATTGCCAAAGGCACCCCCGAAGAGATTCGGCAGGACCCGGCGGTCATCGAAGCCTACCTTGGCAGAGAGGAGAACTGAGCCATGCTGAAAATTGAAGATATGCACGTCTACTACGGCGCCATCCACGCCATCAAAGGCGTGTCCTTTGAAGTAGGCGAGGGAGAGATTGTGGCCCTCATCGGCGCCAACGGCGCAGGAAAGTCCACCATCCTGAAGACCATCTCCGGCCTCATGCATCCCCGCTCCGGTTCCATCACCTTTCTGGACCAGGACATCACCCACACAGATGCCTATAAGCTTCTGCGTACAGGCCTTGCCCACGTCCCGGAGGGACGGCGGATTTTCCTGCAGATGACCGTCCAGGAGAACCTGGAAATGGGTGCCTATACGAAGAAGAGTGTGTCCCAGGAGGACCTGGAGAAGATTTTTCACTACTTCCCCCGGCTGCAGGAACGGCGCAAGCAGATTGCGGGCACCCTCTCCGGCGGCGAGCAGCAGATGCTTGCCATGTCCCGGGCCCTTATGAGCCATCCCAAGCTCATGATGCTGGACGAGCCCTCCATGGGCCTGGCTCCCATTCTGGTGGACCAGATTTTTGAAATCATCAAACAGCTCCACAAAGCGGGCACCACCATCCTCTTGGTGGAACAGAACGCCCGAAAGGCCCTGCAAATTGCCGACCGTGCCTACGTCCTGGAAACGGGAAACATCACTCTGAGCGGCACGGGGGCGGAACTTGCCAGTTCCGACGCCGTAAAGAAGGCCTACTTAGGCGGCTGAGTCAAAAGAAAACCGGACAGGCTTCTAAAAAGTCTGTCCGGCTTTTTTCATATCTGATGCAGGGAGGGGAAAGCCCCTCCTATGTCAATTCGGCTGTGTAATCTTAGAACGTAGCTACGTCCGGGTCGGCAGGAACGGCGCCCTTTGTAACCTCAATGGCAGTAAGCACGGGGCCTTCGTCACCCTTGTAGAGCTTGTGCTTTTCACAGCTGATTTTCGCCGTCACCATAACCCAGGAACGGGATTCCAGCTCGGAGGCCTTCTCGTACCGACAGGGGATGCCGCAGAACTGAATGTCCTCCACACAGCAGGTCATGACAAAGCGACCGGGGGCAAACATACCGTTTCGATCCCGCCGGAGCATGGCCACCTGGGCCTTGAAGCACACGGTCTTGCCGTCATACTTCTGGGGCTCCTCGGACACGTCCCGATACCACAGGGCATAGTCCTCATCCTTCACGGTGATCACCGGAGCGTTGATGTCAAAGGGCAGAGGGTCTTCAATGGTGTCGGGAGAAGTGGTGCCGTCGGTGTAATCGTAGAGGATGTCGATGCGGCGATTGGCAGCCCGGGCCAGCTTGTGGAAGGGCATAACATCCTGGCCGGGTTTCATCCGATTGAAAACCACCATCTGGGCGCCCACCAGTTTGTCCATGACCAGATTCCGCATATTGGCGTTGTAGGCCATAATGGTGGTGGAATCGGCGAAGAGAATCTCCTGAGCCACAACCCAATTTTCAGGGAAGCGCATATAGAGGTCTCCCACCTGCTGCATTCCGTTGAGCTCCGCCACAACACGCTCGGCGCGGTACTTTTTGGCCAGTGCAGCAAGGTCCTTTGTGGTCACAGTCTGTTGGTCCAGGACCTCCATGTAGACGTTCTTTCCCGGGTAGACGGAAGGGTCGTATTCCTCCTCACCCTCTTCAAAAATCAGAAGCAGGGTCTTTTCTCCGGAATTGAACCGAGGGTCCTCCAGTGTCTCCTGGATGAACTTGGTCTTTCCGGCGTCCAGAAAGCCTGTAAAGGCATATACAGGAATTTCCGACATACTTACACCCCAAAGAGCGCGGCAATGCCGGCTTCGTCCAGCTTGGAGCCGATGACGCAGAGCTTGCCGATGACATCGGCGGAGCCAAAGCGGACATTGTGCTCCTCAGGCACAAAGTCGAAGTGGATCCACTTGCCGTCGGCAGTGGAGACAATGCCTTTGGCCCGGAGAATGGCGCCGTACTTGCCGGAATCCAGCTCGGTAAGGGCGTTCTCAATGGCAGAAGGCTCGAACTTCTTGGTGGTTTCGGTGCCCCAGGAAGTGAAGACTTCGTCGGCGTGGTGGTGATGATGGTGGTCATGACAGCCGCAGGTGCAGTGCTCGTCATGTTCATGGTGATGCTCGTGGGCCTCGTGGTCATGGCCGCAGCAGCAGTGACCGTCCTCGTCATGATGGTGGTGATGATGTTCATGGCCTTCTTCATCGTGGTCATGATGATGCTCATGCTCGTCCTCGCTTTCGAGACGCTCCATTTCCAGCCGGGCCAGCTCCGCAGCCAGAGAGGCTTTGCCCTCCATGGCAGCGAGCAGCTGCTGCCCCGTCAGGTCTGGCCAGGGGGTGGTGACAATGGTGGCCACCTGGTTGTGCTCTCTGAGCATTTCCACAGCGGCGTCGAGCTTGCTCTGGGGGATGGAATCGGTCCGGGACAGGATGATGGTGGAGGCGGTTTCCACCTGGTTATTGTAGAACTCACCGAAGTTCTTCATATAGACCTTGACCTTGGAGGCGTCGGCAACGGCTACGGTGTAGCCCAGGGTCACATCGTCGCTGGTTACCTTGTTCACGGCCCCAATGACGTCGGAGAGCTTGCCCACGCCGGAGGGCTCAATGAGGATGCGGTCGGGGTGATAATCGTGAATGACCTTGGTCAGGGCTTTGCCGAAGTCACCCACCAGGGAACAGCAGATGCAGCCGGAGTTCATCTCGGTGATGTTAATGCCTGCGTCCTGGAGGAAACCGCCGTCAATGCCAATTTCGCCGAACTCGTTTTCAATGAGGACGAGCTTTTGACCTTTGTAGCCCTCGGAGATCATTTTCTTGATGAGGGTGGTCTTGCCTGCGCCCAGGAAGCCGGAGTAAATATCAATTTTTGTCATGGGATAAGCACCTTCTAAAGTAATTTCATTTGCGGTACACGCTACCTTTTATTATATCACCCTTTGTCAACAGGCACAAGGAAAAACAAAGGATGTTTTCGACGAATTTCCCTAGAATTTCTGGTTTCTTTGCGGGTATACTTCTACATGGCAGGGTCCCCAGGCGACAATACCTGCCCTCGCCGTCCCGGCTCCCCCCGGGGCGGTGTCATTTTATTCTCCATCTCATGGGACATTTGGACAATGCCCTATGGAAAGCGGACAGAAAAACAGATTGACCCGCCTATCAAAGGATAGGCGGGTCAATTTTATGGAACCGGAATCAGAAGCATTTGGTCCGGGGCAGGTTCCGATTGAAGATTGTTGGCTTTTCGGATGGCGGAGACGGTGGAACCGGCGCTTTTGGCGATGTCCCAGAGACGGGCGTCTCCGGCCCGGCGGAGAATGAGAGAAGGACGGCCCGGGTCGGGCTTTGCCGATTCTCCCAGGCAAACCCCGGTAACCATGGGGATGCCCAGACCGCCGGAAGCGGTGACTCCCAGGTTCACCTCAGCCTTTACCTGAATGCCTCCGGCGGCAGGAATGGCCTGGACATTGGCAAAGCAGGGGAGGGCCCACAGGGCGCTTTGTTCATCAGCGGCAATGACCTGGCGGGCTTCCCAGCGGCCCGTGCCGCATTGGATAACGCCGTCCTCGCCGTAGCTTAAAACCTGAACCGTGCCGGGAACCTCCAGTTCCACGCCGGTGTCGGTCCGCTGTCCTCTGGGGAAATCCGGCAGAAACAGGGTGTCGGCAACAACGCCCTCTGTGCCGTTTATGCTGCATTCCCCTGCCAGAACTTCCTGACGGAAGTCCAGCAAGGCGGGGACCGCCAGGCTTTCTTTTTGCAGTTCCGACTCCCGGCCGGGGCAGTAGGCGTCTTCGATGACCGCCAGGGGTTCCAGATCAGTGACCAGGAACTGGGCCACAACCCCGGCCTTCAGCCGCAGACGGCCCATATCGTCGGTATCCAGCTCCAGACTGGTGACCTCCGGCAGGATTTCCGCCAGGGCGTCGCTTCCGTACTCTCCGCCCAGGTCCGCATACTGAGAAAAAGCGACTTCAGTGTCAAACTGATTATAGCGCCCCTCCTCCGAGTGGTAGAGAACGTGGAGTTTCCCTGCGCCCCGGAACACGACTTTCCCGGTGAGGACCTTTTTATCCGTGATTTGCACGTCCATGCGGTAATAGCAGAGCTTGTCCGGCTGGGGAGCGGTGTCGGGGAGGGAGAGCTCCTCGTCAATGAGGAAGGTCTTTTCCCCGGCCTCCTTGGAAAGACGCACGGGATAGACGCTTTTCAGAAGCTCCACCCCCGGCATCTCTTCTGCGGGCTCCGTCACGGCCAGGGTTTTCGGCACCCAGGCCTCCGCCATGACCCCCATTCCCGCCCGGACCAGAAGCTTTCTGGGAGAGACGGAACGGGCGTCCACACTTCGCACCAGGCTTTTCATCCGGATATCGCCTTCCGGTGTGCCGTCGGGCAGGTCCCATTGCAGGGAGAAGGGGACCCAGGCGTCAATCCACCGGGGCTCGGACCCGTCCTCCGGAGCGTAGAGAACCCATACCATCATGCCCCCCGTAAAGACGATGTCGCCGCCGCGCCACTCCTTGCCCCGCTGGATGCACTGGCCCCAGGCACCCAGCACCTTTCCCACGTCGGGCATCCCATCTGGAAGGACGATGGTCTGGGTTTGCTCGCTGCTTCGGACCTCCCGCAGGGCTGCTTCCAGGCAGGAAAAATCCCGCCGCTCGAAATTCAGTTCCAAATGACTCACTCCTTATCCTCGTAGTCCCTATAGTTTATTCGAGGATAGACAAACTTAGAACCCTTATCTTCGCCGCATGACCCATAGGCCGAATATAATTAAGCCCATGCCGCTGCAGAAGCAGAGAAGCGAGCTTACGAGGCTGTGACCAACCATGATACCCAGGCCGAAGCACAGAATGCACCATCCGTGAAGCTGATTTTTCCGGCACATAAAAACACCCCCGGCAAAGCCTATGACGCCTTGCCGGGGGATATGTGTTTTATAGGTAGTCCTTGGGTTCATTCCAGGTCTGATTCAGAGGAGCTTCGTAGGCGGTTTTCCGCGGGGGCATACCGCCGTCCTTGTGGCGGTTAAAGAACAGGAAGAAGGGCTCCGTCACATTGAAGAGGATGCTGAGAACCAGATACATGACGCTGTTGTCGGGGTCCAGGGAACGGTACACATCATAGAGCGCCATGTAGCGCAGAATCGCCAGGGCGATACACAGGCCCGAGAAAACCACCATGAGACCCAGAATGCCCATCAGGGGCCCCATGACCAGCTCAAAGAGCAGGTCTTCGGTGAGGTAGTTCAGGTTGAAGAAAAGTTGTGCAAGCATATAGCCGGACGCGACCAAAATGGCCAGGGTGAGAAGGACCTCCAGAATTTTGAGGGTCAGAAGAATCTTCCGCTTGCTTTTATTCTGCCCCCGGACCACATACTGGTACTGGTCCGACAGAGAACCCAGAACCCAGAGATTTGCCACGGGGATCCAGGCAAGCCAAGCATGGCGGATGCCCCGGCGCTGGGCCATGGTGTAAAGCCCCAGGGAGGAAAAAACATACAGCACAATGCCCAGAAGAGACGAGACGAAAATGCCGAAAAGGGAAGAAGTGATGGTGGTAATGATCTGCGGCAGGATTACTGCTGCCATTTCGCCGCCGTAATAAGACATAGTAGTGGCCTCCTTTTCTTTCTATGGGGTTAGTCTACCACGTTTCGACGAAAAACGCAATGAAAACCTATAAAATTTTAAAATGGCTTTTCCATTTTGGAAAAAGCCATTGCAGACTGTCGAAAACCCCTTGCGGGCTTTTCCGACAAACTTTGGCAGCCTGCTGCGCGCACAATTTGTCCCCCGATGAGGGGACAAATTCCACACTTGCAGTCTGAGAAGTGTTTTCTGCCAGGTACAGAAGGTGAATTGCTCCAAAGGAGCAAGAGAGGCCACCCTGGGGTGCGCCCCGGCAGAAAACAGATTGGACTCTATTTGCCGCCAACGGCGGCAAACTCTGCGAGGCTTTTTTGACAAGCTGATTGTGCAGCGCTGTTCTTTCCGAGGAGATGACTAAAAAATTGGGTCCCCGGTTTCCCGGAGACCCAAATGGGATTTTACTTCATGAGTTTGCAGACAAGCTCCGTGTAGGCGTAGGGGTCGTCCAGCTGCAGCCCCGCCATAAGCTGGGCCTGGTAGCACAGAAGCTGGGCGTAGTCCTTGGCCTTCAGGGGGTCCTCCGTCATGGCACTCTGCATGGCCTTGACTGCCTCATGGTCGGCATTCAGCTCCAGAATGCGGCCCACAGGGAAGGCAAACTCGGGATTTGCCCGCTTCATATACTTTTCCATTTCAAAGCTCATACCGCCCTCGGGGGTCATGCACACGGGATGGCTGCCCAGGTTGGAAGAGAGCTTCACTTCCTTCACCTGGTCTCCCAGGCTTTCCTTCACGAAGGTCAGCATGCCTTTCAGGGCCTCGGCCTTGGCTTCCGCTTCCTTCTTTTCTTCCTCGGTCTGCAATCCCAGGTCTTCGGAGGAGACGTTGCAGAAGGACTTCTCCATATAGGTCATGAGGGTCTGGGGCACGAATTCATCCACATCCTCGGTAAAGAGAAGCACATCGTAGCCCTTCTTGTCCAGGACTTCCACCTGGGGAAGCTTGGCGCTCTGATCCCGGTTTTCGCCGGGGGCAAAGTAGATTTTCTCCTGACCCTCGGGCATGGCTTCCACGTATTCCTTCAGGGAGATGAGCTTACCCTGCTTGTGGCTGTAGTAGAGCAGAAGGTCCTGGCAGGCGTCTTTGTGGGCACCGTAGTCGGATACCGTGCCGTACTTTAACTGGCGGCCGAAGACAGCGTAGAATTCCTCGTACTTCTCCCGGTCGTTTTCCAGCATGGCTTTCAGTTCGCTCTTGATTTTCTTCTCGATGTTCCGGGCAATGATGGTGAGCTGACGGTTGTGCTGGAGCATTTCCCGGCTGATGTTCAGGCTGAGGTCCTGGCTGTCCACCACGCCCCGGACAAAACGGAAGTGCTCGGGGAGAAGGTCCTCGCAGTTTTCCATGATCATGACGCCGCTGCTGTAGAGCTGCAGACCCCGCTTATAGTCCTTGGTATAGAAGTCGTAGGGGGCCTTGCCGGGGATGTACAGCAGGGCCTTGAAGCTGACGGCGCCCTCGGCGCTGGAGTGGATAATGCGAAGGGGCTTATGGTAGTCGAAGAACTTGTCCCGGTAGAAGGTTTCGTACTCTTCATCCGTGACGTCCTTTTTGGCTCTCTGCCAGATGGGCACCATGGAGTTGAGGGTCTCCATTTCGGTGTAGCTCTCATATTCGGGAGCCTTGTCCGTGTCCGCATCCTCAGCCTTTTCTACAGGACGGGACTTGGTGACCTCCATGCGGATGGGGTAGCGGATATAGTCGGAGTACTTCCGGACCAGAGAGCGCAGCTCGTACTCTTCCAGGAATTCGGAGTACTTGTCGTCCTCGGTGTCGGCTTTCAAGGTCATGATAACATCGGTGCCGGGAGCATCCTTGGTGGTTTCCTCAATGGTGTAGCCCTCAGCTCCGTCGGAGACCCACTTCCAGGCCTTCTCCTCGTTGTACTTCCTGGAGATGACGGTGATGGAGGAGGCAACCATGAAGGCGGAGTAGAAGCCCACGCCGAACTGGCCGATGATGTCGATGTCCTCTTTCTTCTCCATGGCCTGCTTGAAGCCCAGGGAGCCGGATTTGGCGATGGTGCCGAGATTCTCTTCCATCTCTTCCTTGGACATACCAATGCCGTTGTCGGACACGGTGAGCACCCGGTTTTCGCTGTCCCGGGTGATGGTGATGGCGAACTGGTCCCGGTCGATGCCAACCTTATCGTCGGTCAGGGCAGTGTAGGCCAGCTTGTCGATGGCGTCGGAGGCGTTGGAGATAATCTCCCGCAGGAAGATCTCACGGTGGGTGTAGATGGAGTTGATCATCATGTCCAGCAGACGCTTGGACTCAGCTTTGAACTGTTGCTTTTCCATAAAAATCATTCCTCTTACGTTTGAATTAGCACTCTAGGTGTCTGAGTGCTAATATTATAACGCGCTCTCGGGAAAATGCAAGCCCCTTAAACAAAAATTTTTCCTTTATTCACAATTTGCAGAGACGGAAAGGACTTGGAATTTTTGCGGTATTTTTTTAATTGGGGCTATCTTTCTTAATAATTTTGTGGTAAGATTATCCTGTATAATTATGTGCCCTGAAGTGACCGCAGAAAAAAGGGAAGGGGACTTACCCCGCCCCTATGACAAACAGGAGACGGTTCAGCGGTGAACCCAAGGGCGGCATTGCCATAAAGGAGTTAAACATGATCACAGTCAGCAATTTAGGTATGCAGTTCGGCGGCCAGTGGCTGTTCCAGCACGTGGACCTGCAGTTCCTGCCGGGAAACTGCTACGGCATTATCGGCGCCAACGGCGCAGGTAAGTCTACGTTCCTTCGCATTCTCACAGGGGAACTGGACTCCACCACCGGCTCCATCACCGTTGCCCCGGACAAGCGCGTGTCCGTTCTGAAACAGAACCAGAACGCCTACGATGAATTCACGGTTCTCGACACCGTCATTATGGGCAACCAGCACCTCTACGACATTATGAAGGAAAAGGATGCCATCTATGAAAAGCCCGACTTTTCCGATGAGGATGGCATTCGCGCCGCAGACCTGGAAGCCGAATTTGCAGAGCTTGGAGGCTGGGAAGCGGAATCTGACGCCTCCCGCCTTTTGCAGGGCCTTGGCATCGGCACGGAGCTTCACTATGACGTGATGGCCTCTGTGGACCCGAGACTGAAGGTGAAGGTCCTGCTTGCCCAGGCCCTGTTCGGCAACCCCGACATCGTCATGCTGGACGAGCCCACCAACAACCTGGACATCGAGGCCATTAACTGGCTGGAAGACTTCCTGCTGGACTTTCCCGGCATGGTCATTGCCGTGTCCCATGACCGCCACTTCCTGAACACCGTCTGCACCCACACCGTGGATATTGACTACGGCAAGATCAAGATGTATGTGG